>Ga0315281_10008027_pt1 | contig 14778 bp, 15 predicted proteins | sample YL17G07_0_MG_FD_204540 | JGI IMG/M metagenome (GOLD analysis project Ga0315281, IMG submission 204540) | Sediment microbial communities from Yellowstone Lake, YNP, Wyoming, USA - YL17G07_0 | ecosystem: Environmental > Aquatic > Freshwater > Lake > Sediment | place: USA: Wyoming | collected...
TTCCGGATTATCTCGTCGCCTGCGTCGGCGGCGGCTCGAACGCCATGGGGCTCTTTTATCCCTTCATCAAGGATAAAAAGGTCAAAATGGTCGGAGTCGAGGCGGCGGGGCACGGATTGAACGGGGCCCATCATGCGGCCACGTTGGTTAAGGGCAAGGTCGGCGTGTTGCACGGTTTCAAATCTTATCTTTTGCAATCCAAAGACGGTCAGATTCAGCCGACGCATTCGATCTCTGCGGGATTGGATTACCCCGGTGTCGGCCCGGAGCACGCGTATCTCAAGGCGACGGGGCGTGCTGCCTACGTGGGCGTCACGGACGATCAGGCGATGGAAGGGTTTACGATGCTCTCGCGGATCGAAGGAATCATTCCGGCCCTCGAGTCTGCTCACGCCGTCTACCACGGCGCCCAACTCGCGAAGAAACTGCCGAAGACAAAAATCGTCGTCATCAACCTATCGGGCCGAGGCGACAAGGATATGGGAACGGCGGCCGATTACTTTGGAGTGAAGTTGTAAAAACCTTTGATTTGATAGTATCAAATGATACTATATTAGGCCGTGAAGCCCCCTTACCGTCTCACCGCCGAAATTCTGAACCTTTGCGTCGAAATCGAACGCCTGGTCGGGCGTTACGAGGGTCTCAATATCCCTAAGCCGCAGCCTCAACTGCGGCGCAAAAACAAGATCCGTTCCATTCAAAGCAGCCTTGCCATTGAAGGGAACCCCCTTTCCTACGAGCAGGTCTCGGCCATTCTCGATCGAAAGCGGGTCGTGGGCCCCAAAAGGGACATTATCGAGGTGCAAAACGCGATCGCCGCCTATGACCGCGTCGGCGAGTATGATGTCCGTGCGGAAAAATCCTTTCTCAAGGCCCACGCCGTTCTCATGCAGGGGCTGATCCCGGACGCCGGACGATGGCGAACCGGCGGGATGAATATCCGGCAGGGAAACCGGATCGTCCACGTGGCGCCCAAGGCCGCAATGGTCCCCCGTTTGATGGGCGATCTCTTCGGTTACTTGAAGTCGGAGAGGGGGGCTTCGTCCCTGATCTTTTCGTGCGTTTTTCATTATGAGGTCGAATTCATTCATCCCTTCTCAGACGGCAATGGCCGGATGGGCCGCTTCTGGCAGCACGCGATTCTTTCCCGGAAGTATCCTTTCTTCGAATTCATTCCGATCGAATCACTCATCCGCAAGCATCAAAAGGACTACTACGCCGCCCTGAAAGCGAGCGATCGGGCGGGCGAATCCAATCCCTTCATCGAGTTTTGTTTAAGCTCCGTTCGTAAGGCCATTGAGGAATTTATCGATGAGGTGAGGCCCGAACCCATTTCGCCCGAAGTCCGCCTGCAAATGGCGAATAGGAATTTCGGAAGCCGGCAGTTCGGCCGAAAGGACTATCTCCGTTTTTTCAAGACGCTTTCCACGGCGACGGCCAGTCGGGATCTCCATCTGGGAATCGTGTTGAAGTTGTTGAAGCGCCAGGGAGAAAAGTCCCAAGCGACCTATGAATTTATCGGGTCGCTTCCTTTATAAGAGTCCCGTTCTAGCGAAGTAGAACTTCCACGCGGCACGCAGGAAATTGAAATCCCCGAACCGCGACGTGTCGATTCCGTGATGGCCCCTTTGGCGGACCCGGTAATCCTTCCGCATCTCCTCGGGGACCTGGGCCTTTCCGAGCCCGTCATTACGCACCAACTCCAACTGCCCCCGCAGATAAAATCCCAGTCCTTCCAGAAGCGCGATCGTTTCGGCCTCCTTCATGCACGGGATATCGCGGGCGACAACGTCCGTGACCTCGCCGGTGTAGGTGTCCGCGTGGCGGTCGATCGGAAAGGCGACTTGATGGATGATCGGTCCTTGGTCCAAGACGGCGGTGGCGAAGTGACAGGTGGCCCCGGTGAAATCGGTTCCCGCCTGGACCGCCGCGGCCAAGGCGTAACGTCCCTGAAAGGCGGGGAGGATGCCGTGATGGATGTTGATCACGCGCCACGGCAGGAGATCGAGGACCTCGGGTTCGAGGACGACCATGTACTTGGCCAGAACGACAAGATCGGGTTGGAAGCTCGTCCATTGCGCGGCGACCCAGTCCATGTGGGCGAGGCGCTCGGGCGTCATGCCGCGCGACGGATCGTTTTCGATGTAGCGCTGCCTTCCGGCGGGTTGAAACGAATAGTCGAGCTGGAATCGCCGGGCCACGGCCTGACAGGTCTCCGTATTAGGGACGTTCGAGAGGACCCTCATTTCTCCCAACGGCAGGCCGCCGTCCTCTCCCAACGTCTGAGCGGTCAACAAGGCGTTCAAATGGTATTCCGAATCCGGTCCCACCATGACGAGGGTGCGGGGCAGGGCGGATCCGGCGGTAAAGCCAGCATATCCGGGCCAGGGCATCACGGTCATTTTTTCTCCTTACGTTGGCTCTGCATCGAACTCCGGGAGAATGAGTTGCTCTCTTTCTCGCTCGCTGGTAACGAAGACCTCTCGAGGACAGCATGACATCGACGAATCGAATCCATCGGCGCCTTCGGGAAATTCAAAAAAACAAACGGAAGGCCCTCATTACTTTTGTGACGGCCGGAGATCCCAGTTTGGCCGTCACCAAGAAGCTCGTCTCGGCCTTGGAGAGCGGCGGCGTCGACATCGTTGAACTCGGCATCCCGTTTTCGGACCCGATGGCCGACGGTCCCGTGATTCAAAAGGCCTCCGAGCGGGCGCTCGCACGCGGCGCGACGCTCAAGAAAGTCCTCCGTCTCGTGAGAGAGGTCCGGCGATCGTCCCAAATTCCGATTCTCCTCATGGGCTACTACAATCCGATTCTCGCCTATGGACTCGCGCGCTACGCCAAGGACGCGGCGAAGGCCGGCGTCGACGCGACGCTCGTCGTGGATTTGCCGCCGGAGGAATCCCAACCCTTGGATTCCGAACTTAAGAAAACCGGCATCGACCTGATCTATCTCCTGACCCCGACGTCGGATGCGGAGCGCATCCGCAAAGTGGCCTCGCGCGCGAGGGGCTTCATTTACTTTGTGTCGATCACCGGGATCACAGGCGCGCGCCTGAGATCCGAACAGGAAGTGAAAAAGAAGGTTTTGGAAATCCGGCGTCACACGAAGCTTCCGATCGCGATCGGTTTTGGCATTTCCAAGCCCGAGCAGGCGCGAGCGATGTCGAAGATCGCCGACGGCGTCGTGATCGGGAGCGCGCTCGTGAAGCTCATCGAAAAACACGCCAAGTCGAAAAATCTTTCCTCCTATGTCGAAAAGTTCGTTGGCGGCCTCAAGTCTTCCCTCGTGTTAATCCATTGAGCGTTGACAATGTACAAAGAATCAATAATATTTGTACAAAGAGGCTGCCATGAGCAAAGCTAACTACGATTTACCTGACGACAAATTAGTCAAAGTCGTGCGCTCTTCGGGCGCCCGCTCGAAACGGGAGGCGATCATCATCGCCCTCGACGAGTATTTGAAAAAGAAGGCGGCCGAGCGGTTGATTCAGTCCTACGGAAAAATTCCTCTCAAATGGACCCAGAAAACCCTCCGAAAGTATCGTGGGTAAGTTTATCGTCGACACCTCCGTCTGGATCGACTTCTTTCGTGGCAGGCTCTCACCCATTGTCTTTGAAAACTTGGGGGAAGGGATTCGGAATGGTCTCGTCGTCATCACCGACATCATCCGCAACGAAATCCTCACGGGTGCTGTTTCCCGGGCGCAATTTCGAGAGCTTCGAAAAATCTTGACCCCTTTGAATTGCTTGCGGATTGCCGATGACGATCTGTCGGCATTTGACGAGTTCACATGGGGTCTTCATCGGAAGGGCCTGAAGGGAAGATATACGGATGCAGCGATTTCCTTCCTTGCGGCCCGGCATAAGGCACCCGTCTTGAGTTTTGATCATTATTTTCATCAACTCGCTAAAAGTGGAATCATCACCGTCATTCAGATAGATGGCCACTGATGGTCACTAAGGAGAGTTCTCCTATCTCCGGAGCCTGTGGGAGTTTGTTGCACTATTGTACGGATCAACCGTCTTGCTTGAGTCCGTAGAATCTGAGAACAAAACCCCAAAAGTGCGAGATAGTTGAAGATCCTTCTTGAGAAATTCTTCAGCATTCCCCTTTTCGCAATGACGATGTTGCCGAGATTTCTTGCATGCTGGAAAATCCATAAATCACTTGGCAGAGATGGATGTTTGTTCCATGTGTATCTCAGTCTAGGAGATATCCCATGACAACCGTCCTTTTCGAAAAATCCGGTCCCATCGCCCACATCACCCTCAACCGCCCCGAGCAGATGAATGCGATGAACATCGATCTCATCGAAGGGCTTTTCGACGCGATGAAGCAATGTGAAGACTCGGAGGTTCGGGCGGTGGTTCTCAAGGGCAATGGGCGCGTCTTTTGCGCCGGCGGCGACATCCGCAAGTTCAACGAGTTTATCGATACGGGCACGACGATTCCGACCCGGATGCCCGACCGTTTGCATGAGATGGTCGAGGCCCTGAGAAATCTCGATAAGCCGGTGCTGGCCTCCGTGCATGGTGCGGCGGCGGGGGCGGGGGCGCCGTTGGCGCTGGCGTGCGACCTCGTGATCGCGGCCGAGGATTCGGTTTTTAATTTCGCCTACGCCCGCATCGGCCTCACGCCGGACGGGAGCTCGACGTATTTTCTCCCGCGGCACGTGGGGATGAAAAAGGCGACGGAGCTCTTCATGCTCAACGCGACGCTCCCGGCGAGCGAGGCGAAGGCGCTGGGCTTGATCAATTGGACGGTTCCTGTGGCGGAATTGGCGTCCAAGACCGAAGAGATCGCTCGACAGCTGGCTAAGGGACCTACGAAGGCCTTGGGTCGTTTAAAGAAACTCATGAACGCCACCTACGACAACAATCTCCACGATCAGTTGGCCTTGGAGACGAAACACATCTGCGACTCCAGCACGACGGCGGACTTCAAGGAAGGCATCAAGGCGTTCTTGGCCAAGAAGGCGCCGGAATTCAAGGGACGCTGAGAAAAAGGGGTAGGCGTCCAAAGTTCCAAGACCAACAAGACTTGCCCCCGGGAACGTCTGACCCTATATTGGAGGAATGCCCAAAGATCTCTATGAAGTTCTCGGCGTTCCTCGCACTTCCTCTCACGACGAGATTAAGAAGGCCTATCGGAAACTTGCCAAGCAGTTTCATCCGGACGTGAACAAAGACAACAAGAAGGCCGAAGAGAAGTTTAAGGAAGTCTCGCAGGCCTATGACGTATTGGGAGATGAGGACAAACGGAAAAAATACGATCAGTTCGGGCAGTGGTCCGAGCAGGACGGTTTCGATCCGCGCCATCAGGCCCATCGCACGTACACATGGACGTCCGGCGGCGCTCAGAGAGGCGGACAAGGGCCGGACTTCGATGTCGGAGATATATTTGAAAACATCTTCGGTGCGGGTTTCGGACAGACGCGGCAACGCCCTCGGGCGTCTTATAGAGGGGAAGGGCCCTTTGGCGGCATGGGCGGCGGTGAAGAGCCGGAAGGCCGCGATATTGTTTCCACCATCGAAATAGGCTTTGAGGACGCTTTTCGGGGGGCGACGCGGCGTCTCTCCATAACGCGCGGGGGTCATGAGGAAAAGATCGACGTGAAGATCCCGTCCGGGATTCGGGACGGAGGCAAGATCCGCCTGGGTGGAAAAGGCGAAGGGGGCGGAGACCTCTATTTGCAAGTGAAGGTCGCGGCTCATCCGCAGTTCCGGCGAGACGAAGACGATCTCTATGTAGATGTCCCGATCTCGGTCACCGAGGCCGTCTTGGGAGCGACCGTGAAGGTCCCCACCCTGAGCGGGGCCGTAAATCTCAAAATCCCCTCTGGGACGTCCTCCGGACAAAAGTTCCGGCTCCCCGGCAAGGGGGCCCCGCATCTCGGCAAAGACACGTCGGGCGATCAGTACGCCGTCATCAAAATCGTCGTTCCTCCGAGCCTCGACGAAGAAACTAAGGAACTTTTCCGCAAAATCCACGAAAAGACCCCCTATAACCCGCGCTCGTAGTGCGGGTGATGTCCACCGTCGGTTAGCTTTACAATGGGAACAGAACTTGTCACTATACTATGGAGGGGGCTAGCAGCCGAAAACTCATGAGAAAACAGCATCTTACAACGCTCTGCGTCATTTCATATTTCCTCATTCTCGTCTTCACGTCGGTCTCATGCAGCATATCGAGGATCGCCTCCGACATGACCGCCGGCATCTTTAAGGAAGGCGCCCCGGTCTTCGAACAAGAGGGAGATGTTGAGACGGCTGAGATTTCAGGTCTGGCGATGATCAAGACCCTCGAGGTCTTCAATTTTCAGAACCCGACCAACAAGGTTTATCTGAACCTCCTCGCCCGTTCCTATGCGACCTATGCCTTTGGATTCTTCGAGACGCGGATGGTGCAGTACCAGTTCACCGACCCGGAAAAATATCAGATGTATTTCGACCGCGCGAAGGGCTTTTACCGGAAGGGGAAGGTCTTCGCGATGGAGTTCTTCCAGCACAAAGATCCCAGCCTGATTGGAGCCATCCGCAAGGGGCTCGATCCGGTTCGTAAGAGGGTTTCGGGTTACGACCGGCACGACGTCGAACCGCTGTTTTGGCTGGCGTTCAATTGGGGGAGCTTCATCAATCTCTCGAAGGACGACATTGCGGTCGTGGCGGATCTAGTCTTGGTCGAAGCGATGATGGCGCAGATCGTGAAGGTCTATCCCGGATTCTTCTATGGCGGCCCGAACATGTTCTACGGTGTTTACTACGCGAGCCGACCGGCGATGTTGGGCGGCAATCCGGTACAGGCGAAGGAGCACTTCGAGGCGGCGTCCCAGACAACCGGCGGTAAGAATCTGATGGTCTTCGCCCTCGAGGCCCAGTTCCTGGCCGTTCAGACGATGAATCGCGACCTCTTCAATGAAATGATTCAAAAAGTCACCGACGGAAGCGTCGAAGGCCTTCCGCAGCAGCGTCTCGCCAATGCCCTGGCCAAGCAGCGCGTGAAATATCTCCAGGCTAACGCGTCGCATTATTTTAACTAGCTTCCTCTACGAGCCGTAGCGAGCGCTGTGCCGCGGGAAGCGGCATAGTCGTACATTAATAAATCCTCTGTTGATTCGCAAAACACTTATTGATATCTACGTGCGCTCGCAATCCGAAGGTTGTGTGTCTCATTAACAATAACAACAGGAGGACAAATACATGTTCAAGAAAACTATCGTAATGTCGGTTCTCGCTTTGGCCGCCATCCTGGCGCCTAAGGCCTGGGCCGAGCCGATCGTCATCAAGTGCGCGACCATCGCCCCTCCGGGTTCGGCGTGGGATAAGATCTTCGTCGCGATGAATGAGGAACTCAAGCAAAAGACCAACGGAGCGGTCGCCTTCAATATCTACTCCGGAGGCGTGCAGGGCGACGAAGGCGCCGTCGTTCAAAAGATCCGCAGCGGTCAGCTTGGTTGCGGCGGTTTGACGGGATTCGGTTTGGGCAAGATCGCCCCGTCCGTCCGTGTCCTCGAAGTCCCGTTCTTGTTCAAGAACTCCACCGACATCGATTCCAAGACGTCCGCCGTCACGCCGAAATTGCAAGCAGCCCTCCAGGCGGGCAATCCTCCGGTCGAGTTCTTGGGTTGGGCCGAGGCCGGCTTCGTTTACATCATGTCGAATAAACCGATCGCGAAATTGGCGGACATGAAGGGTGTAAAGATGTGGCAGTGGGAAGGCGATCCTCTCGCGGCCGAGATGTTCAGCACCTTGGGCGTGACGCCGATCCAATTGGGCATCGCCGACGTGTTGACGTCCCTTCAGACCGGCATGATCGACGGCGTTTATGCGCCTCCGATGGGTGCGGTCGCTCTTCAGTGGGCCTCGAAGGTGAAGTACATCACGAACCTTCCCTTGGTGAATTCCATCGGCGCGTTGGTGGTATCCAAAGACGTGTTCAGCAAACTCACTCCGGATCAACAGAAGATCCTGAAGGAAATCGGCGCGAAGTACTGCCGTCAGATCGTCGAGCAGACCCGCAAGGATAACGAAGCGGCCCTGGCATCTCTCGAGAAGTTAGGCATTAAGAAGGTGGAAGTTGCACCGGCGGATGCCGAAGAGATGAGGAAGGTCTCCAAGGATGTCGGTCAAAAGCTCGTCGGCAAGCTTTTCAGCGCCGATCTGTTGTCGATGGTGCAACCGTAAGAGACGGAAAAACGAAAACTGTTTCCCTTTTTTAAAAAGGGATGATAAGGCCCCCGGGGATCTTAAATGTTCCGGGGGCTTTTTCTTTTTGGGAGAATTGAGTGAAGCTGATTCTGAAGATCAACGAGTGGTTGGCGAAGATTGAAGGATTTTTCCTCTGTATTTTTCTCATGACCATGGTGATCTTGGCCTTCGTGCAGGTCCTCGCGCGCGATCTCTTCAATTCGGGAATTCCTTGGGCCGACACCGTTGTCCGCCACCTTGTCTTGTGGGTCGGTTTCTTAGGCGCCGCCCTGGCTACGAAGCTCGACCAAAATCTGACGCTCGAAGTTCTGACGAAATATATGCCGGAACGCGCGAAACACGCCGCATCGGTCTTGGTCAAGATTTTTGCTGTCTTTGTTTGTTGCCTCCTCTTCAGGGCCGCGATGCGCTTTATGGCCCAAGAGCGTTCGACGGGGGAACTGTTCTTGGATCTCTTTCCTTCGTGGATTTCGCTTTCCATCATCCCGGCGGCCTTCATTCTGATTCCTCTTCATCTCTTTTTTTCGATCGCGCGGGACATCACCTACTTTGTGAAAGGGAAGGCCGCCTAAATGACGCCCCTGATCGTAGTCGCCATCATTCTCATCGCGACTTTGGGCGCCCCTCTCTTTTCGATCTTCGGCGCGGCCGCCCTTTTTGGATTTCATTCGTCCGGAGTGAATCCTGAGGCGGTCATCATTCAGATGACGCAGTTGGTGTCGGCTCCCGCCCTTGTGGCCATTCCGCTGTTCACGTTCGCCGGGTATATGATGGCTGAGAGTAAGACGCCCGAGCGCTTGGTCGCCGTGTCTCAGGCCCTCTTCGGATGGCTGCCGGGAGGTTTGGCCCTGGTCACTCTCCTCGCGTGCGCCTTCTTTACGGCATTTACGGGCGCTTCCGGAGTCACGATCATCGCCCTCGGCGGATTGCTCTATCCGATCCTCAAGAAGAGGGGATACCCGGAAGGTTTTTCCCTCGGTATTGTGACGTGTTGCGGCAGTCTGGGACTTCTCTTTCCGCCGAGTCTCCCCATCATCCTCTATGGTGTCATCGCCCAGGTCGACGTCGACAAACTCTTTATTGCCGGAATTTTGCCGGGTCTCTTGCTGGTCTTCTTATTGGGGCTCTATTCGATCATCGCCGGCGGCAAATCGACCGGACGGGTCAAGTTCAAGGCGAAGGAGGCCCTGAGGGCGATGCGGGCCGCGGCCTGGGAATTGCCGTTGCCTCTCATCGTTCTCCTCGGCGTCTACGGCGGTTATACGACGGCCTCCGAGGCGGCGGCGGTCTGCGCCTTCTATGTCTTCATCGTTGAAGTCTTCATTTACAAGGATCTCACGCTGACCAAGGACCTTCCGCGCGTCATGAAGGACAGCATGGTCTTGGTCGGCGGGATTTTGATCATCGTGGCGGTCGCCCTGGGATTCACCAATTTTATCATCGATCAAGAAGTCCCGATGAAGATCTTCGCGCTCACGAGGCAATACATCACGAGCCAAGCCATGTTCCTGGTGGTCTTGAACGTCTTTCTTTTGATCGTCGGATGCCTGATCGACATTTTCTCCGCCATCATCGTCGTCGTTCCGATCATTATACCGATCGCGACCGGCTATCATGTCAATCCCGTTCATCTCGGAATCATCTTCTTGACCAATCTCGAGATCGGCTATTTGACGCCGCCGTTCGGCCTGAATCTCTTTCTGTCCAGCTACCGCTTCAAAAGACCGATTGCGAAGGTCTTCGTAGACACGTTGCCGTTCCTGCTCATCTTGATCGCGGCCCTCTTGATCATTACCTACGTGCCCGCCCTGAGCTTGACACTCTTGAATCACTTGCATTAAGCCCATGAATGAATTCATGGGCTAATTTCTTGGAAGAAAATTCCTACCGGAATTCCGTAGGAATTTAAGATTTATTTTTAATAGTAAGTTTTATTTAGCCACCGAATTCATTCGGTGGGGAGGAATTATGGAAACCGTCATTGTCGCCGCCAAACGGACACCCATCGGGAGCTTTCAAGGCGCTCTTGCCGAGATCGCAGCGCCCAAACTGGGCGCGATCGCGATCGCCGAGGCCCTCAAGGCCAGCGGTCTGAAGGGCGAGGACGTGAATGAAGTCATCATGGGCTCTGTTCTCACGGCCGGATTGGGTCAAGCGCCGGCTCGCCAGGCAACGATTTTTGCGGGATTGCCTCATGGGACCCCCGCTCTGACCATCGGAAAGGTCTGCGGATCGGGCCTCAAAGCGGTGATGTTGGCGGACCAGGCGATCCGTTCGGGTGATGCGGAGGTGATTATTGCGGGCGGTATGGAAAACATGACGCTGGCTCCGTATCTTCTTCCCAAGGCGCGCGCCGGTTACCGCATGGGCAACGGCCAGATCGTCGACAGCATGGTGAACGACGGCCTTTGGGACGTCTACAACAACTTCCATATGGGCAATGCGACCGAGCTCTGCGCGAAGAAGTACGAGATTTCGCGTGAAGACCAAGATCGTTATGCGGCGTTGAGCTATACGCGGGCGCAGAAGGCGATCAAAGAAGGTCTCTTCAAACGCGAGATCGCTCCGGTGAAGATCGAATCCAAGAAAGGCGAGATGATCTTTGATACCGATGAAGAACCGGGAAAGGGGAATATCGAAAAACTCCCGAGCCTGAAACCGGCCTTCGATAAGGCGGGGACGGTGACGGCCGGCAATGCTTCCTCCATAAACGACGGCGCTGCGGCCGTCGTTCTAATGAGTGCGGAGGTGGCGAAGAAGCGCGGCATCAAGCCTTTGGCGCGTATCGTGGGGCATGCCCAGGCGTCGGTGGCTCCGGAGTGGTTCACGATCGGGCCGTCCGAGGCGATCAAGAAGAATTTTGCGAAATTGAATCTGTCGGCCAAAGACATCGACCTCTTCGAGATCAACGAGGCCTTCGCAGCCGTGGCGATCGTCAATAACAAGATCCTCGGTCTTTCCGAAGACCGCTGCAATGTCCGCGGCGGTGCGGTGGCCTTGGGTCACCCGATCGGTGCCTCCGGCGCCCGTATCTTGGTGACTTTGATTCATGCCCTCGAAGACCTGAACCTCAAGCGCGGTCTTGCCTCGCTCTGCATCGGCGGCGGTGAGGGCGTGTCGCTCATTATTGAGAGGCTCTAGACGATTGACGTGCCTCAAGTCACCTGTTACCACTTTTTGCGCATTTCAATCCGGAGGAACCCATGACCTTTCAGAATCTTCTGCTCGATAAGAAGGACTTCATTGCCACCGTTACGATCAATCGCGAAAAAGCCCTCAATGCGCTTAACGCCGACGTCCTCAAAGACATTCAGGCCTGTTTCACCCAACTCTCAAATGATTCCGAAGTTCGCGTGGTGATTCTGACGGGCGCCGGCGACAAGGCCTTCGTGGCGGGCGCCGATATCTCGGCCATGAGCAAGATGAGCGAGGGCGATGCGATGGAGTTCGGCAAGCTCGGTCACGCGGCCATGAACGCTGTGGATCAGTGCAAAAAACCGGTGATAGCGGCTGTTAACGGATTCTGTCTCGGGGGAGGGTTGGAGCTCGCGTTGTCGTGCGACTTCCTCTACGCTTCCGAGAAGGCGAAACTCGGTTTGCCCGAAGTGAGTCTGGGACTTTTCCCGGGTTGGGGCGGAACGCAGCGGCTGGCGCGCTTGGTCGGAAAGGGCGCCGCCAAGGAGATGATCTTCAGCGCGCGTCTCTTGCCGGCCTCGGATGCCCTGGCGATCGGCATCGTCAACAAGGTTTGCAAGCCGGAGGAACTCTTGAACGAGGTGAGAGCCGTTGCCGCTGAAATCGCCAAGAAGGGGCCTTTCGCGGTTCAACTGGCCAAGCAGGTCATCAATACGGGTTTCGATCAGCCGCTGCCGGAAGGTTTGAACAAGGAGCTCCACAGCTTTCCGAAATGTTTCAACACGGAAGACCTCAAAGAAGGTCTGGCCGCCTTTCTTGAAAAGAGGCCCGCGAATTTCAAAGGACAATAACATGAGTTTTTTTCGAGCCATTCTCTGGATCGTCTTTGTATGCGTAATGGCCGATCTGACGGCCATGAGCGGCGTCGCCGGCTGCACTGCCGGCGATCCCCACAACGGCAAGGACGACAAGAGTCACAGCGCCACTGCCCAGGACGCCGTCGATACGGCATCGGCCGCCGGCAACCTGGCGGTCAAAGCCTTTTTGGCTTCCTTTGCGGGATCGGGTGCCGCCCTGGCGATGGACAATCAGGCCGATGGGGAAGGGGCTGCCGGCCTGATTCGGGACCATCTGAAGAATGCCTTTTCCGCGAATTCGATCACGATCTGCGATCCGGCGGCCTTTCCGGTTCCGTCCGGCGGGAGCGTGCGAATCACCGGCAGCACCGGCGGTTCGTGCAACGTCGCCTTCAGCGGCGATGCGGCTAGCGGTCAGGCCCGCGCCAATTGCACGGATTTCAACGACGGCGACAATGGCTCCCGCGCGACTCTCCTGGGATTAGTGGGCGTCTTAGGAAGCTCTTCGACGTCGGGAAGTCAGACAGCGATCGATTTGACTCAAGTGTCGTCGCAGAATCTTTCGATTGCCTTGGCGGATACAACCAATTGCACGGTTGTTTTAAACTTTTCCGCCCAGGTGACCGAGAACGCGGACGGCACGGGCTCGGCGACGGTCAACGGCTGCGTCCGTGTCTGCGGCGAATCCTATGATGTGAGCGGATCGAGCGACTTTTAATTTGACCCCCCACCCAACCCTCTCCCCCGTTATGGGGGAGAGGGTGTGCGAAGCACGGGAGAGGAGGAAGGAGCTATGGATTTTCAGTTGACCCAAGAACAAACGATGGTTCGCGACATGGCCCGCGACTTCGCGCAAAAGGAAGTCGCGCCGATCGCGGGGCAACTGGATGCCACGTCGCGATTTCCTACGGAAAACGTCAAAAAGATGGGAGCCCTCGGACTCATGGGCATGATGGTCCCTCAAGAATGGGGAGGCTCGGGTCTGGATGCGTTGACGTACGTCTTGGCCCTCGAAGAGATTTCTACGGCCTGCGCATCGACGGCCGTCACGATGTCGGTGAACAATTCCCTCTACTGCGGTCCGATCCTGAAATTCGGCACCGAGGCCCAGAAGAAAAAACATCTGATCCCGTTCGCCCGCGGAGAAAAGCTGGGCGCCTATGCCTTGTCGGAACCCGGCACGGGCTCGGACGCCGCCAATCAAAAGACGGTCGCCAAAAAGGCGGGCAACACATACCTCCTGAACGGTCGCAAGAATTTCATCACGAACGGACCCAACGCCGATTCCATGGTTGTCTATGCCATGACGGACCCGGAAAAACGGCACAAGGGCATCTCGTGTTTCATCGTGGAAAAAGACTCCAAAGGGTTCTCGGTCGGGAAGGTTGAAAAGAAGCTCGGCATTTGCGCTTCGAGCACGTCGGAGATCGTGCTGGAGGACTGCGAAGTGCCGGCCGAAAATCTTCTGGCCGGCGAGGGCCAGGGCTTTGTCGTGGCTATGAATACGCTCGACAACGGCCGCATCGGCATCGGGACTCAGGCGGTCGGGATTGCTAGGGCGGCCTTCGAGCACGCCCGCGATTACTCAAAGGTCCGCGAGGCCTTCGGACAAACAATCTCGAATTTTCAGGCGATTCAGCATTTTTTGGCGGATATGGACATGAAGATAGACGCCTCGCGCCTCTTGGTGTGGCGCGCCGCATGGATGAAGGACAAGGGAATTCCCTTTACCAAAGAGGCGGCCATGGCTAAATTACACGCCTCGGAAGCGGCCATGTGGGTGACCACGAAGGCCATTCAGGTCTACGGGGGATACGGATACATCAAGGACTACCCCGTCGAGCGGTACTTCCGGGACGCAAAGATCACGGAGATCTACGAAGGCACGAGCGAGATTCAAAGGCTCGTCATTGCGCGAAACCTTTTGCGATGAATTTTGAAGATTCTTAACTTTAACCAAAGAGGTGGCCATGGGGGCTGCCCTCGATTAACCAGTAGGAGGATAATCATGAAACGTGAATTCAAGAGCCTAATGGGCATTCTTGTGCTCGGCACGGCGCTGACGGCGCTGTCCTTGGGTGCAACGGTCGGTTGCGGAAGCAGCGGGAGCGGGGGCAGTTCTTCGACACCCTCGGGCGGCAGCACGTCGACGGCGGTAGCGGCCGGCTCCGCAGTTGTGGCGTCCCTTGAAGCGGCGAACTCGAGTTCGTCTGGCGCTCCGGCCTTGGTGGCGCAGAGCGCCCTGACGGCGGTTAAGGAAGCGACGACGACGTCGACGATTCCTACCACCACCCTCACGGGAGTCTGTTCGGGCGGCAGTGCGAGCTTCGGCGGGTCCATCACCATCTCGGATCCGTCCACGCCTCCGGTTGATTTTAGCGGTTCGTTCAGCTTGGATTTCACGGATTGCGCGGAAAGCGCCACGATCAACGCCTCCGATGGGGAGTGCACGATCAACACGACGAGCAACGGAACCCTCACGGAGGCCTTTTCGGGCACGATCTCCGACAGCGGGAGCTCGTCCAGCGTGGATTTGACCGCGACGATAAACGGCTCTTTGGATGTCGTCGTC
>Ga0315281_10008028_pt1 | contig 14776 bp, 10 predicted proteins | sample YL17G07_0_MG_FD_204540 | JGI IMG/M metagenome (GOLD analysis project Ga0315281, IMG submission 204540) | Sediment microbial communities from Yellowstone Lake, YNP, Wyoming, USA - YL17G07_0 | ecosystem: Environmental > Aquatic > Freshwater > Lake > Sediment | place: USA: Wyoming | collected...
CCTCGAGCTGCCGGCCAAAGGGCGGTACACCTTCACGACGACCGAGGCGCGGAGCTACCAGGACCGCATCTCGGCGGACATCGACCTGACGGACGGGTCTGCGGCACAACGCTGGGTCCACGAGCACAACCAGGGGCTTCTCGACCCGCAGGGGCTTCTCGACCCGCAGGGGCTTCTCGACTCGCGTAGCTGACCCGCCGTGGCCGGAGCGATCCGGCCTCTGGAAACTGTGCCGTGTCAATTTCCGCGTCGCATGCGGCACCATTCCGAAGTCCGTCGGCAGTAAACTGTGCCCGGAACAATACATCGACGCACGCGGCACACGTTCGAGTGAGGGTGGCGTGGTCATCACGAAGCAGGGCCGGGGCCGGCCGAGTCGCAGCTACATCCTGGGCCAGGTCGACCTCGGCATGTCCGATCTGGCCCGCTCCGGAGGGCTGCCCAGCGCGGACGAGAACTCGCAGATCTGGCGTGACATCTGGTTCGAGGAGGCCCACAACTCGACGGCGATCGAGGGGAACACCCTCGTCCTGAAGGAGGTCAGGACGCTCCTCGCCGAGGGCCGCCCGATCGGGAACAAGGAACTCTGCCAGTACCTCGATGTGCAGGGCTACGCGAGAGCCGCGGAGTGGGTATACAGCCAGGCGACGGCCACGAACGAATGGGGGCGATCGGGCCTCATCTCGCGGACCGAACTGCGCGAGATCCACCGCCTCGCGGTCGGCCTCGTGTGGGATATCTGCCCACCCGACAGTCCCGGGCTGGACCCGTATGAGCACGCAGGCAGCTTCCGCCGGCACGACATCGCGCCGTTTCCTGAGGGGATGACCCCACCCCCCTGGCCCGAAGTCGAAGCGCACGTCTCCGACTGGCTGGGAGCGGTCGACGCAGGTCCCTCGGCGGGCGAGCACGTCCTGACCTATCTCGCGAGGATCCACAACGCGTTCGAGCGGATCCATCCCTTCCGCGACGGAAACGGGCGCGCCGGTCGGCTTGCCCTGAACCTCCTCCTGGTCCGCAACGGCTACCCGCCGGCTGTACTTCGCAAGCAGATTCGAATGCGCTACCTTCGGGCGATGCGGCGCGCCGACCGTGACGAGTTCGCCCCACTCGCGGAGATCCTGGCGCGGGCGGTAAAGGACAGCGTGGACCGATTCCTGCTTCCGAATCTCGCGGGCCCGGCGCGATTGCTCCCGCTTTCAGCTCTGGAGCGCCCGGGTCTTATGGTTCGAGCCCTTCGCGCGGCCGCCGACAAGGGCACGTTGCGAGCACGGCGTGACGAGGTCGGGCGATGGCTGAGCAGTGGCCGCTGGGTCGACGAGTACCTCGCGACGCGCCGCGTCGGACGTCCCGTGGGGCGAACCTCAGTGAAACGCGCCGAGTAGCCAGCCACCGCACTGATCTCCCGGGACTGACGCTCCGGCGCGCCGATCGCGTTCCCGGCGGCGGGGCCCTCCCACCACCCCCTACGCGCGGTTCCACCGCTGGCCCGAGCCTGAGAGGCGCTGAAACGACGAATCAGGTGCCCATCTGAACTGGGAAGATGGCGTTGGAGACAGCCCATCAAGCCCGACAGAGGAGCACCTGATCGATGCGATCATCGCACAGCCTCGACCGCCTCGACACCGCCTTTGACGACGACCGCCTGGTGGCCGACACGGGGCTCCTCCTGCCGGCCACCCTGGCCCACCACCTCGGCCTGAAGGCGCTCGTCGAGCGACACCTTCATCTCGGCCCAGCGGTGGGCCGGGCGAACCCGGGCGACAAGCTCCTGACCCTCGTCCTGTCGGCGCTCGCGGGGGGCGACTGTATCGACGATGCGGACACCCTGCGCGCCGGTGGCACGGAGCGGGTCCTGGGCTTCGCGGTCAAGGCCCCCTCCACCCTGGGTACGTTCCTGCGCAGCTTCCGCTTCGGCCACGTCCGCCAGCTCGACCGGGTGAGCCGGGAGATCCTGGCGCGGGCCTGGGCGTCGGGAGCCGGTCCCGGCGATGCGCCCTTCACCATCGACCTCGACTCGACGATCTGCGAGACGTACGGCCTCAAGAAGGAAGGCGCCCTTCACCACGGGTATACCCACGTCCGCGGCTACCACCCGCTGCTCGCGGTCGCGGCCGGCACCGGCGACGTGCTCATGGCCCGCCTGCGCGAGGGCCGGGCCAACACCGTGCGAGGCGCCGCCCACTTCCTGCGCGAGACGATCGGGCGGGTCCGATCAGCTGGCGCGACGGGGCAGCTGACGATGCGCGCCGACTCCGGGTTCTATGCCCACGAGGTCGTCGCGGTCTGCCGGACGATGAGCGTCCGCTTCAGCATCACGCTCCGTCAGAGCCCGGCCACCCGCCGGCTCATCGAGGCGATCCCGGACGACGCCTGGACGCCGATCCCGTACTGGCTCGACGGCGGGGCCGATGTGGCCGAGACGAGGTACACCCCGTTCGCGCCGGAGAAGGACGCGGTCCCGGTCCGGTGCATCGTCCGGCGCGTCCGACCGACGCCGGGCTCCCAGCTCGCCCTGCTGACCCTGTACGACTACCACGCCTTCATCACCGACCGCGACGGCGAGACGCTCGAGCTCGAGGCCGACCATCGCCGTCATGCCGAGATCGAGAACGCGATCCGGGACTTGAAGTACGGGATGGGCCTGAACCACCTGCCGTCGGGCAGGTTCGCCGCCAACGGCGCCTGGCTGGCGGTCCAGGTCATGGCTCACAACCTCGCCCGCTGGACGGCCCGGCTCGGGCTCGGGGCCGGGATCGTCACGACGAAGACGCTGCGGCGGCGGCTCTTCGGTCTTGCCGGGCGGCTCACCCGCAGTGCCCGGCGGGTCACGCTCCACCTGCCCAGGCGTTGGCCCTGGGCGATCGGCTTCAGTGCCGCCCTCGCAAGGCTCCGGGCGATCCCGCTCCTCGCCTGACGGTCCCGCGCACCCATCGGCCGCTCCGGGGCTGGCGTCAGCGTGGGAAGAAATCGGCCGCGATCGATCAACGTCGCCTCATGGCGCCACTTCGGCCATCGCTGGACGCTCGTTCACTTGGTCCGCCACCCGCTCATGGTCGTCGGAGGGTCACGACGGCCCCGTCCGGGCCTCGTCGGGCGGCCAGGCAGTCGGCTTCGGTGGATCCGGGCTTAGTACAAGAAGGATTACCGCACACCACGTGGCCGGCAAGTGGTCCCCTCCGTGCGCTGCCTGACAAACGTGACTGCAGGATAGAGACGCGATTGCAGGGTGGTTCGCATTCCGAACGTCAGGTCTCGTCCCCCGGCCTGTGGCGGCCCGGTCGAGTCCTCGGGTTGACGCCTCGCAGTCCTACACGGATTATCCGGCCCGTAGCCGGGTTCACGGGCGGCACATCCCGGCCGCAAATCGTCTGCGGGGTCGGCACGCGGCACCTCCCGGGCCGCAGACCGTCTGCGGGGTCGGCACACGGCACCTCCCGGCCGCGGCCGAGTCGCCGAGTCCGCCGGGCCGCCGGGCCGCCGCGGCCGGGTCCGGTGCCGTTCAAGCCTCGCCGTGCCCCGGGAGGCCGACACCCCTAGAATCCCCTTACCTGCTCGCCGGCACGGCGGGCCCTGCCGGCGGACCACACGCAATGCCGCGACTCATCGATCGCCCGCTTCGCGACGCGTGGATCGTCGCAGCCGTCCGGACGCCGTTCGGGCGGTACGGCGGCGCCCTCGCGACCGTACGGCCGGACGATCTCGCGGCCGCCGTCATCCGTGCCCTGGTGGATCGGAGCTTACGCGCGGTTCCCCCCGTACGCCTGCCCGAACGGCTCGCCCCGGGCGAAGCGGTCGAACGAGAAGTGGCGGACGTCCGCGTATTCGACGGGCCGACCGACGTAGTCCGCGGCCAGCATCTCGGCCATGGCCGGGGCGATCTTGAAGCCGTGGCCGCTGCCGCCGGTGAAGAGGAGCAGGCCGGAAGCCGCCTCCGTGGGACCCAGGAGCGGGTGCCAGTCAGGCGTGATGTCGTAGAGCCCCAGGCGCGCCTCCAGCACCGGGGCCGAGGCGAGGACGGGCTGCCGGATGGCGAGCCGCCGGCGCAGCTCGGCGACGAGCTCAGGGAGGGCGTCCTGCGCGGGGTACTGCTCGGGGTCGCCCGTGGGGTATTCCTTGGGGAAGCCGGTGCCGACGAGGACGGCGGTCCGGCCGGGATCGACCGACCGGCCAAGCTCGGGATGCTGGTAGACGGCGTCGACCGCGTTCGAGATGGACGCCCGGGGCGCGTCGCCGGACGGCACCGAGAGCATCAGCTCCTGCTCGACCGAGAATCTGATCGGCAGGTCCAGCCCAGCGGTCGCCGCCAGTCCGCGCGACCAGGCGCCGGCGGCAAGGACGACGGCCTTCGCCCCGATCTCCACCCCATCGACCGCGACGCCAACCACGGCTCCCCCGCGCCGGACGAGCGACTGCACCCGCGCCCCCGTGCGGGCGTCGGCGCCCATCCGCCGCGCGGCGTCGATCCAGCCCTCGGCGGCCGGAACCGGATCCGCGTACCCGGAGGCCGCCTCGTGGAAGAGTCCGCCGATGCCATCGCGCCCGGCGTTCGGGGCGAAGCGGTCCAGCGCATCGGGCCGCAGCTCCTCGACGACCGCCCCTTCGGCCCGCTGCATGGCGATGTTGGCCCGCGCCCGCTCCAGGGCGGCGTCGGAGGCGAGGAAGACGTAGCCGATCTCGTGTAGCACCGGCGGACGGCCCGTCAGTGCGGGGAACTCGCGGAAGATCTCGCGCCCGCGGATCGCCATCCGGACGACCTCGGGGTTCGAGTAGTGGGTCCGGATGATCCCGGCCGTCTTGGACGAATCGCGGCCACCGAATGACGGTTGGTCCTCCAGCAGCAGGGCGTCCACGCCGCGCCGGGCGAACTCGAGGAGCGCGGTCGAGCCCATGATCCCGCCGCCCACGATCACGACCTCGTGTCGCTCGGTCATCGAACGGTTCCTCCTTCCAGCAGTGGCGCGGGGCGGGGGACTGACCGACCGCGGTAGTTGAATTGCGATTAGTTTAAGTCCGGTTAAACTAGCCCCATGACACAACGGTTCGTCGATCGGTCAGCCGAGCAGCAGGTGCTCCGGGATGCCTGGGCGTCCGGACAGCCGGAGCTGATTGTCCTCCATGGCCGCCGGCGAGTGGGCAAGACCGAGCTGCTGGCGAGGTTCGCCGCGGATCGGCCCATCGCGTTCTACGTGGCCGCCCAGCAGCTTGCCCGCGACCAGCTGGCTGACCTGGGCAGGGCGCTCGGACCGCTCTTCGTCGACTTCCGGCGCGGTCGCCCTCCGCGGCTGGCACTCGGTGACTGGGAAGAGGCCCTCGACGTGGTGGCAGAGGCATCCCTTCGCCGGCGCGTCGGCCTGGTGCTCGATGAGTTCCCGTACCTCGCGGACGCCGAACCCGCCCTGCCCTCGCTCCTCCAGCGCTGGTGGGACCGCGTCGGGTCGCAACGCAACATCGTGATCATCCTCTCCGGGTCCGAGCAGGCGATGATGCGCCGCCTGACCTCCCAGGATGGGGCCCTGTATGGCCGCCCGACTCGTTCGATCTGGCTGCGGCCCTTCGACTACTTCCACGCCGGCAAAGTCGTCGCCGGTTGGGGACCCCAGGATCGAATCCGGGCGTACGCCGTGGCCGGTGGCATTCCCGACTACGTCGAGGAGTTCCGGACCGAGCACCCACTTCGCGACGAGCTGCGCCGACTCGCGTTTTCGCCCGACGGCCGGCTCTTCCGCGAAGCGCCGGACCTCCTGCGGGCCGAGTTCACTGAGCCCAGGACGTACGAGTCGATCCTGCGCGCCATGGCGCGTGGCGAGCATCAGCCCTCCCGGATCGCCACCCTGGCTGGCCTGAAGAGCGCGGCAACCGTCGCGCCGTACCTCGATCGCCTGATCCGGCTGGAGCTCGTGGAGCGCCGGACGCTCCCCGTGGAGGCGTCCGAGCCGCGTCCACGGATCAGCCGCTATGTGCTTGCGGACCCGTACCTGAGGTTCTACTTCGCGCTGGTCGATCCGTGGCGGAGCGCGATCCTGCTCGGCCAGGGGGATCGCGTGCTCGACGACCTGTGGCCGGTCGCCTTCGACGAGCACGTGAGCAGGGTCTTCGAGGACGTGGCTGCCCAGTACGTCCGTCGCCTGTCCGGAGCGGGCCAGCTGCCCGTCCTCGGATCGGTGGGGCAGCACTGGTTCGATGCCGGCGACGTGGACGTCGTGGGCGTGGCCGGAGGACGGGTCCTGGTCGTCGGCTCGGCCAAGTGGCGCACCGAGTATGTGAAGCCCGGCCACCTCGATGACCTGCGCCGTGACGCCGCGGGCATCGCCCGAGGCATCGAGCCCGCGTACATCCTGTTCTCGCGCTCGGGGTTCGACCCGGCCCTCCGTTCGGTGCCGGGGCTGCGCCTCGTGGCCCCCGACGATCTGTTCCGTTCCGCCCTCGAGTACGAGGCCGTCAGGTAAGCTCGCGCTCGTGACCGAGCCCAATGGAACTGACAGCGGCGCCTCGCTCCTCGAAGACGAGATCGCGCAGTCGATCGCGGCGACCCTTCGGGGGGTTCGACGGGCCCAGAACCTGACCCTCCAGGAGGTCGCCGACCGCGCCGGCCTTTCGATGGCCATGGTCTCGAAGATCGAGAACGCCCAGGCCTCGCCCAGCCTTCGGACCCTCGCCCAGCTCTCGCAGGCGCTTTCGGTCCCGGTGGCGATCTTCTTCCGTGAGCTGAGCAGCCAGGAGGAGGTCTCCGTCGTCCACGCCGGCCAGGGCATCGAGCTGACGAGGCCGGGCACCCGCTACGGCTATCGCTACGAGCTGCTGGCCGCGCAGCTGGGGGCCCGCCGCGTGCTGCAGCCGTACCTCGTGACGATCTCCCCCGAGGCCGAGCCGTTCCCGCTCTTCCAGCATGCCGGCAGCGAGTTCATCTACGTCCTGGAGGGCGCTCTCACCTACCGCTACGGGTCGACGACCTGGGACCTGGGGCCCGGGGACTCGCTCCTCCTCCACGGCGCCGTCCAGCACGGCCCGGAGCGGTTCGATCGCCTGCCGATCCGCCTCCTCTCGATCACCATCACCCGCGGCGAGGACGACATCGACACGCGGTAGCGCGGAGGCGCGTCGCGGCGCCGGGCGGCGCGTGGGCGGCAGGGCGGCCGGCAGGTCGGCGGCGGCGTTCCTCGGTCAGGTATTCCCGGAGGTGCTGCTATGTGGCTGAGCGGGGGAATCCTCGTTCACGTAGTACTGGGGATGCTGGTAGGTGCGGCGCCGCGACGTTGGCGGACCGCCCGGGGCGCTGCCAGCGGCTGAACGCCAGGAATCCGTGCGTGCCCGAGGTGGAGCGTCCTCGCCGGCGCGGCGCAGGTCAGCCGATCCGGTGGTGGGGCTGCGTCTAACAGTATCCGGGGTGCTAACTGGTGTCGCCGGCGCAGGAAAGGTCTGGGGACCCGCCCGGCCGTGAAGGTGGCCGCGAGCGGGAGGCCCCGGTGGCCCCGCCCACCCCGGCTAGAACAGCGTGAGGTAGCTGTCGACCTCCCACTGGCCGACCGTGTTGTGGTACTTCACCCACTCCTGGCGCTTGATGCGCAGGAACTCGGTCGCGAGCTCCATGCCGATCGCGGCCCGCACCACGTCGTCGGCCTCGAACTCGTCGAGCGCCTCCGGAAGGCTTTGCGGGAGGTATCGGATGCCCTCCCGCCGCACTTCCTCGAGGCTCAGCTCGTACATGTTCCGGCCCACCATCGGCTCGCCGGGGTCAAGGCGGCGCTCGATGCCGTCCATGCCGGCCCCGATGATCGCCGCCAGGGCCAGGTACGGGTTGGCCGCCCCGGAGATCGCCCGGCATTCGAACCGGCCCGGCTCGGGGATGCGGAACATGTGGGTGCGGTTGTTGTCGCCGTAGGTGATGAAGGCAGGGACCCAGGTGAAGCCTGACCGCGCGCCGGTCAGGTAGTTGCCGATCGAGAGCCGCTTGTAGCAGTTGACGGTGGGGGCGATGACCGCGGCGAGCGCCCTCGCGTGGGCCATGAGCCCTGCCACGAAGTGATAGGCGAGCGCTGACTGGCCGAGGCCGCGCCGGTCCTTCGGGTCGAGGAACGCGTTGCGACCCGCCGTGTCCCAGAGCGACATGTGGAAATGGCTGCCGTTGCCGGTCAGGTTGGAGAACGGCTTGGGCATGTGGGTCGCGATCGCGCCGTGCTTCTGCCCGACCTGGCTGGTCATCATCTTGAAGAACGTGTAGCGGTCGGCGGTCGTCAGGGCCTCCGCGTATTTCCAGTTCAGCTCGTACTGGGCCGAGCCGTCCTCGTGGTCGGACGCGTAGGGCTCCCAGCCGAGGCCCTCCATGTAGCCGAGCAGCTCGCGCAGGTAGGGCATGGCTGCGGCGAGGCTCTTGAAGTCGTAGCAGGGCTTGTCCAGCGTGTCCATGCCCGAGGGGTCCCAGGGGATGATCGAGCCGTCCGGCTGCCGGGTGACCAGCATGTGCTCGGCCTCGACCCCGACGCGCAGCTCGTAGCCGATGGACGCGAGCCGGGTGATGGCGGACTTGAGCGAGGTCCGTGAGCAGTACGGCGAGGCCTCGGCGTCCACGGTGATGTCGCAGGCGACCCGGGCGACGCCGGTCTCCCATGGCACGACCGTATAGCTCGCGAAGTCGGGCATGCCCACGAGGTCGTGGCTGTGCGGGCCCTGGCCCATGCCGACAGCCGCCGCCCCCGCGAACCCGGCGCTGCCGGACTTGAAGACCTCCAGCGCGGTCGCGGGCACCCCCTTGCAGCGGGGCGTGCCGTGGATGTCGACCCACTGGGCCAGGATGTAGTCGATCCCGTCCTGCTTCAGGCGACCGGCGACCTCGTCAGCCGAGGGCGGCTTCGGGGCACCCCCGGATCGCCCGACCTGTCCTGCGCTGGCCATCTTCCCCTCCTGCGTGGTCGCGCTCGTCGTCAGTGGTCTGCGCGAGACGGGGCGTTCAGTGCGAAACCGCCGCGGCCGCCTTCTCTCCGATCAGCTCATCGTTCCAGAACCGTTCCAGCCCGAACGGCTGGATCATCTCGGGCACTCGACCCGTGTGGATCATCTCGGCCACGTTCTTGCCGGCCGCCGGTCCCGCCTTGAACCCATACGTGCCCCAGCCGACGTCCAGGATGAACCCGCCGACCGTCGGCGCCGGGCCGATGATCGGGGAGTAATCGGGGGTCATGTCGCAGATGCCGGCCCACTGGCGCAGCAGCTTGACGCCCGCGATGCCCGGCAGCAGCTCCAGCACGTGCCCGGCCGACGACTCCAGGAAGGGGAGCGTGGACCGCAGGCTGTACGAGGCGTAGGGGTCGATCTCGGAGCCGATCACCAGTTCGCCGCGATCGGTCTGGTTCACGTAGACGTGGAGCGTGGCCGAGACGAGGACCGGATCGAGGAACGGCTTGAGCGGCTCGGTCACCAGCGCCTGGAGCGGGTGCGTGACGATCGGCAGCCGGAGGCCGACCATCTCGGCGATCGTGGACGCCCAGCCGGCGGTGGCGTTGACGACGGTCCCGGTGCGGATGTCGCCGCGCGTGGTCCGGACGCCAGTGACGTGCCCGTCGGCGACGTCGATGCCGGTCACCTCGGTGTACTGGTGGATCTCGACGCCCATCTCGGCCGCGCGGCGCGCGTAGCCCCAGACCACCGCGTCGTGGCGGATGATGCCGCCCGGCGGGTGCCAGAGGGCGGCGAGAATCGGGAAGCGCGGCCGCTTCGAGAGGTCGAGCGACGGCACCAGCCGGCGGATCTCGTCGTGGAAGATGACCTCGCTCCTGACGCCGAGGAGCTGGTTCGTCTCGGCCCGGACGCGCAGGCCGGCGATGGCGAGCTCGGTGTGGGCGAACGTCAGGTGGCCGTGCTGGCTGAAGAGGACGTTGAAGCCGAGGTCAACCGACATCCTCTCGTACAGCTTCACCGACTCGTCGTAGAAGGCCACGCCGACGGGGGTCCGGTAGTTGGAGCGGATGATGGCCGTGTTGCGCGTGCTGGCCCCCGAGCCCAGGTACGAGCGCTCCAGGATGGCCACGTTGCGCACGCCGCGCTTCGCCAGCTCGTACGCGATCGCCAGCCCGTGCAGGCCGCCGCCGACGATCACGACGTCGTAGCTCTTCTTCAGCTCTGACGAGCCGCCCATCCGGATCCGGCGCAGCGGCCCGATCATCGCCTGGCCTTCTTCGCCGCGGCAGCCAGGTTCGGCTGGGTCGCCCCGGCAGCCGCAGCGGCCGCCAGGTTTGGCGGCGTGATCGCCGCGCCACCGACCGGCACGAGCCCGTGGGCGGCGCCGAGCGTCGAGAGGACGTCCCAGAGGTGTTCGGCCTCGTCCCGCGCGACGATGACCACGAAGCCCGGCAGCTCGGCGTGATCCCGCCGCGCCATGGTCACCCGGCAGTTGGCCATCGCCAGCTGGACGATCCCGAGGTTCGGCAGGACCGTCTCGTGGAGGTCGATGGGGCAGAGCTCGCCGAGCAGGTCCCGCGCCCGCGAGCCGATGAGCCGGAGCGTGGTGTATCCCGAGCTGACGTCCGTCACCGCAGCGCCGGCCGCGCGCAGCTGGTCGGCGAGGTCGGAGCCGCCGTCGGGGCGGAGGGGTGTCCAGGCCCCGGGCATCCAGGCGGGCCAGGCCAGGAGCACCTGGTCGGGCGCGATGACCCAGGCGTTCGGTTGGCCCGGCGTGGCGGGGGTCAGCCTGCCCGGCTCTCCCTGGAGCCCGGCGGCACGGACCGCATCGAGGGCGCGCGGGCCGTTCACGGCGAGCTTGTCAAACGGCCCCGGTTCGGCCAGGGCGACCCCGGCGCCGAGGCTGGCGCGCTCCCGCTCGACGTCCCCGTACGACTCGGGCCATCGGATCGTCTCGGAGATCCAGCGCGCACCAAGGGCGGCATGGATCGCATCGAGCGCGCTGCGGCGGACCGGGGCAGGGGAGGTGGTGGCGCTCGAGGTCGTGGTCATGGCGCTCACATCCGCAGCCGTTCGCCGTCCGGGTCGTAGAAGGGCCGCGTCCGGACCCGCCCGACGGTCGTGTCGCCGGCCCGGCCGACGCCCAGCCGCATCGTCACCTTCTGGCCCTCGACCGCATCCGCGGCGGCCAGCCAGGCGAGGGCGATGCCACGCTCCAGGGTGGGGCTCCACTTGCAGCTCGTGACCCGCCCGATCGCCGCGCCGTCGCGGACGATCGCGGCTCCTTCAGCGGGCAGATCCGTGCCCACGATCTCGATCCCCGTGAGGACCTGGCGGGGCTCGCGGGCCGTCACGGCCAGGCTCGCCGCCCGGCCGATGAAGTCGGGCTTGTCGCCCTTGACGACCCAGCCCATGCCCGCCTCGATCGGGTTCGAAAGGGCGTCCGTGTCCTGGCCGACGATGGCGTGCTGCTTCTCCAGCCGCAGCACGCGCTGGGCCTCCACGCCGAACGGCCGCAGGCCGAGGTCGCGGCCGGCCTGGGTCATGGCGTCCCAGAGGTGGGTCGCATAGTCGGCCGGGATGTGGATCTCGTAGCCGAGCTCACCTACGAAGCCGATGCGCAGGATGACGGCCTGGACGCCCGCGACCAGGCCCTCTGCCGCGGCAAGGTAGGGCATCGCTTCTCGCGACACGTCGAGGTCCGTGACGCGGGCCATGATCTCGCGGGCACGCGGCCCGGCCAGGTTGACCGAGGCGTAGTGGCCGGTGACGTCGGTCACGGTCACGTCCCGCGACGAGCCGGCCAGCCACCAGCGCAGCCACTGGTCGACCGCATCGAGGTTGCCGGTCGTGGTCGAGAGGAAGAAGCGCTGGTCGCCAAGGCGCGCCACTGCGCCGTCGTCGAGGATGATCCCCGCGTCGTCGAGCATGGCCCGGTAGCGGACGCGGCCGACCTTCAGGTCACTGAACCGGTTGGGATGCAGCCAGTCGAGGAACTCGCCCGCGTCTGCGCCCTGGATGTCGAGCGCGCCGAGCGTGCTGACGTCGATCAGCCCCGCGGCCTCGCGGACCGCCCGGACCTCCCGGACGACGTCGCCGTAGTGGAGCGGCCGCTTCCAGTCGCCCATGTCGATCCAGGTGGCACCCAGCTCGTCGTGGCGCTCGTGCATCGCGGTCCGCCTGGTGCGCGACAGGTGGGGCCCGGCGAGTGCGGCCAGGGTCACCGGCTGGTAGGGCGGCCGGGCCGTGGTCAGCCCGCTGCGGGCGATGTCGGTGCCGGCGAGCCGGGCGTGGGTGCGCGAGGCAAGCGCCTGGCACATCTTGCCCTGGCAGGGTCCCATGGTGACCGTGCTATAGCGCTTCATCGTCTCGAAGCTGCCAAAGCCCTCGCGGAAACCCTGCTTCATCTCCTTGATCGTGACGTCCTCGCACAGGCAGACGAACTGCTTGCGACCCACGCCGGCGCTGAGCCCGGCCGGCTCGGGGAGGGAGGCGAGGGCGGCCGCGACCGCGGTGCCGTGGGCGGCCACCGCCGCGTCGTCCAGTACGGTGAGCCCGGCCTTGCCGATGGCCGCGGCGGCGGTGCGGCCGGCCATCGCTCCGTCGGCGGCGGCCAGTTCCTCGCCCAGCGGCCCGTTGACGTGGCCCGCGGCCTGCAGGCCGGGCGACAACGCGCCGGGCACGAACTCTCCGACGCGCTCGTCCCAGCGTGGCGTGATCCCCTCCTGCGAGAGGAGCGCGATCAGCGGCTCCGGGCGGGCGGCGATCGCCACGAGGTCGCAGGCGATGGTCCGTGCGCCGTCGGGCGTCTTGAGGCGGATGCCCGTGACGCGGTCCCGGCCGAGCGCGGCGGCCGCCGACGTTGCGGTCAGGATCTCGACGCCGGCCGCCCGGAGGCGCGCAGCCTGGGCCGGCTCGCCGCCGGCGCCCGCGCGGCTGTCGGCCAGCGCCACCACGGCGATGCCCGCGTCCAGCAGCTCGACGGCCTGCCGCCAGCCGTGGTCGTCGTCCGTGATCACGACGCACCGCCGGCCGGCACGGACGCCCTGCAGCCAGCCCAGTCGCAGTGCGCCCGAGGCCAGCATGATCCCGGGGCGGTCGTTGTCGTGGAAGAGCATCGGCCGTTCCGCCGCGCCGGTGGCGATCACCACCTGCGGCGTCCGGACGCGCAGGAACGTCGCGCCCTGGTCCACCCCGAGGAGGCGCCCCTCGTAGAACCCGACGGCGGTCGCGCTGCTCAGGGTCTCGATCCGCGGCTCGGCCGCCACGAGCGCCGCGAGGCGCACGGCCGCTTCCCGGCCCGACAGACCCGCGATGCGCGCGTCCCCCTGGACCGGCTGGTTGCTGATGCGGAGGTGGCCGCCCAGTTCGGGCTGGTCGTCGATCAGCACCACGCGAGCGCCGCCCGCGGCCGCCTCGAGCGCGGCCAGGCAGCCGGCCGGCCCGCCGCCGACCACCGCGACATCGGCGAAGACGTGGCGCTTGCGGACGTGCAGGTCCGGCGTGGCCTTCGGGTCGATCTTCCCGATCCCGGCAGCGCGCCGCAGGATCCGCTCGTAGAGCGGCCACAGGAACCGCGGCCGGATGAACGTCTTGTAGTAGAACCCGACCGGCAGGAACCGGTCGAAGCGATCCGTGAGCGACATCACGTCCATGCCCAGGGACGGGAACGCGTTCTGCGAGCGGACGCGCATGCCCTCCCGGAGCGGCGTCACGCAAGCCCGAACGTTGGGCATCCCGTCGACATTGACCAGGCAGCTCGCGCAGCGGCCGGCGGCGCAGTAGACGCCGCGCGGGCGGTGGTACTTGAAGCTCCGCGAGAGCACCTCCACCCCGTCCGCGACGAGTGCGGAGCCGATCGTGTCGCCGGCGCGCCCGGTCCGGCGGCGGCCGTCGAAGGTGAAGCGGACGGGCTTGGCGGGCGCGGCCTCCGCGGCGGACGCGGCTCCGGCGGACGCGCCGGCTCCGGGCCCGGTGGCGGCCGGATCCACGGGCCGGACCAGGCGGCGATCCTCAGGCATCGAGGGCACCCGGCCAGGCGGTTCGGATCACCCGGTTGTCCCGCGTGTCGCGGTCGGCCTGGAACCAGCGGCGGCAGCCGGTCCGGTGGAACCACCAGGCGCGCTCGGTGCCGGAGACGTTGGTTCGCGCGTAGAGGTACGTGGCCCACGAGTCACTCGTCGCGTCGGGCGCCGGACGTCGCTGGACCTCGCCCCCGAAGCGAAACTCGTAGACGTCGCGCAGCCCGCAGAGCGGGCACGTCAGCTGGAATGACATCGTGTGAAGACTAGCGCTGTGACGGGGCGGACGGGACCCAGTTTGTACCGACCAGCGGGATTCCGGTGATCGCGGCGGCCTCGATCGTCAGGGCCCGCAGGTCCTCCGGGTCGAGGTTGTGGATGTTCGCCTTGCCGCAGGCCCGGGCGATCATCTGGACCTCGAGGGTCATGGCCGTCAGGAAGTTGGCGACCCGTTCGGTGGCCTCGTCGATCGGCAGCCGGGCCATCAGGTCTGGGTCCTGGGTGGTGATCCCGACCGGGCAGCGCCCGGTGTGGCAGTGGTGGCAGGCGCCCGGTTCGGTGCCCAGCTTCGCGTAGTCCTCGACGAAGATCGGCCGGTTGCAGTTGAGGGCGATCAGCGCTGCGGTCCCGATGTAGCAGGCGTCGGCGCCAAGGGCGAGCGCCTTGGCGACGTCCACGCCGCTGCGGATTCCGCCGGCCGCGATGAGCTGGACCTCGCCGTAGGCACCCGAATCCTCGAGCGCGCGCCGGGCTTCCACGATGGCGGCCAGGGTCGGGATTCCCGTGTGGTCCTGGAGGATCTCGGGCGAAGCGGCCGTACCGCCCTCCATGCCATCGACCACCACCACGTCGGCGCCGCA
>Ga0315281_10008029_pt1 | contig 14775 bp, 14 predicted proteins | sample YL17G07_0_MG_FD_204540 | JGI IMG/M metagenome (GOLD analysis project Ga0315281, IMG submission 204540) | Sediment microbial communities from Yellowstone Lake, YNP, Wyoming, USA - YL17G07_0 | ecosystem: Environmental > Aquatic > Freshwater > Lake > Sediment | place: USA: Wyoming | collected...
ATTTCAAAAGTGAATACATAGGATTTTTCTTAGGTAGCCTGATTGTGTTTTATTGGATTTTTTACGATATACGAGGCATTGGAAGCTTATGGAAATTAGATTTTCTAAAAAGCTTCTGGCTTATTTGGCTAGAAAACCTAGCCTTTATCATACTCATTGGCACAGCCTACAAAATTTGCGCTCGTAGGTTAAATATCTAAGACAGCATAATAATTCAGAAACCCCAACATGACCCAGCGTCGCATTTACCAATGTGACTCTCCCTACCATATAACCTTCAACGTGTTAAATCGTGAATGGATTTTTGAAGATGAGAAAAAAGCAGAATTATTGCATCAGATCATTTTAAATGCAGGAGATTTAAAGAATCACACCGTGTATCAATTCGCCATCATGCCGGATCATGTGCATGTTTTATGTAAAACGAATGAACCCGATAAACAGGTACCGCAAAACATCGCAGGCACAGAGGCCTGCTCTGTTTTGGGTTGGGGGAAATATCCCAAATTTACCCACAGAGCAGACCTCTGCGTCTGCGATGGGGGTAAAACCTGTTGCGGTGACTGCGATGGATTTAAAACCATCTCCAAATTCATTCACACCATAAAGTCATTCTTCGTTACGGAACTGCGAAAAACGGATGGAATCGAATACAAATTTTTTCAGACGCGATTCAATTTCCGCATCATCACAGATGAGGATTATCTTGAAACCGTTATTCATTACATTTCCGACAACCCTATCAAAGCCGATCTACCCATAAAGTGGCAGGAATATCCTTACCAATACAAAAACGATGACGCCACCCCCTCTTTGCATTGGCAGAGAGGGGAAGAATGATTGATGAGGGATTAAAGGGGTGAGTTTAAAACAACTTCCCCAAGTCCTCCTTCATAGCCATGGCAGCTTCCCTTGCAGCCTCAGCATAAGATTCTCCGGATTCATCGTCCTTTTCAAAGGCAAAAATAATATCGCGGGATGAGTTCACAATGGCACCGGTTCCGTTTTCATAAAAACAGGGTTTCACATCTTCGGCACTGCCCCCCTGAGCACCGTAACCGGGAACCAGGAAGATTTGGTTGGGCATCAGGTGTCTTAGGCTTCGGGCTTCTTCGGGATAGGTGGCACCTACAACAGCTCCTACGGAGGAAAAGCCGGAATCTCCGATTAGGTCACGCCCCCAGCCTTCTACAAGGCCAGCCACATGTTCATCCATCAGGTGATCGCCAAGGGGCTGACTCTGAATTTCATCCGCGGAAGGATTGGAAGTGCGGACTAAGACGAATATACCCTTGCCGTTGTCCCGACAAACTTCCGTAAAAGGGGTAATCCCATCAGAACCCAAGTAAGGAGTTACGGTAATGGCATCAGAATCAATTCCGGGAACCCGTTCATCAAAAAGATTCACGGTTCCGATGTGGCCCTCGGCATAAGCTTTAGCGGTAGAACCAATGTCGTTCCTTTTTACATCTCCGATAACAATCAACCCCTTAGAGTGCGCGTAAGTAGTAGTTTCCTCATACGCCCTCATCCCCTGTGAGCCAAAGCATTCGTAAAAAGCGATTTGGAGTTTCACTGCGGGGACAATGTCCGCGATAGCATCAATGATTCCCTGATTGAAACGGATGATAGCCTCCGCGGCTGCTTCTTTGGTTTCACCGAATTCATCTATCACCTCATCCAGAATAAACTGAGGTATCTGAGGAAGGCGGGGGTCTAGTCCAACAACGGTTGGGTTAGCTAAAGCGCTGATACGTTCCGTAAGGCGGTCTCCAAAATGATTCATGGGGCTTCTTTTTAATATGTTCCGATGTGTTAGCTAATAGCTAATAGTTAATAGCCAATGGTTAACAGTGGTTAATTGCTAACAGAATTTTTATGAGCTAAGAAAGATTCAAACTGTTTAATTTGAAGCCGGACTTCCTGAGCAGACTGTTTAGCCCGCTCATTGTAAGGCTCAACGGTGAGAATCTTTTCGTAGGTGAAGAGAGCATTGTCGAAATCTTCATCCGCCTTGCAGGAATCGGCCAGTAAGAACAAATAGCTCACATCACGGGGCTTGAGTTCCGCCGCCCGACGGAAGCACTCGGCTGCAAGAGAATAGTGCATGAGTAGATGATAAAGCTTACCCAGTGCCAAAAACTTCTGGTCGTCCTTTTCATCCAACTCAACGGCTCGCACGTAAGACTGAATCGCCTCCTTGTATCGCTTCTTTTTAATGAGGATTCTACCGATACTCTCATAAATAGCGGGATTCTGAGGATCCAGCTCAAGTAGGCGGTGATAAAGGGTTTCAGCCCGTCGGTAATCATTGGTTTCCATATAAATCTGAGCCAGCTTCAAACTGGCCTCCACTTCATTTTCAGACACGGAGATGGCCTGAATCAGATGTTTCTTGGCTTCAGTCCATTGTTTCTTAGCCGTAGCAAAATCGGCCTTTCTCATTTCATCTCGGTATCTGGCAGAATCAAACTTCTTATTCCGTTGATCCCGCTGAAGCTCATCCTTAAAGCGCACTTTGGTTTCCTCCTGCTGAAGTTTCCGATTGTGCTCCACCTTATTCGCAATTTCTGCTTTAAAAAGCTCCTTCTGGCGTCGGGTCTCAATAATATTCCTTCGACCCAGAATGGCAGCAATAAGGATTGTCGCGGCGATGAATAAGTAGAGCTGTGGCATCAAAATATAAGAAAAATCCAATCCGTTTCCTTTTTTATTTTTTCTTTTTGTTTTTGCTATTTTTCCGTCGTCAGGAAAAAATTTTCGAGTGCCAGTTTCTTATTCGTATTCTTATCAATAAGATAACGTGTTTTTGATAACTTTTCAAATAGTTCAACAACTTCCTGCAAATTAAAGCGATGTTTAAGGGGTGTTTCAACATTATTGAGGTAACCGTAAACCAAACTTCTCAAATATCGGGAGAAGACATCGAAAAAGAGAGCCAATTGATCATCGGCCTTATCCAGCCCTTCAACAAAAGTGAATTTTGAGGCCAAATCGTTTCTCTTTAAGAAGAATTCAATTTGGTTGTACATATTCCTGTTATCCATCAGCTCTTTGGGATTCTTTAGGAGTCGAACTGCTACGGCAGGTCGCCCCTGAGCAATCTGCAAAATTTCATCTAGATCCGAAGATGGACCAAATTGAGCCTCCAGAGCCTTTCGCATGTAAGCATCAGAAAGACAGGCAAAAGAAAATTGCCGTGTTCTGGAGCGGATAGTGGGTAAAACCTGATTGATCTGCGAAGTAGTCAGCAGAAAAACGGTGTTTCCCGCAGGCTCTTCGAGAGTTTTAAGAAACGAGTTTTGCGCCTCAACAGGCATTCTTTCAATATTTTCTATAAGCACAACGCGCCTATCTCCTGTGGAGGTTAAGTTGGTTTTTTGAATCAGGGCACGCACTTCATCAATCTTGAGGCTGTCTCCATTGTCCCGTATTTCAATCACATCAGGATGAATTCCTTTCATGACTCTACGGCAATCCTCGCAGATATGACAAAAATGGTGGGTACATTGCAAAATGTTAGACAACACCTGGGCAATATGGAATTTGCCCAGATCCGCTGGTCCTGAAAAAAGGTAAGCATGCGAAACATTCCCTTCTGAAAGCTCTTTTTCAAGCTTTTCCAGTTGTTTGTCGTGTCCTATGACGCCCCATTTATAAAGCATAACCAATCATTTAGGATAGGCCTTATTATACACTATGGTAGATTCAAGTCCCAATCGCCAAAAAAGCTTGTCATTAAAACAAAAATTCACTAAAATATCGTGGCCGTTACGTGAAATGTAAAAGGTAACCGAAAGGAATTAAGCCGCAGTGGTGAAACCTGCCTGCCGCAGGCAGGTGGTATACACTATGTATTAAGCTGAAGAAAACCAAAGATTTGCCGCGGTGGTGAAATGGTATACACGAGAGACTTAAAATCTCTTTCCTTCGGGAGTGTGGGTTCAAGTCCCGCCCGCGGCACCACTAAGTTGCGAGAAACGCGTGCCGAGTGGAACGAATCAGCCGCAGGATGGAGTGAAATGAGGATGAATCACGATGAATTTGTCACAAAGTGAAAAATTCAAGTGATTCAAGCGTTTCCCTACTGGAAATAAGTTGCGAGGAGCGCGGTGCGAGCGAAGGTCTACCCGAAAACATGAGGGAGACCGGAGCAGAGCATGAAATCATGTAAAATTTGGAAGCCTGCGAGCAAATTTAAGTGATTTCAAGGGCGACCCTACTGCAGATAAGTTGCGATCCCGCTCAGCGGGACCTACTGCAGAACAGCGACACCGCCCGCATTAATAAAAAATTATCTGATTATGGAAAAAACACTCAACAAAAAAGTACGGGAATTCATGAACAAAAAGGTCATTTCTGTTCAGCCGGAGGAAACCGTCAAAAAACTGTTTAATTTAATGGAGAAACATGCTATCTTAGGTCTCCCCGTTGTGGACAAGGGGGGTCAGGTAGTAGGAATTGTGACTGAAACGGACCTTATTTCTCACTTCACCACTCTCAAAACGCCTCAAAGCGTCAATCTGCTAGGGAGCCTTGTCTATCTGGAAGATATCACCGATTTCAACAAGAATCTAAAGGACCACTGCGCCGAACTGGTAAAGGATATGATGACCATAAACGTGGTTACTGCTCTGGAAGATGAAACGCTTATCGAGGTGGTCAACCGCATGGCCAAACACAAGGTAAGTCGGTTACCGGTGGTAAACAAGCTAGGAAAGCTCACAGGCATCATCACACGGAGCGATATTGTGCACGAGCTAAGCAAATTGAAAAGCATTTAACCAATTATTTTTAATTCAAGAACAATGGAAAACTTTACGATTGAAGTAACGCAGGGGACATTTGCCACCGCGAAAGAGGCCCGAAGGGTAGATCAATTGCCAATCATTTATTATGGTAATGCAATCGAACCAAGAAAATTCTTCGCTGACCTTCAGGACTTCCGACGTACCTACAAAAAAACCGGAAAAAGCGCAATTCTTACACTAAAGATAGATAAGGAAGAATTGCCATGTCTGGTGCAAGATATCCAGTATCATCCTGTGACCAATGAAATGATTCACATCGACCTCAAGCGGGTAGACCTTAGCAAGGCTGTTAAGACTCATATTCCTTTGAAATTCGTAGGAATTGCTCCTGCTATTAAAGAAATGGGTGGTACTTTGACAACAGCAAGGACTTCGCTTCATGTTGAATGTCTTCCAAAAGACCTTGTACGTGAAATCGAAGTGGATATCAGCTCATTGGTGGATTTCCATACAAGCATCCAGGTGTCAGACATCAAAGTACCTGCGGGCTATAAAGTATTGGATAATGCCGGAATCAACGTAGCTACTGCTATTCAGCCTAGAATGGAAGAAGAAGCTGTTGGTGCTCCGGTTGCCCCAATTACTACAGAGATCTTGAAGGAGGTTAAGCCAGAGGAGGAAGCTGCAAAAGAGGCTTAATCTGTCTTTATGCTCCTTTCAGACTTTGATTATTCACTCCCTAAGGAGTTTATAGCTCAATCCCCGCTCACTGAACGCGACCAATCAAAATTGATGATGTTAGACCGAGGCACTAGATCGGTAGAACATCATCAATTTTTTGAATTACCGGATTTACTGGATGCAAATTCCATTCTGGTTTTTAATCAGTCAAAAGTCATTCCTGCACGACTGGAATTTAAGATAGGAGACGGCAGCGCGGAGATTTTTCTAGTAAGACAGATTTCAGAAAAAATCTGGGAATGCATGGTTAAACCTGGGAAAAAATTTGAAGAAGCGGCAGAAATAACCATAAATAACGATCTCAAAGCAAAAATCCTGTACGTAACAGAAGATGGACTCAGGCACATAGAATTCGAGACGGCCGATATGCGAACCTACTTACAGACACACGGAAGCATGCCAACTCCACCCTACATCCACGAAAAACTGAAAGAACCGGAAAGGTATCAAACGGTGTATGCCAAAACGGACGGATCAGTGGCAGCCCCAACGGCAGGCCTGCATTTTACGGAAAAGACTTTCGCAGATTTATCTAAAAAAGGCATTCAAACAGAATTTCTAACCCTTCATGTGGGACTCGGAACCTTTCAGGGAGTGAAAACGGACAACATTGAAGCACACACCATGCACAGTGAACAGTTTGAACTTGATGAAAAAACAGCAGAAAGACTGAACAGGGCAAAATCGGAAGGTAAAAAAATCGTCGCCGTAGGGACCACAAGCATACGGGTACTGGAAAGCTGCTCTGAAAATGGAAGACTCGTTCCGAAATCCGGTGAAACCGATATTTTTATTTACCCAGGCTACAAATGGCAATTCGTAGACCAGATTATCACCAACTTTCATGTGCCGAAAAGCACTCTCCTCATGCTTGTCTCGGCCTTTGCGGACCGCGAATTTATTTTAGAGGCTTACGAAGAAGCCAAGCAGAATCATTATCGGTTCTTCAGTTTCGGAGACGCTATGCTTATAAAATAACAGAGAAATTATCGTCGAAGGTAACTCGGCAAATAAAGGGGAGCCTTGAGCCCCTTCACTTTTTTTACGGTAGCCAAGTCCTCTAAATTGATTTTTCCGTAATAGAGATCCCTTAAATCTCCTCCCGCCTTAACAAACTCCTGAATCATCTTATGTCCTTTGTAGTAAACGAAATCTTTGGTGAAAGCACCCGCCATCGAAGTATCTGTAAGTCCCCGTTTAGCCTTTAGGGCAACCTTCCAAGCTCTTTCAGCATCAAAACCTGCCTTCAGAACAACGGCATAAACCTCTGAAAAGCTTCTTCTCATAGCAGTATCAATGCCTATGACTGAAGAAGCGGGCCAGTATTTTTTAACGGTTTCGCTGGATTCCGTTTTCTCCTGATTATAAACCGCAAGCCCCTCCTCTGTGGTCAGGTAATCAGCAAGGCCTCGCTGGAAAATTTTGTAAGGCTGAGCCGCACCATTCATGGCTGTAAAGGCGTGGGTTTCCACTTCATGAGCAATCGTCCCTTTGAGTCGATCCTGAGAAAACCTAGCTCCTTCGCGGATAAAAATGGTGTTTTCCTTCCCGGCAATAGCATCCGATACAAGATCCTCCTTTATTTTAACACGCCACCCTTTCAAGCCATTGTCCTGAATCGCCTTTTCAAAAATTTCCTTAGCTTCGTTGGAATTGAAAACTTTTTTTGGAACCGGAAATTTATCGGGCATCGTCTTAATCTGGGCAAGAGCCTCATTCAATAACGCTTCATCGGGCGCCCCATAAAGCTGAATAGATTTTTCCGTAAACGAAGCAGTCCCACGCGCCTCAAGTAGCTGAATTTTTCTCCGAATTTCATCGGCTTTCTTCTTCCACAGAAGGCCAATGGGAGAATCCGGGAATTCGATTCGCTTCAGGCGTGTGTAAAAGTTATTCGGATCAAAGGACAGTTCCGAATATTGGAACTGAGGATTGTAGCTGGGATCAACAAGGAATTTAGTGCGCTCCTCTTTTAAATTAATAGGACGTAGGTGGGAAAGCAGTTTGATCTCCGTATCAATTTCAGATAGCTCAGAATCAATTTTCTCCAGATCTTCGGCAGTGAAGGTTTTTGGAATATAGGGGACATCCGTATCCATTTTATCGGAACTGGAAGACAGCATGTCTTTAGTAGGATCGATGAGGAAGTTTTTAAGATCTCTCCTTCCAATGAGCAATTTATATTTCTCGCCTGAAAAATCGGCCCTAGTAAGAACGGTTGTTACCTTAAGCCCCATTAAATTGAATTTTGATTTGCCTGCTTCATCCAAATGAATAGAATCGGCGACGGAATTATCGATAAAAGATTTCTGAGAGCTGGGATCAATCTTGGCAATGACCTTAGCATTATCTTTTTTCCCGAAGACTTCCACACGTTCTAAATGTCCGACAACCGTTTTCTGAGTTACCTTACTGGCATTTGCTTCAACCTTCTGACCGAAAATATCCTGAGCGATTCGCACACCCTTTTCCGGTGTATTCACTTTAATGCCTTCTATCCGCTCAAGTCTTCGCCTAAGCGGAGCCATATTAGCCACCTGTACACCCAGTCCGGCTCGGGCATTTATTTCAAGAAGGGCTGGGCCCATGTTTTTATCCAGCGTCAGATCCACTGCAGCGAATCCGAGGTTGGTGATCTGCTGAACCCGCGAGGCTATTAAAAGCAATTCATCCCAAAAGGGAATCTTCAAACCGCGCACGTCTCCAAATCCGGGAACCCCATCAATCCTCTTGTTGTATTGGGAAACAAACGTCATTTCACCCTTAGCGATATCAATACCGACGCCGATTCCCCCCATATGAAGATTGGCTTTTCCTCCAGACCCTTCAACGGGAAGCCGAAGCATGGCCATGACAGGAATCAGATTGTGAACGACGATTCGGATATCAGGCAGACCCTTGTGTGCCAGTTCTTTCAGAAAATCCGGCGCCTCCAGCCTCTGCTCAATCAAGGCGGCATCAGATAAATCCGCAAGCGAGTAGCGGCCATCCAGAATATCGCTGATATGCCTCTCCAATTCCTCCTGAGTCAGAATTTCATCAGATTCATTGACCCAATTCCTTCCTTTGCTGTCCTTTATAATTATAATCCCCTCGCCCCCATAACCCGCGTTCGGCTTAACCACAAAAGAATTGGGAAGGGAAGAAAAATCGAAATTCTTGAGCTCCTTTTTGTCATGAATCACGTTATAAGTCTTTGCAACTGGAACCCCACGAGCTTCCAAAAAGTTCTTGGTCTTAATTTTACTATCCGCCAACATGACAGCCTTCTTTTCATTGTAGGCTCTTATGTAGAGAAGATTTCTGGCGTTGATCCCGAGCAGTCCCGGGTCATGTAAAAACCACATAAATTCTAATTTTCAGATATTAATAGTTGAGCGAGAAATTTTTCCGAGCGCGTGAAGCCCGATGCCGCTTTGGGTCTCGTGGGCCCCAAAGTTAGGCGGGCGAAACTAAGCGAATAAAATGTTCGAACGAAGACAGATATTTTGGAGGTACTGGAACCTTTTTTAAAGGTTTCAGAAGTTTTACTCCTCCGTATGTTTCATCACCTCTCGGAATCTCACATATTCCGTGAGGCGAAGACCAGTCCAACGTCCTAAACCATAGTTCACCAGAATCAGAAGCAGGATGATTTCAGGGTGTCCTAAAATCAAGTTCTGCAGATATTGCCATTCGACCACATAATAACAAAGCAGAGATACGCCCATGGTCTCCAGCATTAAAAGCAGGGCAGCATAGTACCCCTTACCACCAAGAGCACTCACAAATTTTTCGGCCAGAGTCGTCATAATAAGCATGGGGAAAACGGCAATGGTAGCGATTCTGCTAACCCCCAAGTACGTTCCAAGAGCCAAAGTAAGCAGAATAATGAGAGTGGAAATAGTAAGGACAATGGCAACACGTGGAATATGAAGCAGTCGGAACCGATCGAGTACATTACGCAGAACTGCCCCAGTAAGAATGATGATAATAAGAATCATCATACCGAACTTCAAGCCGAGGGCTAGAAATGACAGAGTGATAATGGAGGGTGTATACAGTCCAAAAGTCGTAATTCCAACCACCTGTTTAAGAATAGCAATGATGGTGGCAATAACAGGCAGCATCAAAAGGAGCACAATCGTATTACTCGGGATCCCATTGGCTATCATGAAATTCACCAGATACGAAATGGAATTCCAGATACTGATTCTGCCGGTTTCAGCATTTATGAGGTTGTAATCGGAAACACTCCTTTCTAAGTCCGCCAGAAAATCATCCGCATTGTCAGCATCCACCAGATTCTTCAGCTCAAATTGACGGGTTATAATGATTTGCTTGGGCTGAATAATATTAAAATTCCCCTGCATGATACGCCCAAGCGTGTTTAAGTTTTCATCCGTAATGACCACAATGTTTTTACCGTTGATGGAATCTAAAACCTCGGTATCTCCGGACGTTTTGGAATCCTGAACCAACCGCGTCAGAGCATTGATTCCACTACCACGGGTTGTCCAGATAACGATAGATTCCGCATCCTGTAAAAGAGACACATGGTCTGCCAGCTTTTGAGCCAGCTCTTCTTCAGAAATAAAAGCCGTTGTACTATCAAAACTTTCAATCAGAAAAACAAAAGTCCCCTGCTCTGCAGCATCTGCTCTGAGATTTTCAATATTCTCTCGCTTTTCTGTAACGTCCGTCAGGAGTATCAGCAGTTTTTCGTAGACAAAAATATCACGGGTAATGGTAGCTTCCTCGCGCGCCTGTCGTACCGTAAGACTGACACGGTATTTGCCGGGCTTATCATACATATGAACCACTTCTTCGTTGTAAAAGTTGCCGCTTTCATCTCCAAAATCCCACTCGTAAACAGCGGGACTGCCATTATCCAGAATGAAAGAAGGGGAAGCATCAAAGATGATATTTTTATTCAGCTGTACGACATCGTTGGAGCTGATGATGGGCCTCAGCTCATCCAGACTGAATTCCACCGCCCCCGCTATTGAAGGAAGAAGAAAAATGGAAAACAGAAGGGCGCTAAAAAATTTCTGCATAAAATTGAATTAAAAATTCCAATCGGACCACAATTGGGTCCACAATTTGGTCCACTATCGGATATAGGTGAGCCACATCTTGTATCGCGAATCCTTTCCGTGAACCACGTTCATATAATCCGCCTTCAGCTTGGCCGTAATGCAGCCAACTTTACCATCAGCTATCTTTTTACCATCGAGGGATTCAATCGGAGTGATCTCCGCAGCCGTTCCGGTAAAAAAGGCTTCATCGGCATGGTAAACATCCTGCTGTTTCAGGATTTTTTCAACAACCTTATAACCAGAGTCACGGGCGACATGCATGATTGAATCGCGCGTGATACCGGCAATGATCGCACCCGTAGGAGGAGTATAAAGGACACCTTTTTTAACGATAAAAATATTCTCGCCGGGGCCTTCTGCCACGTTCCCCTTATAATCCAGAAATAAAGCTTCCTCAAAACCCGCTCGTCTTATTTCCTGACTCGCCAGAATAGAATTGGAGTAATGACCCGTGATTTTTGCGTCAGCAATGGTGCTGTCAGGGTGAATGCGAATGAATTTTGCCGTCTTAACCTTGACTGTATCGTGTCCCAAATAAGAACCGAAAGGAAAAGCGGAAATGGAGACACAAATAGGGGCACCAACGGGGTTCAAACCCATTTTTCCATAGCCAAAGTAAGCGATAGGACGTATGTAACCGCTTTTAAGCTTATCTTTCTGTAAAAGCGTAACGGTAGCTTCGCAAAGCTGAGCTTGGGTGAAAGGAAGAGTCATCTCAAGAGCACTTGCGGAATAGAAGAGTCTTTTAAAATGATCTTCCATCCTAAAAATCGCAGGCCCGTCAGGAGTGTCGTAAAACCTGAGACCTTCATAAACCGCCCCCCCATAGTGAAGACTGTGGGTGAGCACATGGATTTTAGCGTCATTCCACTTCTTAAACTTGCCATCCATCCAGATAAATTTGCCCGTTTCCAAAATGCGTCGAATTAATGATAAGACTCACTTATTCTAACAAAATAGGGGCATCAAAAACAGGGGAAAACCCTTATAGGATACTGGGGGGCGGCTCCGCTGGAGGAGTGCCTGCCCAATTAAGAAAAAACTTCTGAGTAGAGGTTGTTTCAGCTCCGAAACGAAGCTCCATCAATAAATGATGATGCATTTTACGATCCTCAGCAATCTCAAAATCCGAAAAACGGGCCAGCTGGGATAGCGTTTGCATTAAACTCTGAATATAGACATAACCCTGCTTTTCCTCCATTAAATGCATCCAGACAAGATGTTTGGGGTGCATGTTGGTTACACGTGACCAAAGTTCAAGGAGGGTCGCCATCCCCTCATTGAAGGATTCTGCTTCTACAAGTCTTTCATCCAGCTCACGCGACTGACTTTCCCTCTCATGAAGAGACAGATTGATTGCCCAGCCCGGGAAAAAATGCCCAATTCGCGGACTATCGTATTCTTTGATGCGTTTCACCAATTCATCCAACCGCTCCAGACTCCAGCGATTACAAAATTTTTCCGCCACTTCAGGAGGACAGAATTCAGCCAAGCGTTCCGCATTTAATACCGTATTGCAAGCTTCACGGGCGGCACGGACTAAATCAACGGAAGACACTTCACTGACATTGTCAGAGGAATCAACCGATACCAAAGGTTTATCAGAATTCGTCATTTAAGGAGCAACTTTAGGAATGGAGGGCCATTTTAAGGGAAAATAGCGAAAGAAGTCAATGAACTTTTGTGTCATTTAGAGGCAGACAAAAGCCTAATTGCCGACCTTTCCCCCAATGAAGCGGTCCAATTTTTCGTTGAAACCAAGCTGAGCAAAACCAACCGTCGCATTCATATTCCGAATCGGGGTTTTAATTCCCATTTCAAGGGCTCTATCCGCCGTTAAATTGCTAAAACCAATAAACCGTGAATGGTCAGCCCTCTGAAATACAATGACTCTCCCCTTAATCAGGCCATCCTCAAATTCAAATTCACCGACAGGAGTGATATCCGGATTGCCTACCAATCGAAAAACTTCATCCCGGATAAGATGTGGAATTTGATAGGGTGTATCAGTATCTTCAGCAAGTTCCTCGTCTTCTTCTCGTATATGTAGATTATCCAGATTCTCAGAATCCCGAAAGGGTGGAGGGGCATCACTCATATGAAAAATTAGTTAATTTCTCGCTGGCAATATAACAAACGAATAGCTTTTGTAAAGTCATTAACGGAAACTAAAAACTTCCTAAATAGCGGAAACCGCCGCTTCGGGCAGGCGACGTTTTTTTAAGACCCTGACCTTTATATCGCTGCAGCCACTTCTGACAGAATTTCTCTGTATGCTCTATTAATCTTCCATATTTCTTTAAATCCGAAAGAGCTCGGCCGACGATATAGGTGCCAAATTCGGATCCATCTTGGATATTAAGGGCGGGCGACTCCATTCTTTCATAGTCGTCGTAACACTTCGTTTCTAAAGCAGCCACGACGTCATCGGGACTATAATTCACTTCCGCCAGTTGATTTTTAAAAACAGCCAAAAGCCAGGGAATGGCTGTATCCAGCTGATTATCAAATGAACCATCTCGGAGTTGTAGCATAAGAGCATCCATCTTTTCCTGATGCCCCTTTATAATGTCCTTCGGATTCTGATAAACAGGACCCACAAGAGCGCCCTTCCTTTTAGTCTGATCCTGATGGAAAAACTGGATGAGATTTTCACGGGTTATCATGGCACCACGACGTACTTCCAGCCTAGTCCCGTTCAGAACAGCTACAACGTCAGCTTTAATGGTCGAAGCGATCATGAACATTTCATCAGCAACGCTTTCAATCGACTGATAGTCAGCGACGGGCATTTCGTAAACACCATTAGCATTGATTGTTGGTCGTTTTACGTGGATGGGCAAAGGTGGAGGAGTTAAAACTAAGAATGGGAATTTAACAGATTTATTTAACTAAGTCAAGTAAGTTTTGCTGGAGGTCTGTATCTATCAGCCGGTATATGACTCACCCCGTAGCCACCCGTCATTCATTCTGCCCCTCTCTGCAAATGCAAAGAGGGGGCTGGGTTTTTCGGCTATTAAGACATCTGGGTAGCCGATTCCCCTCTTTGTCGTTAAGACAGAGAGGGGCAAGTGTGAGATGGATTGATTAGGGGTGAGTCATTGTACGGATTAACGGGGGTAAGTCCCTTTTTCTCTCAATGGGTCTGCCCATTTTCTATGACTGTCACCATACAGTCCCGCATCTCTTCAATGGCTCTGCTGTAATCGGGGGAATTCTTCACGGACGCTCGGACTCCTGCCAGATCCAGTGGAACCACCACGTTCACCCCTTTTCCAAACTCCCTATCCAAAAAACGCTTACTGCCAATGCTGGTTTGTTTAAGACAGCTCGTTAGGGTTGCCCCCGCTATAACAATATTTTCTACCCTAGCCCGAACGGCACTCCCTAGCCAGTCCAGATAAGCCGGAACATCCGTAGCAGCATTGGTTCGTTTGGTGATAGCCTGCCAATCACCAAAATAAGGGATGGCATCCATGACATCACGACCCCCCTTAGTACAAAGGTCATACAAAGGCGATTCCTGGCCAAGGGTAAATTGTCCGGGTTCATAGATAGAGCGAACCACCGATCGAGCAGGAAAGCTATCAGGATGGTCACCCAAAAACCCCCGAATCCTTTCAAAAGTCTCATCAATGGGCCGAACGTCCTCCTTGCCGTAAGCTTTTCCAAAGCTACCGCGGGTTGTAAAGCCCTGAAGGGCATCAATAACAGAGATGGCAGAGTTGGAGAGCTTCATACAAGCAAATAGTTAATAGCTAATAGTTAATAGTTAATCAATAGTCCAGCCCCTTGATGGCATCTTTTCCCTGACGGAAGTAATGGCGGATTTCATTCACTTCGGAAACCAGATCTGCTTCCTCGCTAAGCCATCCGGGTACGTTCCGGCCCGTAAGTACCAAGTGGGTTTCTTTAGGACATTGCCCGATGAAATCCCGGAATATACTTTCCTGAAGCAACCCCAGCCTGACACAGTTCAGAATTTCATCACAGATGATGAGAAAATACCCCTGACTGAAGAGCTCACGGGTCTTAACCAAAGCTTTTACGGCCATATCCTTATCGGCATCGGTATTTTCAAAGCGAAAGGTCTTGCTGGCTTCATCAAAACGGGGTAACCCAAAGCGGAAAACATCGATTTTGTCATGAAGCTGATCCAAAATGTTTTGTTCCCCATAATGATCACCCCCTTTATCAAAAAATAT
>Ga0315281_10008030_pt1 | contig 14774 bp, 13 predicted proteins | sample YL17G07_0_MG_FD_204540 | JGI IMG/M metagenome (GOLD analysis project Ga0315281, IMG submission 204540) | Sediment microbial communities from Yellowstone Lake, YNP, Wyoming, USA - YL17G07_0 | ecosystem: Environmental > Aquatic > Freshwater > Lake > Sediment | place: USA: Wyoming | collected...
CCCGCGGGAAGACCCAGACCGTCTTCCCCGCCGCGATCGGTTTCGGATCCCCGCGCTCCAGGGCGGCGCGGAGCGCCGCCCTCCGCTCCGGCGTGTCGTACTCGCGCGGGGCGTCCGCGGGCGGAACCAGCGGACCGACGGTCCGGAACCCCTCGAACAGCCCGGGGTTCGCCCGGACGAACCGGTAGAGCGGCGCGAACTCCCCGACCGGCGCCGCGTACCAGTGGGTGCCCTTCTCCGGAGTCTGGCACCACTGCATCTTCGGGTGCGGCACCATGAGCCGCTGGCCGCACGCGTAGGAGAGCGCGATCCAGGTCTTCACGAGGTTGACCGCGTTGTGCTCCTTGACCCAGGCCCAGTCGCCGCCGCTCGCGGTCGCGGCGAAGGGCTTGCCCACGGTCTCGGCCTGCCGGTACGCCATGACCGGCTTCATGAGCTTCGCCGTCCCCTCCCCGGCATCGTGCTCGACCTCGGCAACCGTGTGCGTGACGAGGGGAAGGAGGACGAGGTTGTCCCCGCCGGGCCCGCCGTAGTAGAGGTTCAGGCTCAGGCTCATCCCGTCCCCGAGTTTCGACCGGGCCAGGTCGCGCAGCTCCCGGATACTCTCGACCATGCGCCGCTCCTGGAACTCGAGATAGACCCGGCGCAAGGGGAGGCCGTTCTGCACCTTCAGGTACTCGACCTTCGTCTTCGCCCTCGCCCTGACCAGCGTGCGGTAGTCGAACCCGTCCCAGCCCCCGACCCCCGCCTCCTTCCGCAGTTCCGGCGAGTCGTGGGCCGCGAGGTACCCGCGGAACGTCTTCATGCAGTGGTCGCAGAAGCACGCGCCGCCCCAGCTCACGGGGGCGTAGACGCCCGCCGGATCGTCGATGTGGATCCCGCCTGGCCCGTCCGCTACCGCCTCCAGGCACCGCTTCCGGAGAAGCTCCCGGTACACGGGGGCATTCGTGCACCCGAACCAGGTGGGCGTCCCCTCGTAGACGTGGTCCATCAGCCACGGCACCCAGACGGGATACCCCTCGATATCCTTCGCCACCGCGTCGCGGAGGGCGGGATCCTTGTGCAACGCCTCGGCTCCCGAGGTCAGGCACCAGAACGAACCGGTGTAGTGGATACCCGGCCGCTTCCCCACCCCGCCGCCCCAGGCGACCCAGGTCGCACCGTACGCGTCGTAGGACTCCGGGTCGGCGCCGTACATGAACACGACGTCGGTCGCCGTCATGACCGGGTCCGCGGGACGCGCCGGCGTCGCGATCACGGAAGCCATCGCCAGCAGCAGGGGAAAGCCGTACCGGCGCGGATCGCCGTCACCCACGGGCGATGAGCCGGGCGGCGCGGGCGTTCTGCGCGGGCCACTCGGTCAGGCCCACGGCGCCGATCATGCGGCCGATCGACATGCGGGAATCGTTGGACCAGAAGATGCCGCGGTCCTCGGGCTCCTCGTACCGGAAGCCGACCCGGTTCCCGAACCGCTTTCGCAATATCGCGCCGTTGCGCAGGGCCGGCGCCCACCCGAGGAGCGCCCAAGAGAGGTCGATCTCGGTGACGAGCAGGTGCCCGGGCGTCCGGACCTGGGCGGCCACCCGTCCCATCGGGTCGAAGACCGAGGCGTTGCATTTCCAGGTGCTGGACACGATGTAGTAGCCGTGGCGCAGGGCGCGGGCGCAGGGCCGCGCGATCTGCGGGGATTGCGACGCCCAGGCCACGAGGTCCGCGTTGCCCCGCGCCAGCTCGTTCCATCCCTCGTCGAACTCGATGTCGTAGCAGATCTGGAGCCCGAGCCGGCCGAAGTCGCACTTGAAGACCGGGGCCCGTCGCCCCGGCGTCATCCCGCCCTCGAGCGAGGCGGGGGCGCCGGGCCAGCTCGGAACGGGATGCATCTTGCGGTAGATCCCGGCGGCCCGGCCGCGCCGGTCGATCAGGACGGCCGCGTTCGAGCAGATCCGGCGGCGGGCATTCTCGAGGAGGTTCATCCCCGCGACGATGTAGCAGTGGTGACGCCGGGCCGCCGCGGCGAAGGCGTCGTGCACGGGGCCCTCGAGGGGATTCGAGTGCGCGTACGCGTCGGTCGCCGGCTCGCCGTTCACGACCGATTCCGGGAGCACGGCCAGGTCCAGTCCCGCCCCAAACCGGCGGCGCGCCATCCTGGCCATCCGGCCGACGATGCCCGTCAGCTCCCTGAGCCGCCGGGGCAGGCCCGGACCGGCACCCCAAAAGCCCTGCTGGATCGTGCCCACGACGACCTTGCGGGGCGGCAGGTGACTGCTGCCGGCGGTGCGCCATATTCCGTACGAGTCGCGACGCGTCATCCCCGTCGCCATGCCGCTGGCCGGCGCTCCCTCACATGCAGGGATGTGTTCGCCGGGATGCGATATTCTGAGGCGATCCGGTCGGCGAGGAACACCTTCATCAATGATTGGTACGGCACATCCCTCCGGTTGGCCAGCGCCCTGAGGGCGGCGATCATCGAGGCCGGGAGGCGGATGGAAATCGTCTTCGCCCGCGACTTCAGGTTCGGGAAGACGACGCGTTCTCCCCGGCTCCAGTCGATGTATTCCGTCGAATCGTGACGGGCCCAGAACGAACGCTCGGCCTCCTCGCTCGCAAACCTGGGGATAGGTTTCCTGGTTCTCATGGCCTCGGGTACTCCTTTCGCTCCTTCCGGCTCGCACTACGGGCCGAGATCACACGGATCAGGTTGTTCCGGATCGTGAACACGAGGAACAGGACGCGGCCCGCGTCCGTGTGGCCCATCGCGCAGTGCCGCCGCTCCCGGTCCGAGTGCCTTGCGTCGTCCGACACGACGAGCGGTGCATTGGCGAACGCCTCCTCACACTCCTCCGTTGACACCCCGTGCCGCCGCAGGACCTTGTCCGCATTCGCCTCATCCCAGTTGAAGCCGATGCACGCCGCGATCTCCTCCGGATCAATCACGATCCCGGAATGAGTATATGTTGGTCATATACGTTTGTCAAACCGCGCGCCATAGAACGGCAACCGGAGTGGTCCATGATCACGGCCCAATGATACCCCAGTTGCGGTCTATCCCGGACAGCCGTACAATCACGGCACGGTCGGCGGACCGACCACCGAGGAGGGCATGATGACGGGAACACGCGGGCGGATCGTCTTGATCATCCTGATCGCGACCTTGGCGGCGGCCCCGGCGGCCGCCGAGCAGCGGGGCGGGCCGCGTGGCGACAAGGCGGTATCGATGAACCCGATCGGGCTCCTGGGAACCTTCGGCGGGCTCCTTGACCTGCAGTACGAGATGCGCCGGTCGGCGGATAACTCGATCGCCCTGCGCGCCGATATCGGCGGCCAGAGCTGGGGCGCCTACAACTCCTATACCGCGTTCGGTGTGGGCGGCATGTACCGGATGTGGCCCGGCAAGAAGGCCTTGCGCGAGTGGTACTGGGGCCCCGCCGCCTCGGTGAACTTCCTGAGCATCACGGTCCAGGACCCACGGGGCGTCACCTCGAACTCCAGCAGTGGCGTCGCGGTTGGGATCGGCGCCGAGGGCGGATACCAGTACATCTTCCCCAGCGGAATCCTGCTGGACGGTTCCCTCGGTCTCCGGCTCGTGATCGGGAGCCTGAAGGCTTCGGTGGGCAACTACTCGTCCACGGTCCCGCTCAGCGGGCTGGGTTTCTTCCTCCGCGGCGGCGTCGGGTACGCCTGGAAGTAAAGGCCGTTGGGGAGCCCCAACGGCCTTTGCGAGCAGCGGATGGATATTGACCGAAGCCGCGTGGCTCGTAGCCGCTAGGGCCGCAGGAACAGCGAGGAACGGCTGAGGCGGATTGCGGGCGACGCCTCTCTAAGGTCACAGAATGTGACCTTAGAGATGATCGTTTCAGAGCATCAACCACCCTCAAGCAACAAGACGAAGTCCGGGGAGCCGGAGGCGTTCGCGGACGGCGGGGTGAACCGTCTGGAGCCCGAGTTCGGGAACGGACTGCCCGGGATCTCGGAGCAGGCTCCGGACGACGGGTCGAACCACCGGGCCCGCACGGGATTCGACAGCCGCGACAGGTCCACGACTACCGTCAGCGTGGCCGTGAAGTAGACGACCGCGATCCGGCCGTCCGGTGAGGACGCCGCCAGCGCGTACTCGTCGGACCCCAGGGCTCCGAACCCTGCTGTCACGAGCTTGTGCGCGGCATCGGGCCGCAGGTCCCACCACGGCAGGCCGGCGAAGAACCGGCCGCAGATCTCGGCGGATATCGCGCCGGGCGTGTCCAGCGCCGTCCGCCATCCGCCGGGGAAACCGCCGTCGTCGAGGTGCCAAGGGGGATCACCCGGAGACCAGAAATGCCACACGGGGAAGTTCCCGAAGACGAACCCGGTCCCGCCCGACAGGACGGGCTGGTACATCTGGGACCGGAGCACCTCGGGCGTTGCCCTATGCTCGTTCTCGTACGTGGACTCGAAGAGGAAGAACGGGCGCCGGCCGTCGTCCCGCGCGAACGCCTCCAGCGCCTTCACGCACGGATGCGCCCCGGCGTACACGTATACGGCGTCGAGGTCGAGCCACTCGAGTCCGGCCACCTCGGCCGACGAGGTCCCGGGCCGCCAGTGCGCGGTGTGCAGGTGTGCTCCGCCATCCCCCTCCCGGATGCCGCGCGCCACCGCGTTCACGAGGTCCAGCTCGGACGGGGTCCCTTCGGCGGACGGCGTGTAGTCGCCGCCCTCGACCCAGATGACGTTCGGGAAACCGCGGTAGCGCTCCCCCACGTATCGGCCGTACCGCCGGAGCCGGTCCGGCCCGTTGGCCTTCATCTCCTGCATCCACCCCTCCGGCCCGCCGTCGTACCCGAGGTACGCGGGCGCCAGGAGCACCGCCATCCCCCGCGCCGCGGCCTCGGCGACGAGCGCATCCACGTTAGCGAAGTACCCGTCGTTCACCCGGGCAAAGTCGGACGTGCCGGCGAACGGACCGGCTCCCTGCCGGTTGACCCACCTCGGCGTCTGCGACGAGAACCGGTGTTCGATCAGGTTCACGAGGATCGCGTTGAACCCCCTCCGCTGGCGGTTGTCGAGATACCGGCATGCGTCTTCGCGCGACAGCTGGACCGCTGCGGACCACCCCGCGTCACCGCGGAGCAGGAACTGCTGGCCCGCCGCGTCGACGAGGTGCTTGCGGCTCAGTGAGATCGCGAGAGGGAATCGCGTCACGACCCGCCTAGTATGGCAGTACCGAGATGCCCGGGGTGCCGGTCACGAGCCCGAGGATGGCCCAGAACGCCGCGATCAGGGACTCGCCCACGGCGAGCCCGAGAAAGAGCGGGACGAATCTTCGATAGGTCGAGGCGCCGAGGAAGGTCATGAAGAAGATCTTGGCTATCCATCCTATGAAGAACGAGAACCAGAACATGGTCATGGCCCAGGTCCCGCACATGACCAGTCCGAACGGGTGAATGGGCCACCAGAGGAAGGTCGCGCGCAGGACGAGCATTCCCGCCGTGAGCGCGCCGCCCACGATCATGTGCGCCAGATTCACCGGGAAGACGTTCCGGTCGCCGATCTTGACGAACTCGAAGTTCGGCGGGTTCTTCTGGTAATCCGCGAGGGAACCGAGGAAGGACGCCGGGAAGGTGATGTTCGCGCCGAGGTCCAGGTTGACGCCGCCGTACTTGTACGAGGTCACGATCTTGCCGAAGGCCGACGCCCCCACGGCGACCACGGCCGTCACCGCGAAGACGATGAGCACCTTGCCCAGCGAAATCCTGGCCTGGTTCGCGGCCCGGACGCCGTTCGCGAGGTAGGGCATGAAGATCTCGCGCAGGTCGAACATGTGCACGCACTTCTGCATGGTCAGACTCGCGAGCGTGAACCCGCTCAGCCACGCGGGCGGGAACAGCCCCGCCACGAGGTCGTAGGGAATCACGTTGCTCTGGACGAAGATCAGCCCGGACTCGGCCACCACGCGCGTGAGCACGAGCAGGACGGAGACGAACATGACGACGCCGATCAGGGCCGCCCACCACTGCGCCCCCGCAAGCAGGAACCAGCCCACCATCCCCGCGAACCCGACCGCGAGCACGACGAGGGCGAGGCGGGGCGCCATCGCGTCCGCCTCCGGATCCGACCGGCCCGCCACGGCGCGGCCCCACCATTCCCGCAGGGCCCGCCGCGCCGCCCAGAACAGGAACCCCGTGATCACGAGGATGCACCCGGCCGTCTCGAACACGGTGACCGACCGCCACCAGTTGCCCCAGAACCCCGTGGCCCCCGCGCCGAGCCACGCGACCCAGACGAAGCTCGCGCGGTACAGGATGTAGAAGAACCAGAACGAGAACGCGATCTCGGTGGTCAGGAGGAACGAGAGGCCGATGACGGTGAAGTAGATGTTGATGTCCTCGAGGTGCAGTTCGCTCCACGGCCGGTCGGGAAAGAGCTCCCAGCTATACCAGTTCATGGGAAGCAGGGGCAGCTGCGGGAAGTAGGACTTCAGGCCGTTCCACCCCCAGATCGCGATCGGGATGCCGATGCCGATCCAGGTCAGCCGGTTCCGGAAGAAGGCGTTGAGCAGGCTTCCCGCGGGCGCCTCCTCGGCCATCATCGCCGGCACCGAGACCACGGGGAAGATCAGGCGCTCGCGGACCGACCACTGGTGGAAGAAGATCGAAACGAGGGAGAAGTTGGTCGCGTAGAGGCAGCCCATGAACCCGAACCACATCCCCATCGGCACGAGCCACTCCACCCAGGGAATCGTCCCGCCGCGCGAGAGGCCCTCCATGAACCACCGGACCGCCCGGCTGTTGGGGTCGCGGGATACGACCATCCAGTCCGGCAGGAACTTGAGTATGTAGGTCCCGTATTCGTTGCCCCCGGTCGCGTAGTATGCCGGGGCCGCCATGTATGACGGCCAGTACCGCATGAGTCCCGCGGACCCGATCCCGCCCGCGATCCCGATCATGGCCCAGATGAGGACAAGCTCCCCCGCCGTGAACCCCGCGATCCCGAGAACGCGCCGCAGCCCGACGTTGACGCCCAGGATCAGGACCATCAGGATCGCGATCGCGATGTAGGGAAAGTGATTTCCGATGAGGAGGGTGTTGTGCAGGTACCAGTCGTTGTAGCCCATCACGAGGTTGATGAGGACCGAGAAGAACAGGCCGACCCCGACCGCGCGGGTGGTGATGGGCGACCTGGCCGGCGAACCTTCCGTTGAAGCCACGCCCGATTATAGCGGGGGTTACCCGACCTGGACCGCGGGGGGGAGCCGGTCGCCCGCGATCTTGGCCACCCGCGGGGAGACCCAGACGACGTCCTTCCAGCCGCCGTGGGCGGCCAGGAACCTGCGCGAGAAGAGGTAACCGTCGGACGCCCCCGCGAGTCCGGGAGCCTGCTTGCCCGCCAGCGCGTAGTGGAGGTCCCACCACGACCGGCCGTCGGGCGCGCGGCCGTCCCAGCCGCGGTGCATGATCCCGATCCCCTTCCGCGGTCTCTCCGTCGTGAACATGATCAGCCCGAAGCACCCGCACCCCGTCCGGGGCGCAATGTCGAGCCGGTGGAGCTGGATGCGCGTCGTCCGCCCGCCCGTAAGCCGGGACGCCGCCGCGTTCACGCCCGACCACTCGCCCGCCACGGGATCGAGCAGGTCCCCCTTCTCCGTCGTCCCGAACGAGTTCATCCCCGCATGGAGGGCGCGGTGGTGGATGTTGGTCATGTCGTCGTAGCCGTAGAGCCCGCCGGTCTTGATCATCCCGTACGGCCGGCCGCACTGCGGCGGGCTCTCGTGGGTCACGATGCAGACATGGTCGGGGGCGAACGGCGAGCACCCGGTGCAAGTCACGATCCGGGGAATGCTCTCCTCGGTGGCGGTCTCCATCTCATACCGGCGCGCCTCGAGTTCGGAACGGATGCCGGGCGCCACCGAGGCCAGCCGACCTTGATCGAAGATCACCTCCGCCCGGACCCGGGCGATCTTGGGGAACTCGTGCCGGATCGCGGCGACAAGGACCTCGCCGATCCGGTCCGGCGGCAGGGCGACGTCTCCGGCCAGCCGGACCAAGAGCCGCCCGCCATCCCGTTCCGCGCGGACTCCGTGAATCATGGAGAGGGCCCCCACGGCCTCCCCCTCGATGTACTCGCGGTCGAACGCGTCGAGCGGATCGGCATCGGCGGTCAGGATGACCCCGAGTGGTCCCGCGGGATCTCCGGTGACCTCGACGCCGGGACGGGCCACCGGTCCCCGCCGGAGCACGAGGAAGCTCCCGAGCGTCTCTCCCCAGACAGTGGACTGCTGAAACGCCTCCCGGGCGTGCCGGTCGTCCAGGTAGTCCGGAAGTCCCGGGATGTCCGGGAAGTCGAGGAGACGCCGGACCGTCGGAAACGCCACGACCGCGTCCGCGATCTCGTCCATCGTTCCCGCCGTGATCCGGCGCCCGAGCGGGAAGGGGTAGTCCGGCGGGACCACGGCGGGCACGCCGAGCTTCATCGCGGCCAGCGAGAGCGTGAGCTCGAGGTCGTCCAGCCGGCCGGCGCCCACGACGACCCCCTGCCCGAAGTCCTCGATGAAGTGCCCGAGCGCGTGGGAGTCGCCGGGCGGGATCCGGCCGTAGACGACCGCGTATCGGCAAAGCACGTTGAGCAGGGCGTAGACGCCCGTGCGCCGGTCGGGGCCCTGGACCATCCTGAACTGCCAGCGCCGCCCGACGGCGTCCTTGACCGCCTTCCGGTCGGCGTCGCCGATCACGGACAGCCAGCCGTTCATGCGCTTGCTGTCGAACGCCTGCGAGAGGAACCCGGGATCCTCGGGGATCGCCGGGGCGATCCCGGGCTGGTGCCCGGCGTGGAGCTCGAGCAGGACGAGCGCGGGCAGGAGCGCGGCGACCGGATCGGAGCCCATGCGCGCGCACACCTGGTCCCGCACCTCGTCCGGCGCGGGCACCCGGCCGTACACGGCCAGCGAGAGCGGGAGCGGATGCCGGTCGGAGTTCATGGGCTTGAACTCGAGCCCCTCCGCAAGCCGGAGCAGTTCCGCCATCCCCCGGTTCAGGATCGTCCGGGCGGCGGGACCCAGGTCCTCGGTCCTGCCGTGGCCGCCGGATTCGCCGGACATGGACTCCCTCCTCAGCGCAGACCCAGCCGCTGGAATTGCTCCGGCGGGGCGTCGTTCTTCCGCATCAGTTCGACCAGGAGCCCGGTCATCCGCCGTTCCACGGCCTCGTCCCGGACCGGGTGCTCCTGCCGGGGATCCGCCTCGAGGTCGTAGAGCAGCGTCCCGAAGTCGTGCGGGTTGGTCCACGCTCCTCCCCGGGTGCGCAGGACCCTGAGGCCCTTGGTGAACGGGAACGGCCCCGCCAGCTCCGCCGCGGCCAGCTCCTGCGTCGAGAAGAACCCGCGCATGTGCGTGGGCATGAGCGTGTGGTTGAAGAGCGAGGCGTTGTCCGGACCCGCGGGCCCCCGCATGTACACCCACCGCCCGTCGGTCACGTTCACATGCCCCCCGAAGATTCCGAACAGCCCGGCCTCCCGCACTGGCGTTCCCCGCGCCACTGCGTCCCTCAGCGGAACGCCCTGCATGTCCGGCGGCCGGGCCATTCCGAAGTACTCGAGGAGCGTGGGGGCCAGGTCCACGGTCTGGACGAGGCAGTCGCGGCGCTCGCCCCGGACCCCGCACCGCGGGTCCCAGACGAAGAACGGCGTGTGCGCGACCTCGTCCCAGAACGGCTGGACGCACTTGGCCCAGTGGTCGTGCTCGCCGAGCAGGAACCCGTGGTCCGTGTTCACGATGAGCATCGTGTCCTTCCAGAGGTCCAGCTCGTCCATCGCGTCGAGCACTCGCCCCAAGTAGTGGTCGCACATCGAGACGAGCGCCGCGTACGCGCGCCGGCACTCGAGCACCTGCTCCGGAGTCTCCTTCACTTTGCCGTACCCCGGCCAGTCGAAGAGAGGCGTCCGGCCGTCCCGGGGGTAGAGGTCGCGCCAGGCCTTCTGGGTGAAGAACGGCTCGTGCGGGTCGAAGGTCTCGATATGCAGGAACCAGTTGTCCTCTTTCGCGTTCGTCCGCATGAACTCGAGTCCGGCGGAGAAGGTGACCGCCTGCGGCATCGCTTCCTCCCGGTCCAGGTACCGGCGGTTGACCCGGTCCTGGCGGCCGTATTCGTCCCTGCGGCCCGCGACCTGCTCGGGGACCGGCGGGTCCGCGACGTCGCCCTTCCAGATATCCCCCTCCTGCCCCCGCGAGATCTCCCAGGTCGAGTACCGGTTGTGGTAGGTGGCGCCCCCGTCCTCCCAGTAGTGGTAGTGGTCAGTCGCGAGATGCGTGTGGACGCCCGCCCTCGCCAGGAGCTCGGGCGCCGAGTCGTCGAACGGCTCCAGCGGACCCCACGCCCGGTGCAGGAAGTTGTACCGGCCGGTGTGAAGCTCCCGCCGCGCCGGCATGCACGGCATGCTCCCCACGTAGCACCGGTCGAAGGTGGCGGTCTTCCGCGCCAGCCGGGCGAAGTTGGGCGCCTGCACCCAGTCGCACCCGTACGGCGGGAGCAGCCGCCGGTTCAGCGAGTCGAACATGACCATGATCGCCTTCATCGCGGTTCCTTCATGATGCCACAGCCGTCAAACGAGGAGGGCGATGCCGCGGAAGAGGAAGTAGAGCCCCGTGAGGATCGACGCGGCCTGCGCGACGTCCCGCAATGCTGCGAACCGGGCCAGCCGGGACGCCGCCGCGACCGGAACCAGGAACAGGGTCGTGGTGAGGAAGAAGCCGGCGGAGAAGACGAGCGCGCGGCCGACGCTCCCGAGGGCGACGAGCGCGGAGACGCCGACGAGGAACGGCGGGCAGACGTTGATGCCGAGCAGGAACCCGACCACGAACGGAAAACGCCTCAGAAACTTCGAGCTGATCACGGCCCGGCAGAACCCCGCCGCCGGGAAGCTCCGGGCAATCCCGTACGCGACCAGCATCGCGCTCGTCGCGACCATGAGGATTCCGACGAACCGGCGATCCACGAGGTCGCGCGCGTACTCGCCCAGCCAGCCGAAGAGGGCGCCGAAGAGCAGATACGCGGCCAACCGGCCGGCCAGGAACTCTCCCATGATGACGAGGTCGCGCGTCCACCGGCGCTCCTCGGAGAGGAAGAACGGCAGCAGGAACGGCACGCACCCGGCGAGGCAGTAGCCGCCGGTCGAGAGGCCGAGCACGGCCCCCTCCAGCAGGGGCTTGGTCAGAGCGGCTTCCACGTGACCCCGACCGCCTTCGGCCCGCACGCCGCCTGGCACGGGGTTCCTCCCCGGTGGTCGCACGCCCCGCATACGTGGCGCAGTTCCTTCCGGGAGGATTCCCGGACTGCCGCAACGCTCTTGTCGTCCAGTCCGACCAGGATTGTGGTCATCTCCATGGCCTGCCGCGGGCACGCCGCGACGCACTCCGCGCACCCCGTGCACAACGCCGCGTCGATCGAGACGAAGTACTCGCCCGAGGCGTCCCGGTAACCGTAGTGGGCGATCATGACATCACCCTTTCGCCGCCTTCTCGTGGAACGCCTTGGCGTAAAGGGCGGCGCCGATGGCGCCCGCGAGCATGGGGTCGAGGCCCGCCGCCACATCCGCGGCGGGAAGACGCGGGAAGCCGAGCGTCCGCTCCAGCCGGGTCACGATCCCGGAGTTCCGGGACTGGCCGCCGGTGACCGCAAACTCGCGTTCGACGCCGACGCGCGAGAGGAGGGAGTGCATGCGCACGGCCATCGCGGCGCAGTAGGCGGCGAGCACCTTCTCCTTCGACCAGCCCTTGCGCAGGAGCGCTACCGCCTCGGACTTCGCGAAGACCACGCAGGTGCAGTTCACGGGCGCCGGGTCCTGGTCCACCTTCAGCGACAGCTCGCCGAGCTCGTCGATGGGCACCGCGAGGAGGTCCGCGATGACCTCCATACCGCGGCCGGTGCCCGCCGCGCACTTGTCGTTCATGAGGAACGAAACCACGTTGCCCGCCTCGTCCACGCGGATCGCCTTGATGTCCTGCCCGCCCACGTCCAGGATCGTGCGGACGGATTTACCCCAGATGTGGTTCGCGCCCCGCGCGTGGCACGAGATCTCGGTCACGGTCTTCTTCGCCATCGGCACGTTCACCCGGCCGTAGCCGGTGCCGACGACGTAGTGGATGTCGGACGCCGCCAGCCCCGTGCCCTCGAGCGCGCGGCCCAGGACCTGCTGGGCGGAGTCGGGGCTGTTGAACCCCGTGCGCATGATCGCCCACGACCCGATCGCGCCGTCGAGCATGACGACGGCCTTGGACCCGACCGAGCCGACGTCGATCCCGGCCGTGACCGCCTTCGCGCCCTTCCAGTCGCGGCCCGGCAGGACCTGCCGGACCTCGCTCCAGCGCCAGTATTCCCGGTCCGCCATCAGGGCGCTCCCGCGCACAGGGCGGCCCCGAGGGCCCCCGCGAACTCGGGGTCGGGGGGAACCGTGACCTTCGTCCCGATCCGGCGCTCGAGGGCGGCGAGGAACCCCAAGTCCCGGGCGACGCCCCCGACGCACACGACCTCGGGGACCGTGCCCAGCCGCAGGAGCATGGACTGGACGCGGTTCGCCATCGCCTCGTACGCCGCCCGCGCGATCTCCTCCCGCGGCGTAGAGCGGTGGATGAGCGAGACGACCTCGGACTCGGCGAAGATCACGCACTGGGCGGTCATGGTGACGGCCTTCGTCGCCCGCAGGGAGAGGGGTCCGAGCTCCTCCAGCGGCGTCTCGAGCGCCCGGCTCATGGCTTCGAGGAACGATCCCGCCCCCGCCGCGCACTTGTCGTTGAGCGCGAAGTCCGTGACCTGCCCCTTCGCGTCGCACCGGACCGCCCGGGCCTCCTCGGCCCCGATCTCGAACACGGTTCGGGCGCCCGGCACGAGGTGGACGCCGGCCCGGGCCAGGGCCCTGACCGGGTTCACCTTCCCCGTCGCGTACGGCACCGCGTCGGCCCCGGCCCCGGTCGCCAGGATCTTCTCCACCCCGCCGCGCTCGATCCCCGCCCGCGCGAGGACATCGGCTAGCAGGCCGGCCGCGGCCCCCGCCAGGTCGAGCCCGCACGGGGCCGACCCGCGGGCGACGACGGCCCCGTCCCGGACGAGGACCAGCTTGAGCCGGCTGGCCCCGGCGTCGACGCCGATCGCGGTCACGTGCGGTTCCCGATCATCGTTTCCCCTCGATCATCTCCAGGAACGCCTCGACCCGGGTCTTGAGCTGTTCCTCGTCCTCGAGGGAATAGTCCGTCGTGATCCCGAGGAGCGGCGTCCCCTTGTCCCGCACGCTCGCGCCGACATGGTTGTACTCCATGTCGAAGAGCTGGCACAGCCGCAGGATGTGGTAGATCACGCCGTCCACCCGGAACTCCTCCGCCAGCTCGATCACGCGGTCGATGTGCTCGGCGTTCTCGATGAAGCAGGGACAGATCGACGGGAAGAGGTGCTTGACCGCCAGCGCGCGGAGCATGCCGTCGTACGTCCACTCGTCCACCTCGACGGGGTCGAAGAGCCGCTGGGTGCCCGAGCACAGGGTGTCGGCGACCACGACCGCGCCCGCCTCCTCGATCGTGTGGATGAGCTTCCAGTTCGGCCAGATCACGGGGGCGCCGGTCAGCAGGATCCTGGGTCGGCGCGCAGTTTCGGCGTCCGCCGATACCGCCGCGATTTCCTCCGTCAGTGCGTCGAACGAGCGGGTCCACCGCGCCGGATCGTCGTAGAACGTGGCCTGGATCGCGAGGAACGTGTCGCGGCCGTTGATCGCGCAGGGATTCCGGCGACGGGCCTCGTGGAACCGGCGGAACGCCTCCGCCCTGCGGTGCAGGAGCCGGATCGAGTCCGCCAGCCCGTCCTTCGTGAGCTTCCTCCCCGTGAACTCCTCGAGCCGGCCCCTCAATCGTTGAATCTCGCGCGTCCACAGCGCGAGGTTGCGGTCGTAGTCCTTGGCCTGCGGCAGGTCCAGCGTCCACGTCGGCACGTACTGGTCGAAGAACCGCGAGCCCTTCTTCTTGGCGTCACAGCTCGTGGGCACGATCACGAGGTCGCACTCCGCCATGTAGGACAGGTTCATCATCCGGAGCCCGAACGCGGACTTGACCATCGGGCAGATGTCGCGGGCCAGGACCTCCTCCGCCGGGGCGATGGCCGGGAAGGCCCCCGCGCACAGCCGCACGGGCAGGGCCCCCAGCGCGATCACGAGCTCCTCGGGAACGAAGTTGCAGAAGAGCCCGACGACCTTGCCGCCGCCCTTCCGAAACGCGCGGACCTCGGCCACTCGCTCCTCCCCGGACATTATCCCGTCGAAGTACTCCATGGCGGCCGGCCGGCCGGGCACGGCCCGCATCGCGTCCAGGTACCTGAGAGCGATGCGCGCGATCTCAGCCGCGGCCGCGGCCCCGTCCCGGTGCACGGGCGGCCGCCGGTACCTGTTCTCGAAGAGGCTCTTCATGATCCGACTCCTTCCGCCCCGCCCGCGGCGGGCAGGGCCTTGAACGATGAAGTCGCGATGGAGCGGCCGAACAAGGTGGCCGTGAGGCACCCGTCCCGGGGGCACAGCTCCACACAGCGCAGGCAGAGGATGCAGTCCGCGTGGCTCACGTTGACATGTTTCCTCTCGTCGTGCACGTGCGTCGAGGCGACGGGACAGCCATCGGCGCAGACCCCGCACCGGTTGCACCGCGCCTGGTCCTTGAGGAGCGCCACACCCCCGCCGCGGTTGAAGAAGGAGCTGAACGTCCCGATCGGGCAGAGGCGGCACCAGACGTTCCGGCCCGTGAAGAACGCGAGCACGAAGAGCGCGAGAAAGACCCAGCC
>Ga0315281_10008031_pt1 | contig 14769 bp, 11 predicted proteins | sample YL17G07_0_MG_FD_204540 | JGI IMG/M metagenome (GOLD analysis project Ga0315281, IMG submission 204540) | Sediment microbial communities from Yellowstone Lake, YNP, Wyoming, USA - YL17G07_0 | ecosystem: Environmental > Aquatic > Freshwater > Lake > Sediment | place: USA: Wyoming | collected...
CCCCGCCCCCCCGCCCCCCCCCCCCCCCCCCCCCCCCCCCCCCCCCCCCCCCCCCAAACTTACTTTTTCAAAGATCTCTTTAAAGTATTTATAGAGGGCCCCGGGCAAAAGCAGCGTCCAGGGCAGCAGCCAGATTCCCAGAAACAGCCAGAACAGGGGCAAGGATATGGTGCTGACCCCGCCCGGCTGGCGCCTTCCCAAAAAGCGCAGCAGGTGCTCATCGATGAAATGATGCCAGGCAAAGCCCGGGTTGGCGATCTCCGTGGCCACAAACCACGGCGCCAGGACCAGGGCCAGCAAGCCCAGGCCCCCGGGGCAGAGCAGGCGGCCCAGGCGGGGCTGGCGCAGATGCCAGGCAAATAAGACGACGATGAGGACGGGGAAGCCTACGACGATCATCCCCTTGGCCAGATATCCCGCCCCCAGGGACAGGTGAAACAGGCACGCCCACAGGCTCCGTGCCTCCTTCAACCAACGGAGCATGCAATAGAGAGCGGCAATCAAGGTCAAAGTGATCAAGTGGTCGGTGAAGAGCTGGAGGTGGAGATAGAAGAAGCCGATACTGCTCAGGAGGATAAAGCCCCCCAGCCAGGCGGCGCCGGGGCTCAAAAGTAAGCATCCCAGGCGGTAGGTCAGCCAGACCTCCCCCATGGCCACCGCCAGGGTGGGCAGGCGCGCCCCCCAATCCGAGACGCCCAGGACCTTGAAGACCGACAGGTTTAGCCAGTAGAGCAAAGGGGGTTTTTCGAGATACGGCACGCCATTCAAAATAGGGGTCAGCCATTGGCCGGCCTGCAGCATCTCCCCGGGGATCAGGGCGTACATGGCCTCGCCCCGGCTCAGGGGCAGAAGCAGTTCGGGGAGCAAATACATCAGGAAGACCATCAGGGGCAGAGTGAACCCCGCCTCGGGGGACAGCCAGGACCCGGCTTTCAGGAACCGGGCGGTTGGATCGGTAGATACTGGCATTGGGCGTCCGCTTCAGTAGCCCCAAAGAAAGCCGAACCGGAATATTATCTCCGTCGGTTCCGCTTATTACCTGATTTCGCCGCGACCTGCAAAGATAACTCTAGAGCCGGCCAGGAAGTTTGTCCATCTGGGTAGCCGAAATATCGGGGTTCAGTGCTATCGGGACAAAAATTGCTCTACGCCTACTCGTTCCCAAGCAGTTGAACATGAGCCTCCGGCTCACTCGTAACCATGAAAACATGCTGTTCGCCTCGGCATGTCAGCCTGTAGGGGCGTACCCGCGTGTGCGCCCTATTATTGGGCGGACACATGGAACCTGTCTCAAAACCTGGCATAACGAGGCCATGTCATTCTGAGCGAAGCGAAGAATCTAGTCATATCAAGGAGTTCTAGATCCTTCACTTCGTTCAGGATGACAAAAAAACCGTTTTGAGACAGTTTCCATAGGTCCGCCCTTATAAATACAACTTCTTACAACTTTTCGGAACAATTACTCATGGGCCTTCGGCCCACCCGCAAATCATGAAAATGTAGCGCCGCCGCCCTCGGCGGCGCATGGACCGGATACCCGAGGGCGGGTGTCCCACATAATCTCAAAAACTTTTCAGACCATTCATTCATGGGCCTTTGGCCCACCCGCAAACCATGAAAAGTTCCGTAGGGCGGGCGTCCTCGCCCGCCTCCGGCGCGATCCAGAGGTACGCGGTGCGCACCCTGAATTTGCACTATTCAGAGCATTTGCAGGTGGCACAGGCTTTCCAGCCTATGCCGGTGCCGGCTAACGGTCCACCAGCCCCAAGGGCTCACAACGATGAATGAACATTTATGGATGGCGGGCACGGAGGCCCGCCCTACCGGTCATTTTCATATAAAAGCCTGCGGCTGCCTTTCTTAAGCCGCGTGACACTCTTGAGATGAAGGCAGTTGCCGGCCCCAGCCCCGATGATTAGCTTTAAGGAAAATCGCCTAAGGCCGGAGTTATGGCTCAATTCCGTTGGACTCACCTGTTTACCCTTAATCTCAATTTCTTGCTGACCTTTCTCGGGGGAGTGTTCCTGGGAGTCCTGGTCTATAGCCTGGGGATCCATGAGGTGCTGGAACATCTCGGCAAGATCGGCCCCGGCTGGCTGTCCATCGGCGGCCAGCAGATCCTGCCCTTGCTGGCCAACACCGCCGCCTGGAACTATGCCTTTGCCCCGGAGGAACGCACCGTAAGATTCCAGGACCTTTTGAGAATGCGCCTGGTGGGCGATGGCCTGAACTACCTGGTGCCGGCGGCGTTTGCCGGGGAAATCTATCGCATTAATTCCCTTCGCCGGGATATGCCCCTCACCCGGGGCGCGGCATCGGTCGCCATGGCCAAATTCAACCATTTCTGCGCGGCGATTATATTCATCGCCCTGGGCTTGACTTTTGCCGCACCCTCCGCCCCCCTTAGGCCGGGATTGGCCCCCTGGCTTTGGGCCGGTCTGGCGGTTTGCCTGGTATTGCTGGGAGGGTTTTATTTGAGCCTTAGGCGAAGGCTGTTTGAAAAGGCCGCGGCTCGCTTGCAGAATTGGCTGCCGGCGCGGCTCTACGCTTATTTGCCCACCCAGCTGATAGAGGAAACCGATGGCCTGGTAGTCGCTTATCTGGCCCTGGATCACCGGTCGATGTTCGCCTCCACCGCGTTTTACACCCTGGGCTGGGCCTTGGGGCTGGTGGAGATCTTTCTGATCTTTCACTTTCTAGGGATTGCCGCGGACCTGGCCACCCTGGTAATGGTGGAAACCTTGTCAATCTTACTGGAAATCGGCCTTTTCTTTATCCCGATAAAATTGGGAACCACGGAGGGAGGCAGGGTCCTGGTATTCCTGGCCCTTGGCCTGCCGGCCGCCGCCGGTCTGAGCTTTGCCATCGTGCGCCGCCTCAAGGAACTCCTCTGGGCCGGCATCGGCCTGGCCTTTGTGCATACCGTGCCCGTGGTTTCCCACCACCAGGAGGTAGAGCACGGGCAAAGGGTCTAATGGGGAGATGTCTTAATCCCCCAGGCACTGTCTAATATGCTACACAAATAAAGCTAATCCTCTAACTAACCCTAACTTTCCGGATATATTCGCTTTTATCCCTTGGGTCAGCCAAGATAAATCCCTGGCGCCAGCAAATTTACATCATTTGCTAGACCTGTGCCGGCCACTTTTTGTCCTGATAGCTCTTTACCTTTTTATTTCAGGATCTTACCTTAACTGATCTCCATGGTACGCGGCTTGCACAAAGTTACAGATGGTCTTGGGGTTGCTACCTCTAGGCCCTCTTATGGCCGGGGCTTGAGGCGAGTTGGGGGACCCCGGGAACGTGATGGCCGGCGCGCCAAATTGCCTTCACACCCCCGGCCCAAAATCATTCCTTGCTGATTGCCGACCGCGGGGCGGTCCGTCAATATCTCTATTTAAAGGAGTAATATGGATCTTTACGAAGCCATTTACAAACGCCGCAGCCACCGTCTTTACCGGCCGGAGATGCCGCCTCGGGAAGCACTGGCCCGCGTCATCGATGCAGCCCTGTGGGCGCCGTCCGGCATGAACACCCAATGCTGGGAAATCACGGTGATGGCGGGCAAACCCCGGGATGAGTTCGTCGGTCTGGTGAGCCGGTCCCTGGACGTGCTGGTCCCCATCATGGAAAAGACCGGCGTGCCGGAAAGGGGCCAGAAACTGGTAAAACAGTTTTTCAAGAACCTGGGGGGAGCCCCGGTGGTCATCGCCGTGACCGTGTTCAAGTGGGGCGAGCCGGCCATCATGGGCAACATCCAGAGCGGCGCCGCGCTTATGCAGAACCTGCTCCTGGCCGCCCACGCCGAAGGCCTGGGCACCTGCTGGATGACCGCCGGGAGCCTGGTGGAAAAGGAGGTCCTGGAATTCCTGGGCAAACCGGACCAGCAGCTCCTGGCCATCACCCCCATCGGTTACTCCGGCAAAGAACCACCGGCTCCCCCCAGAAAAGACCGGGAAGTGCGGTGGTGGGGGTTTGACTAAAGGGCAGAGCCGGGGAAATGCGGAACAGCCCCCCGGAGCGGTGCTTTTGCCCCCGGACCCCCAGCAGGGCGATGCTGGGGCGGGGGACCCGGGGGCCGAGAGAAAATGTAGGGGCGTGAGTTATCACGCCCGGCCCAATGGGCGCCATCAATTGCGCCCCTACATCTTTTGAAGAGGAGAGGTGCATGGATTTCCAACTGACCGATGAACAGCGGATGATCAAGGAAACCGTTTACAAATGGTCTGTCAACGAGTTGGGGCCCATTCAAGAGAAGATCGATGACGAAGACTGGTTTCCGCCCGATTTTTTTAAGAAATGCGCCGAAATCGGCATCCTGGGCATCACCATCGATGAAAAATACGGGGGCCTGGGCGGCGATGTCCTAATGCAAACCCTGGCCATCGAAGAAATGAGCCGCATCTGCCCGGCCCTGGGTATGACCTATGGGGCGCATTCCAATCTCTGCGCCCATAATATCCACCGGAACGCCAGCGAGGCCCTGAAAGAAAAATATTTACCCCCCATGATCCGGGGCGAGAAAATCGGCGCTATGGCCCTCACCGAACCCAATGCGGGCTCCGATGCCATGAGCATTCGCACCCGGGCGGTGCGCCAGGGCGATAAATATCTGCTGAAGGGCACCAAGATCTTCATCACCAACGGGCCGGTGGCGGACACCATGCTGGTCTACGCCAAAACCGCGCCGGAAAGAGGCGCCAAGGGGATCAGCGCCTTCATCGTGGAAAAGGACTTTCCCGGCTTTTTCGTGTCCCGGAAGCTTAAAAAATGCGGCATGCGGGGCTCGCCCACGGGGGAGTTGATTTTCGAGGACTGCGAGGTGCCGGCCGAAAACCTGGTGGGGCAGGAAAACATGGGCGTCAATGTCATGACCAGCGGCCTGGACGTGGAGCGGATCGTCCTGGCCGGGGGCTCCATCGGCATGGCCCAGCAGGCCTTGGAATATTCCATCCGCTACGCCGTGGAGCGGGAGCAATTCGGGCAGCCCATCGCCAATTTTCAGATGATCCAGCAAAAACTGGCCGACATGTACGCCCGCACTGAGGCCGCCCGGCTCCTGGTGTACCGGGCCGCAGACCTGGCCCAGAAATCTCCCCGGGGCGGCAAAGGCACCGAACTGAACCGGTTGGCCGCGGCGGCCATCCTCTTTGCCGCGGAAACCGCCACCTGGGTGTGCGACCAGGGGATTCAGATTCATGGCGGCTACGGCTATTGCCTGGAATTTCCGGTGCAAAAGCTCTGGCGGGATGCCAAGCTCTATGAAATCGGGGCGGGCACCAGTGAAATCCGGCGCCTGATCATCGCCCGGGAACTGACCCGGGAGGCTTTTGCCAGGAAGGAGCAGGCCCGGGGGTAGAAGGGATTTTTCTCGCCAAGGCGCAAAGACGCAAAGGCGCATTTGCTAAGGGATAGGGATTATGACCGATCCGCTAATTTTAGAAGAAAAGCAGGACCAGGTGGTCGTGCTCCGGTTGAACCGCCCGGAAGTCATGAACTCCTTCAATTTTCCCATGCTCCTGGCCCTGAAGGAACGGGTGGAGGCCGTTCATTTTGACCCGGATGTGCGGGTGGTGATCATCACCGGCGCCGGAGATAAGGCCTTTTGCGCCGGGGCCGACCTGAAAGAGCGGGCCACCATGACGGAGAGCCAAGTCCGGCAATTTATCTTTACCATCCGCAATCTTTTTACCTTTATCGAATACCTGAACAAACCCGTGATCGCCGCGGTGAACGGCATTGCCTTGGGGGGCGGCACCGAACTGGCGTTGGCGAGCGACATCCGCATTGCTTCGGCCAATGCCAGGATGGGCCTCACTGAAACCCGGCTGGCTATCATTCCCGGCGCCGGGGGCACGCAGCGCCTGCCCCGCCTGGTGGGCCGGGGGAAAGCGAAAGAGCTCATCTTTACCGGCCGCATCGTCGGCGCCCCGGAGGCCTTGCAAATCGGGCTGGTCAACAAAGTCTGCCCGCCCGAATCGCTGCTGGATGAGTGCCGGGCCATGGCGGCGATGATCTGCGAGGCCGGTCCCATTGCCATTCAACAGGCCAAATATGCCGTCAATTACGGGCTGGAGGCCGATCTGCATACGGGCCTGGCCATTGAATCCAATGCTTACTGGGTGACCATCCCCACGGAGGATCGCCTGGAAGGCCTGGCCGCCTTCCGGGACAAGCGTAAACCGGTTTACAAGGGAAAGTAAGAAGGGGGTCAGGGGCCAGGGGCCAGGGGCCAGGGGTCAGGGGTCAGGGTCAGGGGCCAGGGGCCAGGGGCCAGACATGTAGGGCGGGCACGGCCCGCCATCATGCTGCTTCCTCTTCCTCCTCCCCCTTGACGGGGGAGGGCTGGGTGGGGGTGAATCTGACTGCTGACTGCTGACTGCTGACTGCTGATAGCTGATAGCTATAAAGGATAGGTCCATGCAAAACCGCACCTTCTGGGAGAATGAAGAACAGAAACTGGACGAGCTCGCCTACCAGGCCATGTGGCCCGGGGGCGAGGAAGCAGTCAACCGCCTCGCCAAGCAGGGAAAACAGCCCGTCCGGGACCTGATCGCCAGGCTCATCGACCCGGACACGGAATTCTATGAGTTCAGCCGGATTGCCGGTTTCGGCATGACTTATCCCGATGTCATGGACGTGCCCTGCGGGGGGTTGGTCACCGGCCTGGGGAAGATCCATGGCAACTGGACCATGATTCTTGCCAACGACAGCCGGGTGAAGGCCGGCACCTATTTCCCCATCACCCTGAAGAAGCACATGCGGGCCCAGGCCATCGCCGAACGCTGCGGTTTAAACTGCGTTTATATCGCCGATTCCGGGGGAGCTTATCTCCCCATGCAGGCCGACGTCTTCCCGGATGACCAGCAGTTCGGCTCCATGTTCTACAACATGGCCCGCATGTCGGCCCAGGGCCTGAAGCAGATCACCATGAGCACCGGCGGCAACACCGCCGGCGGCGCTTACATCGTCTTTATGGCCTGCCAGTCGGTGATGATAGACAAAATGTCTTACTCCTTTCTCGGGGGTCCCCCTCTCGTCAAGGCGGCCACGGGCGAAGTCATTTCCGCGGAAGACCTGGGCGGAGCCCGGGTGCACACGCAAGTCTCCGGGGGCGCCGACCACTTGTGCGGGGATCAGGAGGAAGCCATCGCCCGGGTCCGGGACATCCTCTCCCTGGAGCCGCCCCAAAAACTGCACATCCATCGCTACGGGGAAGCCCCGCCCCGGGCGCCGGTGGAAAGCATCTATGAAATGCTGCCGGCCAACGTCCACCAGGGCATCAACGTGCGGGCTTTTCTGGAAGCCATCGCCGATGACAGCTATTTTGCCGAATACAAAAAGCCTTACGCCCCCGGCATCGGCGACAACATCGTCACCGGCAAGCTCCTCCTCAAGGGCATCCCGGTGGGGGTCATCGCCTCCAACGGCATCGGCATCATTTTTACGCAATCGGCCGAAAAGGCCACCGAATGGATCGTCCGCTGCTGCCAGGACAAGACGCCCCTGCTCTTTGTGCAGAGCTCCCCGGGCTACATGGTGGGCTCCGAGTCCGAGCACATGGGCATCGGCAAGTATGGGGCCGATATGGTGCGGGCGGTGTCCTGCGCCCAGGTGCCCCGTCTGCAATTGGTGATCGGCCCTGACAACGGCGCGGCCAATTACGGCATGTGCGGCCGGGCCTACCGCCCCCATTTTCTCTTTTCCACCATGCGGGCCCGCACCTCGGTCATGAGCGGCCGGTCCGCCGGGGAAGTGCTTATGTCCATCGAGGAGCGCAAACGCGGCAAGCCCATGAGCGAGGAGGAGAAACAGGCCTTCCGCCAGCAAATGATCGACAAATACGACGGCGAGGCGCACCCCTTCTTTTGCGGAGCCCGGCTCCTCAACGACCGGGTGCTGAAATTCCGGGAAATCCGGGATTGGCTGGCCATGGCTTTCGAAGTGAGCCTGCTCAAGCCCATCGGCGCGCCCTCGTTCGGCAATCTGCGGTTTTAGCCGCATCATTAGGGGGCAGGCCATGAGATTCGCCGTCCAGGACCCTGACTTCGAAAAGCGCGTCCGGGCAAGTTTTGCCAGGCAAAAGCTCATGAGCACCATCGGCGCGGAGTTGACCAAGATCGCCCCTGGCGAAGCGGAGATTACGCTGCCGTATCGGGACGACTTGACGCAGCAGCATGGCTTTATTCATGCGGGCATTGTCGCCACCCTGGCCGATACCGCCTGCGGCTATGCCGCCTTCAGCCTCATGCCCGCCGACGCGGCGATTCTGACGGTGGAATATAAAATCAACCTGATGTCACCGGCTACAGGCGAGCGCTTAAGTGCCAGAGGTCGGGTAATCCGGCCGGGGCGCACTCTCACTGTATGTGCGGGGGAAGTCATCGCTTACCAACAGGGAAAAGGCAAAACGGTGGCCACCATGCTGGCCACCATGATGGCGCTGCCGAATCAAGAGGGCCTGGAAGGGTAAGCGGGTCCCTGGGTGCGTCCGGCGTGTGCCCGGAAAATTTTTTGGGAAAAGTCAGCGGCGCCGCCGGCACAGGCTGGAAAACCTGTGCCACAGGGTTTCCTTGAGACTTGGGTAGTTAGTTTTTCGGGCACGGCAAGCCCTGCCCTTACAGGGTTACTGTCATTATTCGTAGGGGCACAGCTTGCTGTGCCCATGGCCCGCTGCCTGAAGAACCGCTGAAGGTTAGGTGGGCGGTGCCCGCCCTACATTTTTGAATATCTTTGCCAATTCCTGGTCTTTGCTGAAAGCTGACTGCTGACTGCTCTGCTTATAAAGGATTTGCCATGGCCTTGATGGAATACCCGAAAAAAGTGGTCCTGGGCGATATTACGGTCAGGGACGGATTCCAGCATGAAGAAAAGTTCATCCCCACCGAGGCCAAGCTCTGGGTGGCGGAACAATTGGTGCTGGCCGGTTTCAAGCGCATCGAGGTGACCAATTTCGGTAGTCCCCGGGGCATGCCCCAGTTTAAGGACGCCGATGAGGTGATGAAGAAGCTCCGGGGCAGCAGGAAGGTGGGGCACTTACTTAAAGACGTGGAAATCACCGCCATCACCATCCGGGAGAAGGCGGTGGATCGCGCCGTCCAGGCCCGCAAAGAAGGCTACGGCCCCGACCGCATCCTCTTTATGGTGTCCACCAGCGAGTCCCACCATAAGGTCAATTCAGGGCTGTCCCTGGCCGATTATTGGAAGATGTGCGAGCAGTACATCCCCCTGGCCCACGCGGCCGGCATGAAGGTGTGCGGCACCGTCAGCACCATCTGGGGATGTCCCATCGAAGGGCCCACGGAGCTCAGCAAAGCGGTGGAATTTACCAAGCGCTGGCTAGACATCGGCGCCGACGACATCGAGCACGCCGATCATGACGGTTCAGCCCCCCCGAACAAGGTCTATGAATATTTTTCCATGATCCTGGATGCCATTCCGGACCCCACGAAACACCTGGCCCATTTCCATGTGACCCGGGGCTGGGGCCTGGCCAATGTCCTGGCGGCTTTGAACGCCGGGATCACCCACTTCGAATCCACCCTGGGAGGCATCGGCGGACAGCCCGCCAACTTCGTGGATGGGGCGCCCGTGGCCGGCACCGGGGAATACTATTATCAGGACCCGAGCATCACCGGTCTGGTGGCCACCGAAGACCTGGTGGTGATGATGGATGAAATGGGGATCGACACCGGGGTGGACGTGGACCAGGTGCTGAAGATCGGCCGCATGGTGGAGCGGATCGTGGGGCGGCGGCTGCGCTCGGAATGTGTGCACAGCGGCCGGATCCCCAAGACGCTGACCGGCCGGCGCTAGGAGCGCGACTGGAGGGGCGCTCCCGCGGCGTGCGCCCTTGTATCCGGCCGGACATAAGGAGGTTGTCTCTAAACCTTGTTTCCGGGGTAGTGTCATTCTGAGCGAAGCGAAGAATCTAGCCATTTCCAGGACCTAGACCCTTCGCTTCGCTCAGGGTAACAAGTCATTCATGGATCTTTGACCCGCCCATAAGTGATGAAAATGTAGCGCCGCCGCCCTCGACGGCGCTTAATCTCGACACCGGCGGCGGGTGTGCCGCATAATCTCAGCAAATGTAGGGTGCGTCTCACGCACCAGATAATTTTTGGGAAAAACAGTTTACAATCATTGGCCCCCCCATATAACATGGAAGACGGTAACTTCGAAGCGCGAGACGTAGGGCGCACCCGCGTTTGCGCCCAGGGGCTCCGTCCCTGCGCAGGGTGAATCGCTAACGGTGCTCAAGAAGCACCCTACCTAAGGTAGGAAATCCTTTTAAAAGAATCCTGGGGAAAGGAGGATACGGCAAACCTGATAAGATCATCGGCGTAACCTTGTGAAAAGTCGGGTAGGCATGATTCTTTTCAAGATGGTTCCTCTCCCCGCGGTGCGGTGGGGCAATGAGCCAGCCGGAGGAAGAGGGCAAGCGGCTCTTATGGCAGTGGCGCAATAAGGCGGCAAAAAGGCATTTTAAAAATCCGCTATTTAAGGAGCTACTGGAATGAGCGATGTCAAAGGATATCAAGATTTTTTGAAAAAAAAGTTCGATATCGGCCAGCTTTTTGACAAGCCGGAGCCACTGGCAGGCGTCAGGGTCCTGGAGGTCTGCTACGTGGTTCTCGGCCCGGCGGCCTGTGATTACCTGGCGGAATTCGGCGCCGAGGTGATCAAGTTCGAGGGGCAGAAAGGGGATCAGATGCGATTTGTCACCCCCTACGCCTATTTTTGGAAGAACCTGTCCCCCGGTCTGGAAATCCAGAACCACAATAAGTATTGGGTGGGTATGCATTTGGGCCACCCCCAGGGCAAAGAACTCTTCCTGGAACTGGTGAAGAAGTCCGACGTGGTGGCGGACAACCTCACCCCCGGCCGGATGGCGGAGTGGGGGCTGAGCTACAGAGAGCTTAAAGAAATTAACCCGGGCATCATCCAACTCCACGTTTCCGGTTACGGCAGTTGGGGGCCCTGGACCGGCCGGACTTCCTACGATGCCGTGGCCCAGAGCATGGGCGCTTTGTCCCCCATCACCGGGTTCGAAGACCGGGGGCCCATTAAATCCGGGGTCTGGATCGCCGACTGGATCACCGGCCTCATGTGCTCGACTGCCATCATGGCGGCCCTGAACTACCGGGAGCGGACCGGCGAAGGCCAGTTCATCGATTATATGCAGGTGGAAAACGTCATCCGCTGGCTCGACTGGACCTGGCTCTACACTTATAAAACCAACGAGGACCGCAAGCGCTCCGGTAACCGGGACCTGGCCATCTGTCCCTCCGACCTGTTCGAATGCAAAGACGGCTGGGTGGCCCTGGCAGCTTTCAGCAAACCGGAATTCAAGGGCCTGTGCGAAGCTATGGGGCAGATGGATATCTACGACAAGTTTACCGACCCCACTGAGCGGCTGAAAGAAGCGAAAACGGTTCTCGACGTCGTCGCCAAATGGGCCAAAACCAAGAAGGTGGCAGAGGTGGAGGAACTGGGGGACAAATACGGCTTTGCCGCCTCCCGGGTCCTGAGCGCCAAGGATGCCTATCACGACCCCCACTATTTGCAGAGAGGCGCCATCCAGGAATACGACGACCACCTTTATGGCACGATGCGGCAGGAATGCTATCCCCCAAGAATGAGCGAGACCCCCAGCCGGGTGAAATGGAGCAGCCGCCCGGTGGGGTTCGATAACCGGTACGTCTTCCAGAAGATCCTGGGCCTGCCCCTGGAAGAGATCAAGCGACTGGAATTCGAGAAAATCATCTTTCATTGGAACCAGGCCGTCCCGTCACAATGTCCGCCTCCGGACTGGGATGGCAAAAGTGGCTTGAAGTTGCCCTAGTCTTAGGCTTCCGTAAACTCTCTGGGAGGAAAAAGCATGGAAGACAAAAAAATTGTCGGTTTGGCGATAAACCAGGAATTTGCCAGGTGGGCCTACCGGGAAACCTATCCCTCGGATGCCTACAAGAAGCCGGAAGCTTTGGATGACACCCTGGTGATCGACGCCAGCTATGGGAACTTTGCGGGTCTCTTTTCTTCTTCGATCCTGGCGGAGATGGGCGCCGAAGTGATCCGCGTCGAGCCCCCCGAAGGCGATCTGGCCCGGAAGATGTCCCCTTACGGCATGATGATCGGGGACTCCGGCCTGGCCTACATCACCGAAGCCCGAAACAAATTCCACGTCACCCTGGACCTGACCAAAGAAGAGGGGCGGAAGCTCTTTGCCAGACTCGCCGGCAAAGCCGCGGTGGTCATCGAGAGCTTCAAACCGGGCTACCTGGACGGCCTGGGCATCGGCTACCGGCAGCTCAGCGAAAAAAATCCGAGCCTGATTTACTGCGCCATCAGCAGTTACGGCCACTACGGGGTGGAAGCCGAGAAGCATGCCAACCAGCCGGGCTATGACATCGTCGATCAGGCCCGGAGCGTCATCATGTCCATCACCGGGGAGCCGGACCTGGACCCGGAAATCGCCCAGACCTATAAGCGGCCCCTGAAACACGGCAACTGGATGGGGTGGTACGCCGGCGGCGCCTGGTCGGCCTTTGGCATACTGTTGGCCATGTTCTACCGGAGAAAGACCGGCAAAGGGCAACTGATCGATAGTGCCCCGCCGGAAGGGCTGCTGGCCATCGCCAACTACGCCTTGCCATATTTCCACATGTCCGGGCAGGAGATGCCCCGGGCCGGCAACTACGACTATGCCGTTTTTCCTTACACTTACGTGAAGTGCAAGGACGGCTACACCTTCATCTCCGGCTTCACGGACCCCAACTGGACAGCCCTGTGCGAGATCATGAACCGGCCTGATCTGAGAGAGAAGTTTCCCACCATCAAGGAACGCCTCACGCCTCAGAATCAGCCGACAATCCAGCACGAAATTGAAAAGTTCACCGTGAACTACACCGCCGATGAACTCGTGGACATAATCTACAAGTACAGCAAGCGGGATGACAAGAAGGGCACGGTAGTGTCGGGCCGCCTCGAAAATCCCCGGGACGTGCTCACCCGGGAACACTGGCAGGAGCGGCGCACCTTCCTCAAATGGGACGACCCCAATTACGGGGATCTCCTGATCCAGAATTCCTCCTTCAAGGCCATGACCAGGACCCCCGGCCGGGTGAAATGGGTCTGCCGCCCCATCGGCGCGGACAACGAGTTCATCTACCACCGCTACCTGGGGGTGGGCCCCGGGAAGCTGAAGGAACTGAAGGAAAAAGGCGTGATTTGAGGCAGAAAGCTGAGACCTTGGAAAAATGAGAAGTGTAGAGCCGGCGCCCTCGCCGGCTGGCCCTCGCCGGCTCAGAACCGCCGAGGGAGCCGGTTCTACATCTTGCTTCGAAAAGTTCCAGGTATTGGTGGCACAGGCGTCCCGCCTGTGCGGGCGCAGGCTAAAGCCTGCGGCTGGTGGCGAGAACGGAGGCCCCCCCTCCGGACTTTTCTTGATTTATGGGTGAGCCGCAGCCTCATGTTTAACTGGTCCGCCAAGTTACCTTGGGAGCCATTTTTCGTTCCCAAGTACAACTTTGGAACGAGTGGAAATTTTTGTGTAGGGTGCGTCTTACGCACCAAAAATGGCGCGTAAGACGCGCCCTACACCTTTAGAAATTAGGTGAATTGGAACGGGGGCGCAGTTGGCGCCGGGTTCATAAGGAGGTCATCTTGCAAGGACAGGTGGAGCTGCACTTCATCCATCCGGACGATTTTCGCCGGTGGGTGAAGGAAAACAAGTCAAGGGAAGCCGTGGAGAAAGTGATGACGGAACGGGAGGCCGTCGCCCGCTTCGTCCATGACGGGGCCTATCTGGCCTACGATTTTTCCTCTTTGACCAGGGGTCCCCAGGCCCTGATCCGGGAGATCATCCGGCAGCGGAAACGGGACCTGTGGATCTGTGCCGAGTTCACCCTCCACGATTCTCCCCTCCTGGTGGGCGGCGGATGCTGCACCCGCATCGACGTGGGCTTCCTGGGCTACGGCAATTACATCGGCCGGGCCGTATGCGACGGCAAGGTAAAGGTCTTCGACAATACCAACGGGGTGCTGGCCTCCCGAATTCTGGCCGGGGCCCGGGGCATCCCCTTCATCCCGGTGAGAAATTTCCTGGGCACCGACGGGTTGCAGCACTCCGGCGCCAAGGTGATGAACGACCCCTTCACCGGGACCCCGGTCTGCCTGGTCCCCGCCCTCAACCCGGATGTCTTCATGGTCCATGTGCACCAGGCCGACGTGTACGGCAACGCCCGGATCTTCGGGACCAACCTCTTCGCCCTGGAGGCGGCCATGGGCTCCAAAAGGGTGATCGTCTCCGCCGAGGAGATTGTCGAGCCCCTGGAGTTTCGCAAAGACCCGGGCCGCACCACCATCCCCTTCTTTCTGGTGGACGCGGTGGTGCACCTGCCTTTCGGGGCTTACCCCGGGGCCATGCCGGGCCGCTACGAGCTGGACCTGGAACACATTGACCGCCTGAACGCCATCCAGACGGACGCCCAGATGCAGGACCACTTGGAGCGTTACGTGTACGGCGTCCAGGATCACCTGGATTTTCTGGATAAACAGGTGGGCTGGCAAAGGCTCCGGGAACTGTGCCGCAAGGCCGTCATCAAAGAAGGCTATCAATGAGCAGGGGCCAGGGGTCAGGGGTCGTGGACCCATTCCCCCTTTCCCAAACCCTCTCCCTTAACCCTGTAAGAAGACATAGGAAATCGAGCCTTAGACCTTGATTTCACTAAAATTTAAGGGGGGTTGGGAGGGGAGTTTGAGGGGAGG
>Ga0315281_10008032_pt1 | contig 14769 bp, 16 predicted proteins | sample YL17G07_0_MG_FD_204540 | JGI IMG/M metagenome (GOLD analysis project Ga0315281, IMG submission 204540) | Sediment microbial communities from Yellowstone Lake, YNP, Wyoming, USA - YL17G07_0 | ecosystem: Environmental > Aquatic > Freshwater > Lake > Sediment | place: USA: Wyoming | collected...
CGCGGCCAATTATGCACTATTTAACCTTTCCAAAGGTCATCTTAACCTTGCGATTTGGAGCTACGTTCCTCCGATCCTGGCGTTGTGGTTGCCGGCCGCATGGGCCTATACGTTTGCGAAGGTTCCTGAAGAGGCGCGCATTGCGACGGCCCGCGTCGCCGCGACGCACGAAGGCAATCGATGATTGCAGCGCTCATATTTGTGATTGCTGTCGCCGGGTTTCTGCAGTTTTTTGTGTCGTACTGCCGCTCGCTGATTGCGGCGTATGAGCGCGTGGATCTCTCGGAGCAAGCGCGCGAAGTGACCGGCATCAACAACCGCCACGTCAACGGACAGGACTTTGCGCGATTGCTGCAACTGGTGCGGATGTGCCCGGAACCGGGCGACGACAGCCGGGAAATCGGCGCCGTGCGCACGTATTTCGGGCTGCTGTCCATGGCGCGCGCCGTGTTTCGCCCGATTGCGCCATCGCTGGAGCAGCGTATGGAGCGAGAACGAGAGAGTTGCGCGTACTTCGCTGCGGTGGCGCTGGATCGGCGAATCGCACACAGCCGCGATCTGATGGCAGAACAACTGTCCAACCAGTAAGTGCCGCTGCAGACGAATCGAGCCCGGCCTGGCCGCGAACGGCCAGCCGGGCTTTCTGTTTTTGAGAGCGCGATTTGCCGGGAGCCTCCAGGCTGCTACGATAGGCAAAGCGAAATCGATTAGGCAAGGCAAACAGAAATGAACGCGCGACTGCTTGCGCAAGTGGAAGCCACGATTCGACGGCACGGTATGATGCGGGCCGGCGGCCGGATCGGGGTAGCGGTGTCCGGCGGTGCGGATTCGGTAGCCCTACTGTTCATCCTGCTGGAGCTGCGGAAGAAGCTGGGCATTACACTTCTGGCCGCGCATTTCAATCACCAACTGCGCGGGCCAGAATCGGATGCGGACGAAGTGTTTGTGAGGGAACTGGCCACGCGGCATGGATTGGAATTTGCAGCCGGCCGGGAAGACGTAGCTGCGCGGGCGCGGGAGAATCACTGGAATTTGGAGGACGCGGCGAGGCGGCTACGCTACAGTTTTTTTGCGGAACTGGTGGCCACGGGTCGCGCGGAGTGGATTGCTGTGGGCCACACGGCGGACGATCAGGCGGAGACGGTCCTGGCGCGACTGGCGCGGGGTACCGGCCCCACCGGACTGGCGGGGATCTATCCCGTGGTGGGTCACGTGGTGCGGCCTTTACTGGAAGCCCGGCGGGAAGAATTGCGCGATGAACTCCGCGCGCTCGGGCAGGAGTGGCGAGAGGACGCATCGAACCAGGACGTGACGCGGATGCGGGCGCGCGTGCGCCAGAGCGTGTTGCCGCACATCGAGCGTGAGTTGCAGCCGGGCGTGGTGAAACACCTGAGCGAACTGGCCCACCTGGTGCGGGAGGAAGAGTCGTTTTGGACAGCACTTGTGCAGGGCTGTGTTGAGAGCAGCGTGACGAAGAGTGACGCAGGGCTCTCCATTCGTATTGCGGACCTGATGGAGCCGCCCGCATTGCGAGGGGCACTGGCTCAGGCCACGAGCGAGTCGCGGGCCTTGGAAGCAGTGAGCAAGAGGCTAATCCGGAGACTGGCAGCAGAGAGCCGCGGGCCGCGGGGACAGTTGGGGTCGATTCATGTGGAGCAGATCCTTCGGCTGGCGCGCGAGGGCCGGAGCGGGCAACGAGTGCCCCTTCCCGGTGGAGCCGAGGTGGAGCGCGTATTTGACCGGCTGGTTTTTACGCCTCCGCAGACACTAACCGGGAAGGATCAAGAAACTACGGAGGCGACATCGTCGTATGAACATAGTGTGGACCTGTCAAAAGAAGGCACGGCAACGGTGCTGATTCCCGAAATCCGGAAACGGATGTGCCTGAAAGTGATTGACTGGTTCGGCGGGGCGAGGGACACTAGTATTTCGGCTGTGACTCTCGACCGGGACTTACTGCGCCCGCCGCTCCTCTTCCGAAACTGGCGACCCGGGGATGGCTATTGCCCTGTCGGGCACCAGGGAGTGCGGAAGATGAAACGGCTTTTCCAGGAATACAAAATCCCGGCCGGAGAGCGAAAGGCTTGGCCGGTCCTGACCAGCAGAGGTAAGCTGGCGTGGGCCGGGAGACTTCCGGTGGCCGAAGAGTTTGCCGCAGGGGGTAACACGCGGGCGGCTTTGGCTATCGTTGAGGAAAATCTGTGAAGCCAATACCAAAAGTTGTGTTTTCGGCCGCCCGGCTGGCGACGCGGGTGGGTGCGATGGGCCGGGCAATCTCCCGGGACTACGCGGGGCGCACGGTGGACTTGGTGGCGATCATGGACAACTCGTTCGTGTTCGCGGCCGACCTGGTGCGACACATCAAATGCCCGGTGGTGTGCCACTTTGTGCGCGCGGAAATCCGCGACGTCAACGTGGGCGGCTACGAGCGCAAGGAGATTTTTTTCAGTCCGGAGCCGGTCCTGCGGGAGCGAGACATACTTCTGGTGGACGCGGTGCTGCATTCGGGAGTGACGCTGGACTTCTGGGCGAAACGCCTATTGGACAGCCGTCCGAAGTCGCTGCGAACAGCGGTCTTGATCGACAAACCGCAGGAACGCAAAGTGGACTTTCAGCCGGACTACTTTTGCTTCCAAACGGCATCTAATTATCTAGTGGGGTATGGGTTGCCGGAGCGTCGAGGAATGTACCGGAACCTGCCCTTCGTGGGAGCGGTCAGCGGGACACAACGCGGCGAGAAAAAACGAGCCGGCGCGGGAGCGAAGAAGATCCGTCGCAAGAAAAGATCGGTGAGGTAGCTACGTGAATTCGACTGCAAGATCCATTTTGTTCTGGATGTTCATCCTGCTGCTGGCCGTGGTGCTGTGGAAGATGGCCTCGACCGGCGGACCCAACATGCGTCCGGAAGAGCTGAGCTATTCGGATTTCATGACGCAGGTGGAGCAGGGGAAAATGCTCAGCGTGACGGTGACCCTCTCCCCTGTCAGCGCAGACGTGGAAGGCGATTTCCGGGAACCGAACAAGAAGTTCCACCTCACGGTCGCAAAAGAGTCCTTGTCGGACTTGTCGAAATTGCTGCGAGAAAAAGGGGTGCGCATCAACATCAAGCAGGAAACGCGCAGCGACTGGCTGACGTTCCTACTGAACGCGCTGCCTTTCTTCCTGCTGGTGGGGTTCTGGATCTTCATGATGCGGCAGATGCAGGCCGGCGGGAATAAGGCGCTGAGCTTCGGAAAGTCGCGGGCTCGGTTGCTCACTGCGCAGCAGAAAAAGGCAACGTTCAAAGATGTGGCCGGGATTGACGAGGCCAAAGAAGAGCTGCAAGAAATCATCGATTTCCTGAAAGACCCGCAAAAATTCCAAAAGCTGGGCGGGCGCATCCCCAAAGGCGTGCTGCTGGTGGGGCCGCCGGGCACGGGCAAGACTCTGCTGGCCCGGGCGATTGCCGGGGAAGCGAATGTGCCCTTCTTTTCGATTTCCGGTTCCGACTTCGTGGAGATGTTCGTGGGCGTTGGCGCGAGCCGCGTGCGCGACCTCTTCGAGCAGGGCAAGAAAAACGCGCCGTGCATCATCTTCATTGATGAAATCGACGCGGTGGGCCGCCACCGGGGAGCTGGTCTGGGAGGCGGGCACGACGAACGCGAGCAAACGCTGAACGCGCTGCTGGTGGAGATGGACGGATTCGAGTCGAACGAAGGCGTGATCCTGATCGCGGCAACCAACCGGCCGGACGTGCTGGACCCGGCGTTGCTGCGGCCGGGGCGCTTCGATCGTCGCGTGGTGGTGCCACGGCCGGACGTGAAAGGCCGTGAAGAGATCCTGCGGGTGCATACGCGCAAAGTGCCTATCTCGGAAGACGTGGATTTGTCTGTGCTGGCGCGCGGGACACCGGGCTTTTCGGGCGCCGATTTGGCCAACCTGGTGAACGAAGCGGCGCTGTGGGCGGCGCGGCAGAGCCGCAAGATGGTGCTGATGGTGGACTTCGAAATGTCCAAGGACAAGGTCCTGATGGGTGTTGAGCGGAAGTCCATGATTCTTTCCGAAGAGGAGAAGCGCAACACGGCCTACCACGAAGGAGGGCACGCCCTGGTGGCGGCTACGACTCCGGGCGCCGACCCCATCCATAAGGTGACGATCATTCCGCGCGGGATGGCGCTGGGCATGACGATGCAGTTGCCCATCGACGACAAGCACACCTATACGAAAGAATTCCTCGAGGCGCAGCTTGCGGTACTGATGGGCGGGCGCGCCGCGGAAGAAATCTTCCTCGGCAAGGTGACGACGGGGGCCGGAAACGATATCGAGCGCGCGACGGAAATCGCGCGGCATATGGTGTGCGACTGGGGCATGAGCGAAATGGGACCGCTTGCATACGGCAAAAAGGAGGAAGCGATTTTCCTCGGCCGGGAAATCGCGCAGCACCGCGATTACTCGGAGGAGACGGCCATCCGGATTGACCATGAAGTGAAAAAGATCGTCACGGCGGCGTACACGAATGCCCGGACGACCCTGGACACGAATCGCGACACGCTGGAGAGAATCGCGCAGGCGTTACTCGTCCGCGAAGTGCTGGACGCGACGGAGTTGAATCTACTGATCGAAGGAAAGCCGCTGCCGGAGAAAGTGAGGCCGACTCCGCCTTCGGCGCCCGCCGTGCCGGGCAAAGAGCCTTCGCTGGCTCCGCGGCGCGAGCCGCAGACCGCGCCTGGATTTGCCAAGGGCGAAAAGCCTGCGCCGGCATAGGAACAACAGATCCATGGGATAAATCAAGGGGCGACCGGCGGGTCGCCCCTTCGTTTTTTAAGGGGAGTTTTTCTGCGCGATTGTTCAGGGGTAGAATAGCCGCATGGCGAAGAAGGGCACGCCGCCGATTGACGTTACCTGCCCGTGTTGCCGGGCAAAGCTCGTCGTGGACCCGGAACTGGCCGTAGTGCTTTCCCATGAGGAGCCGCCTAAGGCCGCGCCGGATGTGGACCTCTCCGACACGGCGCGGCTGCTACGGGAGCAGGAAGAGCGCCGGGAAGAGAAATACAAGCAATCCGTGGAATACGAGAAGAAGAAGTCAGATGTCTTCGACCGCTTGTTCGAGGAAGGCCTGAAAAAGGCCAAAGATAAGCCGATCGAAAAGCCGATTCGCGATTTCGACCTCGACTGAACCGATTAGACCTTCCTTCTGGCATACTGCACGTCTGTGCCAAACAGCACGCACACCAAGAGAGCTGATGCATTCGCCAAGCGGGCGTGGCGTTCCGTGTCTTTACAGTTGCTCGGTTGGAGCCTGCTTGCGATTGTGATGGGAATCAGTTTGCATGCGCAGGAAAAGACCAGGACACCGAAACCGCAAAAGCTTGGGGCAGGCGTGGAGCTGCGGCGCAACGCAAGCGGCGGGGAACTGGAATACCGCCGAAAGGCTGCCGGCGCGAAAGATGAAACCGCGGGGGCGGAGGGCAACAGCAGGGCGACGCTGCGGGTCGGCGTCAACCTGGTAGAAGTGAACTCCACGGTGTTGCGGGCGGACGGCACGCCCGTGAGGGATTTGCATCGCGAAGATTTTCGTTTATTCGAAGACGGAGTGCCGCAGGCAGTGGAGCATTTTGACGCGTCGAGCGAGGCGGCAAGCGTAGCGCTGGTGATGGACGCGAGCCCGAGCGTGCTCCGCGACATCGGAGAAATGAGAGCGGCAGCGCGGACACTGGCCAGAGAACTGGACAAGCAGGACGAAGTGGCGGTGGTGTCGTTCGACGCGGATGCCTATGTGCTTCTTCCATTCTCGCGTGACCGCGCGGCGCTGGAGAAGGCCATCGAAAGAGTGAATGTTGCGCGTGGGGCGACGTCGAAGAAAGGCTCGAACATTTACGAGGCGGCGTACCTCGTGGCGCAGGAACTTTTTCGTGGTCGAAAAGGAAGAAAAGCCATCGTACTGCTGACCGACGGGCAAGACAGCGGGCTGGGGCTAAGCTGGTCGGCGGAAAGCGCACAGCCGCGGGCGGGCGACGCAAGCGGACGGCTGACGTTTGAAGATGTGACGCGGGCGCTGGCGTCGACGGGCGTGGAAGTGGAGGCGGTCTCCACACAACCACGCCCGAAAGGGATGACGGAAGAGTGGCTGGCGGCGCACCGAAACGAAATGCTGGTCACTGCCAAAGCACGCGAAATGGGAAATCCACATTACACACTCTATCTCGCGGAACTCGTGCGACGCGCGGGCGGGCGAATTTATTTTTTGCGGGAGCTCGAAACGCTGAGCGCCATCTACCGGCGAATTGCGGAGAACCTACGGGCACAGTACACGTTGGGATATTACCCATCAGCGGGAGTCGGGAAACGCGGCTGGCGGATATTAAGGGTGGAAGTGCCGGAGCGAATGGGCGTGCGAGTGGTGCACCGCGTGACGTACTACGTTGCCGGCGCGCCGTAAGGAGAAGGGCCTTTGTTTCAACGGACAATATTCCGAATGAAGCTCCCTCGGAGAACGCTCGTGTTGGGTGAGCGGACGCTAGTAATGGGCGTTCTTAACGTGACGCCAGACAGCTTTTCAGACGGCGGAAAGTACTTCACCGTGGACGCAGCGCTGAAGCAAGCGCTGGAAATGGAAAAGGCCGGCGCGGACATTCTGGATATCGGCGGAGAATCCACGAGGCCGGGGAGCAAAGGAGTTACAAGTGAAGTGGAATTGCGGCGCGTGCTGCCGGTGATGGAGCGGCTGCGTGGGAAACTCAAGATTCCGATTTCGATCGATACGCAGAAAGCGGTAGTGGCAGAAGCGGCGGCGAAAGCAGGGGCGGAGATTATCAATGACGTTTCATCGCTGCGGACGGAGCCGGCAATCGCAAGTGTAGCGCGGCGGTACAAGCTGCCGGCGATCCTGATGCACATGCGTGGAGAGCCGCGAACCATGCAGAAGCAGCCGTTTGCGCGAGACGTAATGCGCGATGTGACGCGAGGACTGCAGGAAGCGGTGAGGCGCGCGAGAAAAGCCGGCATTGCGAAGGCGCAAATCATTCTTGATCCCGGAATCGGCTTCGGGAAGAGCTACGAGCAGAACTTCGAATTATTGGGCCGGTTGCCGGAATTGGCAGCGCTGGGCTATCCACTGTTGGTGGGGACATCGCGCAAGGCGTTCATCGGGGCAATCCTAGCAAGCGCAAAGCACCCGCCACCAGCAGAGAAGAGGCTGTGGGGTACAGCGGCGACGGTTGTTGCCAGCATCCTCGGCGGGGCGCACATCGTGCGGGTGCACGACGTGGCGGAGATGGCGCAAGTGGCGCGAATTGCGGACGCGGTCGTAAACGCGGGTTAGAAAAGAGATTCGCCGCCGAAACCGCAGCGGAAAAGACCTTCGCTCAGAGTGACGAAACCAAGAAATCAGGAGCGGTAAGGGCCGGTATCGTGGGGGTCGCGAGCAAGAGCTTCCTGGCGGCGGCTCTTGACTTCGCGGACGGTGTAGACGGACTTGCCCTGGGACTCGAAATAAGTGCGTGCGAGCATTTCGCCGAGCAGGCCAATGGAGATGAACTGGATTCCGCTGACAATGAGCGCCATCGAAAGCAGCATCATCGGCCCGTGCTTGATGAAAACGGATTCGCCGAGGATGATCTTCAAGTAGAGAAGATAAAAGCCGAGCGCGCCGCCGATAGTGGTGCCGAGCAGGCCGAAGAGGCCAAAGAATTGGAGCGGCTTGGTGGAGTAGTCGAGGAGAAATTTGACGCTGAAGAAGTCGAGCACGACGCGGCCAATGCGACCGAGGCCGTACTTGGAAGAGCCGCGGTGGCGCGGATGGTGGCGGACGACCAGCTCCGTCATGCGGGCGCCGGACCAACTGGCCAGCGCAGGGATGAAGCGATGAAGATCACCGTAGAGCGGAAGATCCTGGATGATCTCCCGCCGGTACACGCGCAGTGTGCAACCAAAGTCGTGCAGCGGGACGCCGGAAAGCCGCGCCATGATTCCGTTGGCAATGATGCTGGGAAGGCGGCGAGAGAGCCAGGGCTCCTTACGGTCCTTGCGCCAGCCACTGACGATGTCGTAGCCCTCAGCGAGCTTGGCGAGAAGGAGCGGAATGTCATCGGGGTCATTCTGGAGATCCGCATCAAGGGTAACGATGATTTCGCCGCGGGCGAAATCGAAGCCGGCCTTAAGAGCAGGGGTCTGACCGAAGTTGCGGCGGAAGCGTATAACGTTGACGCGGCGATCGGACTCGAAGATGTCGGAGAGGACTCGAAAACTCTGATCGCGACTGCCATCGTCCACGAAGACGATCTCGTAGGGCTCACCGAGCGCGTCCATCACCTCGGTGAGTTTGACGTAAAGAGGCGGGATGTTCTCCTGCTCGTCCAGGACGGGCACGACGATGGAATATCGAATGGCGTCGGCGGTTTTCGTCATTTTGCGCTGAGTGAAAAAAGCAAAACGGCCGCTGGCCGGTTTGCTTTGCAGCCTCGATAATCTCCTGATTGCGGAAATGCGTCAATATCCCGGAGGCGTGCGCGTGTCTGCTGCTTGCGCGGAAGGCGCGGCGCTGCATCACCGCCGCTGCAGGCTCGCATCGAAACGATGCGCAATACGCACTTCCGATTGCGGCGGTGTACCTCCCTGCACGTGAATGGGCGCGCTATACTAGGAATGGATGACTTCCGCATGGAATGAGACGGCGAAACCCGGCAAAGGCCGGGTGCTGGCCATTGATTACGGCCGCAAACGGATTGGATTGGCTATCAGCGACGAACTGGGTATGACGGCGCGGCCACTCGAAATTCTCGCGCGAACAAACCGGCGGGACGACTTGCGGCGGTTGCGCGAATTGGCCCGTAAGCATGAGGTGGCGCGGATTGTAGTGGGGAATCCAGTGCGGTTGGATGGAAGCGCGGGCGAAATGGCCGAGCAAGCCGCGCAGTTTGCGGTGCGTGTCCAAAAAGAACTGGGCCTACCGGTGGAGCTGATGGACGAACGCCTGAGCAGTTGGGAAGCAGAAGCGACCACCGCGGCGAGGAAGACGAAACGGGACAAGCAAGCCGCGGGAGTAGATGCGGTGGCGGCAGCGGTGATCTTGAGGGATTTCCTGGAACGTGAGCAGACACGGGAACCAAAGAGGAAGTAAGACTGGTCGCGCGGCCGCCGCCCTGTTGCTGATGGCAGTAGCGGTCATTGCCGGCGGCGTGGTGTGGCTAACGGCGGAGTGGCAGAGGCCGTATCAAGGCTTTGCCCGAGATGGCGTGTTTGTGGAAATTCCGCGGGGACTGTCGAACAGCGCCATTGCGTACCGGCTGGCGGAAAACGGAGTGGTGAGAAGCCGCCTCGCGTTTGAGGTGCTGTGCCGGTGGAAGTCTCCGGCCACGCTGCAAGCGGGCGAATACTTTTTTGACCGGCCCGCGACGCCGGCAGAAGTGTTCCGAAAACTGGCCACGGGACGTGTGTTTGTGCATGTGGTGACGGTGCCGGAAGGCAAGACGATGAAAGAAATCGCGGAACTAATGGAACGCGAAGGTCTCGCCAGCCGGATGGCATTTCTTGCGGCGGCGAGCGACGCAACCCTGGTGCGCGACCTCGCGCCGAAGGCGCGGAACCTGGAAGGATTCCTGTTTCCGGAAACGTACCAATTCCCGCGACACGTGACGCCCGAGCGGGTAGTGGAAGTCATGGTGAAAAGATTTCGAGAAGTGTGGGGAAAGGTACAAAAAGAAACGGGGGCAGCGGGTGGGGGATCCGTGTCGGCCGTGGTGACGCTGGCATCGCTGGTAGAAAAAGAAACGAGCGTGGCCGAGGAGCGGTCGCTGGTGGCGGGCGTCTTCCACAACCGACTGAAACGGGGCATGGCGCTGCAATGCGACCCAACGGTGACCTACGCTCTGGAACTCGCGAACAAATATGATGGATCGTTGAACTCAAAGGACCTGCGATTCAAGTCTCCGTATAACACTTACCGCAACGCGGGGCTCCCGCCCGGACCGATTGCAAACCCCGGGGAAGCGTCGCTGCGGGCGGCGGTCAATCCGCCAAAGGTGGATTACCTCTACTTTGTGGCCAATGCGGAGGGTGGACATTTTTTCAGTCGTACGCTCGCGGAACACAACAAAAACGTAACACGCTACCGACGGCTGCAGGCCCAGAACGGACGGAGCGGCGCGACAAAGACAGGGGCGCAGAGGGCTCCGCAGCGGAATCCGCGATGACGAAAGACCATCAGCAGACAAAAAAGGCAATGATCCTGGAAATTGCGCGCGGGCTGGGAGCCACGCGATTCACGCCAGCGGAGTTTGAGCAGATCCGTCGGCAAATGGTCGCGCGGCTGGGAGAAGCTGGAAAGACTTCAGCGGACCACATCGCTGGCGTGCTGGAAGAAGCCGGGCTGCGGGTGGTGTGGTCCACGCGGGCGGATACCGAGGGACGCTACGAGGAAGAATTCCGCGACCTGCTGCACTTCTCCACGCTGGAGGAAGCGGAGATGTGCCTGATGCGGCTGGACGAGCTGTGGCGCAAATTTCGCGGAGCAGGCGAAACAGCCGCGGCGGAGCGTGTGCTGGAAGTGGCACGGCTGGGACGACGGCGCGCGGAAATGATTGCGCGCAACCCCAAGGTGGAAGCACACAAGCGCGCGGAAAAGAGCGAGATTTCGCAGTGGTTTCAAATCTGGCTGGAGACGCCGGAAGCGTTTTTCGAGTGGCTAGAGCTGCGCAAGCAGTCGGCGGACTTTCAGAATCATTTTGGAACCGCCGATCAACCCAGCTAAACACAGAATGATTTCCGAGAAAATTGAGGGACAGGAACATGTTCTTGTTGGAAGTTGAGCCGCTGGACCTGGGCGCGGATGTGAAAGCGATTGGGCTAGAGCTGATCGAGCCAGAAAACCGCGAGCCGGTGTGCGGTGCCGAGGCAGCGCAGATTTGGAGCCGTGTATTGACGGCGCTTTCCGCGACGGAGCCGTGGGCGTTCGATTTTTTCAGCCATCTGGAGCGGGTGCGGGAATACTGCGGGAGGCATGGCATCGCGTATCGCGAGATGGGGAAGTGCATGGTGATCGGCGCGCCAGACGCGGATGCGTTATCGGCAATGCTCGAGCGGTTTGAGGGGGAGACGTTTGGGGTGCGGTCGGGCGGGCCGCTGCTCGCGGTTGATGAGGTTTTGGAGGGGGATTTGGCGCGACGCGGAGTGAACGCCTATCACCAGACGTATTCGAATTACTTTTTTTGCGGCGTGTGCGACTTCGAAAACGGGTTCTTGACGATACTCACCAAGCGGCTGTGGGCCAGCGAGGTGATCCGGCGAGTGACGCCGGTGCTGACAGACCTCTTGGTTGAGGCGCGGATTCCCCGCTGAAAAAGGTTTTCCCGTGAAATGCCGCTTGATTGACGCGCCTACGAATGGCTGCTAAATTGCAATATTAGTCCTTGTGCTGGATAAAGCACTGAACAAACGAACTCAAATTCGGATGGTTCTGCTGGCAGTGGTGCCGGTTTTGGCAGCAGGGTGCGGAGGCGGGATTAAAACAACAGCGCGCGTGCCGGCGGCGGAGGTGCGGCCATCGCTGGAAGCCACTGCCGACCAACTCGCGGAGCAGTACAACCAACAGGCGCGGGCCGTGCGGAGCATCAACGCGGGCGTGGAGCTGAACCCGGTGGCGGGATCGACCTATACAGGAGTGATCGAAGACTATCACGACGTGCGTGGGTTTATTCTGGCGCAGCGACCGGCCAGCATACGGATGATCGGACAGGCACCCGTGGTGGCGAAGAATATATTCGACATGGTGAGCGACGGCGAAACATTCCGCATCTTCATTCCGTCGAAGAACAAGTTCGTCGTGGGGCCGACGGCACTGGAGCGGCCGGCGAAAAAGCCGATCGAGAATTTGCGGCCGCAGCACCTGCTGGACGCGCTTTTTTGGAAGGAATTGCCAGCGGGCAAGCCGGTGCTATTCGAAGAGTACGACGCAGCACCGGCGCGCTACTACATCCTGACTCAGGTCCGCCAGGCGGACGGCATGGAGATTGCGCGGAGAATCTGGTTCGACAGGGCCGATTTGAGCATTGCACGCATCCAAGTTTACGGAACTCGCGGGAGACTACTGTCGGATATCCGGTACGCGGACTGGCAGCCCGCCGGTGAATTGCGCTACCCGCGCCACATGTGGCTGGTGCGGCCGCACGACGACTATCAGCTCGAGGTGCGTATTACGAAACTGACGCTAAATGAAGACATTGCCGCCGAACGCTTCCGGCTGGAACAGCCTCCGGGGACGGAACTGGTGCTCGTGGGGGAAGAGAGCAAGGAGGCCCGGCCGTGATCTGGGAGATGATCCTGCGCAACTTGTTCCACCGGCCGATGCGGACGGCCATCAGCGTGATTGCCGTAGGTGTCGAGGTGATGCTGGTTATCATGGTGGTGGGGTTGACGAGCGGACTGTTGCACGAAACGGCGAAGCGCGTGGAAGGCGTGGGCGCGGACCTAATGCTGCAACCTCCGTCGGCGTCCGTGTTCATGGCCTTCAGCGGGGCGCCGATGCCGATTAAAATCCGGGAAAAACTGGAAGAGATGAAGTACGTCCAGGCAGTGGCGCCAGTGCTGCTGCAATTCAACGCCAGCGGCGGGCTGGACATCGTGTATGGGATCGAACAGGAGACGTTTAAGGCGGTCTCCGGCGGATTTGTGTTCCACGAAGGCGGCGAACTTGCAGCGCCGAGCGATATCCTGGTGGACGACTGGTACGCGAAGGCAAAAAAAGTGAAGGTCGGCCAGACGTTGCGCCTGCTGGACAACGATTTCCATGTAGCCGGAATTGTGGAGCACGGCAAGGGCGCGCGACTCTTTGTGCCGATCCAGACTCTGCAGGAGCTTTCCGGCGCGCGGGACAAAGCGAGCGTGTTCTTCATTAAGCTGACGCGGCCGGAGCACACGCCTGCCGTAGCGAACGAACTGCGGAAGATTTTCCCTCGATACGAAATCCGGCCGCTGAAGGATTTTCTGTCCCTCATGACGTCGTCGAACTTGCCGGGCCTGGAGACATTCATCAACTCGATGATCGCCCTGGCGGTGGCCATCGGGTTCCTGGTGATCTTCCTTTCCATGTACACGATCATCATCGAGAGGACACGGGAAATCGGCGTACTGAAGTCGCTGGGAGCGTCGAAGGGATACATCGTCCAGGCGCTGTTGAGCGAGACGGCGCTGATTTGCGGGATCGGCATCGTCCTGGGAATCGGGATGACGTTTGGGATGCGCGCGGTTCTTACGCGAGTGTTCCCGACGCTGACGATCCTGGTTACCGCGGGATGGGTGCTGCGCGCGGCGCTGATTGCAGTGGTGGGCGGCCTGGTCGGGGCGAGCTATCCGGCCTGGCTGGCCAGCCGCAAAGATCCCGTAGAGGCGCTCTCGTACGACTAAAGAAAGGCGAACAGGCTAGGCAGAGATGCAAAACGCGGCTACAATACTTGCGCCCACATATGAGGGCTTCCTTCCTGGTGAATGGGACGTGGACCCAATACTGAAAACGGAGAATCTGTGGAAGGTCTACCGTAGCGGCAAGGTGGAGGTATCCGCCTTGCGGGGCGTGAATTTTGAAGTGTTGCCTGGGGAATTCGTTGCGGTGATGGGACCTTCAGGGTGCGGAAAGTCGTCGCTGCTATATGTGATCGGAGGGCTGGCACAGGCCACGCGAGGGCACGTGTTGGTCGACGGAAATGACATGATGGCTCTGAGCGACGCGGCGCGCACAAAACTGCGGCGGCACAAGGTGGGCTTCGTCTTCCAGCGGTTTAACCTGCTGCCCACGCTCGACGCCTACGGCAATATCGCCATTGCCCAGCATATCCACGGCAACGGCTTTGACCCGCACCGCTTCGAAGTGGTGACGAGCATGCTGAAGCTGGGCGACCGGCTCCACCACAAGCCCTCGGAGCTATCGGGCGGCGAGCAGCAGCGGGTGGCGATCGCACGCGCCATCATCAACGAGCCCAAAATTATCCTGGCCGACGAACCCACGGGAAATCTGGACACCAAGAATTCGGAAATTGTGCTGGGGATGTTGCGGCAGCTAAACCGAGATCTGGGACAAACCATCGTCATGATCACGCATAACCCCGAGGCGGCGGCGTACGCGGGGCGCGTGGTGCACATGCGCGACGGCGTGATTGTGGATGGCGTTCCCGAGGACTGAGATGCGAACGCTGTGGCGAGGAATCTCCAACACCATTTTCTGGTCCTACGAGCGCGGCACGTGGCCCTATGACGTGCTCGTGGGCGCGGTCGTTCTCTTTGTCTTTCTTTCCCCGCGCACATGGTTCGACGACCAGCCTCAACTGGGCCCGCCGGGGCACCAGGCACAGGTCCAGCTGCTTTCAGAGGATCCGGCCACTCCGACGCGGACCTACCGCGTGGATGCTCATCTACTCTCGATTCCCAAGCGCACGCCGGAACTGGAAAAAGAAACCCACGACGTGCTGCGCAAGAATGTGGACGAATTGAGGAGCCGCAGCTTCAAGATCGAACGGATTGACCCGGTGCGCGGCGAGGACGGCACGATTCTCTACTACGATATTGTGGTCAAGCAGTAGAGAGGTTTCCCCGTCGCGCCGTCCCCGCTTCTTCATCAAGCCAGCAAATCCTGGTACGCGTTTTTCGCATCCAAAGAGGGGTGTGGTAGGATGCACCGATTCCGGGCGGGGAGAAGATATTTGAGATTCCTGGGAAAACGACTGGGCTTCGTCACGGCGGTTCTGGGAGTTGTGGCAATACTCGGAGCCAGCGCGGCGGCGGGGAATGCACAGGGCAAGGCGA
>Ga0315281_10008033_pt1 | contig 14768 bp, 13 predicted proteins | sample YL17G07_0_MG_FD_204540 | JGI IMG/M metagenome (GOLD analysis project Ga0315281, IMG submission 204540) | Sediment microbial communities from Yellowstone Lake, YNP, Wyoming, USA - YL17G07_0 | ecosystem: Environmental > Aquatic > Freshwater > Lake > Sediment | place: USA: Wyoming | collected...
GCGGAAGGCGCCCATGTGGTAGCGGCCGGCGAGCCCCGCATCAAGGCGGTCGCGGTGCTGCACCGCCTCAGAGAGGTCGGCGTGCCCGGTGATGTGGAACACGGTCGCGGTTTCGACGAGCGGGCGCAGCCCCGCGAATACGGCTGCGTTGATCGCATGGGCGCCCTGGGTCGCGCCGGCGATGACGAGCACCTTTTCGTCCGGCCCGATACCGAGGGCGGCGCGGGCTTGCTCCCGCGTCTGGGTGAAGAACACGCCGCGTACCGGGTAGCCGGTGATGGTTGTCTTGCGCTTTGGCAGGTAACGGAGGGCCGCTTCGGTGGTGGTGGCCATGCGGGTGGCAAGCTTCGTTTCCGCCTTCACGGCCCAGCCGGGGCTTACGTCGGGCAGGTAGAGCACAAGCGGGCGCCGCAGGATTCGCGCTGCGACGCTGCACGGGAAGCTGCCGTAGCCGCCGGTGCTGAACACGGCATCCGGGTTGAAGGCGCGCAGCCTCCGTGTGGCGGTGATGGTGCCCGCGGCGAGGCGGGCGATGTTCCTCGCGAGTTGGACGGGCGTGCGGCCCCGGATCGCCCCTGCGGGAACGTTCTCGAAGCGGATGCCGCGGGCCTCCACGGGTACGCGTTCGCCGCGGTCCTCGGGGCCGAAGAAGCGCACCTCCGGCGGGACGGTCGCGCGTTCGCAGACAGCATCAAGCACCGCCAATGCGGGCAGGATGTGGCCAGCGGTGCCGCCTGCGGTGAGCGCGAGCCGCATCAGCGTCTCCCCACTTTCGTGCCGCGCTCGGCGTATCCGCCCTTGTCGGCGCCGAAGCGAGAGATGCTGACGAGCACGCCGATCCCGAGCATCACCGCCGCGAGCGCGCTGCCGCCGTAGCTGAGGAAGGGCAACGGCACGCCGGTCAGCGGGATGACGCCGGTGATACCGCCGATGTTCAGCAGCGCCTGCACCGTGATCCATGTCGTTATCCCGGTCGCGACGAGCTGGCCGAAGTTGTCGCGCGCCCGCCGAGCCACCTGGAAGCCGCGCACCATGAGGGTCATGTAGAGGAGGAGGACGGCGGTGGTCGCAACGATGCCCAGCTCTTCGCCGAGGATCGCGAAGACACCGTCGGTGTGGCTTTCCGGGATGTAGAAGAACTTCGCCCGGCTGGCGCCCAGGCCGAGGCCCGTGATCCCGCCGTTCCCCATGGCGATGAGCGTCTGAAGCGTCTGGAAGCCGTGTCCGAGCGGGTCGGCGTTTGGGTTGAGGAAGGTGGAGAGCCGGTCGGCCCGGTAGCCTTCGACGGTGGCGAGGAGGAGGAACGCGGCGAACCCGGCGGCAAGCAGGACGAGCATCTGGCGAAGGGTGGCGCCGGCCACCCAGAACATCGTCACCGTGATGAGGACGATGATGAGCGTGGTGCCCAGGTTCGGTTCGAGCATGATCAGCGCGCCGATCGAGCCGATGATCACGACGAACGGCATCATCCCGTTTTCGAAGCTGGTGATTTCGCCGCCCTTGGCCGAAAGCCACGCGGCGAGGTAGACGATCACGGCAAGTTTCGCGAACTCCGCGGGCTGCACAGAGAAGTCGCCGTAACCAAGCCAGCGCCGCGCGCCGCCGCCGGTGACGCCCATCACGAGGACCAGCACGAGCGCGCCGATCGTGGTGACCATGATCGGGACGGACATCGTGCGGTAGATGCGGTAGTCCGTCCGCATGGCCGCCACCATCAGCACGAGGCCCAGGACCGCCCAAACACCCTGGCGGATGATGTAGTGATTTGCGTCCTGGAACTGGGCGAGGCTGATCACGAAGCTCGCGCTATAGACCACGATGAGCCCGGTAATGCCGAGCACCGCCGTCAGCGCGAGGAGTGCGATGTCCGGGCGCCCGGCGGTCCATTTCCCGGTGGCCGATGAAGCGGCTATGGCGTCACCTCCGGTTCGAACCCGGGCATCGACCGCACAAGCGCGCGAAAGGCTTCGCCTCGCGTCTCGAAATTGGGGTAGGCATCGAAGCTCGTGCCGGCCGGGGAGAGGAGGACGACATCGCCCGCCTTCGCCAGGCCCGCCGCTTCGGAAACGGCCTCATCCATGGTCGCCACGAGCGTGGCCGCGGAGGTCGCTTTTCGGGCCGCGTCAAGGAACACCGGGCCGGCTTCGCCGAAGCAGACCACGGCGCGGCAGCGCTCGCGCATCAGCGCTTGCAGTTCCTCCATTGGCAGCCGCTTGTCCCGTCCCCCGAGCAGCAGCACGACGGGTTCCGCGAAGGCAGAGAGGCCCGCGATCGTCCGTTCGGGCGCCGTTGCGATGCTGTCGTTGATCCAGGTGACGCCGCCCACGCGGCCGACCACCTCAAGCCGGTGAGGTACGCCGCGGAACCCGGCGATGGCGCGCGCCATCGCGGCCGGTTCGAACCCGCTCACCGCACCGATCGCCGTCGCCATGACGACGTTCGCGAGGTTGTGGCGGCCTCGCAGCCGTACAGCGCCGGCGCCGCAGACTTCATGCGTGAGGCGGCCCTGGCGGGCGACGATCGACCCGGCGGAGAGCCACGCGCCTTCGCCCGGGACTTCGCCGTCGAGGGAGGCGCGCGCCACCTGTCCACGTACCGAGGCGAGGAGACCCCGGCTGGTCTGGTCGTCGGTGTTGAGGACGGCGATGTCGCTCTCGCCCTGGTAGGCGAGGATGTTGCGTTTGAGGCCGACGTACTCGTCCCAGCTGAACTGGTCCAGGTGATTCGGGGTGACGTTCGTAACGGCGGCCACGTTCGGCGACCGGTCGGTGTACTGGAGCTGGGTGTGGCTGATTTCGAGGATGACGGCGGTGTCGAGGGTGATCTCGTCCAGGCGGCCGAGGAGGGCCTCGCCGATATTCCCGCCAATGACGTGGCGGATGCCGCTTTCGCGAGCCATCGCGCCCACGAGGGCCGTGGTGGTGGACTTTCCGCTCGACCCGGTGATGCCGATCGTCCGGCCCCGGCAGAGCTGGAGGAAGAGGCGCATCTGCGAGGTGATCGGGACGCCTGACTCGCGAGCGCGGAGCAACGCGGGGTCGTAGCGAAGGACCGATTGCGAGACTGCGACGAGGTCGAAGCCATCTGGGGCGAGGAGACCGCGGCCGGTGACCACTTTGCTCACGCCATCGGGGGCGACGGCGCGCGCGGCCTGGAGTTGGGCGTCGGTGCGGGTGTCCGACATGGTGACGATCGCCCCGTTGGCGAGGAGCCAGCGGGCGAGGTCGCGGCCTTCCATCCCGAGCGAATAGACGAGCACGCGCTTCCCACTCACCTGCGGGATGCCGTTTCGTTCGTGGAGACCGTTTGTCGTGGCCATCACGCGGGCACCGCCAGCGCGAGCGCGACGCCGAGCATCGCGGCCGCTATCCCGATCAGCCAGAAGCGGGTGACCACCTGCGTCTCGGCCCAGCCGCTCTCTTCGAGGTGGTTGTGCAGCGGCGCGCGCTTGAACACGCGTTTGCCGTGGCTGAGCTTGAAGTAGCCGATCTGGATGACATCGCTCACGGCCTCGGCGACGAAGACGATGCCGATGACCGGCAGCAACAGCCAGTGGCCCGTCATCAGGGCGACCACCGCGAGGCTCGAACCGAGGGCGAGCGCGCCGGTGTCGCCCATGATCACGCGCGCGGGGTGGGCGTTGTACCAGAGGAACCCGAGGTTCGCCCCCGCGATGATGAAGGCGAAGGTGGCGACGAAGGCCTGGCCCTGGATGAAAGCGATAATCCCGTAGGCGATGAAGGCGAGAAGGGTCGTGCCACCCGCGAGCCCGTCCAGTCCATCGCTAATCGCGACCGCGCTGGTGGTAGCGACAACCGTCACCACCGCGACGGCGATGTAGAGCAGCCCGAGTTCGTGCTTGCCTTCCCAGGGGACGTTGATCGACTGCACATCGAGCTTGTCGTAGAGGATCCAGGCGCAGGCGAGCCCGAGAACCGTGAGGAAGGCGAGCTTGAACCGCCAGCTCAGCCCCTTCTCTGCGCGGTGTTGGAGCGACCCGAGGTCATCGACGAAGCCGGCTATACCCGTGACGCCGATGACGATCAGCGGCAAGAGGATGGACTTGTGGTCCATCCAGTTCACGGCGACGGCGGTCACGATGAACGTCGGCACCCAGATCATGAAGCCGCCGAACGTAGGCGTGCCGGTCTTCACCTGGTGGCTGGCGGGCTGGTATTCGCTCGTCTGTTTGCCGGTGCGATGGGTCTGCAGGTAGCGGAGGATCGGCAGGCCCAGGGCGAGTGAGAGCAGGAAGGCGATGCTGCCAGAGATGAGGGCATGGATCATCGCGCGCCCTCCAGCACCGGCAGGATCGTTTCGAGGGCTTCGCTGCGGGAGCCCTTCACGAGGACGTGGTCGCCGGCGCGGAGCTCGCTGCTGATGGCCGCCGCCGCCTCATCCTTGGTCGCGAACCAGCGCGCGTCGCGCATCCCGGCGGCGCGTGCCGCTTCCACCATCGGGCGGCAGGTCTCGCCGAAGCTGACGAGGGTGTCGCATGAGCGTGCCGCGACTTCGCCGGCCCGGCGGTGCTCGGCAGCCTCGAAGTCGCCCAGCTCGGCCATCTTGCCGAGGAGGGCGATACGCCGGCCGGGAAGGCGGGCGAGCATCTCCAGGGCACCCGCGACCGATGCGGGACTCGCGTTGTAGCGGTCGTCGATGATGATGGCGCCCGTCGCGCTGATGAGCCGCCGTACCCTGCCTTCCACCGTGGCTGCGCCGATGGCGTCGACCGCGGATGCGAACGGCATCCCGAGGGCGAGGCAGACCGCGATGGCGGCGAGTGCGGCGGGGACGGTGTGGGCGCCGGGGAGCGGCGAGCGGACCGTGCGGGATTCGCCCGCGAAGGCGATGTCAAACTCTGTGCCGGCGAGCCCGTGGTCGCGGACCTGCCCCTGGCGGAGCATCGCCGATTCGCCGTGTCCGAAGGTGATCACCTTGCAACGCAGGCCGGCGGCGCCTTCCGCGACCCGGGGGTCGTCGATGTTGAGGATGGCCGTGCCGTCGGGTGCGAGGTAGCGCGCCAGCGAGAGCTTCTCCGCCGCGATCGCTTCGATCGTCCCGAGCTTGGACACATGCGTGAGGCCGATGTTGAGGACGACGCCGATCTCAGGCCGGGCGATGGCGCAGAGCTCGAGGATCTCGCCGGGGCTGTCCATCCCCATCTCGAGCACGGAGACTTCGTCCCCGGTGCGGAGGCTGAGGAGAGCGAGGGGGAGGCCTTCGCGAGAGTTCAGATTTCCTTCGCTGCGGTGGGTGGTGAAGCGGGTAGCCACGGCCGAGGCGGTCAGTTCCTTGGCCGTGGTCTTGCCGACGGTACCGGTAATCCCTACGACCTTCGGGTCGCAATTCAGGCGCCACGCGTGGGCGAGTTCGCCGACCGCCCTCCGGGAATTGGGGGCGACGACGATGGTCTTCTCAAGCCAGGCGCCCTCGGGCGTGCGCTCGCAGATGGCCGCCACGGCGCCGCCCCGAAGGGCGTCGGCAACGTAGACGTTGCCGTCCGTGTTTTCGCCGAGGAATGCGGTGAACAGGTCACCGGGGCGGACGCTGCGCGAGTCGGCGGCGCCGCCGGTGATGGGGGCCGCCGGGCCTTCCGAAACGGAGTAGCCTCGGCGGCGCATGTCGGCCGCGACGAAGGCGGTGGTGAGGTTCGCGCTCATGGCTTCGCCACCGCCTTCGTCGCTCCGGGGGCCACGCCCAGGTAGTGCAGGATGTCGTCGGCGAGGCGCGCGAAGATGGGCGCTGCCGCCTGGGTGCCGGTCGCCAGGTCCTGGTTCTGGTCCAGCTTCACGAGGATGATCACCTTCGGGCTGTCCACCGGCGCGAAGCCGATGAACGAGGCGATCTGGCGGTCGTCGTAGCCGTTCGGGATGGGGACATTGGCGGTGCCAGACTTACCGCCCGCGCGGTAGTCGCGAGGCGCGCCGGGGTAGCGAAAGCCCTCGGGGTTCACCACCGCGTCCAGCATCTCTCGGATGGTCGCGCTGGTGTCGGGGCGGATAGGCTTCGCCACCACTTCCGGCTGGCGGTCGGTGCGTTTGCCGCCCGGCGCGATGATCGATTTCACCAGGTGGGGCTTATAGAGCTTGCCGCCGTTAATACTCGCGGCGATGGCGGTGATCATCTGCAGGGGTGTCACGCTGATCGATTGCCCGAACGCCTGGGTTGCCACGTCCACCGGCGAATAATTCCGGTCGCCGGGGCGGCGGATGATCCCGTCCGCTTCGCCCGTGAGTTCAATCCCCGTGGGCTTGCCGAAGCCGAATGCGTCGAGGTACGACTGAAACGCCTTCGCCCCGAGCTTTTCGACCATGAACACGGCGCCGGTGTTGATGCTGTTCTGCAGCACCTGGGTCATGGTCTGCGTGCCGTAGACCCGGTCGTCCCAGTTCTTGAGCGAGATTTCGTAGATGTGCGCGACGCCGGTGTCGACGTAGGTGGTGTCGGGCGAAACGACGCCTGCATCGATCGCGCCCGACGCCGTCACTACCTTCATTACGCTGCCGGGCTCGTAGAGGTCCGTGACCGCACGGTTGCGGAGGAGTTCCATCGATTTTGGGTCATCGAGGTTGAGCGTGCTGTACTGGAGGCCCGGCCTCGAAGCGAAGGCGAGGATGTCGCCGTTCGTCGGGTCCATCACGATGATGTCACCGCCCTGCGCGCGGTGGTCCTTGATTCCCTGGTCCAGAGTGCGCTCGACGAGTTGCTGGATGTAGCGGTCGATCGTCAGCTGGAGGTCGCTGCCGGCGGTGGGTTTCTGGGCAACGTGCTGGGCGAAGGGGATGGGTTCGCCGGTAGTGTCGCGTTCGTAGACGGCGCGGCCTGGCTTGCCTTGCAGGTCGTTGTTCAGCGCGGCTTCGATGCCGGCGAGGCCCGTGTTGTCGAGGCCGATCAGGCCGAGGACCGAAGCGGCGGTATCACCTTCGGGGTTCACCCGGGCGGTGTTTGGCAGCCCGATGATGCCGGTGAGATTCGCTTTGAGCAGCGTCTTGCCGACTTCGTAGTCGACATCGCGACGGATCAGCACGTCTACGGACTTGCTGGCTGCAACCGTCCGACGGAGTTCGGCGGGATCGATTGTCAGGGCCTTGCCCAGGGCTTCCGAGGCGGCTGTCGCCCGCGCCGGGTCCTTCCAGGCCCGCGAACTGACGTAGATGTCCCACGTGTCGACGCTCATGGCGAGGACGTTGCCGTTGCGGTCCAGGATTGCGCCCCGGCGGGCGTAGATCACGTCGTCGCCGAGAAGTTCTTGCTGGGCGGTGGAAGCGTAGGAGCTGTGTTCGAGTACCTGAAGCTGGAAGAGGCGCGCGAAGATGAGCAGCGCGAAGGCGCCGAAGAATGCCGCGGGCAACCACACGCGGCGGGTCTCGATCGCGCGATATTGCGCCATTCCGAACGCGCCTCCGGCCGGTCTGCCTTGCGGCTCCCGGCTTCTTACCTTGCTGGCAGCGGCACCCAGGTATTGAGTGATTGCCACCATGCTGCGGGCGCTTCCGATGAACGGTCGGGCCCGGGGAGATACTGAGCGGGCAGCTTTGCGGGGGCAGGCCCCGGTTCGCTGACGGACACGTAGATGGGCTTCGCCCCCGGCTCAAGGCCGATTTCCTGGGCGCGCCGCTGAATGCGTGCCAGCGACGTGAGGCTGGCGACATCGGCTTCGAGCGTCCGGATCTCGCCGTTGAGCTTCGCCTTGTCTGCTTCAATCGCCTGGGTTCGGAACCCCTGGCTGGTGGCGGCGCTGTTCTGCAGCACGGGCAGCATGGCGCTGATGCCGAGGATGGCCATCCCCGCCAGCACCCACACGTTCGCGCCGAGCGGCGCGCGCGTTCCAGCCTTTTTCTGTTCCTTCGTCAGCGGTGGATGGATGGCCGCCATGGGTTACCTCGTGGCGCCCGCGCGCCGAGATGGCCACGGACCGTTGGACGGTGCGGTGGCGGCGGAAATTGGCATCGGCATGGCCTAACGGATGCGCTGCGCCGCCCGGAGGACAGCGCTGCGCGCTCGCGGGTTCGCCGCGATTTCTTGTTCGCCCGGCTGTACCGCCCGGCGGGTGAGGTCTTTGAGGGTGGCCTTGTGGCCACAACGGCATTCGGGAAGCCCGGGCGGGCAGATGCAGTCGGTTGCTTCGCGCCGGATGTACTGCTTCACGATGCGGTCTTCCAGCGAATGGAAGCTGATAACGACCAGGCGGCCACCATCGGTGGGGCCGGGTCCAAAGCCGAGCAGGCTGTGGGCTTGCGGAAGGCCCGTGGCAAGGCTGTCGAGTTCGCCATTGACACGAATCCGGAGCGCAAGGAAGACCCTGGTGGCGGGGTGAATTTGGGTTCGGCCTCTTGCACCCCCCACAGCCTGCTCGACGGCTCTGGCTAACTCCCAGGTCGTTGCCAGCGGCCGGGCGCGCACCACGGAGGTGGCAATCCGGCGCGACATCCGTTCTTCGCCGTAGCGATAGAACAGGTCGGCCAACGACGTTTCGTCCCAGGTGTTGACGATTTCACCCGCGGTGATGCCGCCAGCATCGGGGTCCATGCGCATATCGAGCGGGCCGTCGAGCCCGAATGCGAAGCCCCGCTCCGCACGCCCGATCTGCATCGACGAAATGCCGAGGTCCATGAGGATCCCGTCCACTTCGGCGAATCCTTCCTGCGCTGCCCGTTCGGCGAGGTCGCGGAAGTTGCCGTGCACGAAGCTGACGCGTCTCCCATTCGCAATCAGCTTCGTGCGCGCCAACTCCAGCGCATCGCGGTCCTGGTCCATGCAGAGGAGGCGACCATCGGGGCCGATCGCTTCAGCGATGCGGGCGCTGTGGCCCCCCAGCCCGGTGGTGCAATCGATGTAGACGCCGCCCGGCCGGACGGCCAGGTAGCGCAATGTCTCTTCAAGCAGGACAGGCGTATGAGAAGGCGTGCTTGTCATAACAACCACGTTACGCCCCCGTCCCCTGTTGTGCAGCCTTGCGTTCGCCTATCTGCGCCAGGCGGTTGCGGCGCGCCGCTTCGCGCTCTGCGGCGCGCGCTTCGTAGGTCGGCCGGTCCCAGATCTCGAGGCAGTCGCCCGCCCCAATCACCAGCACGTCTTTCCGAAGCCCGGCGTGGGTTATCAGCATTCCGCGCAGGAGGATGCGGCCCTGGGCGTCCTTCTTTTCGGGGAAGGCGTTGCCATAGAAGTCGCGCCGCGCCTCGCGCCCGTCCTCCGTCTCGATCGGGATAGCCTCGATCGCGGCCCCCGCTTTCTCGAAGCCCGAGGGGGTGTACACAAGCACACATGGCTCCACACCGGTCGCCAGCACTGCGCCCGCGTCGTACGCATCGCGGAAGGCGGGTGGCAGCGCGACCCTGTTCCGGTCGTCGAGCTGGTACTCGTATGTGCCGTAGAACGTCACGCGACGCCCCTTCCGATGGAGCGAAGAGCTGCACGTTGGTGCGCTCGGATGGGTTGTGCGTGGGAGGGCTCTCCACTTTCACCCATTTCACCCCACTCGGGATACTACGTGCCCCCCAAGCAGGGCGTCAACCCTCGCGGCAGCTGTTTTTCGCGAAAACACCCTCCACCGGCCCTTCGGGCTACCATTGGGGCCATGGCCCGGATAGGCATCCTCACCGCCTCCGACAGGGGTTCCGCTGGTCTCCGCGAGGACGTGAGCGGCGATATCGCCGCTCAACGCTGCCGCGAAGCGGGTCACGAAGTGGTAGCGCGGGAACTCGTCCCCGACGATCGCAGCGCCATCTCTACCCTGCTGGCTGCGTGGTGCGATAGCGGCCTTGCGGATGTGATTCTGACCACCGGCGGCACCGGCCTGACCGCCCGAGACGTCACCCCCGAGGCTACGCGGGAGATAGCGGAGCGCGACGTGCCGGGCATCCCGATCGCGCTCGCGGTGGCCGGGCTCGCGAAGACGCCGTACGCCGCGTTGAGCCGGGGCCTGGCTGTGACGCGGGGGAAGACGCTCATCGTGAACCTCCCCGGAAGCCCGAAAGCAGTGTCGGAAGGACTCGACGTCCTCCTGCCGCTGCTCGACCACGTTGCTGAGTTGCTCGCCGGGCCGCTCGAACACAAGCCGGCGGAAGGCTGAGCATGCGCGTCGACGTGCTGTCGCTGTTCCCAGGCGCGTTCGTGGGCCCGCTCGATGTTTCGATCATCCGGCGGGCGCGCGATGCTGGCCTGCTCGACTTCTATGTGCACGACATCCGCGAACACGCCACCGATAAACACCGCTCGGTCGATGATTACCCGTTCGGTGGCGGGCAGGGGATGGTGATGCGCGTCGACGTGCTCGATGCCGCCGTGCAGCACGTGCAGGCGCTCGATGAACCACGAGGGCTCGTGATCGCGATGTCGCCCCAGGGTGAGCGGCTGGACGACCGGCTCGTGCGCGAGCTCTCCGCCGAGCCGCGGCTGGTCATTGTCTGCGGGCGCTATGAGGGAATGGACGAGCGCTTCCTGGAGCACTGTGTCGACCGCGAGGTGTCGGTCGGTGACTTCGTGCTCACCGGCGGCGAACTGCCGGCGATGGTGCTGATCGACGCGGTCGCGCGCCATATCCCGGGCGCCCTCGGCGATGAGGAATCATCTCGGGACGAATCGTTCGCGGGTGGGCTGCTCGAATACCCGCAATACACGCGGCCGCCGGAGTACCGCGGGTGGAAGGTGCCCGACGTGCTGCTGAGCGGCCATCACAAGCAGATCGAGGCGTGGAAACAGGCGCAGAGCCGGGAACGAACGCGCGAACGCAGGCCGGACCTGCTCGCCGACTGAGGCGCGGGCTCAGTCGGCGAGGAGCATCTGCCGGAAGACGACGTTCGAGAGCGCGCCGGGCCGCCGCTCGGTGATCCGGCTGACTGCGTCTGCCGGGCTGAAGCCGAGTTCGCGGAGGAGCAGCCCGGCGACGAGCCCACTCCGGTTCATGCCGTGCTGGCAGACCACGAAGATGTCGGCGGCGGACGCCTCGGGATGGCGGACAGCTACCGCGACCTCGCGAACGATCTCTTCGATGCGGGCCGCCTGCGTCGGGCGAGCGTCGATATCGGCGAAGACGCACGAGACCCAACGGCTCGCCTCGACGCGGTAGCGCGGAGGCATGCCGCCCGCGCAGTCGATGACCCAGGAGGTCTCCATCGCGGCTTCGGCGAGTGGCACGCCAATATGGGTATGGGAACCGCCCATCCAAATGGCCGTACGCAGGCCCGGAAGTTCGCCCGGGGCCACGAGCTGGCTCGCGCGGGCATGGTCTCCATCAACGACGATTGCGGGCTCTTCGAGCGATCCGGCCACGTGCCCAGCATCGGCGGCGCGGGGTCTAGGCGGAAGCGCGTCCCAGGGCCGTTGCCTTGTTCCGCGCCCGATGGCGGATGCTGGCCCGATGGCGCTCCTGTCTCATCGGGCGGTTGATCGGGGCGGCGGGCAATGCCGGGGAACGGGAGCATGAGCCTCGAACTGCAGACGGCGGTATGCCGCCATCTTATCCGTCCCCCTGACGTATGCGCTGAACCTGCGGACCAAGGCGAATCGAGGGCGGGTAGCCCCTCCCCCTCTACGGCGATGGCCTCCAGGAGCGGGAGTGGCTCTACATCGATGACCTTGTGGCCGCGATTCGGCTGGTGCTGCGGTCGCTTTCATCACAGGCGGGGGTGCAGGCGGTGCACGCCGGGTCAGGTGCGCGAATTCCGAACCGCACGGTCGCCGAACAGATCTGCGAGCTGGCGGAGCGGTCGCTGGAGCTAATCACTGCGGTTGAGGATCGGCTCGGGCACGATCGTCGCTACGCCCTCGACTGTTCGCGGCTGCGCGCGATGGGATGGGCGCCGCGGGTGCCGTTTGAGGAAGGCATTGCGCGGACGGTGCGCTAGTACGCCGAAAACCAGTCCACCTGGGCATCAGCAGCTACCGAGGAGTTCGCGAGCTACTTGGCGGCCCAGTACGGCGACCGGCTCGCACCGAAGCTATAGCGGGCGTTCCCAGTCGAGCATCATCACGTCGATCTCGTCGCCGGGCGCGGCGTAGGGCCGGTCCTCGGGGATGACGGTGAGGGCGTTGGCGGCGCTCATGCTGGTCAGGATGCCGCTTCCCTGCGGCCCGGTGAGGTCGGCGTAGTAACGGCCGTCGTCGCCCAGGGTGACGATGCAACGAGCGTAGAAGCGGCGGCCATCGGCGTTGACGATGCTGTCGCGGGTGATCGCTTTGAGCACCGGGCGTTGCCAATCGGGCCGACCGAGCATGGTAAAGATGGCAGGCCGTCCGAAGAGTTCGAAGGAGACCATCGAACTGACCGGGTTCCCGGGGAGTCCAAGATGGGGCACCTTCCTCCCGTTGGGGGCCGTGAACGCACCGAAGGCGAGCGGCTTCCCCGGGCGCATGCGGACTGTCCAGAAGTCGATCTTTCCTTCGCGCGCGAGTACGTCCTTCACCACATCGAAGTCGCCCCGCGAGACGCCCGCGCTGGTCACGAGCATGTCGGCGTCGAGGGCCTCGTGGATCTTCGCGGTCAGGTCCTCCACCGTGTCGCGGGCGATGCCGAGGAGCTTCGGGACGCCGCCGTACGCCTTCACCAGGGCAGCGATCGAGTGCGCGTTGGCATCGTAGATTCGGCCGGGCTTGAGCGGCTGGCCGGGTTCCGTGACCTCGTCGCCGGTGGAGAGGATCGCGACGACGGGCCGGCGGTATACCTCGACCTCCGTCAGGCCGATGCTCGCGAGGACGCCGATCTCGGAGGCTCGGAGTACGCGCCCGGCGGCGATCACGGTCTGGCCGGCCGTCACGTCTTCCGCCCGGAAGCGGATGTTCGCCCCCACCTCGGCGCCCTTGAGGATGCGCACGGTGGCGCTCTTGCGGGCGGCTTCGTTCACGCCGCGCATCAGTTCGTCCGTCTCTTCGAAAGGGACGACCGCGTCCGCGCCGGGTGGCATGGGTGCACCGGTCATGATGCGGACGGCTTCGCCCTGCTTCACCGGGGTCTCCAGGATGTACCCCGCCGCGAGGTCGGCGATCACCTTCAATTCACGTGGAGAGGCTTCGCTCGCGCCGGTGGTGTCGGCGGCCCGGACGGCATAGCCGTCCATGGCCGTGTTATCCAGCTGGGGGAGATCGAAGGGCGCGACGACACCATGCGCCAGCACCTGGCCGAGCGTGTCCAGCAGCGGGCGAGACTCGGGTTCAAGCCGCGAAAAGAAGGCGAGGATCCGCTCGCGCGCCTCTTCGACGCTGATCATGGAGGAGACGGGGAACATCATCGGTACCGCCGGTGAGGGGGTGCCAACGAGCTTACAGGGGTGGCCCCGCCGGGGCATCCGCCGGCAGGTGGCTAGGTGAGCTTCACGGCCAGGCAGGTGGTTGTGCGCTGGACGCCGCTAATCTTCTGGACGGCATCGGTGATGGCGTTACCGAGGCGATCGAGGTCATCGGCCTCGAGTTGCACAATCACGTCGTAGGGGCCGGTGACGGTATCGACGGCCAGCAGGCGGGCGCCCGGGTAGGTCCAAGTGCCAATGGCGCTGCCAACCGCCTTCGCCTTACCGACATCCGTCTCGATCAGGACATAACCGCGTACGGCCACAGCAGCCTCCTCGGGGCCAAGGGTCAGGCCGTCATGATAGGTGGAGGGGGATCCAAGTCAAGGACTTTTCGGGCCCGTAGGTGCGTCCGGAAGGGTGTAGCTAACAGAGACCGCGTGGCCGTCGCCGCCAGCCGCGACGGTCAGCGGGAGCGCGAGGTCCACCTGCTGGATGAGGCAGAGGGCCTCGCTGCCGGTCCGGCAGTAGTAGGCGGTGAGGCGGAGGGTTAGCGACCCGGCGCCGGCGGCGAACGTCGCGGCTGTGGTGACGGTGGCTTCGGGCCGATCCGAGACGATCTCGACGACGGGCGATGCGATGGGCGAGATGCCCGCGCCCGAGGGACGTAGCTCCACCCGCGATGGTGCCAGCCCATTGAGGTGGTAACCGGCGGGCGCCTTGAGCGTGAGGCTGACCTCGCCGTTCCCGGCGGCCACAGCCTGGGCGGCGAGTTGCACGCTCGTCGCAACAGCGTTCGTCGAGGCGACTTCGAGGTTCGTGAGTTTGAGCGTTGTCACGGATCGGGGCGCCAGGTCGAGAACGCGCACGAGGTGGTTGTTCGTGTCGGCGATGTAGGCCTTGCCGTCCGCGGCCGATAGGCCTCCGGGCTCGTCCCAGCGGGCGTCGGAGGTGTCGCCGTCGCGCCAGCCGCGCTCGCCGGTTCCGGATGCCGTGGTGACCGTCCGGTTCGCCGCGTTCACGGCGCGGATCTTGTGGTTATAGGTGTCGGCCACGTAGAGCTGGCCATCGGCATAGGCGATGCCCTGCGGGTGCTGGAGCTTCGCGTCCTTGCCGTTGCCGTCCTTGTCGCCGAAGTCGAACAGGCCGGTGCCGACGAGCGTCTCGACGCTATCGTTCGCGTCTTTCGCGAGGGCGACACGGCGGACGGCGCTGCCTTCGGGGTCAACCCAGTAGAGGAAACGGCCGTCGGTGGCGAGACCGCTCGGCTGGGCGAGGGTCGCTTCCCGCCGGTGGCCATCCTGGATGCCTTCGCGGCTGGTGCCGGCAAAGATGCTGATCGTGCCCGTCGGGAGGTCGAGCGCCCAGATCTGATGCACCCCGGCCATCGAGATGTAGAGCGTGTTCTCCACCGCGAGTACATCCCACGGTGAGGCGAGCGCGGTGTCCTTCGCTTTCGCGGCGTTGACCGGCACGCGATCGAGCTGTTTGCCTGTGCCGGCGATGGTGGTCACTTCGCCAGTGGCGAGGTCCACCGAACGGACG
>Ga0315281_10008035_pt1 | contig 14763 bp, 7 predicted proteins | sample YL17G07_0_MG_FD_204540 | JGI IMG/M metagenome (GOLD analysis project Ga0315281, IMG submission 204540) | Sediment microbial communities from Yellowstone Lake, YNP, Wyoming, USA - YL17G07_0 | ecosystem: Environmental > Aquatic > Freshwater > Lake > Sediment | place: USA: Wyoming | collected...
AAAAAGAAGCCGTTCGGTGGTATGATGTACTTCGTTCAAAGCTGTTTCCTCCTTCGAATGTCCAAAACGTATTGTAAATCAATACGTTATGAAGGGAAACAGCTTTTTTTATGAATAATTCAGGTTAATTGTGTTTAAATAATTTTACAATATAAGAGGGAGTGTTAAACGAGAACCAACATCTTTTAATTAGTCAGAAAAAGGAGCCTAGCCATGATCGCACGTCGTTCTTGCGTTGGATGGAGTGTGGTGGTTCTGGTCTTAGCCCTTGGTGTCATCCTGGATGCCCCTGTGCTGCCGGCGCAGTCCATGCCGGATTTTGCGCCCCTCGATGCCGGTGGCATACCGAGTAATCTCCTCGAGGTCCGCCCGTCCTACTTGTCGATGGGCGAGATTCTTCCGACGGGCTCGTACGTCGTCTGGGCCGCGATCAAGAAGCCCGGCCAGTCGTATCTGAGGGCCGGATGGAAGCGCTACGGCCCGTACGCACTGACCGGGGGCCGGCGCTACGTGGCGCGCTTTGAAGGGGAAGTATGGGGGGTTAGCCTCGGGGACTTTGTGGATGCTCGCTTCGGGACGTTGAAGCCCACCGAGGTGCAGATCAACATCGAGAACCTGCACTCGGAATACGTCTTCTTCGTGATCAATCGGGCGTCGCCGCCCGGCAGCGGCCCCTGTGAACTGGTCGGCACCTACACTGGCGGCGACAGTGAAGGCACGGTTGCCATCACGCTTCGGCAGACGGGCGAGCAACTCGACGGCACGAGCAAAATGCAGCCAACCGGCGACGCCGCCTTTTCGTTCCCGGTGCGCGGCACGATCTCGAACCGGGCTGTGCGTTTGTCGTACACTTCCCCTGACGGCGAAATCTTCACGCTGACAGGCACGGCCAGCAGCGACTGCCGCACGCTGCGCCTCACGTTGAGTTTTGGCGGCGAGTCGCGGACGTTCGATCTCGTCCGCTCAACTGGGCGCTAGTCCGGCTGATCGGAGCCGTCATCCAGACGTTCGGGAGCCGCCTCAACCTCCATCCTTACATCCATTGCCTGGTGACCGAGGGCGGGGCCGGCGGCTGATTTTCTATTTCTGGACATAATTTAAGAAAATCCCGGGCAAGTCGGAGGGGGAAGAGAGCGGCGCCAGCGGCTGATTAATAATTTATAGACGTGGTTTTAGAACATCCCCAGGGCAAGTCCTCTAGGGGAAAAGAAGAACGGCGCCGGGCGGTTGAATATCTTAACCTTGGTTCAGAGCATACCGGGTAAGTCGTCGAGGGTAAGAAGGGAGGGGCGGGGTGACCTTTATTTCTCCGTGGCGGTTCTATGGCTTCTTTCCAATTGTGGATAGAAACTCTTTGGTAAAAGAAGCCGCTTTTTCAAGTTCGTTATCCGTCAGAGGCCCTTTCATCCCCCGCACTTCGCAACGAAGAGTCTCTGAGTACACATTTAAGCCTAGGGTTTTCGCCACCTTTTGCATAATGCCGGCAGCTCCAGGGTATAGCCATTTATTTGATTTTTCCATTTCTTTAGGCTTTGTCGGAACAGGCCCATAGGTATCAAATATCGCTACTGGTTTTTCTGTAAAACCTTTTTTTCGCAGCTGCTTCAGTACGCGCAAAGCTTTTCGATTGACTCTTGCCATTCTCGTAGGGGCACCGATTATGATGAAATCGATGCCGTTCAAATCAGGCAGTTTCTGGCGAAGATCCTGAACGATGGATTCATGACCTTGTGTGTGAATTTGTCCAGCGATGACTTCTGCAACTTGTTTCGTATTGCCATAGTAGCTTCTGTATAGAATGAGCGCTTTCATTTTTCAGCCTCCTCTAGATTAAATGGCGATCATGTCTTACTTCAGATATTATCCGGGATTTCCCATATAATATCCAGACTGGATAATGAAATGGCGACTTCAGTCCGGAGAGTTTCTGAGTATCAGCCTGCGTTGGTTCTAAGTCCACTCCAACCATCTTTTTTCGCGCTTCTTAGCGGTCAATATTCCGGGCAAGTCGTCGAAGGGAAGAGATGAATCAGCGCCGGCGGATGATTATCGATTTCTAAGCGTGGTTTCAGAACATCCCGGGCAAGGAAGAGAGGGGGGAAGTCAGAGAGGGAGCCTCACCCAAAAACTGGTCTAGCCAAAAGTGTAGTTTTTTGGCCCCTCGATTTTTCACTACACAGGTGGGACAATGAGCGGGGGCGGGTCAGCCGTAAATACAGCATAGCGGAAATAGAAAAATGGGGACATTTCATTAAACGCTATAACAAACATTCTGGGTTTTTCCATATTCCGGTAATTGATATCTAGGTACGGAGCCGATATAATTATATCGGATGGGGTAGGTGTACATTCGAGCTTAGACGCAGGAGATATACTGAAGCGCTAAGAAAAAATCATCATCGATAAAAAACTATTCAAGGATATAAATTATGAATATTAAAAGGCTTCATGGGAATGAAAAATTAGCAGAGGATTATTTCCGAGTTATTATTCCATTTAGCGATTCCCTCGATACGTATGTAACAATTCGCAATACGATTTCAGGCTCTAACGTCGATATCATTTCCTTTTATCATTCCCACGGAAGTTTAAAAGAATTAGATATAGCGGGTATAGGAGACAATACAAAAATAATCCTCGAATTAATATTAAAAAAAGGCTTCGAAAAAGCCGCAAAAATTGTTCGCGAAAAGAAATGTCTTGTTTATCAAAGAAATCTCGCAGAAATATGGGAAGAAATGCCTAGCAAAATAAAGCTGGATAGAGAAACCGAGGATTCTAACCAAATGTTGTGGGGGGATATTATGAAAGCGTTGGAAGAAGAGGATTAAATCGAATAGTTAGTTGTATCTGATTTCAGCCGAATTTAGGGCCGTATTTCTTCATTACTTTCTTATAGAGAGTATCTACGTCTCTTTCTGTCCAAATTCTATATCGTATATATGAGTATCTACCGAATAACTTTTTAACTTTCAGTTTGAGTTCAAGGGATTTTCCTAATAACACGATAACGCTGGCGGCTGATTAAAGATATCTTGACTTTGTTTTAGAACATCCTGGGCAAGGAGGAGAGGGTGAAGGGGGAAAGGCGTGATGGAGGGGTTAATTATCTAAATAATCGAAGTTGGTCGTTTTTTGCATAATCCTTGAAATTATATCATCTTGGCTCGGAGGCTACCCGGAATTAGAAAAGCCATCTGCAAAAAGTCTTTGTTGAGATGACCTCTCTTGTATCATCGGCCGATGGGCCGCCTTCCGTCTGGCTTGCCCCTGCTTGAAATAAGGATACCGGCCGAGGAAGTAATCTGGATTTCGTTTCGTCTGAAGGAGTTGAGGCAGGAGGCTGCGGGAGTTCCGGCAGATCTCCCTCCGGGAGAAGATAAGGCACTTCCCCTCCGGCTTTCTTAATGCCAGATTCGGTTCCTTTTTTACTGCCGCCTATTTGAGAAGAAAGTTCTTAAAAAAAACTATTGAAAAAGTCGTCCTCATGATGGCCAGGAGCGAATGGAGTATTTATCATCATGGTTTGCGGGCGATCTTAAGTAAGACTGAAAGCCGATCCTTTTCTTGCTCTTTTTGTAAGGATCATTTGTCCTTGCGCTCAACGACTAATTGATCGGCGGATAGCGCGCGTTATTATTGGTACCCTAGATCCGCATCCCTTGGTCCGCGGGCTCGGCTACGAGTTACTTCGAGACGCAAACATTGCTGTGGAGCTCTTTCCAAACGAATATGTTCAAATGGTCGAGGAAGTGAACCGGGAGTTCTTGCGGGCGCATCGGGGACGCACTATCACTTCTATGTCTGCGGATCGCGCGCATAAGACAAGCATTGGAGATCACTTCTACACGACCTCCTTTCAGGAGCATAGCCAGGCGGTTTCCGCAGTTGGGTACTGCAGTGAGGTAATAGCATGCTTCGTTTTTCAAAAACAAGAGGCGGACAGTCAACCTCTGTATCGACTATGGCGTCCAATCCTGAATGATCACTTTTATACAACCGATTTAGGAGAAAGAGACCGCGCCATTAATTCATACGGCTATGTTAACGAGGGAATCGCGTGTTATGTATACCCAGAGAACCGTGCGAACACAGTGCCATTATACCGATTATTTAACACGAATTACCATGATCACTTCTATACGATAAATCAGGATGAGCGCTTTGATGTTGAATCCAGGCTAGGATACGTTTTTGAGCTAGAGGCATGTTTCGTATTCTCTCAGCAAGAAGCTGGTTCGGTTCCATTCTACAGATCAGTTAGCCCTAAAGTTCCCAAATCCTAAATGCTGGGTCATGATCCGTTATTACAATCTCAATTATAAAACTTATCGGGAATTGAAGCGTCAATGATTTGAATACAATCATAAGTGCGTTCAGGCCATTTCCTAGGCCTTCCCGAATTGAGATGATGCCGTGGAAAGAGAGCGGATTAGGGGATCAAGGGAAGGGTACGTCAAGTTCGTAACGTCGGAGCCATCAATTCCCTTTTCAGTCAGCTGCGTGAGCGATTCCAATTTTCTCTTCACTATAATGCCCGAAGATACGGCACAATCTCGATCTTCCCTAATTTATGCATCTCTTTAAGGACGATCCAGGCAGTCCTACAGCTACTGATCGAAGGAGCATTCTTTTTAGCAAGAAATAAGTCGTCGAAGGGGAACAAAGCCGGCGGCTGAATATCGATTTCTAATCGTGGTTTCAGAACATCTTTGGCACGATGGAGAGGGAGGAGTAAAAATGACGACGTTAGCGGCTTATTATCGATTCATAAACGTGGCATCGGAACATCGGGGGCAAGTCGGGGATGATAAAATATGACGTGAGCGGGGAACGTCCCCATGCTTTTTTATCTCGGGGGGCGTCAGTTATTTTCGCGTGAAGACGAATTCTCCGGAAGGATACCTCTGCTTAAGGGCTTTGACCTCACCGTTTTCGATGACGAACTCATAGACTAAGTCGGAAAACTCCTTGAGCCGGAACTTGAGCCCCTTATAGTGAATCAGCTTTTCCGCAGGCTGACCCGGAAACACCAGGTAAAGGACGTTGTCTTCCTTCAAGGTAACCTGAAACTTGTAACCGGTCGCGGTCTCGTAGGTCCCAGCAAGTTGCTTGAGCAACTCGGGTTTGAGAGATTCAGGCTTGCGCGTGAAGAGAGCCTCTGCTTCGTCCAGGGACATGACTGCTTTGTCGATGTCGCCCTGGGGATTTGTTTGGAAATTCACTGACCATTTTCCGTAGATCTCATCGTCAGGTGTGTCGAAACGATCGAAATGGAAATGGGTCAGGGGGAACTGAATTTTATGGAAGTCGAACTGAAGCTGTCCGTCCTTCTGTCCGATCTTCAAGACGCCGTAAGCGGGATGCTCGTATTCGCCCACGTAATCGGAAAGCGCATGGGAGGATTTGGTATCCGGGATGCGTTCCGCTCCGGCCTTGGCCCGGGCCTCCGTTCCTGCCTTCTTTCCTTTCAGCCTCAGCTCCAGCAAGCGTTCGCTCCAGGGAGTCTGGTCTAAGCCAAGCAGGCGCTCGTAGATGTTATAGCTAATGGTGTTATAAAGGCTAGCACAGTGGTTTCCAATCACGAAGACGATCACTCCGATTCGCTCGCGGGGCATGAAGGAAACCTGGGAGTGGAATCCGGGCAGGTCTCCGCCGTGGAAGGTGAGGAGGTGACCCCGATAGGAGGTCGTCTCGCGGCCCATCCCGTAGGCGGAATTCAGGAGTTCCCAGTAGCCACGCGTCTCCGCCATCGTATTGGGGAGCGCTATGGCCGGCTCCAGCGTGGCTTTGAGAACATCTGCTGCGACGATCTGTTGGCCCGCATATTTCCCGTCGTTCATCAGGGCGACGAGCCAGTGGGACATGTCTTGGATGTTGGAAATGATGGCACCGCAGGGGGCGACGCCCCCTATATCTTCGTAGTAAGGAATCTTGTAGAGTTCGAAGTTGTCCCGTTTCTCAGTGTAAGGCACTCCATAGTCGGGCTGCTTAAGCATGTCCGCGATGGAGTAAACGGTGCTGGTCATGCTGAGGGGAGCGAAAATTTTTTCTCGGACAAACTCTTCCCAAGTCTTGCCGGATTGCAACTCAATGAGATATCCCGCGGCGGCGTACATCAAATTGTTGTAGAGAAAAGTCTGCCGGATCGGCTCCCGGGGCTCCAGATATTTGATCCGATCATAAAGCTCCAAGCGGGTGAAGTCCGACTTGAACCAGATCGTGTCGTGCCGAGTGATACCTGTGCGATGGGCGAGCATATCTCGAAGAGTGACCGTGTTGTTAAGCTGATCGTTATAAAATTGGATAGTCGGAACTGAATCGCGGACGGGCTTGTCCCAGGTCAGTTTCCCCTCATCCACCAGGAGTCCTGCGGCCACCGCCGTGAAGAGTTTCGTGTTAGAAGCAATCTGGCACAATGTCGTGGGTGTGAAGGGCAACTTTTTCTCATAGTCCCGATAGCCGTATCCTTTGGCGAAGACGAGTTTGTCCCCAGCCACAATGCCTACACCGACGCCGGGCGCGTTCCAGTCTTTGAGAATCTTCGTCATGTAAGCGTCGAAACCCTGCAGCTTCTTGGCGATCTCCTTATCCTGGGCCATAAGGCCCGGTTTAGCAGCTAGCGTCAAAAGCCCGATTGCGAATATCCACAGAAACGCGCTGTGCCGCCTGGGTCTTGGAGTGATGTTCATGTCGTCTCCTCCTTTTCGTCCTAAATGGATGAGAAAACCATTCTCACCTCTAAAAGGATATTAATGAAGATTCGTTAAAAGTTCAATATCGCAAGCTGACATCCCTTCTAAGAAAGGTTTGATAAGAAGCTGACCGGGCCGAGTTTGCGTTTGTACGCTGCGTGACGATCCCTCCCATAAAGCTCGGAATCGATACCTCCTATCGCGTAAAGAGGATTATCCCGGCCGCAGATCGAAGTCAAGAACAAGAAAATTGCCCGGAACCAAAGCATCCGGCCGGATTATCGTTCCGGACACCCAGGGAATCCCTCAAAAGACGATAGACTTCCCAGAGCTTAAAATCGCCATGACCATTTTCTAGCAAGAAAAGCAAGGGCAAGTCGTCGAGGAGAATTTGGAAGAGCGGCGCTAGCGGCGGCTGAATATCGATTCCTAAATTCGGTTTCAGAACATCAAGGGCAAGGCGGGGAAGATGGAGGGGAAAGGAGAGAGCGGCGCTGGTGGCTGAATATCGATTTATAGATGAAGTTTCAGAACATCCCGGGCGAGGAGGAGAGGGGGAGCGGCGGGCGAAGTTAAAATAGGAATAGTGGATGAGATATACACAATCATTGTTAATAAGCCTGTTAATAAGTGAGTAGAGTCCTTTTTTAGTGAATTGATTCTCTTGCATTTCTGGCTATTCGCACAGAGATTCGGCGATTAGGCAAGGCCGGCTGTTAGCAAAAGGGGGGTTATGATGGGACTCTCCCCAGCCGGCTAAAGAGAGCTATAACTATTGTATCACAAAGAACGAATCCATGACTTCACTCCTTGATACGGCACTATTTCAATCTTACCTGAACTCTGGAGCTCTTTAAGAACGAGCCAAGCCTTTTTTATAGCCAAGAATCGCCATGGGCGTCTTCTTGCGCTTCTTGGCGATCAACATCCCAAGCAAGTCGGAGAGGGGAAGGGAATGGCGGGAGCTAAAGCGAAGGGGGCAGGTCAGGAGCATTGACGATGATGGTCAATACCGACATAATTCATCTGTGCACCTCCTTATGAAAATAGTTTCCAAGGGGAAATCTATCAAACCTCCGGAGGGGGTGCATCACATCATCATGTTACCTATTCCCTAATCTTAACTGATTCACAATGTGAGCAAAAAAAGAATTTCCCATTTTTGAATAGGACTTGACATATAGTGACTTTGTTCTATAAGTTATAGCCACGCCGGGGAAATAAATTAATGGAGGGCACATTGCCCCTAAAAAGACTTTAACTTCCCTCAACTGTCTTGAGATTTTAATTAATCGAGACAATGACATTTCTTAGTATACGCAAGAAAGGAGGTGATAAAAAAAGGACTAAGATTGAAAAATTAAGAACAAATGATTCCATTTAAATGAAAAGGAGGAGGAAATGAAAAAATTATTAAGTTTGGGCATAGTGTTTCTTCTTGCTGCCCCGCTTTTTTTTGCCCAAACAAAGGAATTAAAAATTGTTCGAATCTGGTCAGGGGCTGATGTGGATTACGAAGGTTCGCCTGCATCTGATGGCCGGTATATTTCTTTTGTGGATTGGGAGACTGGTGATCTTGCCCTTCGAGATCTTTACACTGGAGAGAAGCGCCGCCTAACAAACAAGGGCACTTGGTTTCAGTCCGATGAATTTGCTCTTTACTCCAAGTGGTCTCCTGATAACAATCAATTAGTTTACAATTGGTTCAACAAAGATTTTCACTTTGATTTGAGGGTTTTCGATATTAAGTCTTCAAAAGAACACATCCTCTATCAAAATAAGGAAGTCACTTGGGTCGAACCGCATGATTGGTCTGCGGATGGCAAGCATGTTCTGGCAATCTTTTCTCCAGAGGAACAAAAAAACCAGATTGTGCTGATCAATGTGACGGATGGCTCTGCAAAAGTCATAAAAACGCTGGGTCGGAAGTATCCTGAGGGAAAGATGAGTTTTTCACCTGATGGTAAATACATCGCCTATGATGCTCCACAAGAAGAAGGTTCTCCCGATCACGACATTTATCTGCTCTCTTCCGACGGAGAAAGCGAATTTCCGCTCGTTGAATATCCAGCCCATGATTGGCTCCTCGGATGGACCCCAGGCGGTGAATGGATTCTCTTTTCGAGCGATCGAACGGGAACCCATGATATCTGGGCTATTCGAGTTGCCAACGGCAAACCCCAGGGAGAGCCTGAATTGATCACAAAGTACATGGGGGAAATCTGGCCGATGGGATTTACCAAGACAGGTTCTTTTTACTATGGCCTCAGCCCCTTGGCGAATGATGCCTACATTGCTGTAATCGATCTAGAAAAAGGAAAACTCTTGTCTCCACCGGGGAAAGTCAGCCAGCGCTACATAGGCTCGAACATGTCACCTGAGTGGTCGCCGGATGGGAAAAACCTAGCCTATATCTCAAGGCGAATTCGTGGCCCTGCTCGCGTTGGTTCAAGTGTCCTCTGTATTCGCTCTCTTGAAACAGGTAAAGTCCGTGAACTTACTCCGAAGCTTAAGGACTTTGGAAGTCTTCGCTGGTCCCCTGATGGCCGTTCCATTCTTGTCGTCGGAAGCGATGAGAAAGACAAGAGAGGATTCTTCACCATCGATGCACAAACGGGGGATCTAAGCCTCGTGCTGGAAAGAGAACCTGACACGAATATCAGGCCCTGTTCATGGTCACCGGACGGAAAAAAGATTTTCTATACGCAAAACAACTCGAAAGGAAAAATGTTTTTCCGCATCCTGCTTTTCGATCTCGAAACTAAAAAAGACAAGGAAATCTTGAGCAGGCCTGCTCAGATTGAGCCCATCCTGAATTTGGCCCTTTCACCTGATGGACAAATGTTAGCATACACCACCTATGGTCAAAAAACACAAACTTCAATCCTGAAGACTATTCCAGCCGCTGGTGGTGAAACCAGGGATCTGCATATACTAAAGGCTCCGCAAGGGTTTCGCTCCATAGCTTGGACTGCCGATGGCCAGGGAATACTATTTTCTAAACTCATATCGGACAAAATGGAAGAGCAGAAATGCGAACTATGGCGAATCCCTGTGGTAGGTGGGGCAGCGCAGAATCTTGGATTATCAATGGATCAGCTATCCATCATGAGCATTAATCCTGACGGAAAGCATATTGCCTACATGTCTGGACGTTACAGAGGCGAAGTTTGGGTGATGGAAAATTTTCTTCCTGAACAAAGAGGAAAGAAGTAAATCCGGAGAGCGGCTTCTTAGTTATAGAAGGGATTTGCTTTTTCGCGCAACGCGACAGTCCCTCCCGTTCAGATCGGAACATCACTTCTCAACCGATTGGAGAGCCTGAAGCGTCAGACGGCCACGGCCCTCGATGCCGATCCTGATGCGTTTCGCGGCCGGGAGATCTTTCCTCCATATCAAAGATTTGGTCGAGGCTTTGAAAAAGAAGGCGATGGACCCCGGTCGGCTCGCCGCCAGCTCCAGTAGTTTTGGAGCATAGAACTTACACTTCCCAGGTGGTACACTAAATGGGGGTAGGTGAAGATGGATGCCGTCATTCTGCGCTGTCTTAAGAAAGATCCGGTCAAGAGATTTCAGACTGTTCAGGAGATCATCGCGGTTTTAAAGAGCTGTTTGCTTAACGAACCATGTGTTGGGGACCGTAGGGCAAAGGCTCTCTGCCTGGTAGGCAGAAAAGCCGAGAAATCAACGGCTCCCTGGAAAAACAGAATCCTGACCCAAGCTCCATTCAATCCTGACCCGGCCGGATATAATCTAAGGAATCGATGCCGTTTGCGAGGCAACCCATGGGATTAGCCCTTTGGCTCCGGCCGCCCGGTCGCACCCTGGCGGTCTTTCTCTGTCTCATGCTTGTCCTTGGCGGCGCCCTGGGCTGGCTCGGCTGGCAATTGCTGAAACAGGATCGCGCGCTCGAAGGACAGCGCATGCAAGAACGCCTGGAACTGGCGGCGGACCACATGGCCGCCGCGCTTCAGCTAAGCCTCACGGACCTTGAAAGCTATCTGAGCTTCGTCCCAGGCCCTGGCGCAAAAGAACCGCCCGACGGCGTGTTGGTCCTGCAGGTGACGAAACGCACCGTCAACGCTTACCCGCCCGGCTGCCTGCTCTACTATCCCGTGATTCCGGACGGCGAAGAACCGCCGGCTGCGACCTTCGTTGCGGGCGAGACCCTGGAGTACCAGCGCAACGATCCGGCCAAAGCGGCCGAGGTCTTCCGGGAGCTTGCGCGATCACCGGATCCTGGGGTGCGTGCCGGCGCTTTGCTGCGCTTGGGGCGGAACCTCCGCAAAACCGGCCGCCATGAGAAGGCCCTCCAAGTCTACGGCGAACTCGCGCAACTTGGCCGAACCACCGTCCTGGGACTGCCGGCAGAACTGATGGCGCGCGAAGCGCGCGGCACCGTGCTGGAAGCGATCGGAAAGCGCGAAGAACTGCGGAAGGAAGCGTCGCTCCTGCATTCGGCCCTTTGGAGCGGCCGCTGGAGCTTGCTCCGCCCCGCCTGGGAGTATCATATGGAAGAGGCGCAGCGCTGGTTGGGGGCCAGTCCCTTGAAGGAACGCGAGCAGAACGCGCTCGTGCTCTCGATCGCCACGGAATCGATGTACGGCCAGTGGATTGCCGAGCCGGAATCGAAAGGGCGCCGGATTCTGAAAATTGAAGGCCAGCCGGTGCTGATCTCCTGGGCGGGGACTTCGGATCGGCTTGCCGCTGTGTTGGCGGGGCCCGGTTACCTTGGTTCGAAGTGGACAGAGGCTTTGCAAGGCCGGCGTGTCCAGGGCGCCTTGATCGACGCGGACGGGCAGGTGATGATCGGCTCGTTCAACAAGAGCGGCCCGCAGGCCGTACGGACGACGCCTGCCACCAGACTCCCCGGGACTCTGCACGCAACCAGTACCGATCCCGGCGCCGACGAGGCAGGCGTTGCCGGGCGGCGCCGCCTGCTGCTTTCAGGTTTCGCGGTGCTGGCCCTGGTGCTTCTGGCCGGCTCCTATTTCATCATGCGCTCCATCGACCGCGAGCGTGCCGTGGCCAGGCTCCAGTCCGAGTTCGTGTCGGCGGTGTCGCATGAATTCCGGACCCCGCTCACGTCGCTGCGCCAGCTTTCGGAGATGCTGTCCAAAGGGAGGGTTCCCACGGAAGACCTGCGGCAGAAATCCTATGACATTCTGTCCCGCGAAAGCGAGCGGCTGCAGAGGCTCGTCGAGTCGCTGCTGGATTTCGGCCGCATCGAGGCGCGCGCGTTCCTCTATCACTATGAGCATCTCGATCCCGTAACGTTGGTGGGTGGCTTGGTGGCCGAATTCCAGGAGAAGGTTGCTGCCCAGGGCTACCACATCGAACTGGAGCTCGCCGGGGAGTATCCGCTCATCCACGCCGATCGCGAAGCACTCGGCCTGGCGCTAAGGAACCTGCTCGACAACGCGGTCAAGTATTCGCCGGACTGCCGCACCGTCTGGGTCGAGATGGCGCGCGAACGAGGCCGCCTGGCCATCCGTGTCCGGGACCAGGGCATGGGAATTCCGGCTTCGGAGCAAAAGGAGATCTTCAAGAAATTCGTCCGCGGGACCGGCTCCAGGGCAGCCAATATCCCAGGGACCGGCATCGGCCTGGCCATGGCGCGCCACATCATCGAAGCTCATGACGGCGAGATCCGCCTGGAGAGCGAACCTGGCAGGGGCAGCACGTTTACCATCCTGCTGCCGTTGGAGAAGATAGCATGAAACGCATTCTGGTGGTGGAAGACGAACCCGCAATCGCGTTTGGTCTGCAGCTGGACCTGAAGAGCGAGGGATACGACGTGGTGATAGAATCGGACGGAGAAAGCGCCCTGCGGCGGGCGCGGAAAGAAGCCTTCGACCTGATCCTGCTCGATATCATGCTGCCGCGCAAGGACGGCTTCGAGGTCTGCCGCGAACTGCGCCGGGGCGGATCGAAAACGCCTGTCATCATGCTGACCGCCAAGGCTCAGGAGGCGGAGAAAGTGCTGGGGCTGGAGATCGGCGCCGACGACTACGTGACCAAGCCCTTCAGCCCGCGTGAACTGCGGGCCCGGGTCAAGGCGGCACTCCGCCGCACCGCGGAAGACGATTTGCCGATATACCGGTTCGGCGACGCGGAAGTGGATTTTGGGCGCTGTGAGCTGCGGCGCGCCGGCAAACCGGTGGAGCTGACGGCCCTCGAGTTCAAGCTGCTCGCCGCCTTTATCCGCAACGGCGGCAAAGTGCTGAGCCGGGATCAACTTCTGGATCTTGTCTGGGGACACGGCACGTTCGTCACCGATCGTGTGGTCGACAACCACGTCGTCACCCTGCGAAAAAAGGTTGAGCCGGAACCTTCAGAGCCGCGTTACATCGTGAGCGTCCGCGGCCTGGGATACCGTTTCGATGGCTGAATAAAACCCAATCCTGACAATAGCGCGGATACTCGCCTGACAATGGAGCCGTAACATGATGGGCAGGAGGAAATCAGAATGAAACCAACAAAGTTAGTTCTTCTGACCGGGCTGCTCTGCGCGGCCCTGTCCGCCGGGTACCTGGCGAATCAGGCGAAGGACAATAAGGCGGAGGTGGCGCTCCAGGCCGCCATTAAAACAGAAACCGTGGATGGAAACCTGAAGGGCGCGATCGAGCAGTACAAAAAGATCGCCGCGCAGCCCGGCGCCGGCCGCGCCACGGTCGCGACCGCCCTGCTGCGGATGGGCCAGTGCCACGAAAAGTTGGGCAATGCGGAGGCCCGCACAGCCTACGAGCGCGTCGTGCGCGAATTTGCCGACCAGCCGGAGCCCACCAAGGTGGCACGAGAGCGGCTGAGCGCCCTCACCGCTGGGGGAGGCGGAGCCACCGGCCGCACCGAGGTGGCCATGCGCCGGGTTTGGGTTGCGGGGACGGACGAACCGGCCGGCATCTCCCCGGACGGCCGGTACGTCGTTTTTACTCCGTCCGATATCCGCGATCTTTGGCTTCGCGACCTCCAGTCCGGCGAGAAAAGGCGAATCACCCGGGAGGCTTCGTGGGTGAAATGGTCGTTCGCTTCGGGTTCGGCCCTGATCTCGCCGGACGGCAAACGGATCGCCTATGACTGGTGGGTCGGGAGCTACGGAGAGCTTCGCCTCTCGGCGCTCGATGGATCGTCCATGCGAGTGCTCCACCGCGGTCAGGACGGGAGAAACATGAGCCTTCGTGCCTGGATGCCGGACAGCCGCCGACTCCTGGCTGTTTCATACGATCTCAAGGACGGGACTTACCGGCGGCACATGATTTCTCTTCCGGACGACGCCATTCGCGATATCGGGCAGCCCGAGCCGGGAGACGTGAATTGGGGATACCCCTCTCCAGACGGGCGGCACATCGCTTACGGCCTGAAGGGCGACATCTTCGTCTACGATACCGCGACGGAGCAAGACTCTGTTCTCGTTCAGAACCCGGCGGCCGATTCCGTGACTGGTTGGACCGGGGACGGGTCCGGTATTGTGTTCGTGAGCGATCGGTCGGGAACCCGCGATCTTTACCTGCTGGGGATCGAGAATGGCCGGCCCCGGGGAGACCCGCAGATGCTGCGGCGGGACCTCGGCACCAACACGAATTTCGACTTGACTCGCGACGGACGGCTCTTCCGGATCGAGAACACGGGGACCGAAAATTCGTTCGTCGTCCCGGTGGACGAGCAAACCGGGAAGCTGACGGGCACGCCCTCGCCGGTGGACGCGGACTATCCCGAGGCGTCGTGGCCCAAATGGTCGCCTGACGGGAAGCTGCTCTATTACGAGATCTACAAAGGGCCGCCCAACGACCAATCCGGCGTGCTGTTCATCCGCTCGGAAGAAACCGGCCAGAGGCGCGAGATCACTCCGAAACCAAAACTGAGCTACTGGTACAACCCAATCCTGTCCCCGGACGGGCGCCGGTTCGCGATCACCGGGATAGGCCAGAACAGGAACTTCGGCGTTTTCGCAATCGATTCGGAGAGCGGCGACGTGAGCCAGCTTGCGAAGATCCCTACCGAGACTACGCCGGCACAGCCGTCTCAGAACTGGTCTCCTGACGGCAAAGCGATCTTCTACAATGTCCGG
>Ga0315281_10008036_pt1 | contig 14762 bp, 15 predicted proteins | sample YL17G07_0_MG_FD_204540 | JGI IMG/M metagenome (GOLD analysis project Ga0315281, IMG submission 204540) | Sediment microbial communities from Yellowstone Lake, YNP, Wyoming, USA - YL17G07_0 | ecosystem: Environmental > Aquatic > Freshwater > Lake > Sediment | place: USA: Wyoming | collected...
ACCCTATGATGAGGAGCGAGAGCCGAAGCCAGGCAATCCCAGAATCTGCAGCTGGCCGTGATCCCATGAATACAAAGGATCTGTTTTCCTTTTCCTTCCCAAACTGCCAATTGAATTTTTAGGCCATCTCCTTTGGCTTTTATCATGATTGGTTCGGGCATAAAGCACTTCCTTTCTTTGGACAATTGACTTTAAACAAAGATATTTGAAATTTTGCCCCTCACCGCGCCGTCGCCAAAGCGGCTATGGCGCGTCGGCGATCTTCCCCTCTCCCGTCGGGGGGGAGGGGTCTCAGTGATAAATGTCAGAAGAAAATTCTCAAATTTAAACACGTAGGATCGAATTATAATCCCAGATAGGATTTCCGGATGTGGTCATTCCCCGCGAGATCCTGGGCACCTTTTTCCATGACAATCCGTCCGTTCTCAATGACATAGCCCCGATCAATGGCTTTCAAACACTGGCGCACGTTTTGTTCAGCAATAAGAAGAGAAACTTTTGTTTTAATCTCTTTTAGTCGGTGGAAGAGATCTGACACGATAGACGGCTGCAGTCCACAAGAAGGCTCATCTAAGATCAGCATCTTCGGGTCGGCCATGAGGGCTCGGCCAATGGCCAGCATCCTCTGTCCTCCACCGCTCAATGTCCCGGCCGGTTGTTTCACCCGTTCCTTAAGAACAGGGAAGATCCCAAACACAAAATCGAGACTCTCCGGGACCTTACCTTTGGCTTCGGGAATATAAGCTGCTCCGGTTCTCAAATTTTCCAGGACCGTCATCACCGGAAACAGTTCCCTCTCTTGCGGCACCACAGCGATCCCTCGGCGAACCCTCTGGTAGGTTTCCAGGGAGAGTAGGGAGCTCCCGTCAAACTGAATCTCTCCGTTCACCGGTCTCACCAGACCCAGAACGGCATTGATTAAGGTTGTCTTCCCTGCCCCATTCGGTCCGAACAATCCGACGGACTCTTTCCCCACCTCAAGGGATAAATCCCAGAGGATATGCAACTTCCCGTAGAAGATGTTGATATTCTTTAGGGTAAGCATCAGGCTTCCTCGCCCAGGTAGGCTGTAATCACCCTGGGATCATTGGAAACTTCCCCGTAGGGACCTTCGGCGATGACTTCTCCCCAGTCTAAGACAATAACCCGATGGGTCAATTCCCTAATGACCCTCATCACGTGTTCAACAATCCCGATGGTAATGCCCCGGCTATGGATTTTTCTTACCAGGTCAATCATCTCCATCGTCTCGTCACTGTTTAGCCCGGCCATCACTTCATCCAGAAAAAGGAGCTCGGGCTGCGTCGCCAGGGCATGAGCAATCTCCATCTTCTTAATTTCAAGGGCCGTCATTTCGGTTATATCCCGGGTGATATCGGAGAGCCCCAAGAATTCACACAATTCTTTGGCTTTCTTTCGGGCTTCTCTTTGGCCGAGTCCCTTGCCGAAGAGAGATCCCACCATAACATTTTCAAGTAAGCTCAGGCCCTGAAGGGGTCTCACCAGCTGGAAGGTCCTTCCAATACCCAGTCTACATCGCCTGTGGGCGGGGAGGCCGCTTATATCCTGACCATTGAAAAAGATCTTACCCTCGGTGGGAAGATAGATTCCGGCAATGACATTAATGAAAGTGGTCTTGCCGGCTCCGTTGGGCCCGATGATCCCGAGAATCTCATTCTCCCGGAACTCCACATTCACCTGATTAAGGGCTGCTAAGCCTCCAAAATATCTGGCCAAGTTTTCCGTTTTTAAAACCGCCATGCAGCTACCTTTGGGTGTTACCTGGGTTTTTTCAATCTTTGTCCAAGAGTTCCTACGATCCCCTGCGGGAAAAACAATATAGCGATCACGATAATAAGTCCGTAAACCAGAAGATGGCCGTAAGGAATGTACAGCTTCAGGAACTCGGAAGCTACGCCCAATAACACTGCACCCACGACCGGTCCCCAGGTTGAATGCATTCCCCCCAGAAGGGCCATAGCGATGGGCAGAAGTGTGAAGTCTATGGAAAAGCTCCCTTCCGGCGAGACGAAACCGTAGATATGGGCGTAGGCGCCGCCAATAATGCCCTGAATGGCCGATGTGATGACAAAGATGAACACTAAGTATTTGAACACATCGATCCCGCTCGATTTGGCCACCACTTCATCATTGCGGATGGATGTAAGGGCAAAGTGAATCCGGGTCCGGCGAAAAATTTCGGAAGCAATGACGCTTACGACTGCCACGGTGAGAACCAACCAATAGGTCTTGGTAGAATTGCCAGCGAAGATTGCCGACGGAAGAATGGTCCCTTCCGGACCTCCTGTTAGGTCGGGTAAATTCCTGACAATCACTCGGAATATTTCAGCCAGGGCCAAAGTAACGATCGCAAAGTACATTCCTCTGAGCTGAAGCACTGCCATACCGACGAGCCAGGCCAGGACTCCGGCGGCAAGGCCTCCCAGGATAATGCTGAATAAAGGATTCACGCCGGTGTTTAAGTGAAGGAGGGCGGCAGCGTACCCACCCACCCCAAAAAGGCCGGCCATACCGAAAGAGATCTGTCCTGAGCGGAGCAACATATCCCAGCTCAAAGCCAGGGCAAGGTAGATCAGAATAACATCCATGACGTTCAGCAGGTAGACACCGGTGTGGAGAGGCAAGGTAACGAGGATGATCAAAATAAGGATATAGAGAAGGTATCTCGAATTTCTCATTTCACCTGCCTCTGGCGGGAGCGAATGATAATCACGCAAACAATTAGGGCGAAAAAGAGGATGTCCGCCCACCCCGCATATCCCCGGAAGGAGAGGACAAAGTTCTCCGCCAGCCCCAGGATCAAGCTGCACCACAAGATTCCCGTGAGGTTCCCGATCCCGGCCATAGCAATGAGACAGAAGGATTTCATAGTGAACGCTGCTCCTACGAGGGGGAAGATCGAATGGCGGGTCATGAAAATCGCGCCGATGGCCCCTACCAGGGCAATGGAGAGGCTGAAGACCAGAAGATAGGTTCGATCTACATGGATACCCACCAATTTCGCCCCGCGGGGATTTTGCCCCACAGCCAAAGCAGCCTGTCCCATACTGGTGTGTTTCAGGAATAGAAGGAGTCCTACGAGGACGATGATAGCGGCACCCACGTAAACGAATTCAAAGGTGCCAAAGGTAAAAGAACCGATAGCGGCCGAAGCAGAGACATATCTTAGGGACAACTTTATGGGACGAGAGGTCCATATCAGGTTGGCGAGTTGCTCCATTACCATGGCTAAGCCAAAGGTTAATAGAAGCTGATTCAACTCCGGAGCGCCGAGGACATACTTTATGATGGCCCGATAACTGGCGATGCCAATTAAGAAGAAGGCCAGGAGGGCAGGGGCGATAGCCACCAGAGGATCCACGCCGGTATAGACGTTGAAGAAGTAGGCAAAGTAGGCCCCCAGCATCATGAAATCGCCGTGAGCCAGGTTGATGATGCCCACAATTCCAAGGATAAGGGCCATGGGGAGAGCAATCACCGCATAAAGGCAGGCTCTCTGAATGCCTTCGATGAGCACATGGGGTTTCCAGGCGGCCAGAAGGATGGCAAGGATCACACTGATGATCGCAATCTGATAATTGCTCTGTTTGAGCTTACCAAAAGGATTCATGGTAGCTGTAAGGGTTCTGGCATCGAATCTCCATCAAGGGACCGTCGCCGATGGACAGATGGTCCCCTGATGGAGAGGTTTCTTACTTTGCCTGCAAATTGCTAAAATCCCCGTTGCCCTTTCACTAAAGGAGGCTTGGGGGATTCAAAGATTATTCTCTTCCCAGTTACGAGCCGTCACCCAAGAATTATGAAGTATGGTATTTAGCTTTTTTCTTTACGTTCTGTGCTATGCCCCTTGCGCCATGCGATTAACGCTTCTCCCAACTCGGGAAGGGATAGACCAACTGGGACGTTGTAAACTCAAAGGGCCAGATGACCTGTTGCTGCCCCTTCTGCCACTGGAGGATCTTTTGCTTGGTGAAACCCTGGTTCTTAATTATCCTGCTCGGCTTTATGATCAGAGTCTCTCCGATGGGCGAAACATACTTTGTCTCTTCAAGGGCCTTGATTAAAGGCGCTTTGTCCAGGGTCTTGGCCTTCTTGATGCCATCCGCTACGAAGTAAATATTCGTGTAACCCAGGGGAGCGAAATAGGTTGCCGGTCCCTGTTTGTACTCTTGGATGTAAGCATCCCAGAAATGTTTGCTCACCTTGCTTACCTCTTTGATGGAAGGCGCCCACATGCCGTACAGAGTAACCGTCTCTGCCAGGGGGGATTTACCGAAATCAGCCGGCCATCCAGGGGGAGACCCTATAAAGACCGGGGGAGCGAATCCGATCTCCTTGGTCTGTTCCATGATGGGCAGAGCATCAGCGTCATACCCGGCCCAGAGGAAGATATCCGGCTTAAACTCTTTCGCGTGCCGGAGTACGGTGCGGTAATCTCCGCCCCCCAGGGCCGAACTCTTGAAGGGTTCTCCCTCAAGCTGAGACGGTTTCCCTTCAGGTGTAAGCCAGTCTTTGAACTGAGCCTGGCCAGCTTTGAACGAAGCGGTACCAAAAGCCCCTTCTTCGTAGGCCATAAACCATTTTCCTCTCTTGATCTCAGGACGCTTTTGGGTAATCGCTGTCCAGCCTTCTAAATAACTCTCGCTCTGTTCGTAATCCCAGGGATGAAGGTGGAAGAACCAATCGGCGGTTGCACCGAGAGCCTGTTCGCAACGGGAAGATGCCGCACCAATCCAGACCGTCACCTTCTCGTATTTTTTCATAATCGGGATCTCGCCCAGAAGCACACCACTGGACATGCCCCCGACGAGCAAATCAACTTTATCCACCGTCACCAGCCTCTCCACCGCGGCTGCTCCTTTTTCCGGCTTCATCTCATCATCGACCACGATCAGTTCGACCTGGCGTCCCAGGAGGCCACCAGCTTTGTTGATCTCTTTTACAGCCACTTTCATGGCCTTGGCCGCCTGATCTCCAGTTATGTCGGCCAAGGGAAGAATGGCGCCCAATTTGATTGGCTCTGCCGCTTTTACTTCATGAGTCGCAGAAAGACCCGCTACGAATGTTACCGCCAATAACAGAACGAATACTTTAGACTTCATCACGCCACCTCCTTGTTAAGATTTTTGAACCTATATTTCCTTGTCTCTATCCGCCGTCAATCTCACCTCCTTCTCTGAAGGATGTGCAAACAAGATTATCACATTTTCAACCTCAGTTGAATCTTTTTATCGACCGATGAATACCGATTTTTGGTCTTGTGCAATCCTTTCCTCCATCAGCATTGTCTAAAATCATGGGAATAAATTTTCAGTCTGGCTCATCCTTCTTAGGTGGCATTGCCCAGGCTATTCCATCCACCACCAATTTTCCATCCTGATTCTTACAGGTCGTTCTGAATTTTGCCCGATTTTTTTCTGGGACCAGTTCGAGCGCTCTTCATAAAAAAAGTTCCGATGTTTATAAAATCCTCTTTTTATATATTAAGGCGTTTGCAAATTTACGAGCTATTCTCCTAAAATTTTTGCAATGGCATCAGATGCTTGAGTAATATTTAAAATTCCACCCAGGTGGCCAAAGTTACTTTTCAACTCAAAATAAGATGGATTCTTGCCCATCTTTTTAAATACTTCTACACTTTCTTTTATCTGATGGGGAGGGAAAAGGAGGTCGGTATCGGCTCCAATCATCAATACTTTGGCCTGGACCTTTTTCACCGCTTCCTCAAAGGAACCATACTCTTGCCCAATATCAAAGAGTGCACAGGCTTTATTCAAATAGAGCATCGAGTTTGCATCTGCTGTTTTAGCCCTTGCTAATCCACCCTTAAAGAGACCGTCCTCCACCAGGAACTGATTCTCCATTGCATTGGAAGGATTCTTTTTGGGGTCCGCCCATTTACGAGCAAAGACCTTCTCTGCCCATTCAGCCCCTTGTGCACTCAAGGTGACTAACATTAAGGAATAGGTCGTGCCATCCATGGGTTCTTGTTTGCCGTAATAGTCTCCGTTATTCCATTTCGGATCTAATTTGATCGGATCTCCCCACAATTTCATCCATCCTACGAGCCAACCGTGCGCCTTGGGAGTTGAAATTACAGGGATGATGCGTTCTACAAAATCCGGATATGCGACAGACCATTCAAAGGTTTGAAGACCTCCCATGGAAGCTCCTGATACAGCCTTCAATTTTTTAACACCGAGGAACTCTAAAAGTTTGTATTGCAAGTTGACAAAATCTCTGATGGTTACAATTGGGAATGACATTCCGTACGGTTTGCCAGTTTCAGGATTGATCGAAGCCGGGCCAGTCGTGATAACCATAGGGCTTTTGGGGGTCATATTACAGAGTGTATCTGAGCTGACGATAAAATATTTGTTGGTATCGAATGGCTTTCCTGGTCCGATAATCGCATCCCAATACCCAGGAATTTTTTCCTCAGCGGAATACTTTCCTGCAGCATGGGAATTACCGGAGTAGAAATGGCAGATCAATATGACGTTGTCTTTAGTTGGGGCTAAAGTCCCATATGTTTCATAACCAATTTGAACTGGTGAAATCTTTTTACCGTTTACAAAGGTAAACTCTTTTAAAGAGAAGGTTTTTTTCTCAACAATCTGGTCATAAGCGAATGAAACCGTTGAGTAAACGATTAAAGAAAAAATGATAAAAAAAATTGTAAACATTCTCTTTTTCATAAAGCCCTCCTTTTTCTTACTGGAGAAAAATCTCCAATAACTGGTTTAAAATTTAGAAATTTAATTAAAACGTTCTTCACTCCTTCCTGGGAGGCATTGCCCAAGCTATTCCATCTACGACTAACTCACCCTTCTGGTTTGTGCAGGTGGTTCGAAACTTGACTCTGTTTTTTTCGGGAATCAGTTCGAGGACCTCCACCCTCGCTTTAATCGTATCCCCGATTCTTACAGGAGCAAGAAACTTGACCTCCTGAGAGAGATAGATCGTCCCATGTCCGGGGAGAATATTTCCCAGGATGCTGGAGAGGAGGCCAACGGAGAGGAGACCATGAGCAATCCTCCCTTTAAAAATAGTTTTTTCTGCATAGGCTTGGTCAAGATGGATGGGGTTAAAATCTCCTGTGGCTCTGGCAAAGAGTTCAATATCGCCTTCTGTAATTGTCTTAGAGATCTGAGCTGAATCTCCAACTTTAAGTTCATAAATGGATTTCCCTACGACCATAAAGGTAGTGTCTATTGAGGTTATTGGTCCCCTCGGCTTAGAACGATGCGATGAGGATCCACCTTTTCACGAAGAACCCTCAATTCCTCTGCAGTCGGTGGCGGGACTTTTTTTAAAGTGCCGCTTATTAGCAGTTCGAATCCCGTATTTTCAACGACATCCTTCAAAGTAATTCCTGGAAGCAGCCCGATTAATCTCATTCTCTTTGTTTTCTCATCAAAATCTAGCAAAGCTTTATCGGTGAAGACCCGATACGGGCCTGTCCCAGGAGGTAGCCCTGCTTTTTCCCTTGCTCCAGGGCCATTGATGTATCCTGGCGTTGTAATGAAATCTACCTTTTCAACAAACCTTCTCTTCTCGTGGTTCATGATGGTCATCGTGCGCCAGCAGAGTGATCCGAAGGCATTGGCTCCTCCACTTCCAGGCCATCGAACCTCAGGTGTATGATATTCCCCCTTAACAGTAGAGTTTAGATTTCCGTATTTATCAATCTGAGCCGCACCCAAAAAGGCATAATGGGCTATGCCCAATTGGGCCATTTCAAATATCTCAGGCATGTCGCAGGTTCGAATCGCCCTGTAGGTGGTTCTCGAACAGCCGACGGAGAGAGGCAGGGTTGGCATCTGAGGTGCGATCCCTCCAGCCTCAAAGACAGGCACGATGTTGGGGGCATGCATGTTTTGGGCTAAACTGGCTGCCAGCATGGGTATGCCCGTTCCAATGTATATAATAGCTCGGTCTTCAATCTCTCTTGAAGCAACAATGGCCATTAATTCGATCGTATTATAATTTTCTCTTTTCATATGAAATCCCTACCATTTTATTATCTGACCCTTAAGTGTTCGAGATCCTCCAAATACTTGAGCTTTTTCTTCCCACCGATCGTCTTTAGATACTCTTTGAAGTGTTCAACCCCAAAAATATGTTTGTTATAGTATTTCTCGAGTCCGGCTTGATCTCTTGCTGCGGATATGTATTCTTTCATATGATTGATATCTACATAATACATACCGGGCATATTCGTAGGATGAGCTCCGTAAGGGATCTCCACGACCGCATCCACGTAAAAGCATGGGATCAATGTTCTGTCCGGTGACAGTCTGATCTTTTCTGTATCAATGATCTTCTCCGTGGTGATGATCAATCTTTTTGCCGACTTGGATTTACCCAGATCTTCATTTAAAGCACCTTCAATCTGGGAATTTCCATAGATATCGCATCGGTGGACGTGAATGATACAGACATCTGCATAGATAGCAGGCACCAATATCAGCTCTTCACCGGTGAAAGGACATCGAATCTTTTTGGCTGCACTGTGCTTGAATCCATCTGCCCCCATCATATTCCTGATAGGTAGAAAAGGGATGCCCATGGCAGCCGCTTTATGTCTGAAGGCCATACTGGCGTTGTCATACTCGGAAATGCCCATCTCTCCACTTGTTATCATCCTCTCAGCGCGCTTTCGGGTGACATAAGGAATACCAAAAATCTCCATCCCCGTAATGTAACCACAGTCGATATTCTTAACACATCCCGCATCCAACAACAGATTGAAATCATAGGTTCGGGTCCCGGCAGCAAGATTTAAGTTCTTTTTCTTTTGACGAATGATCTCGTGAACGGCAACCATCGAGAGCCTGATGAAGCTGACCCCGCCCATCGTGAGGTAATCCCCATCATGAACGAATTGTCCGATGGCTGTTTTTATATCCATCCTTTTATCCCGCCAGGCATTCCTGACCTTCTCTCTCATATGTTCCCGAAATTCGTTGGGTGTGATCTTGGAGAATATCTGACCGGATCCTTCCTCCAGTATCTCGATGACCTTTTTTGCCATTTATCACCACCTCACGATTTTTAAAATTTATGAATTCAAAATTATCTCACCCTTCTGGCTTCACCCACCCAGTATTTCTCCCTCAACTCCCTTTTGAGGACTTTGCCATAAGGATTTTTTGGTATCGCGTCGATAAACTCTACCGACTTTGGCTTTTTAAAACTTGCCAGATGTTCCTTACAAAAATTTATAATATCTTCTTTCGTAGCCTTTTGGCCTTCCTTCAGCGCCACAATGGCCTTGATTGTCTCTCCCCAGGTTTCATCTGGAACCCCAATGACTGCCACTTCATGTACAGCAGGGTGCAGGAGGATTACATCTTCGATCTCCCTTGAATAAATATTCTCTCCCCCACTGATGATCATATCTTTGGCCCGATCGAGAATATAAACATAACCCTTCTCATCCATGACGCCCAAATCACCCGTATGCAACCAACCACCACGCAATGTTTCAGACGTTGCTTGTGGATTTCTCCAATAGCCCTTCATCACAACTTCTCCCTTGACAACGATCTCTCCCATCTTTCCAGAAGGAAGTTCGTTATCATGTTCATCAAAGATTTTAACTTCCACATCCGTACGGGGAATTCCGGCTGACGTCAGGCGTTTCATCTGTTCATCTGTTCCCTCAAGGAGGTGTTCTTCTTTGGATAGATAAGAGATGGTCATTGGAGATTCGGCTTGACCAAAGAGTTGAACGAAGACCTGCCCCAATTTTCTGACAGAGGTCTTAAGATCCTCTACATAGATAGGGGCTCCCCCGTAATGGATACATTTTAAAGAACTGAGGTCGTATTTATCAATTTCAGAAGAAGTAATCAAACGCTTGATCATTGCTGGAGCCATAAACATATTCGTGACATTTTTTCTCTGGATGGTTTCAAAAACCAATTTAGGGTCGAATGTTTTTGATCTCAGCATGACATTTGCAGCTCCCTTGGCTACGTTAGGTAAGCTATAAAGTCCGCTCCCGTGGCTTAAAGGCGCTGCATGTAGGATTACATCCTCGGGACCAAGAGGAGACTGTCAGCAAAAAAGTTCATGGTCATGGTCATGAGGTTATGATGGGTGAGCATTGCTCCTTTTGGCTGACCAGTCGTCCCAGAGGTGTAGAAAAGCCATGCTAAGTCATTCCGCTGGACATCCACATCAACAAAGTTTGGGGATTGCCCCTCGAGCAGTTTCTCATAACGGAGCATTCCTTCTAAGGGCTCGGAAATGCAGATGTAATACTTGACCCTGGGCATCTCGTTCTTAAGAGCATATAAGGAATCTCTGAAGTCATCGCCTAAAACAACTGCAACAGCCTCCGAGTTATCTATAATAAAGCTACACTCTTTAGGGTGTAGGCGAAAATTGATAGGAACAGTCCCTATCCCAGCCTTGAAGCAAGCAAAGAGGGTTTCAAGGAATTCCGGGCAGTTATGCAAGAGGATGGCTACATTGGAACCCTTCTCAATACTCAAACCTCTAAGGGCGTTAGCCAGTTGGTTGATCCGCTCATTCGCCTGTTGATAGGTCAACTCATAATCCCCATAAGCAATTGCCAATCTTTCAGGAAAGCTCCGGGCGCTCTTTGTAAAAAGGGTTCCGACATTCATAAAACTTCCTTTAACTGTTGTTTTGAGATGTGGAAAATTTAATAAATTTATTTGAATCCCGTAAAAAATCTAATCATCGAATATTGTTCAGAATAATTTTGTTATTATTTCCTTTTCATCTTCTCTTTGTGAAACAAATTGTAATAAAGGTAGGCTAAATTTTGAAATCTGATTAAAACTTTCTCGCTGATAAGTTGGATGGGGGCCTATATCATTAGGTATTGCTTCTTCACCTCCTCATTAGTTTCCAGTTCCTCAATGCTTCCCTGATAGCGAATCACTCCTTTACTGATCACATAGGCTCGGTCAGATACGCGAATGGCAAACTTTATATTCTGCTCGGAGACGAGGATCGTTTCGCCCAGCTTCTTCAGTTGGAGCAATTGAGCACCCAATGCCCTTACTACCAATGGTGCGAGCCCTTCGACCGGTTCGTCCAAGAGGAGGAGGATTGGGTTGCCCATGAGCGTACGTCCTACTGTGAGCATCTGCTGCTCCCCACCACTTAAATACCCTCCCAGATGATTATCTAACTTAATAAGGGCTGGGAAAAGTTCGTAAATCCTTTCCACAGTCCATTCTTGACCCCCTGAATCCCTCGGTTTCTTATAGCCGATCTCTAAGTTTTCCCTAACGGTTAAATCTGGGAAGATCAGTCGATTATCTGGGACGAAACCCATCCCTTTTTGAGCGATGTAATAGGGGGGTTTGCCTATCATCTCATCTCTATAAAACTTAATGCTACCCGACCGAGGGGAGGTCAAACCCATAATACTGCGTATGGTCGTCGTTTTTCCTGCTCCGTTTCGTCCCAAGAGACAAACGATTTCACCGCGATCTACCGAGAGAGAGACGCCAAACAGGATGTGGCTTGTTCCATAAAATGTGTGAATTTCATTAACCTCAAGTATCATGCCTCTTCTCCAAGATAGACCTTCTGGGCCTTTTCATTGGACCTCACCTCTGTTGGAGTACCGTCGGCAATGAGCTCCCCTTGATGTAACACAGTGACTCTACGGGCAAAGCCAAAAACCACTGACATATCGTGCTCTGTAAACAGAATCGTCAGGTTCCTCTCCCGGTTCAACCTCTGCACGAGTTCCATGGTTTCCATGGTTTCTTCCCCGGACATTCCAGCAGTGGGTTCGTCCAAGAACAGGAGATCAGGCCTATTGCCCAGGGCGATGGCCAATTCCAACCGCTTCTTGTCACCCTGTGATAGGGTACCTGAAATGGTATTTACCTGTCCGGCAAGCCCACAGGATTCCAGTATCTCCTTCGTCTCTGATTTTGCAAGTCGGCTGGCCGGGGTAAAGAAATTGAGCGTCTTCTTCTGTTGGGATAAAACCGCCTCTCGAACATTCTCATAAGTTGTCAAGGTGGGATAGATATTGCTGACCTGAAAGGCTCGGGCAATACCGAGGCGTGAAATCATATGGGGAGGCAACCCAGTAATGTCCTCATCCTTAAAAAGTATCTTTCCGGAGTCGATCTCATGGAAGGCTGTGATGAGGTTGAAAAAAGTGCTTTTCCCTGCGCCATTGGGACCAATAATGGCTGAGAATTCTCCATACTCCATTTGGTAACTGACATTTAAGATGGCTTGGAGACCACCGAAGGCTTTGTTTAATTTGATGACTTGAAGAATAGGTGTCGAAGCCATTTTATCCTGACTCTTTCTTAGAATTATTCATCTCACTAGGTTGAATCTTTTGTTGTAATGTTCCAAGAATTCCCCCTGGCAAAAAGAGTACGATAAAGATGATGATGATGCCGATAGTGATGGGCCAATATTCCGTAAAACCGGTAACGAAAGCCGATAAGAAGGTGTAAACCACTGAACCGACGAGGGGACCAAAGAAACCCAAAGGTCCTCCAATCACTGCCATGAAGACAGGTATGCCAGAATGTCCCCAGTTGGCAAGGTCAGGAGCAATGCTACGGTTAAATGGAGCCCAAAGGCTCCCTGCGAGTCCCGCGAACATCCCTGAGATGACAAAATTGATAAGCATATATTTTCGAATATTAATGCCGATGAATCGGGTACGGTTACTGTTGTCCCGTATCGCTCGCATGGTATAGCCAAAGGGGGAGTTAATAATAAACCACATGACAATCAAGGCCGCGATCACCACCGCTAATGTAAAATAGTAGTACACATGGGGATCCTGTAATAATGGGGGGACTGGTATTCCCTGAATCCCATTATCTCCTCCAGTAAAGTCATACCATTGGAAGATAATATAAAAGACCAACTGGCCGAAGGCCATAGTAAGGATGGCAAAATAGATTCCAATTAGACGAACACAAAAGTATCCAAAGATCAGGGCACATATGCCAGCCAGGATGATGGAAGCAACGATACATAGGGGAAGAGGGATGGAAGCTTTGGTGATCATCAGGGCAGTTGTATAAGCGCCAATGCCATAATAGGCAGCTTGTCCAAAAGAGAGTTGCCCCATATAACCGAAGAGGAGGTTGAAGCTCGTGGCGAAAAGGCCCATGATGAGGATCTCTGTCAGGACATGGACCCAAAAAACCCCTACCACCATGGGCAAGACAATCGAGGCGGCTACGGCTAAAACAAGCCACCCATACGACGATCTGAGAACACCAAGTTTTATCATCCCTTAAGCCCTCATTGGTGTACCGAATAACCCCCAAGGACGTACAATAAGAACGATGGCTGTTACAACGAAGATGAGGACGAGCGCCATCTTTGGAATTACCAGAATAGCAAATGCATAAACCAGACCCACGATGAGAGATCCCACTAGTGCCCCTGGCAGGCTACCAAATCCTCCAATCACCACGACAGCAAAACATTCGACAATGATCGACATATCCATCCCCAGCGTGATTGACGATATGGGAGCCTGAACACCTCCGGCCAGGCCAGCAATAAATAGGCTCAAAGCAAAAACTCCAGCATAGATTCTGTGTACAGGGATGCCCAATGCACCCACCATCTCCCGGCTGAAAACCGAGGCTCTGACTGTCCGGCCGAACTTTGTTTTATGCAATAACCACCAAAGGCCCCAGGCTACAAATCCTCCAAGACCAATCACAAAGATGTAATAGGTTGGGAAAGGGGCACCGAAGATATTAATGAAGCCGTCCATCCCCTTTGGCCGCGTAACGATGCGGTCCTCTACACCCCAGGTCAATTTGATCACATCTCCAATGACCAGCACGAGCGCATACGTAAGAAGAAGTTGTTCAGGAAGAGATCTTTCATAAACACGACGAATCAAGATGACCTCAATGATCCATCCAATTCCAGCCATCGTCAGTGCTGCCAATGGGATGCTGATCCAGAGCCCATAGGTAGGGGAGTAGAGTATCTTCCAGAAAGTCCATGTAAAATAAGCCCCGACCAGCCAAAACGAGGCATGGGCAAAGTTAAGGATATTCATCACACCAAAGATCAAAGTCAGTCCCGAGGAAATGAAAAACAGGATCATTCCTCGGGACACCCCACTCAAAAATTGACTAAAAATTTGGCTTCCAGTCATTTGACTCCTCTTCTTAGAACTTTAATTCTTCGGGTTTCCTCTTTTTGGCCAGTCCTGACTTTTCTCTCACACCTGAAATCTCAGACTCGGGACGCCACGATTCTTCTCCAGTGATAATGAGCAGGTCTTTGTAGATCGGGAAAGGATATTTGGGGTCATCAGCAATAATACCGATATAAGATTGGCAGTTGAGCATGTTGTCGATTTTACGGAAATAGAGTTTACCGCGAGTCGTATTGACTGTCAATCCTTTCAAGCCATTTTTGACCTTCTCGATATCGATACTTTTTGCCTTCTCAATCCCCTGTTTCAAAGCGTAAACGGCATCGTATTCCATAACAGCCCAGTCACTGGGGTACTGATTATACTTGGCTTGATAGTTCTTTACAAAATTGGTCATCATGGGAATGTCCATGTGAGCGAAGAAGGGAGCCCGGGTTTCTCCGATTAAACCCCGGGGGAGTTCATCCTTCATCTCAATCATCTCTGTCACTGAGATCAGGCAGGCATAAGGAAACTTATCGAAGAAGCCATAGGGTTTGGCCTGCTTCATCCAGGCGATATTGTCTTTACTTGCAAGGGCTGC
>Ga0315281_10008037_pt1 | contig 14761 bp, 18 predicted proteins | sample YL17G07_0_MG_FD_204540 | JGI IMG/M metagenome (GOLD analysis project Ga0315281, IMG submission 204540) | Sediment microbial communities from Yellowstone Lake, YNP, Wyoming, USA - YL17G07_0 | ecosystem: Environmental > Aquatic > Freshwater > Lake > Sediment | place: USA: Wyoming | collected...
GCGGTAATTGACGTTTGCACCTTTGGATACAAGCACCCGGACAGATTCAACGTCTGTAGTGTCCACTGCTTCCATCAGCAATATATCTGAGGAGCGGGGAAGCATCTTGTCGAAATCCATAGTTGTGGCACACGCTCTTATTTTAAATACAATTTCTGGGATTAATAAATAGATCTTTTTTCTCTACCCGAATACACCATAATACCCATGGGAACAGGCATCATAACGTGCCGGATTTACCGGGAAAAATGGTATTTATAGTCAAATACCTTACTTTTAATATTGTTTCAATCATTTTGACCGCTATAACCTCCGTTTTCACAGATTCGACCAATTTTTGCCCATTTAACTATTCCGGGTTGTATTAAACCAAAGGTTCTTGACTATAAATGAATGAAATAAAAAACTACTTCATTGATTCACGGATCGCTTCTTTTACCTTATCGTCCTGTTCAGCTTCAAGAGCGGTGGCTAGCGCGGTATGCACCTTCTTTCCACCGATTGCTCCGAGTGCCCGTGCTACCATCATCCGGACATAATTATTCTCATCTTTAAGAAGGATGATCATCGGATCGATCGCATCAGAGTCCCCGAATTCACGCAGCCCTTTTGCTGCCATATACCGTACATGTTCACGGTTATCCCTGAGTCCCTGGATCAGGGGCTGGACTGCTTTTTCATCGGCAATCTTTCCCAGCGCTTCTGCTGCACGGTACCTGGTCTCCCATTTGGGCTCCTTCATTGCTTCAGAGAGCGGTTCAATTGCCGCTTTTCCCAGTGTGGATAGGGCGAGCATTGCCTGTTCACGCACGGATTTGTCGAAATCCGCAAGTGCATGGATCAGGGGTTCGATTGCACGAGGATTCTTGGCCTGTCCCAGCAGGTATGCGGCATATTGGCGGATATTTGGATCCGTGCTGTCGAGAAGGGATTTTATCAACCCTTCAAGATTCTGTTTCTCGAGATCCTCTGCTCCTTCGGGTTTATCGGGTACATTTTGTGCTTCCATGATCTCTCATTGAAATATCTCCCGTTTTGTTATTTAATTGCGATCGATCCCTGCCGGGTAAATTCAACGAAATCTGGACAAAAAAAGATTATGGCGTTTGATCTCTGCCGGATAACTTCCGGTTGTTGGTACTGTGCTAAAATAGTGGATGGTGATGAGGATTAATCTGTTCTGATAGCAGTATAGTGTGGTCCCTCGCTCACGGGCTCGCAGTAATCTCCTCCGATTATTGGATAACTCTTGTTTTTCCCTTTGCTGCTCTGGCGACGAGTCAAAGAGCGTTACGAGAGCTCATTTCTGTGCCTTTTCCGATGTACTGTATCGGTATGCACCATCCGAAAGCGGGGGTGACGGGATGAATCCGTGCAGTAATCACCGTAACTGACCGGGTGATCTTCAATGTTACAGGGCCAGCATCCGGGCTGCAGTTATGTCTAAAGACTGCGCAACAGACAAGACACCCTGTGCGGTGGTCTGGGGAAGATCTTCTTTAACGAGAACCGCGCGATAGGAATCTCTCAGGGATTGGACGGTAGTACGGAACTGCAGGAGCGTTGCTTTCGCACCCTCCGTGTTACCATTATCGAGTTGAGTGGCTGCTACTGCCAGCTGGGTAGTCCCGGTGGCCACGTACGTTCCAGCAGATCCGTTGATCAGGCCTCGTGTCTGTAAATCTGCATTTACCATACCGGCCCGTGTCATCATGGCCCTGCCCTGCTCGATCTTCTGCCGGATGTTGTAATCCGGAGATACATTCATTCGGAGTTCTCGTACGGTCTGGGCAAATCCGATGGAAGATGCATGGATCTTTTTATGTGTCTGTTCGATACACTGATTATCCCGTGTCCTGATAGAGGTTGCAAGTTCATTGCGCATTGTGGTGATCTCCTTAAGTTTTTCCTGTGCTGCGGTAATTTCATAGCCGTTACTCCTGAATGCTGTCAGCATCTCCCCTGCACGCTCCACCCGCAAATCAAAATCGGCAAGATCGGTCTTCTTACGGGTATCCCAGTACTGATCATCTAACGATCTCATGCTGGTACTTGCCGCAAGAGCGGATTGCATGGATGCGCGAAGTTCACCGGGTATTCCGTTTGACGCTTTCATCTGGACAGCAGTCTCGTCGCGGAATGACTGGGTAATCCCGCGGAAATCCTGCAGGATGGCATCTAGTGCTTCATGGGAGTCTGCCATTCCGACATTCGTTTGTGATTTCCTGAAGTTTTCATGGATCGTGGAGAGTGTTGTTGCCGAACCGTTGATCGATGCGACATACGCGATGGTTGCCTGCATCCCCACCTCTTCTTTTGCGGCAAGCCATGCGACATGCGCCTGCCGCACAGTGAGCTGGTTTTCAAAGATAGGGAACGTCTCAATGATGACCGTTGACGGATTCGGTTGGGAGACAATAGCCGATGCGTGTGCCGGTAGTGCGATAAGCACAAGGAGCATCCAGCCTGCGGCAAATAGTATCACGGATTTTTTTGGAAACATGAACATTCACCTTTCATGGGGATGCGACTGTCCATCCTCCACGATGGAACTTACACATACACGGTCAGCAGCGAGTATATTAAATTCGTAAAATCATCGGGGTATATTTGTAGAACCTGGAGGTTAGCTTATCCGGCATATCATCCCTACGGAAAGAAAGCACAAATTGTTTTTTAACTACCAATAAAATCGCAGTTAACGCTTGACTTTTATATTTCACACAACAATGCTCTGATATGAACTACAAAGTCATCGCCCTCCTTGTGGTGTGTATCGCAGTAGTTGTCTCTGCCGGTTGTACAGCTGGAAATATTCAGAAGTCCGCCTCAACACAGGACACAGCTCCGATGAACGACAACGGTGTCCGCTACCAGTCAGAAGCAAAGATGTCGTATGCCGGCAATAGCGCTCCCATGCCCGTGCCGACAATGGCGCCAACTGCGGATGAGCCGGGATCCGGTATTGAGACAAAGATCATTAAAACAGCATCCATCACACTGGAAGTGACGGATGTGCCCGGGGCAGTTGAAACCTTAAAAAATATTGCTGCACAAAAAGGCGGGTATCTCTCCTCAACCAATGTCCAGAAGGGCTACAATGACCGTCTCACGGGTTCTGTTGTCATCCGCATACCCCAGGCGGAGTTCGAAAACGCCCTTAACGGTGTGAAAGCAATCGGCACCGTCAAATCCTCTTCCACGCAGGGGCAGGATGTCACTGAGGAATATGTTGATCTTCAGGCCCAGAAAACCTCGTACCAGAACCAGCTCGCCCAGTACAATGCCATAATGAAGCAGAGCACCAAGATCGAAGACATCATCAAGGTGCAGCAACAGATCGACCGTGTCCAGACCGAACTGAACCGGCTCGAAGGGCGGCTCAGATATCTCAACAGCCGGATCGATCTTTCAACTATCACGGTCAGTCTGCAGGAACCGGAACCGGTTGGCGGCGATACCGGGCACAACTTCATCACTACCATAAATGAAGGGATTGCCGGGTTCTTAGGTATGATCGACGCAATCATTATCATACTCTTCACCCTGCTCCCGCTCATCATCATAGGTGCTATCGGGTACGGCATTTACCGCTGGAAAAAAGGGAATAAACCGGCTGCTGTCCCGGCTGAACTGACAGAAAAGAAATAATTTTTTATTTGTTCTTCTGTTCCAGAAGGAAGCGGATCTTTTTGAGCTCATCGAGCATCAGCAGGTTGGTGCTCATAGAGCCTGTTGCTGACTGAACAGGTGCGCTTGTTCCAGTACCATCATTGTGGACACCGGAGCCTGACTGCCGCACCAGAGTGCGGATCAGCTCACGAAGTTCGTCTGCATGCTCGATCGCTTCAATCCGTATCTCCGGCACAGCCTGCCCCGAATAGCCGGCAGTCTGGATGGAGAGCGAGGATATGTTGAGCCATCGCATGACAGGACCCTGCTTGAGATCCAGGTTCGTGATCCGGTTATATGGTACAATACCGGTGGTGCGGAACCAGACACCGCGCTTCCACCGCATCTCGTCTTCATGGAGCTCATACCATATGCTCTCGTAATACAGCTTCACCCAGTATGCAAAGAGCACGAACACTACAACGATACAAAACAAGAGAACTGTAGTGAGCAGTGCATCGGCTGGCGACGACAGGAGCGCAGGAAATATCATGCACGCAAGGATAAAGACCACAATGAGGGCGAAATCGACAATAAACCAGGTGACCAGTGCCGGCGCAGGCTTGAATGGGATACTCAGGGGGAAATGGGTTTCCGGAGCCATACGTAATCTTACGTGTATATCTTTTCTGAAGTGAAAAAAATGTATCGGAAAAAAGTTACGGTGATGAAGTGGTGGTATTCGTCAGCGGTGCGGTCGTCTTTGCGGTCGTAACATTGGTGACAGGAGGAGAAGTTGTCTTAACCGTAGTGACATTGGTTACCGGTTTAGTGGTAGTAGTCACATTCCCTGAAGCGGTTGTCGGTACTGCGGTTGCAGTCATATTACCCGCTCCAGCCTGGGGGGCTTGTGCCACACCGGTTGTCGCATCGGCTGATACCGTCACTTTACCAAACCCGGCACTGGTTTTTCCACTGGTCAGCAGACCGCCATTCTTGTAGATCTCAACAACGAGTTCGTGTCGGGTAGAGCCGTCCATCTTTTCAATGGTCACTTCAACAGGACCGGTCGCATTCTCAATCTCATAAAACCGGTCACCGGAATTTATAACGGTCTGCAATGCAGCGGGCATACCATAGCTCCCTTTCCAGCCTCCGAGATAACTGACATGAGCATAAACCCCGGTAGCCGGTACAGAGGGGGTCGTAGTTGCTTGAGGGATAACAATCGTGCCGGAGGGTTCAGGAGTAGAGGAAGTTGCAGGTACTACCGTTGCGGAACCGGGTATGGGTGATCCGCTGCCCGAAATCATCGGATAAACGAATACCACACCTGCCACCGCTATCACGATGAGGAGAATAATCACGCCAATGGCCATGAACACTTTTTTGCCGGGCATACGGCTTGCACCACGCGGTTTTCTTGGGGTGGGTGATGCTGCCGTTGGCATCGATGCCGGATTCAGGGGGGTTGGAGAGAGCTCTTTGGGGGAGAATAACCGGGGTATCAAAGACTTTGCTGCAGGTTTCTGCTGAGGCGCAGTTACCGCAGGTGCGGGCTGAGGGCTTTCAACGGGTTCCGGGGGATTATCGTACAACGGGGAGTAGGGACGTTGTGCGGTTTTCTGTGCCGGAGGTGAAGGGGGTACATATCTCCGTGGATCATCTGGCACCTTTACCGATGAGCGTTCGATGAGTGGCTCGATTGTCTGAATTTCCCGGTCGATCGGGCGTTGCGCCTGTGCCCGGTAATCGGGAACAGCAGGTGCCGCAGGGGCAGTACTGACGGGCGGGATGATGGAAGATCCGCAGCGGTTGCAGAAGCCTGAACCCTCCGGCACCTTGTTGCCACACCGTGAACAGAACGTGCCGAATTCGGGTGGTGGTGCATCAGACTCTTTTGCAGCTGCCGGGGTTTTTGATGGTGCATTCTCGATGATCTTTTTGATCGGGTGGATCGTGTCCGCCTCTTTTTTCGGCAAAGGTCGTGCGGCAACCGGTTGAACCGGAGCTCCTGTCACTTCAATCCGTGGAGAAGGGGCCGGTTCGGTTCTTCTCTGGGGCTGATCAAGCCCGGGAATTACTTTTCTGATCACCTGTTCAAACGAGGAGGAGACATTCTCTTTAAGGATTTTTACCCACTCGTCCCGTTCTTTGCTCCGGCTACCTCCGGCAGTGCGGGAGAAGGTGAGAATCATCTGCCGGGTCTCACCGGTCCTTGTAATCACCGTGACCGTGACAACCGGATCGCGGATCGCATTCTCTCCACCCTCAACATCCTTGATAGTGGCAAACGGAATCTCTTTTGGAGGCAGGAGATTTTTTGCCCGGTCGACCAGAACAATCCGTTTGTTGGTGAGAATGCCTTCAAACGGGATCGACTTGACATATACTCCCTGCGTCCGCACGAGCACCGTCTCATCACTGCGCAGATCTGGATCACCCATAATACCACTCCTTAAGTCAGTCTTCTTTGCAAGTTGTATGTATTGCAAGAAAAAGATGTTTATCAGTGTTTACCAGTATTTGCCAGATAACCATATGGGTAAACCGCTTGCACGTCTGCACCCTGCGGGATATCCGGACCAGAGGATTATTTGATAAATTCTACCGTGTCCGGCAGCGCACCGTGCCGTGCGAGTGCTTCCTTGAACTGCTTTGAAGCGAGCATATGCTTTTTGATCTCAGACGAGATCGTAATCCCGCACTCCCGTGATTCAGGATCATCAGGAGTACAGTCGCAGAGTTCTCCACACATACCCTGGTCGAAAATGTATTTAATGATATGATTCTGGACAAATGTCAGTTCGGTCATCATCAGCTGACCGGGCATCTTTGCGCAGGCGAACGTAAAGCGGATCACATCTTCAAGCGGGTGCGGAAAATTCTCAACTGAGAGTTTTATGAAACACTCCACTTCAAACCGTTCATTCTCGACTTTTCGTATCGCCGAGTGTTCAATGCTCATCATGAGCACGCGTTCACCGGGGATCAGGTGGATGTGGTGATCCTTGTCAAGCATGGCAATGCTGGTTTTTGTCAAACAACTCACCGTATGTTGATCTTCTGCTCCCCTCAATAAAGCGCTTGTGCTCAGCAGAGGGGTTATCTATGCAGAGCCGGCAAGATTTTAAATCCACATGGTGATGGAGTACGATATGAAAATCCGGTTCATTGCACTCATTCTTGTCGTGCAACTGGCGGTCAGTTCTGCAGGTTGCCTCTCTCCGGCTTCTCCACCCCAGCAGACACCGCTGCCTGCAACTCCTCCGACACCTGAGAGCACAAGTGCCACAGTCCCGCCGGGCGATATGGCACTCCAGTTAACGGATGTGCCTCCTGATTACCTGCTCAAAGACCGTACGGTGATAGCCTACAGCGAAGTATCCCAGCTCGCCCGCGATCTTGGCTGGCGGCAGGGGTACAGGGTGATGTTCTACCGGATGAACCGGGAAAAAGATGATATGACCGGTATCCGCCAGTCCATCAGTGTTTATCCACCCGAGAACATGGACAAGGTCTATGCTATCGAAACAGAAGGGATCCTATCCGGCGAAAATGGTACCAAGCGGTATGAGATCCCGTTCCCCGGAATCGGTGACCGGAGCATGGCCTTCCGCGAAACCCGGGTTGGAGATCCCCTGGATTTCGCGGTATATACCGTAATTTTCAAAAAGAAGAACGTGTTTGAAACAATTACCATGGGTGGCACATCAACGGATTACGAAACGTTAAAGGATGTGGTTCGTAAGGCGGCAGACAAGATCCAGTAATTTTTCCCCAGCCGCAAACACCACCTGTGATTTTTCACAGCATATACAATCCAGACTCACTTTTTTTTAAGTACCGCATCCTATTGAGCTGTGCGAGAGTGATTCTCTGGTATTTACCTGCCGGCAGTGCGGTACGTGCTGCATGTATCTGGGCGACTATATTGTGATCGAACAGCAGCTCGGGCCATTTACGTTTGCGGCTGAATCGGTCTCAACCGGCACACCGTTTGTTGCCGAGATCGATGAGGACAAGCGGCACCTGTTTGCGGATCACACGTTTCCGGACCAGCACCCGGCCGCGTGCCGGTTTCTCCGGCCGGACGGGGATCTTTGCCGCTGCACCATTCACCGGGACAGCCCGGCCCAGTGCAAGTTTTACCGTTGCGTGGTGATGCGGGTGTTTGATACGGTGGGAAACAGGATAGGGGTTGTAACCGGCACACTCTCACTCCATTCCGATGATTTGCAGCTCAGGGCCGTATGGAGAGAGGCAGAGAAGATGTGGCCCTCATCAGATAATGACGCGGAGACATGGCTGGCCACATTTTTACAGGAAAACGGGTACCGGGTGGAATGACGCAGTTCACGGTAAAAAAAAACGATCTGAAATACCCCCTTTCCAAAGAAGTCACAAAAAAATTTGGCTTATCGTCATCTCCTTTGGATTGATTGCTCAATTGGTTCATTCAATGAACACTGCCATTGTATCGCCCCACCGGAAGCTCTGAGGGGGATGGCGGAGTCTGTCGGGGGATATTAGCCCCCATCTCCCTGATTTCACATAATATTGATTTCTTTAAAAAAACGGCGAACAGCCATTTATAAAATTTTAAAACCAGAAAATCAGTATTACGCCCGGGTCGGAATTCGAATCCGAGTCGATTGCGTGACAGGCAATCATGATAGGCCACTACACTACCCGGGCACATTGTTAAACAGTAATCCCGCCTCCCAGATTCGAACCGGGGACATCGCGGTAGCCGCGCAGTTACCTATAACGGTAAACCAATCTACAGCCGCGCACTCTACCAAGCTGAGTTAAGGCGGGGCACTGCGCTATTAATGTAGGGATAGTTCAGTATTAAATATATCGCTATTTGCATCAATTTAACGGCGAAATTGCTGCGGATATTTCCCGAGTTTAGGGCTTCTTTAAATAATTCGCGTCCCAATAAAAGAGTATGACTGCTCGCAAGGATGTTGCGGGGGATCGTTTTCTTCACCGATAGCTCGGCGAATAACAACGTGACCATTTTCGACACTACGCTCCGGGACGGAGAACAGACCCCGGGAATTGCGTTCACTTTTGAACAAAAACTCCAGATCGCACGTCAGCTCTCTGACATCGGTGTCCACGCGATTGAGGCAGGATTTCCTGCTTCGTCAAAAGCCGAGAAAGAGACGGTGGCTGCTATCAAAAAGCTCGATCTCGAGGCGACCATCTGCGGACTCGCACGCTCGGTCAAAGCAGACGTTGATGCCTGTCTTGATTGTGATGTCGACATGGTGCACGTGTTCATCCCGACATCGGATATCCAGCGGGAGAACACGATCAACAAAAGCCGGGAGGAAGTGCTCTCCATAACGGGCGAGATTATCGGCTATATCCGTGAGCATACGGACAAGTGCATGTTCTCGGCGATGGATGCGACACGGACTGACTGGGATTACCTGATCAAAGTCTTCCGGACCGCTGCAGACGCCGGTGCCACAATCATCAATGTACCGGACACGGTAGGCGTCATCTCACCCTCAGGAATGAAGACGCTCATCACTCGGATACACCGGGATGTTGATTGTCCTATTGACGTGCACTGCCACAACGATTTCGGCCTTGCGGTAGCAAACACGATTGCCGCAGTGGAAGCCGGTGCTTCGCAGGTACAGGTCACCGTGAACGATCTTGCCCAGACCACTATGATCATGGAGTCGATCTACCGGATCAATACCGGTATCAAAAAGGAACGGCTCGTTGAAACCTCGCGTCTCGTATCCCGGTTCAGTGGCATCACCATACCTCCCACCCAGCCGGTTGTTGGCGAGAATGTCTTCTCGCATGAAAGCGGCATACACTCGCATGGTGTGATGAAAAACTCTGCCACCTTCGAACCCGGCATCATGACTCCGGAGATGGTCGGGCACCGTCGCAGGCTGACTCTCGGAAAACATGTCGGCAGGCACGCAGTGCACCAGATGCTCTCCGAGGTCCATATCAGTCCCAACGACACCCAGCTGGATGCCATTGTCGAGAAAGTCAAGGCAATCGCCAGCAAGGGCAAACGGGTGACCGATGCCGATCTCTACGAGATCGCGCAAACCGTTATGGAGATCCAACTGAACCACAAGATGCTCGACTTAATGGATATCGCAATCATGACCGGAAATCACATGATCCCCACCGCGAGTGTAAAGGCGATGGTAAACGGCAAAGAGCATGTCTTTTCAGCCGTGGGTAATGGCCCGGTTGATGCTGCCTTAAACGCTATCTTCGGGATCGTGCCGGCGCGGGTCCAGTTAAAAGAGTTCAACATCGAAGCGATTGCCGGGGGTTCGGACGCGATGTGCCACGTCACCATTGCCGTAGAAGACGAAAACGGGAAGATCTACGATGCAAGCGGGAGCGGGGACGACATTGTACTCTCCTCGGTAGAGGCGCTGGTCAATGCAATAAACCTGACAAGCCGGAAATAATCATTTATTCATTTTTTGGTGAAGCGTACCGGATCTCTTTGAGCGTATTCATGGCTTTTTCGTACCCGTACAAGTCTGCACGGGTGGAGAGCCGGTCTATGATCTCATCAGTTGAAACGAGATAGCGTTTCCTGAGCTGGCCGTTTCGACAGGCAGTATCCAGAAAATTATCGATCCGGTCACAGACTTTAACCAGCGTAGCTTCGGGCGGGGCATCAAGAATCCTCCCGATGCTGTCGGAGAGCCGGGCTGCCTTTCCGGGAATGGTGTTCTTTTTTGTTAATGCATCGACAATGGCAGATATGTCCTGCTGTTCATCCTCCGTCAGGGGAAGGGCCGCAATAAAAGAATCCGTCAGCGAGATCCATTCAGGAGTGCAATCCTCATAGACATCGTGAAGCCAGGCAGAGATAATCGCAACATGCGAGCCGCCAAACATACTGACGTATCCCGCTACCCGGGCAGGGTGGACGATGTAAGGAGTTCTCCGGTCCTTCCGGCATTGTCCCTTATGCGCACAGGTAGCATGGTCTGCCGCAGATTTGATAGAAAAAAACTGCCGTGCTGCGGGAGCCGTATCCATACATGCTGTTTCGTGTCCGGATACAAAAAACCTGCCGGAACCTGCGTGTCCCGTAATGAAAAACTAAAAAAAAAGGAGGCCGGTTATGCGGCTGACGGAGCACCTTTGCTTTCGAGTGCTGCCTTAATCTGTGCCTGCAGCTGCTCGAATTTACCCTGCAGCATCTTTTCCTGCTTTTCTAAGGATTTAACGCGCAGTTCAAGGGACTCTGTTTTTTCGGTAAGCTTTGCATTTATGACATCTTTCTTCTTCTGCATCATGACGGTGCCGACACTCATGTACATGACTGCATCCTCTGCAGCGTCACTGATCTCTTCCTGGGCACGCTTTGCCTCACGGACTGCCATTTCGTACTGGGCCTTCTGCTGGAGGATGGTCTGGAGCTGTTGCTGGATCTGCTGGAGCATGCCCAGCTGGTTCTGTACTTTGGGTGATATATTGTTCATGATCGTTCTCCCTCTACATTTCTGCCTGTAAAGGTATTGAGGATTGCGCCGGTCAAAGCGAAATGCTTCACCTGCTCCCGGTAGTGTTGATCATCGTACGAAATAAAGAGTGGTATAGGAAAGCAAAGAAATGTGCTGTCGTCAGAATATCCACAGGTGCCGGCAGGTTTATTGCGTGGCAATCTGCTGCATCTCATCGGCAACATTGACGAGTCGCAATGCCATATTGAGTGCTGCCCGGAGCGCCGGGATATCATCTGCTTCAATCCTGAGCAGGAGCACGGTATCGCCTTCCAGCCAGCAGCTCGTTGTTGAACGCGGGTTCACTTCATCAGTGAGTTCCGGTGAAAGCGCCGCATAGATGGAAACGGCATGTTCCGTTGAAAACCTGAAGATCGCTTCATGGTGCGGCATACAAAGAATCCCTCTGTACAGTAGGGTAAAAAAGAAGATAAAGTATGGTGATTCAGGCAGCTAGCCTGAATGCGCATTGATTACCGGGCTTTCATTTCTTTGATCGCCGCGCCACGTTCTTTAAAAAGGATCCGGTGTCCACAGTATGGGCACCGCACGTTGACGTCGATCTCAACTTTCTGCTTGCACCGTGCACATTTGTAGGAACTTGCCATATATGATCCGTTTATTTCCTGTGTTCTTCGACGGTTCTGTCAATTGCTCGCTTTGCAATCTTCATAGCCGGTGTCTGCGGCACGTATGACCCGCCAGCGAACTTGAACCCGCATTTGCGGCATTCCCAGATACCGGTTCCCCTGCGCTGGACAGACAGCATGTCACATTTCGGACAGGTGTGAAGTGCTCTTGAAACAGCTTCAATGTCTGCTACTCGCTTACGTACAAATCTTCCGTACCGGCATCCAAAACGCCCGGCACTTCTTGTCACTTTCCCTTTTGCTTTATGTGTGGAGCTTGCCATAATGGATATTCCCCGATCTGTCTTCTTGTATTTGTCGTCTGAATTAATATACCTGATTGAGGATTTTTACCTGACCCTCGCCTTTGGAAAGTTTATTGATGAGATCATAGAACTCGCCCTGAATCCCGGCAGGAATGCGCACCACACAAACCCATGAACCGTCCTTCTGCCATTCGTCCTTTTCCATGGTGCACCCGGCAGCGATGTCTCCATAGGCTTTTGCGGCAAAGTCTGCAGGAATCCTGATGGCCAGCCGTAGTTCCTCGAACCTGATCGGCAGGAGCGGGCGCAGTGCCTTTACGGTCTCTTTTACCTGCTCATCGAGATGCTTGAACGGGTCGATATTCACACGCGCCTCTTCCATCGCCATCTCGATCCTGTGCGGCGGGTGCGGGTGCCCCGTCTGGGGGTTGACTGCATTGCGCGCGATGAAGTTTACCACCTGGCGGCGTTTCTCCTCAATCATGCGTTTGCGCTGATCGGAAGTGAGATGGATCTCACCTTTCTCTATGATACGGCGCGCGATCGTCTCAAAGTCCGTGGTGTGGAAGACTTTTTCGAGTGCCTCATCCGGAGCACGGGTTGCACGGGAGGAATTGCTGAAGATATTGAGGGCTGCGACTACATCCTCAATCTCAACGGCCTGCCCCTGCCTTACTAACGCAGCCTTGTCAGGGTCAACGAGAATTTCGAAGCGTTCCCCAAAACTGTCGAGGCGCGCAACGGTGGACTTTTCGAGCGGTATCATATCAGGTCAGGCTGATCACTGTTTGAACTGTTCTACATACGAGGCAACTTCTTCCCGGCTCATCTTCTTAAAGACGGGGAGTTCGCGCCCGGTGACACCGATCTCAACGGTATCCATATCGAACTTGCCTTCGGTGGCGGAGTGGAGTGCCTTGAGCCCGAGAAGGATCGCATCCTTGACCTCGATTTGAGAATTGTATTCCTCCTCAAAGACCTTCATTGCGGCAGGACGACCGATCCCGATTCCCGTTGCCTTGTACTCGAGCAGGGTACCGGAGGGATCCGTCTCGAAAAGGCGGCAGTCGCCGTCACTCACACCCGCAATGAGCAGGGCAGTACCATACGGGCGGATGCCGCCGTACTGCGTGAGCGTCTGCATGTGATCGCAGAGTTTTTTGGAGAGCGCTTCAACCTCGATCGGTTCATCGTAGGAAACGCGGTTGATCTGGCATTCAATCCGTGCCCGGTCCACCAGTGCCCGTGCATCCCCGACAAGGCCGGAAGATGCAACGCCGATGTGCTCATCAATCTTGAAAATTTTCTCTATAGATGACGCCTCAAGGAGCTTGGAACTCACCCGTTTGTCAACAATCAGGACAACGCCGTCCTTTGCCTTGATACCTACCGCAGTGGTTCCCCTTTTTACTGCTTCGCGGGCATACTCCACCTGGTAGAGCCTGCCATCGGGAGAAAAAACGGTGATCGCCCGGTCATATCCTGTCTGATATTGTGGTTGCATTCAAATCCTCCAGATCTTCTTTTGTTAAGAACAATCGGTTTGCATTTTTAAATCCCTTTTCAATTACATCAACCTTCTGACCGTGACACTGCACAATGAGGAAGGTTTTTTTTGCAAAACTGTATTCCGGCAGCACGGGTTCTTCTTCCGCACCATTCCCTGCGGTCGTCGTTTCGATATCAGATTTGGGGGATTTTTTCGGCCTGAATCGTTCGCGCAGGCTCTCGATGGTGCCGGATGCTGCGATGATACGGAGGCAGATGCGCACCTCACGGCACGCAGTAACAGTAGACAATGCAATCGCCAGCTCGCGTTCGGTTCCCCGCCTGCAACGGATGACCACATGCCCGGATTCAAGCGCAACAACTGCGGGAGTGATAATTGCCGTTGTTGCATCTCCCCAGAGCGAAGTGGTCGCATCCGATATCGCATAATACAGCTCTTTCTGATCAAGCATCGTTCCGGCGGGTTCAATCCTTGCGAGGATATACCGTCGCTTCTCGCGCAGCGTGGGCGGGCGGGGGCTCATTCGATCACTCTCACGGTCGGTTCCGGAGGGGTCATAACGGTTCCCACACTGGCAAGCGCACGTTCAACATCCGGTATATCCATTCCCAGAAGACTGCAGAGCCCGGTTATGTCACGGACACCCCGCATGTCGAGAACGGAGCAGGCATGCGTGGACAGCGTGATCGGGAACTCAAATCGCTGTTCCAGCACCAGGATATCCATATAACGGTGAATCGCGCGTTGTCGTGCGACACTCCTCCCTGTAATGATAAGGGAGAGATCGATATCCACCGCCACCCGGTTATCAGCTGCCATCTTCGCCGCCACATGGTCGAACGCGGTTTTGTCCGCTGACTGGATGCCACGGAGGATGTGAACGCCTTTGATACCGATCACTGCACGGTTGAAGCTGTTATTTCCAGCATTGACCGAGATCACCCTGCCGGAATCTTTCGAGCGTTTCACTGCAGAGATTACATCCTTTACCGGGACATCCCGTATCATGTACCCCGGGCGCACCGCAACTCCCCCATAGGTAGCGGAAGGAGCGTCAGCGGCAACAATGCTGTCAAATCCGAGCGCAGCGGCTTCGAGCGCGAGCCTGCGGACCGATGCATCTCCGATCGGGTACGGATATACAGCGGCATCGGTGATCTTCATGAATGTTAACTTTGAGTAAAAAGAGGATAAGGTTATTTGCCCTGGTTCGCGTGGGAACGGATGCTC
>Ga0315281_10008038_pt1 | contig 14760 bp, 18 predicted proteins | sample YL17G07_0_MG_FD_204540 | JGI IMG/M metagenome (GOLD analysis project Ga0315281, IMG submission 204540) | Sediment microbial communities from Yellowstone Lake, YNP, Wyoming, USA - YL17G07_0 | ecosystem: Environmental > Aquatic > Freshwater > Lake > Sediment | place: USA: Wyoming | collected...
GCTCACCATCGCCAAGGGCAGCATAGAGAAGTACCTCAAGATTTCGCAGAAGATGGTGGAGAAATACGAGCTGCCGAACTACCTCAAGCAGAGGCTGATGCTTCTTGAGCAGGACATAAGCTCCATCTTCGAGGACGAGACGGTCCAGCAGTTCTCATTAGAGCAGTTCATGTAACCCGAGTGTTCGCCGCAAGTCCAGTTTTATATATCCGAAATGTGCGAATAGGAAAAGGTGATGGTGGATGGCGAAGAAAGAAGAAATAGCTGATGTCATTAAGGCGTTGGGAATCAAGAAGGACACAGTGTATAACACTGCTCTGACCCCGCTGATGAATGCTGCCTACAATGGGCAGAAGGAAGTCGTGGAGCTGCTCATCGCGAATGGGGCGGACGTGAATGCAAAGTCCGTAGGTGGTAATAACGAGGGCTCTACTGCGCTGATGTTTGCCGCTCAGGCCGGGCAGAAAGAAGTCGTGGAGCTGCTGATTGCGAAGGGAGCGGACGTGAATGCGAGAAGCACCGACGGCGAAACGCCGTTGATGTATGCCGTCCAGTGCGCTGGAGTTTTCCATCCAGATGTTTTTGGTGTTCGAAGTTATGCTAAAAATCTAGCGATTCAGAAGGCGACCATGAAGGTGTTAATCGCGAATGGAGCGGACGTGAATGCGAGAGACAATAAAGGCAAAACGGCAGCCGATTGGGCTCCCGGGGCTGATATTAAAGAAATGCTCCGAAATCCCAAAGTGCCCGCACATAAAAAGCCGATGAAACTGAGATAAGCAAGTGCAGGGGGAGCAACCACAGGCCTGACCTCAGAGCAGACGGCTGCCCGATAACCCTTTCCACGTGCCACAGTGCAGCTATTGGCATTTATAAGCTCTGCACCGCCGACAGGCACAGGTCGTTTCCGCGGAAAGAGTTCCTAGGAAAGAAAAGTATATATAACTTATCAGTTATACTTAGTCTCGTGGATATTCTGCGTGCGGTTGCTGACGAAACCCGTTTTGCGATTCTGAAGGAGCTCGAGAGGGGCGAGGTCTGCGCCTGCAAGCTGCCTAAGCTGACGGGCAGGAGCCAGCCGAACGTCTCCAAGCACCTGCGCATCCTGCATGAGGCTGGCCTCGTCACTGTCCGCGAGGACGGAAGGAAGAGGCTTTACTCCCTTTCAAAGAGGGGAAGGAAGGTCCTTTCGGACGTCTCGATTTGGTAAGGTGGAATGAATGTTGGACTTGCTTCTTACAATTTTTAACGGCGGGGTTGCCGCACTCGTGGACTACGTCTCCGCGCACGTCCTTACTTGCCTAATACCTGCATTCTTCATCGCTGGCGCGATAAACGCCCTGTTCCCGAAGGAGGTTGTTACGCGCCATCTAGGAACCAAATCCTCCGCATTCAAGGCGTATCCCTTGTCGGTTGCAGCCGGTCTCCTTCTCGCCGTCTGCTCCTGCACGATTCTGCCGCTCTTTGCGGGCATTAGGAAGAAGGGGGCGGGAATCGGGCCCGCGCTGGCCTTTCTCTATACTGCACCGGCAACAAATTTGCTTGCGATTGCCTTCACGGGCAGCGTGCTAGGCTGGGATTTCGCATCCGCGCGCATCATCCTTTCGGTGACTTTTGCAGTCGCCATAGGAGTGATAATCACGTTTGTGTTTGGCAATGGAGAGGAAAATGCGGCTCCGGGCAAGCCCAGGCGCGTGCAGGCAAATGCCCGTGCCTCAAACACGGGACAAGGGCAGTCACTAACCCATCTCACAATTTTTCTCCTAACCCTACTCGCAATACTGTTTGTCGGAACTTGGAAGATGCCCATTGAATGGAGAATCGGGGGGCTGCTTGCCCTAATCACGCTGACTTACTTTGAGCAGAAGGCGTGGTTCACTAGGCAGCAAACTGCCAGTTGGCTTTCTGAGACGTGGGTGTTCGCCAAAACGATCTTCCCCCTCCTATTGATTGGCATATTTGTCGCGGGCGTTATAGGGGCTGCGCTCCCTGCCGGTTTCCTTGAAGCCAACTTGGGCCAAAACACAGTTTATGCAAATCTTATCGCAGTCCTGTTCGGGGTTTTCATGTACTTCCCGACCCTCGTTGAAGTTCCGATGGCCAAGACCTTCCTTTCCCTTGGCATGGCGAAAGGCCCGCTGCTTGCGTATATGCTAGCGGATCCAGTAATCTCGCTTCCGAGCATACTGGTTGTAAGGCGGTATATCGGGGACAGGCGAACGCTTGCCTACGTGTTCTTGATAATAGTTTTCTGCACGCTTGCAGGATTGATTTACGGAACGTTCACGGGGTGATATGGTGAAAATTGAGATTCTTGGTACGGGCTGCGCGAAATGCAAAACGCTTGAGGAAAACGTGAGGAAGGCGCTGGGGCCGAACGGGAAGGGCGTTGAGATAGTCAAAGTGACTGACGTTGACCAAATCCTTGAGCATGACGTGATGGCGACTCCTGCGCTGGTAATAAACGGGGAAGTCAAATGCGCAGGGAGAATTCCAGACGTTGCCGAGATATCTGGCTGGATAAAAAAGGAGAAATAACCTGGAGGTGGGCGATGTGGAAACATACTGCACAAACTGTTTGAAGAAATATGAAAAGCCGGAACAGTGCAGGCAGTGCGGCAAAGCGCTTGGAGCCGAATTCATATGCGCCAAGATAAAGTCCACCTCGGCTCATTTTTGTTCTAAAAAATGCTCGGATAAGATCGCCGTAGCCGCAGCTTACAAGCCAAATGAAACAAGTCAGGACGCGCCACAAGGGTATGAATGCAAAAAGTGCGGATACAGGTGGTTTCCCGAAGAATCCGAGACGCAACCGAAACTATGTCCGGAATGTGCAAGCCCAAAATTAATACAGTGGAAAAACGACATAGCGCAGGGTAAGTCCTCAACAATAAATGATGATAAAAAGAACTAGAAAATCGGTGTTTTGAATGAAAAGTGTTGTCGTTTATTCGACTCCGGCCTGCCCGTATTGCCTAATGGTGAAAAACTTTCTAAAGCAGAACAAGGTGGAGTTCAAGGAGATAGACATTTCCGTTGACACGGCTGCGGGCGAAAGGATGATGGAAAAAGCAGGCATCCGCTCGGTTCCGGTAACTGAGATTGACGGCGAGATGGTTGTCGGATACGACATCCCAAAGATTAAGGCGCTGTTGGGGTTGGCTTGAATGGGTTCGCTTGTTTCAGGAACCATTTCGGGAATTAAGGAGTTCTTGGCGCCTCCGTTCAACAAGGCGCTGGTCGTAGCTCTGCTCTTATTGGGCGCATTGCTGCTAATGCTTCCAGCCCAGCCGGTTTCAGGGGAACCTTCTGAAGCGGGCGTTTTTGTTGTCCATGCGTTTTATCTTCCGACCTGCCCGCATTGCGCGGAACAAAAGCCCATCGTTGCAGAACTCGATGCGGAGATGGAGAACGTCTCATTCGTTTGGCATGACGCATCCACTCCGGATGGATCAGTGCTCTTCTACGAGATGGCGTCTGCAAACGGGCTGGACCTCTCCAATTTGGGGGTGCCGACCATGTTTGTGGGCAAGCGGGCGCTAGTCGGCGTGCACTCAAAAGACGACATCCGCGCAAGCATTGTTGACTGCCAGCTTACATGTGTTGCGGGCAATCTCGAGAGCGGCGCGGTCCAGGATAGCAGCGCCAAGCTGCGCGAGTTCGACCTGCCGTTCCTCGGCAGGGTCGACTTGCTCTCGTATTCGTTGCCAGTCCTCTCGATAACGCTCGGCTTGATTGACGGCTTCAATCCCTGCGCAATGTGGGTGCTAGTATACCTGATAGCGCTCTTGGTCAATGTCAATGAGCGGAAGAAGATGTGGCTCATAGTCGGCAGCTTCCTCTTTGCGTCAGGGGTTCTGTACTTCCTTTTCATGGCAGCATGGCTCAACGCGTTCCTTTTGATGGGGCATGTGCGCTTAGTAAACATACTCATAGGGCTGGCGGCATTGGGCGGTGGTATCCTGAGCATAAAGGAATATATCACCACGAAAGGGGCGCTGGCCTGCAAGGTTGGCGATGAGGAATCGCACAAGAAGACGGCCAGCCGCCTTGAAACCATCGTTGCGCAGCCGCTCTCGTGGGGCGTCTTCTTGGCAATAGTCGCCCTTGCGTTCGTGGTCAATTCGGTTGAATTCGCATGCTCTTCCGCGATTCCTGCAGTCTTCACCCAGGTGCTCGCATTAAGCAACCTGTCCGCTATCGAGCATTACGCGTACATTGCGCTCTATGACGTGTTTTTCATGCTGGACGACCTGATAATCTTTGGAATGGCAGCCCTTGCGATAAACACTGCGTTTGGCGAAAAATACGCGAAGTACTGTAAAATCGTGGGCGGCGCAGTGATGTTGGTGCTTGGGATATTGCTCCTATTTGCGCCGCAATTGCTTAGGTGACTTGGCGCGTGGTGTGAACATGGCAAATGAAAAGCTTGGAAAATGGATGGGAATTGACCGGTCTGAAATTGACTGGTTCCCTACAATAGACTATTCGAAGTGCACCGGCTGCCTTGCGTGCGTCAAAAAATGCAGCAATGGCGTCTATGCGGTAGTAAAAGGGAAGCCGAAGGTCGTGAAGCCAAAGAACTGCGTTGTGGGCTGCAGGGGCTGCGAACCGGTTTGCCCGGCCGGCGCCATCAGCCACCCCCCGAGAGCATATCTGGAAGGTTTGACAAAAAGGAAAGATTTCAAAGCCGGCTGCTCGTGCGGCGGCAAGTGTGGTGATTAGGATAAAACTGAAGCCTGCGATTTTGGGTGTCGGCGTGCTTGCAATCATTGTCCTGGCAGCCGCTGGCATCCTGTCCGGGTGGCTGCCCGGCGGAAACACACCTGGTGACGAACTGGCAAACACAACCCCGACGCCTGAGGTTACGCCCTTATTGACTCCGGTCCCCACGCCAAATGCAAGCCCGAGCCCCACGAATTCACCAGCCAGCTCGCCAACCCCCGAGCCCACTTCCACGGCGACACCGTCCCGGGAGGCAACTCCGACGCCTACTCCAGTCTCGCTTGGAACGCCAACCGCAGACGACATACTTCACCTGGGCGCCCATACGGACAAAGTAGTGTATAGCCCTGGAGAAGAAATGCGCGTAACGGTAAGCGTGAATGCAAGAAGGGAGGTTCGGGCGGCTAACATTTGGATTTACGGGTTGGAGAATGCTTGGCATACCCAGTACCTGAACCGCAAGTATCCGGCCACTCTGAAGCAAGGCGAAAACGAGTTCAATTCAACGTTCATACTCCCAGACTGTTCCTCCTGCTCCGGAATTTCCTACGGTGAGCACAGCTTTGAAGTGATGGTGCTTGCGGACGGGATAGTGCTTAAAACCGCAACAACGAAAATAGAGATACGGCCGGATTGATTTAAAAGGCGGTGTTTTAATGAAGAATTTGTACCTCGCAATTGGAGTCATGCTCGTAGTCGCAGCCATTGTCTTCCTGCAATTCTTGGCTTCGGGCAGCCATCCACCTGCGCCCGATGGCACCCTGCAATCCCCAACGCAGCCAGGCAACACATCATACTCTGCGGCTCCAGCGCAAAATTCGTCGCCTGCTGGCGGGGTTAGGGTGGAGGTCATCCACTTCCACGGCACGCACCAGTGCTATTCCTGCATCACCGTTGGCGACTATGCTGCGGAAACGGTCAACACCTATTTTTCCCAGGAGCTAAGCGAAGGGAAAATTACGTTTGCCCATGTGAACGCCGAACTGCCTGAAAACCAGGAATTGGCAGCGAAGTACGGCGTAACCAGCGCGTCGCTGTGGATAGGGGTGTACGACGCTAACGGCTTCCACAAGGAGCAGGACACGCAAGTGTGGTACAAAATCAACGACAAGGCGGGTTACATGAGCTATTTGAAAGGCGTCCTGGAAAAAAGGCTTCTCGGGGATTTGAGTTGAAATGGTGGATAACTCTATTATTTTTGCGGGCGTTACTGGCTTTGCCCTGCTGGCTTCTTTTGTTTTGGATAGGGAAAAAACAGTACGGGGCCTAAAGAAAGGCGCAAAAATGTTCTTAAGCATCGTTCCGCCTTTCCTGAACATCCTGATTGTGGTGGCCATAATGCTGTTCCTGGTTCCAGAATCCCTTATCGAAGGGTATACTGGCTCCAACTCCGGAATTTCCGGGATGCTTATCGCAGCGGTAATAGGGTCCATCGCCTTAATACCCGGGTTCATCTCTTATCCGCTGGCCGCAGCGTTGCTCGCCAAAGGCGCCTCTTACCAGGTTATCGCGGTTTTCATGACCACATTGATGATGGTCGGGGTGGTCACACTTCCCCTTGAGATCAAATACTTCGGCAAGAAGGCGGCGATCGCGAGGAACATCCTAAACCTCATCGCGGCTTTGGCGATTGGAATTTGCGTGGGGGTCCTGATGCAGGCATGGTAAAGAAACTCGTGAAAGAATATATCTGGATACTCGCATTCCTATTCCTAACGGCAGTCTCACTTCTATTTGGGTTTAGTCCGGGCGCAGCAATTTACGTTAATTTCCAGGCTTATTTTATCGAGATGATAACATTCATCCCCCTTCTCTTCATCCTGATAGGGCTGTTTGATGTATGGGTGTCCAAGGAGTCAATTGAGCGGCATGTCGGGAAAGATTCGGGGGCCAAGGGCATTATCCTTGTAATCCTCCTGGCAATGCTTCAAGCCGGTCCGTTGTATGGGGCATTTCCAGTCGCTCACATACTTTACAAGAAAGGCGCCAGCGCCAGAAACATTTTTATTTTTCTTGGGGCTTTCTCTTCGCTGAAAATACCTATGCTGGGAATCGAAATTGGATATTTAGGGTTAAAATTCACATTAGCAAGAACGTTAGTGTCTCTGCCCTTGTTTATCCTGATAGCGGTGATTATGGAGAAAATGATGGGAGAAAAGTTTGTGGTTAACGACGTAAGCGTGAACAAGGTTTGAGGGTGAATGCGGTTTGATGGACTTGAATGGCATCATGTCGCTCATGGAAACAATGGGCACCAGTGAAATTCCGCTAGTGGCAGCTTTCTTCATAGGGCTGATGACTGCGATAAGTCCCTGCCCCCTGGCAACGAACATCACCGCGATAGCATACGTTTCGAGAAAGTTGGACAACAGCAGGCATACGCTTTTAGTCGGATTACTCTATGCAGCAGGAAGGGCTTTCGCCTATGCCGCCCTCACGAGCCTGATAGTTTATGTTGGCGTCAACACGATGCAAATTTCCTCTTTTATTCAGGCGTACGGGGAAAAGCTGCTCGGTCCCCTCCTGATTGTGGTCGGCATCGCGATGCTCGGCATAGTGAAAATCAATCTTCCATCCGGTGGCACCCAGATGGCGTCTTTGCAGGCGAAATTGGCGGACAAGGGATACCTCGGCGCGTTTCTCCTCGGCGTGGTGTTCGCGCTTGCATTTTGCCCTTTCAGCGCGGTCCTTTTTTTCGGCATGCTGCTTCCGCTTGCCCTTAAAACCGGTGATGCGGTGCTGTTGCCATCTGTTTTCGGGCTCGCGACCGGGCTCCCGGTGGTGCTTTTTTCAGTGCTGCTCGTGAAAGGTGTTTCAAAGCTAAGCCAGACATTGAAAACAGTTCAAAAAGCCGAGAGATGGATGCGGCTGGCTGTAGGCGTGGTATTCATTTTGGTTGGGCTTTATTACGTCATTAGACTATTGTAGTGAAGCGTGTAGCTAGTGATATTAATCAGCTCTGCACCTGCCAGACGAGCGTAGTTTCTTTGAACGCTCATCCCCCCATTTTTAAAGATGCACGACGCATATACCATAGTGCGATGAAGCTCGCCTTGCCTTAAAGCTAAACCGCCGCCTTGGCTGATAGCTTCTACTTCTAAAAGAGGTGAGCTTCGATGTTGACAGATGCCATCCCATTAATCGCGGGAGCTTTGGTTTTCCTGGCGAGCCTGATTTCGCTTAAAGTAGGTTTGTCCGTAGCCATAGTGGAGTTGTTGCTCGGTGTGGTTGCAGGCAATTATCTAGGTTTCCAGGCTGAACCATGGATGGCCTACCTGGCTGGCTTCGGCGGAATAGTGCTGACTTTTTTGGCAGGCGCTGAAGTCGACTTGCCGTTGATGCGTGCCAAGCTCAAGGAAAGCTGTTTAATCGGTGGCGCTTCCTTTCTGGTTCCGTTCATCGGTGCTTTTGCTTACGCTTATTTTGTCTTGTCATGGCCATTAAACGCGGCGCTTATTACCGGAGTAGCCCTGTCTACGACTTCGCTTGCAGTAGTTTATTCCGTGCTTGTTGAAACGGGTTTGACGAACACGAAGCTAGGCAAACTCATTATGGCGTCAACATTCGTGACCGATATGGCCACGGCGCTGGCCCTGAGCCTCCTTTTCCTGAAGCCTTCTATTTACACGGGCGTGTTCATCACAGTCTCTATCCTAGTCGTTTGGTTGGCGTCAAAGTTTTCATGGCGTATTTTTGACAGCAGGACTCTAAAGAACAAAGTAATCGAACCAGAAATAAAGTACTTGTTTTTCCTAATGCTTGTGCTCATCTACTTCGCAGGGCTGGGAGACAGCCACGCAGTGCTTCCCGCGTTCGCCTTGGGCTTGTTCATGTCCCCTTACTTCCACGAGAATTCGGAGACTAAATTAGTCCGTAACCGCCTTAGGACCGTCGCTTACGCCACAATAACCCCGTTCTTCTTCATCAACGGCGGCCTCAACGTGTCCCTTCCGCTGGTATTCGGCGCGGCTGGACTGTTCCTGGGGCTGTTAATCGTAAAGCAGGTGACCAAATTCATCGGAGTTTATTTCCTTGCACGCAGGTACATCCCGAAAGGCGGGCGGCGTTTTACCACTCTTTTGATGAGCACGGGACTTACGTTCGGCACAATCTCCAGCGTCTTCGGCTATCAAGCGGGCTACATAGACCAAACCCAGTTCTCGGTAATTGTGGCGGTCGTCGTTGCCAGCGCGGTAATCCCCACTTTCATAGCCCAGAAATGGTTCACACCCGCCCATACGGAGGACATTAGGGACGCAAGTAAACTCTGAACAGGTTCTTGCCACACCGTTTTATGCGATAGTAATAAATTGGCATTCTCCGATAGTTATGTGGCGATGAGGCTCACCAAGCGCAATGCTAAACCGCCCGCAAGGGCTGACAGCTTCTACTTAAACGCAATGTGCGAGGTGAGAGAATGGGATACGCCTGTCCTACATGCAGCATGAAAAGCAGCATTACGTCTCCGCTCTTGAAGAATGAAAAAAGCGGGGAGTTAGTTTGCAAAACGAATCCGCAGCACAGGTTCAAGGTAGATGGCTCCGGATTTCTCAAGGCCCTGCCAGAACTTTGATATGCGAATGCGCATAACAATGGTTGACGGATAAGACAAACGCATTTAATGGCTGGCGCGCGAATACCGATTAGGCTATGATGCTAGCCCAACCGGCGAGGCAAACCGCCATTAGGATGACGGCGTCTACTTGAAGGTAAGAGTATGGCAGAAAAAAGGGAAAGCAACTGGCTCAATTCCACAGTGATAGGGGCCAGCATAACGAGTTTCCTGTCCGACACCAGCCACGAGATAGTAACTGTCTTTCTTCCCTCATTCTTGATTATGCTAGGCGCCCCTGTCTACGCGCTCGGCCTGGTAGAAGGGGTGAGCGATGGCCTTTCAAGTTTTGTCAAGCTGTTTTCCGGCTATTATGCCGACAAGCTGGAAAAGCGCAAGGAATTTTCCATGCTAGGCTACATCCTAACTGCGCTTTTTCCGCTTATTCTCGTAGCCGCAACCTCATGGCCGGTTGTTTTGGCAGGTAGGGCATTTGGCTGGTTAGGGCGGGGAATTCGCGGACCCCCTAGGGATGCGATACTCGCAAGCTCCGTGGATAAAAAGGATTTGGGCAAGGCATTCGGCATCCACAGGGCAGGCGATACGCTCGGCGCGATTGCCGGACCCCTAGTTGCCGCTTATGCCGTTTCCAGCATGCAGATTCCGATAAGAGAAATATTTCTCATCTCCGTCATACCCGGTATCCTGGCAGCGGTTGCATTTTGGCTTTTGGTAAAGGAGAAAAAGAAGGCAACTGGATCAGGCAGCAAGTCCCTTATCCTCTCGCTTAAGGAAATGCCCAAGCGATTTAATTTATTTGCTGCCGCCGTCCTAAGCTTCGGCATAGCCGATTTCTCGCATACGCTCCTGATATTTTTTGCAGTAACCCAGCTAAGTCCTTCCATGGGATTGAATGGCGCCGCTGCCGCAGGTGCAGTGCTTTACCTGGTAAGAAACGCATCCTACGCATTGCTGTCCTACCCGTTCGGCTTTCTTGGGGACAAATTAGGTCGAAGGAAGATGCTTGCCCTGGGCTATTTGGTAGCAGTGATTACATTCGTTGCTTTCATTTTTGCGCCTGTGGACTTGCTCGTTTACGGCGTATTATTCGCGCTTGCAGGCGCGTTTATAGCCGCTGAGGACTCTCTTGAGGGTGCGGTTACCGGAGAGCTGCTTGGGGACGAGAAGAGGGGGCTAGGCTACGGGATAATATCAACTGCAAACGGCATTGGCGATTTCGCTTCGAGCATCATAGTGAGCAGTCTTTGGTCCGTGTTCGGATTTACTTCTGGCTTCGCATTTTCAGCGGCTGTCGGGCTTATCGGCACGCTAGTCTTACTTTGGACAAGTTTAGATACAGATTAGGCGTTCTATTGCCTCGGGACAAACCAAGTGAATATTTGAGCCTGAGAAGATGAAAAAGGACCTGCTTTTATTAGGTATGCAGAGGGTGGAGATGAACAAGCGCTCGACGGTCATGCCGCAAGACCTTTAACGCTTATTTTCAGTCGTTGATAAGTCCTTATTAGTATGGGGTTTTTCGAGCGCAAAACGAAGTCGTGGCAGCCAGAACAAGCGTATTCAACGGTTTCGGTTGACTCGGAAAAGCGAGGCCAGAAACGGTTCAGGGGCGTTTCCGGCTTCTGATTGGCGAGGTTCAACTGATTTGGTTGAACTGGTTGAAACGGGATAGTCCAAGTTCAAACGGGCAGGGAGTGCACTGTGCCTAGGACTGAGTGCAGGGGGTGAGATTTGAACTCACGAACTCCTAAGAGACGAGGTTCTGAGCCTCGCGCCTTTGACCTGGCTTGGCGTTAGGGACCTGGCAGGCGAACCTGCCCGATTACCCCTGCATAGCCCGGTCTAATCCGCGCTTGGGAATTGTTTCGCCTACCAGTTATTAAAAAGTTCTACTCCTGCCGCTTCCCGAGCTTCTTCTTAATCCTGAGCAAACGCCGGTATTGCCACTCACGCTCATTTGCAACGCCCGCAGCTTCGGCAGCCTTGACTCCGTAATATGCGGCACCAAACGCATGGGTAAAGACGTGCGCAGTCGCCATCGCCTGGCCTGCCGCGCGGGCAGCGAAACGGGCAGCACTATCCTCTTCCGCCTCACGGGCAGCCGCGTGGGCGTCGAGTGAAGCCTTGCGCACATCGGCCATCTTAAACACGCCCGTGCGCACCCATTCCCTCAATGCATCAATGGCTTCCCTTGGCCGCCTGTCCTCCGGGCATTCCTTCTCGAAATATGGAAGAACATGCTCCGCACAGTCAGCAGCCCAGATCGCCAGCGTCCTCTTACCCAGCTTAATTGCGATGCTGGCAGTCTTCTTCCCAACAAGCTTCCCAGTTTTGCCAATCATATATGCGCACACTTGCCTGGGCAGCCTTTTATTCCTGATGCCGCACCGCTTACTCGTCCTTCGGGTCGGTGAATTTAATGAGCGGGACAACCTCGCCGTCCAGCACAACGAACAGGTGCTTCCAGGTCGGCTTCTGGTTGATGTGGTGGGTTACCGTCAATTCGTCATCGCTTCGCTTCGGGTCCGGCATGTGGATGAGCGTCATATTGCCCCCGAGCGAGTTGAGCACGGTGCCATCAATGTATGGCGTTTTTGACTGGATTTTCTTGAGCACCTCCCAGACGCCGTCGTGCTCCTTCTTCATATCGCGCAGGGCCTGCGCAGGCTCAATATACGTTATCTTCGGGTTGCTGGCAGCGCGCGCCTTGCCCTCGCACATCCACATCACATTATCCTGCAGCTCTTCAGCGACCCTCTTGCACTCTTCGCTCACCCATTCCAGGTCTACCGCGATGTGGACATTGAGCGGGCAGAATGGCGAGTCCTGCGAGAGGGGCTTCTCCTTCAGCCGGGCCATCACCGTCTCGTCAATCTTGGGGCAGTGCGGGCGCCACTTCTCCCTGAACGCTTTCTGCAGCTTGAACATCTTGCGCTCGGCATCAATCTTGTCAACGCGCCCCTTGAGTTCCGCCTTCTCCTTGGTTTTCATGGGCTAACCCGCGAGGTTCAGGTATTTAACATTAGCCGAGTGCGCCGGCATATTTTTAAACAGCCCCGGCAAACCCATTCCAGGTGGTCGCGATGGTCGGTTATCGGGGTCTAGTGCTAGTCTTTTCAGCGATGCTCGCCGCAGTCCTTTTCTCGGGCTGCATCTCGGGCTATTTTACGACCGGCGGCGCAACAATTACGCAAGGGCCGTGCACGACCGGGACATTGACTTTCTGCAAGGACAACGGCACCACTTGCAACTGCCCTGACACGCGCTGGGACCCGGTCTGCGGAAGCGACGGAAGGACTTACCCGAGCTCCTGCTTCGCAGGGTGCAACAACGTCCAGTCGACAACTCCCGGCGAGTGCGGGATGCAGTGCGCCAACTTCGGGGAAACCTGCGGCGTCGTAGCGACCACGGGCGCCGCACAAATAAAAGTTGAATGCTGCGATGGCGCGTGCATAAACGGAATGTGCCAGAAGCCCGATTATTACACCTGCCCGGACGGCACGGTAGTCAGCGACCCGAGCCAGTGCCCGTCGCTTTCGCTCTCGCCCGGCCCGACCCCCTGCCTGTGCATTGCGAACTGGGACCCGGTCTGCGGAACCAACGGCAAGACCTACGAGAACAAGTGCGTTGCGCTGTGCAAGGGAATCCAGGTCGCCCACGAAGGCCCGTGCCAGTATGTTTGCGTGAAGGAGGGCCTGCCCTGCAAGACTGTGGCGGGAGTGGCAACGAGCTACGTTTCCGACCAGCTCTGCTGCGAGGGCACGCTGTGCATACAGGACATCTGCCAGAAGCCCCACGAATACACCTGCCCTGACGGCTCCGTTGTTGAGAGCCCGAACGACTGCCCGGTGATTGACTGCGGCTGCCCCACGGACTGGGACCCGGTCTGCCTCACCCTGGAGAACAAGACCTACCCGAACATGTGCATAGCGAGGTGCGGCGGAATCGACCCGAACCGGATTACCCCGGGAGAATGCGACCCGAGGAACGCCTGCGGGATGGAAGGCAATGAATGCTACCAGTCAACTGCCGGCTGCACGATTGACCAAACGACCGGTGAGAAAATCTGCACCAACGTCACCTGGAGCACCTGCTGCGAGGGCTTCATCTGCTCGGACGGAATGTGCAAGCAGCAGATAGACGCCTGCTCAATCCAGGGCGAAAGCTGCGCCAGCAAGGCGTGCTGCGATGGCTACGAGTGCACAGGCGCATACGCGACCCTTGCTGCGAACATCCCCGCGAAGGTGTGCACAAAGCCGGTTTGCAAGCCGGATGCCGAATACTGCCAGGTGGGGAACGAGTGCTGCTCAGGCACCTGCACCAACGGCCAGTGCGCGCCCGGAAGCGGCTGCATGCCCGAGGGCAAGGCCTGCCAGGACGGCAAAGAATGCTGCTCCCAGTTCTGCAAGAACGGCCTCTGCGCCAAGAGGGCCAATGACTGCTTCGCGACCGGAAGCGAGTGCAAGCTGAACGAGCACTGCTGCTCCGGAATCTGCGACCCGGAGACCTACACCTGCGCCGACCTGTGCGCGAAAATCGGCGGGGCCTGCAGCTCGACAATGCCCTGCTGCCCGAACGCTGGCGCATACTGCAGCGACAACGGCCTCTGCACAAGGGTGAACACAACCTGCAATGCGGATGGCGCAAGGTGCGGCACACCCCCGGCAACCCTGGCCGCGCTCGTCCCGAGCTATGGCGAATGCTGCCCGGGAATGGAATGCATAAACTACTACTGCAGGCAGCCGCAGGCGTGCGACTGCCCCCAGGTCTACGACCCGGTGTGCGGCGCCGATGGAAAAGCCTACGGAAACCCGTGCAGGGCGCGCTGCGCAGGGACCTACCCCGCATACGAGGGCCCGTGCAGGAACGAGACGTTCTGCAGCAAGGCAATGGAGCGCTGCGGAAGGGTTTACGACCAGCAGAAGAATGTGGTCTATGATTACGGAAAGTGCTGCGAGGGATACAGGTGCGCAAGCAACGTCTGCGTGCCCCCGACCGGGGATTGCCCGGACTGCAGGCAGCGCACGGAGGCGTGCGGCGTTGTCACCCTGCCGAGCGGCCTTCGCATGGACTTCGGAAACTGCTGCGACAGCATGCAGTGCCTTAACAACCGGTGCCAGGGCGTTGACACGTGCAGGCCAGCCGGCCAGCAGTGCTACGCGCCTGCGACCTACACGATGATGGTGAACCCGGCGTCCTACACCGGCAACTGCTGCGACGGCGAGCGCTGCGTGAACGGCTACTGCCAGGACATACCCCCGGGATGCAACCAGGTTGGCGGCGCCTGCGCCAATGACAACAACTGCTGCCAGGGAAGGTGCGTGAACGGCGTGTGCAACCCCGGCCAGCCCCCGTGCAGGAAGACCGGAGAAGGCTGCACCGCGAACGACAGGTGCTGCGCCACCACGGACTCGTGCAGGCAGAGGCCCGGCGTCTTCGTGGCAGCGGTCTATGCCTGCCTG
>Ga0315281_10008039_pt1 | contig 14758 bp, 7 predicted proteins | sample YL17G07_0_MG_FD_204540 | JGI IMG/M metagenome (GOLD analysis project Ga0315281, IMG submission 204540) | Sediment microbial communities from Yellowstone Lake, YNP, Wyoming, USA - YL17G07_0 | ecosystem: Environmental > Aquatic > Freshwater > Lake > Sediment | place: USA: Wyoming | collected...
TGGACATCCGGGAATTGAAATTTGCGCTGGACGGGGCCTTTCGCCGCTCCCTGCTGGCCCGTGAGCTGGCCTCCGCGCAGAGCATGATTGGCCCCAAGCGGGTCGAAGGTCTTCTGGGAAACAGTCCGGGAATGGAGCGGGTTTCGGAGATGGTGCGCAAGGTCGCCGGTGTGTTCACGACGGTGCTGCTCACCGGAGAGAGCGGAACCGGAAAGGGAGTCGTGGCGCAGGCCATTCACCGGCTCAGCCCGCGGGCGGACAAGCCGTTTGTCTCTGTCTCCGTGTGCGTGCTTTCCGAATCGCTGATCGAAGACGAGCTTTTTGGGCATGAGAGGGGCGCTTACACCGGAGCAGTGCAAAATCGGCGCGGGCGTTTTGAGGAAGCCAGCGGCGGCACGATCTTCCTCGACGAGATCGGCGATCTGGCGCTGCCTCTGCAAACGAAACTGCTGCGCGTCCTGCAGGAGCGCACGGTTGAGCGGCTGGGCTCGAACGTGGCGCATCCCGTGGATGTGCGGATACTCTGCGCCACCAATCGCAACCTGGAAAAAATGGTGCAGGAAGGAACCTTTCGCGAGGATCTGTATTACCGGATCTCCGTGGTCAAGATTCACATGCCGCCGCTGCGCGAGCGCATGGAAGATATTTCCTTTCTGGCGGAATACTTCGTGCGCTACTTCGCCAAGGTGCACAACAAGGCCGCGCGCGGATTGACTCCCGGCTATTTGAGCGCGCTGGCCGGGCACGCCTGGCCGGGCAATGTGCGCGAACTGCAAAACGTGATCGAGCGCAGCATTGTCCTGACGAACGGCCACGCCCACCTGGGCGTGAAGGATTTGCCGCCGGAGCTGAAGGGATGGACGGTTCCCGAAGAGGATGCGCCGCGCGGTTCGTTCCACGACGCGGTATTGGGATTCAAGCGGGAACTGATCCGCGCGGCGCTGCGCATGCACGGCGGGAACAGGCTGCGCGCGGCGCAGGAACTGCGCATCAGCCGGTGCTACCTGCACCGTCTGCTGAAACAGATCAAGCTGAAGGACGCCGAAGCGCCGGGCCGCGAGCCGCAAGAGGGGCTTGTTCGGGAAGCGGTGCGCGGACCGCGATTGCACCGTGCCGAGCGCGGCAGCGTCGAAGAGTTCCGGCTGCCTTCGCGGGTGGTGTGAAGAAATGGGACTGTGCAGGAGCAGAACGGCGGGAGGGCGGCGTGCTTCGGGGCAGAGCCTGGTCGAGACGGCTTTGTTGATTCCCCTGCTTCTGCTGGTCGTTTTGAACGCGGTGAACTTCGGCTATTTCTTTCTGGTGGCGCTGAATTTGGCCGCTGCGCCGCGCAGCGGGGTGGAATACGCCATCCTGGGGTACGCGACTCCGGGCACGTTGAATTTGCCTTCGCCTGGGCCGCCCACGACGAACACTTCGGTCAGTTATCTGACGTATCAGGACATGACCGGGGCACTCTACAATCCGTCCAGCGCCACCGTGCAGGTGTGCTCGAAAATTCTTGGAGTCAGTAATCCCGGGCTGACGACGCAGACCGCCAAGTGTGTCACCTGCTCGGGCAGCACCTGCGGATCGGCTGGAGCGGGAAGTCCCGCGCCGGCAGCCGACCCGGAAGCGCCGCTGTTTGTGCTGCACCGCGTGGACGTTACCTACACTTTTACTCCTTTGATTCCCGGTACGCCGTTCGGTTTGACGCTGTTGCCGTCATCCATCTGTTCATCGAGCGGAGGAAAAATTACCTGCACGTTTCATCGCCAGGTGTCCATGCGGGCGATGGATTGAGCGGGGAGGGGCAAGGAACTGCAATGGCGAGCTCGAGATACACGCAGAAGAAAAAAAGGCCGCGGGGCGCGGGGCAGGCGGCGGTGGAATTCGTGTTGACGTTTTTCGCCATCCTGTTTCTGATTTTCTGGACGTTTGAGCTGATCATGCTGCTCTACTCCTATAACGTGTTTGCCGATGCGGCCAAGGAAGGGGTGCGCTACGCCATTGTGCATGGCGCGGGCAACAGCGCGTCCAGCGGGCCCAGCACGGGAACGGCCAGCGATTGCACGACCAACATGTCCGCGGTGCAAAACGTCGTAAAAACCTACGCCAAGACTTCCTTTCATGACATTTCCGGGATGACGGTAACGGTCTGCTATCTGGACGGAACCAATCAGTCGCCCAATCGTGTCCGCGTGACGGCCAGCTATCCGTACGTTCCCTACATCCGGTTGGGCTGGGCTCCGCCCACAATCCATGCGGCCGCGGAAGGGCGGATTGTGTATTGAGCGGAAAGGAGGCAGGCACTCGCATGATTCAACGAAGCGAAGTGAAACAGTTTTATGGCCGGAAATGGCGCGGGCAGGAAGGGCAGACGACTGTATTTGTGCTGCTGGCGCTCGGGCTGTTTCTCCTGGCCACGGTGGCTTTCTCCGTGGATGTCGCCAATCTCTGGTTCCATCGCCAGACGGCGCAAAGCGCCGCCGACGCCGCCTGTACGGCGGGAGCGATGGACATGCTCGTCTCCGCAGAAGGTGGTGCCATCACGGGTGCGAATTTCACGCCGGGCACGGCTTTCAATTGTTCCAGCAAGGGCACGGCTTCGCCCTGCCAGTATGCCGCGCTGAACAGCTACAACGGAGCGGGACTGGTAGCCAGTTCGCCGTCCAACGATGTGTCTGTCAGTTTTCCGCCCCAGAGCGCCAATCCCGCGCCCGGAGTGACTCCGGCGCCGCTTTCCCTCGCGCCGTACTCCTTTATCCGCGTGGACGTGATCGACCGGGTCAAAGTTTTCTTCATGGGATTGCTGACGGGTTCGAAAACGCAGGATGTGCGTTCGTTTGCCGTGTGTGGGTTGACGCTGGCCAAGGCTCCCATCCCTATTCTTGTTCTGGACCCGCAGAATCCACCGTTTAATCCGCCGGTACCCGCTCTGAACATTGCAGGGACTAAGTCAAGCATAAAAATTCTCGGCGGTCCGCAAAGAAGCATTCAGGTCAATTCGGCCGACCCCACGGCGGTTGGCTTCAGCGGCAATGGACAAATTAACCTAACAAGGGGCGGCCCCGGCTTCACCGGCAGCGATTTGGGTGTATTTGGGGGACCGACTGCGAATCTAGTGAAGGTGGCTAACTTTCCGCCGAGCTCGACGGGACAGTGGATCTCCCCGGCAACCCCCATCGGCGACCCGTTTGCTCAAATTCCGACTCCTAGTAAGCCAGCGCCCGCACCGTCGCCAATACCGCCCTGTCCCAATGGTGTATGTCTGGCGAATGGGTGTCCAGACCCCACAAATGGTTGCTACGAATACTCTGCCGGATACTATCCAAATGGGATCAAGATCAAGAACATGAACGCCATCTTTGACCCTGGAGTCTATTACGTCGAGGGAGGTTTTGCCTTGCTGTCTAACTCGCTTGTACGCCCGAGCAATCAGCTGGGGGATGGCAGCGGCGGGACCATTTTCTATCTCACGACCTCAAGTAAATCTAACTGTACCCAAAATCAGCTTATTTGTGTGGTTTCCGACTCTGGAACTACAACGCCATGTCCGGCGACACCCAGTTGCGTATATGCGTTCGATTCTTCTCTCGTCAAATGCCCAGGTGGACCTGCGCCAGATGCAAGGCTCGGCCTCTCAGGAGTCGTATTTTCGGGTAATGTTCTCCTTGCACCATGTACTGGAACGTACGGCGATCCGTTGGGGCAGTACCGCGGAATTCTCTTCTTTCAAGACCATTCCATCACCGACATAGCCATAGGGGGCGGGTGGGCTGGAGGAGGCGCATTTATTCTCGCTGGCTCCATGTACTTCCACCAATCGAATTACAATGCCTCATTTTCGTTGGCGGGCAATCCGGATTCGTCTAGCTACGTTTTGGGCGAGATTGTAACGGACAATCTCACGCTCAACGGTACCTCCGGAATTAACATGGCGCTCAACCCCAATGCCACGTACAGCATCTTGAAAGCGAGTCTGTTCCGGTAAGCGAACGGGGAAGCATGGCGCTACTCTTAATCAATCTCCGCGCAAGGCCGCTGGCGCCGGTGAGGAGCCTCCCGCGCGCGCGTTCGTCCCGATTCGCACCCGTTCTTCTCAGCCGCGGCTCGCTTCCCGGGCGCGGAGTTCTCTATTCCTTCCTGGCGCATGAAATCTGGCTTTTTGGCATTCTCTTTCTCTCCTTCCTGCCGGGCACGGCACGCGTGCGGCATTCGACCGAAGAAGTGGAGATGATCGATCTGCGCAAACAGCACGAGGTGATCTATCTGCCGCGCCTGGGCGGCGGGCGCGAGGGAAGGGACAGGAAGGGAAGCGGCGCGGGAAGCGCGGCGACAAACTTGCCGGGAGAAGCGGCGCGGAGCAGCAAGGGTTTTACCTATCCGGGGCCGCAGCCGATGGTCTCCGACCCGCCGAATCCCACCAACCAGCTGCAGACGATTCTACAGCCCGCGCTGAGCAAGCCGCGCATCCTGAAATCGTTTGTGCTCCTGCCAAATCTGGTACAGGCGGCGCCGGCGCCGCTTCCTGCGGAGCTGGCCACGCTCAAGCTAGATGCACAATTGTCCAATCCATCCATGCCCGCGCGGCCTGCTCTGCAATGGGAGAAGCGGGAAGCGGCGAGAGCGATCCAGCCGGCGTTGCGCCGTCCGAAAAAGACACTGATCGAGGAGCCCAAGCTGACGCTGCCAACGACCGAACTGCAGCCGGCACTGCTGACGGCAACCGCCGATCCGAAAGCGCCGCGTCCGGAAATCACAGAAAACCTGAGCAAGCCGCGCCAGGTGCGGCGCAAAGCGGCGGATGATAATCGTCCGTTGAATTTGCCGGCGAACGAGATGAAGCTCGCGCTGCCTGCGCTGTCCGCACAAACAATGCTGCCCGCCTCGGAAACCGCCGACTCATTGAGCAAGCCGCGTCAAACGCCACGGAAATCGCCTTCCGCGATGAACGGAAAGGATTCGCGGGATCTTCTGACGCTGAGTCCGGTGCCCCTGCCGCCGGACCAGGTTCTGGCGATTCCCCTGGGCGAGGCGCGCGGGCGTTTTGCCATCTCTCCGGGACCGCCTGCGCCCGCTTTGGAGCGTGAACCCGGCGCGGGCGGCGGAGGACCATCTTCCGCAGGCGTTGGGAGGGAAAGTTCCAACGGAGTTGTCCTCGTCAATGCTGCAGGAGGAAGCGGAAGCAGCGGGAAGGGAACGGGTGGAAGCGGGGCAAGCGGGGCCGGCGGGGGCGAAGGAACGTCGCGCGGAGTTGGCCGCGGAGCAAGCGGCGGAGCGAGCGGTGGAACAGGAATAGGGAAGGGCGCCGGAAGTGGCGGAAGCGGCAAGGGCGGGGGGCGCGGAGCAGGGGATGGCCATGGCAGCGGCAGCTTTTCGGGGATGACGATTCAGGGAGGAAGTCTGGAGGGCGGAGGCGTGAGCCAGCCGAATGCGCAGATGGGGACAGCCGTGGCGCCGCCGACTTCCTACAGCCTGACGATTGTCTCGACCGCAAGCAGCGGCGGCGGGCTGGGCGACTTTGGAGTTTTCGCGAACGAGCAGGTTTATACGGTGTATATCGACGTGCGGCGGACGCTGGAAGCCGCGACTCCTTCCTGGACGCTGCAATGCGCGGTGCTGCGCGAACAGAGTGCGATCACCATCGAGGGCCAGGAGGCCGGCGCAAATCAGCAGGGATTTGTTCCGCCCATCCCCATCACCAGGGAATTGCCGGAACTGCCCGCCGAACTGGTGCAGGATCATCTGCGCGAGTTGGTAGTGATTTACGGGATCATCGACACATCGGGGAGACTGAAACAACTTACTGTGAAGCAGAGTCCCGACGGGCGGCTGAGTCGAGGACTGCTAAGGGCCCTGGACAAATGGGTGTTCCGCCCGGCGGAACTGAATGGCCGGCCGGTGCCCGTGAAGGTTCTGCTGGGAATTCCACTGGCGCTGTAGAAAGGAAGTCCGTCGATAGTTCGCCAGTCTTGAATTGAGTAAACAATTGTATATAGTAGGTGGTTGCAATTATGTACTGTTAGTACTAATTATCACATTAAGGAAGTTATTTTCCAGGTCTGCTCAGCGAGCTTTACCCTTCCCGGCGCCGAAAATAAGCTTTGATCGAAGGTGAATTTGCCCAGTTCTGTCTTCATCCTTGGGGCTCCTCTCTCGTATCTCCTTTCTTTATAAAAGGTTTCCTCTGCCTGTCGTTTTTCTTTCTAGCGGCGTGATGGATTTCTTTGGATTCAGACGAAATTATCTTCTATTTGGCGCTTCGATTGCTACAGAGTCTACAGTCCCCAGTTGTCCTCTCGGTTTGTGTCCCATCGAGGGGTGGGCCCGTTTGAATGAAAGTTCCGCTGCCGCATGCGGACGATCTGTCCGTTGATCCGCAGGGCGAGGAGCGTTGGTGTGGCTGCACGAGACAACGTCTTTCCTGCCGAGGAGTACCATGCGAAATCTTTCTAAGATCGCCCTTTTGGGTGTCGCTTTTCTGGTGTTGGTTGTGCTCGCCTTGAAAGGCTCGGCGCTGCTGGTTCCCAGCGGCACGTGGGCCCCGGCGGCGAACCTGGCCGAAGCGCGCGCGGGCGCTTCCGCAGCATTGCTGGCGGATGGGCACATCCTGATCACCGGAGGCGAAGGGGCCAGCGGCCCGCTGGCGTCCGCGGAACTGTTCGGCATGGCCGGCGGCGTTTCGCCTGCGGCGCCGATGAACGTCGCGCGCAGCAAGCACGTTTCGGTAACGTTGCCGGACGGGCGCGTGCTGGTTGCCGGCGGCGTGACCACCGGCGGCGGCGCGACCAATGCCGCTGAACTCTATGATCCGGCCAGCAGTTCCTGGTCGAGCCTCGCCGGAGGCATGACCGAAGCGCGCTCGGGCGCCACCGCCGCCGTTCTGCAGGACGGCCGCGTGCTCATCGCTGGCGGCGATAGCGCCGGCGTGGCCAGCGCCAGCATCGAGATTTTCGATCCCGCCGCAGGCACCTTCAGTTTCGCCGGCGCGCTTTCGTCTCCCCGGGAAAATCACGCTCTGGCGCTGCTCGCCGATGGCCGCGTTTTGATCATTGGCGGTTCCAACGGTTCCGCGCCGCTTGCTTCCAGCGAGATTTTCGATCCGGTTGCCGGCGTTGTGGCTCCCGGACCCAGCCTGGCCGCGCCGCGCTCCGCGCATTCGGCCACGACTCTTCTCGACGGCCGCGTTCTGGTTGCCGGCGGCAGCGGCATCGTTACCAACGCGGACGGCAGCACCACGCCCGTGGAGTTGGCTTCGGCGGAAATTTACGATCCTTCCGTTGGGACATTCTCTCCGGTCGCCACGACGCTCGCTGCTCCTCGCCAGGGTCACTTGGCCTTCCTGCTCCCGCACAATAACAACGTTTTGATCGTCGGCGGAACGTCCGCCGGCGTGCCCGTCGCTGCTTCTGAATTGTTCACGCCCTGGCAGGGAACCTTTGCGAGCACCGGCGCGCTAACGACCGCTCGCACCCACGCCGCCGGCAACGCCATGCAGCAGGATGGATTGCTCCTGCTCGCGGGCGGTAGCGACGCCAATGCCGCCGCGCTCTCGAGCACCGAACTCTACGGCTTCGCCACCGTGAAAACCGACCAGGCCGACTATTCTCCCGGCACCGTCGTCACCATCACCGGTTCCGGCTGGCAGCCCGGCGAAACTGTCACCCTCACCCTCGTCGAATCCCCGTTGATTGATACCCACACGCCTCTGACCGCCGTCGCCGACGCCAACGGGAATATTTTTAACGATCAGTTCATCCCTAACGCACAAGATGTTGGCGTTCGCTTTTATTTGACCGCCTCCGGTGCCTCATCGCAGGCGCAGACGACGTTTACAGATACCACACGTAGCAACTCGACAACCGTGAGTTGTTCCAGCCCGATTACTTTCGGCGGTTCGACCACTTGTACGGCTACGGTAACAGATACCGACACTGGGGGCGGCAGCGCCCCCAAGGGAACTGTGTCCTTTACTACCAGTGGCTCAGGCACCTTTACTACGTCCCCTTGCACTTTGGCCAAAATAGGGACCACTAATGACTCCAACTGCTCCGTAAGCTATAGCCCCAGCTCAGTGGGTACAGGTACCCACACAATAACGGCCACGTTCACTTCCGGGTCAGGTGACAATCACACCTCAGGCACCTCCGGCACTTTCGCCTTAACGGTGAACAAGGCCACTGCGACAGTGACGCTGGGCAGTCTGACGGCGACTTACGATGGGACGCCCAAATCGGCCACAGCCACGACCAACCCGACGGGCCTGACGGTAAGCTTCACCTATAATGGTTCCGCCACGGCACCCACGAATGCGGGCAGCTATACGGTGGTTGGGACGGTGGTGGATGGCAACTACCAAGGCAGCGCGACCGGCACGCTGGGCATCACGGCGCGGCCGGTCACGGTGAAGGCCACCAGCATCTCGCGGGTGTACGGGGACTCGACGCCGGCCTTCTCGATCTTGCTGAGCGTGGGCAGCCTGGGCTCGGGCGACACCTTAGCCTCGCTGGGAGCGCCCAGCTTCAGCACCGATCCGAATCCCGGCGTAGGAACCCACGCGATCACAGTCAGCGGCCTGAGCAACGCCAACTACGCGATCACCTACGACAACACCGGCGTGCTGACCGTCACGGCGCGGCCGATCACGGTGAAAGCGGACGCGGTCTCGCGGGTATACGGAGAGTCGACGCCCGCGTTTTCGATATCCCTCAGCGCCGGTACAACCCTCGGATACACCGATACATTGGCATCGCTGGGAACGCCTTCCTTCAGCATTTCAACGGCGAGCCCGGGTGTAGGCACCTACCCCATCACCGTCAGCGGTTTGAGCAACGCCAACTACACGATCACCTACGACAACACCGGCGTGCTGACCGTCACGGCGCGGCCGATCACGGTGAAGGCTAATGCCGTCTCCCGCGTATACGGGGAATCGACGCCCGCGTTCTCAATATCGGTCACAGCGGGGACTTTTGGCTACCTTGATAACCTGGCTTCGCTGGGAACGCCCAGCTTCAGCACCGATCCGAATCCGGGCGTGGGCACCCACGCGATCACAGTCAGCGGCCTGAGCAACGCCAACTACGCGATCACCTACGACAACACCGGCGTGCTGACCGTCACGGCGCGGCCGGTCACGGTGACGGCGGACGCCAAGACCAAGACCTATGGCAATGCGGACCCGGCGCTGACCTATCAGATCACCAGCGGCTCGCTGGCATTCAGTGATGCTTTCAGCGGCAGCCTCACGCGCGCAGCGGGCGAGGGTGTGGGGACGTATGCGATCACGCAAGGGACGCTCGCGCTGAGCGGCAATTACGACCTGACCTACATGGGGGCGAACCTGACCATCACGGCGCGTGTGTTGACGGTGGGTGCGACGGGCGTGAACAAGGTGTATGACGGCACGACCAGCGCAACGGTGACGTTGACGGACAATCGCGTGCTGGGCGACGTGTTCACGGACAGCTACACGAGCGCGAGCTTTGCGGACAAGAACGTGGGGACGGGCAAGGCCGTGAGCGTGAGTGGGATCAGCATCAGCGGCGCCGACGCGGGCAACTACTCGCTCTCGAACACCACCGCCTCCACGAGTGCGGACATCACACCGAAGCCAGCGGCGGTAACACCAGCAGCCGCAAGCAAGATCTACGGCTCTGCAGATCCGTTGTCGTTGACGACTGGAACCCTCTCCGGTTTTGTCGCTGCGGATGGCATCACCGCCAGCTACAGCCGTACAGCGGGTGAGACCGTCGCGGGCAGCCCGTACACGATCAGCGCCACACTCTCTCCAGCAAGCGCGCTGAGCAACTACACCATCACCTATAATACGGCCAACTTCACCATCAGCAAGGCCAGCACCACGGTGTCGTTGTCCATCACTCCGGCGGCGAACAACGGTCCGGGCAGCTACATCCTTAACACGCTACAGACTTTTTCGGTTACGGTGGCTCCGCAATTCGCAGGCACGCCGACCGGCACGGTTACGCTGAAGGATAGCAGCACGACTATTGCCACCATTACGCTCTCGGGCGGAGGCGGCTCGATCACCAATAGCACTCTGGTTTCGGCGATCCTCGGCGCTCACAGCCTTAGCGCGGTGTATTACGGCGATGACAACTTCATCACCAGCACATCGTCGACCAATACATTCATCGTGGGTTATGCCGCAGGCGGAACCTGCTATGGCGATGCGGGCCACCAGATCCTGCAGCCGATCAATGCCAACCGCACAGGCACGATGGAAAACGGCACGAGCGTGTGGAAGCAGGGCAGCACCGTTCCGGCCAAGTTCCGAGTCTGCGACGTAAGCGGCAAATCCATCGGCACTCCTGGAGTCATCTACAAGTTCGTTCTATACAAGAGCACGGGGGGAACGGTTACAAATGTTGATGAGCCAATCGACAATTCGACGAACGACTTGGGGTGGCGCTTTGATCCCACGGCTCAGCAGTGGATCTTCAATATGACCACCAAGGTCGCACCGTTAAACAACGCGAACACAACCTACTACTTCCGGATCGACCTGAACGACGGTTCGTCAATCTACTTCAATTTTGGCCTGAAGTAGGAACGTTTCGACAGACTCACTACCGACAAGGAGGGGATGCGCGTCGCATCCCCTCCTTCTTTTCAGGGCCCCGACTTGGGCGCCAATTCTGTGGGCGGAGCGCACGGAACTCGACCCTATCGGGCTGTGCGCGACAACCAATTTCCTGTGGGGATAACGCTGAGCAACGGCGGCGGTACTGAATTCAGACTGGGCGGGAACCACACACTCCTTCCAGCAACTCGGAAGGAATGGCGGGGACGACGAGACGCGAACCCACCTAACTCAGAACAGCGAGAATACGAAAGTCGTGCAGGAACTCTTGCGTCCCGCCATCCGTCGCATGCCCCTCGATTGGTACGCACAAGCGGGAATGCCGGAGAAGCGATTGGCCCGGAGCAAGGTCGTGAAGATGGCGCTAGGAAAAAAATGGCGGTGGCGAAGATGGGGAGAATAGGTGCTTCCGAACACCAACCAAAGCCTGCTATCAAGGCAACACTGAGATGCGGCAACCCAGCAAGAGAACAACGTTTTGGCCAGTCTCATAAACTATCGGCTGGGAATGGCAATGGTCCGGCGGTGCGTTGAGTCTTGGGTGCAGCATTGGGTGCAGCTGGAGCAGGAAAAATGGTTTTCGATTCCTTGTAAGCGACACCAGGCACGGCACTTGGATTTTTGCTGACCTTGGTCGTTAACCGAAGGGTTGCAAGTTCGAATCTTGCTCGGGGAGCCATTCTTCTTCCCCCCCCCCCAATAAATAGGCCGATGCCCTGCGTGAGGCCGCTTTCAGCGGCAGTGTCCGCTTGTCTGCGTTGTAGCCCCGCAGGCGCGGGGACGAAGCGGGAAGAGACGATGCCGGCGTGGAAAACGTGGCCATAATTTCCACGGCCTGGAAGCGCTTCTCAAAGCGCGCGTTCACCCGCGGGAGAAGAAGGGGCATGGACGCACGCGGGGAGAGCGGATAAACTTTTGAACATGATACGGGAAGACCAGGCGGCGAGTGCGGTGACGGAACAGGAAGCGGTGCGCCTGGCGCGGGAGATCTACGGGCTGGAGGCGTCCGCGCGGGCGCTGCCCGGCGAATACGACCACAATTTTCACCTGACGGTGGCCGGCCCCGGAGGAATGGGTGCGGGAGGCGCGGGAACCGTGCTGAAGGTGATGCATCCGGAGCGGGAGCGCGGTGTGGTGGAGCTGCAATGCGCGGCGCTGCGGCATCTGGCGCGGCGTGCGCCGCAACTGGCGCTGCCGCGCGTCGTGCCGGCGCGGAGCGGAGAGGCCGTTACGCTGGCGGCGCTGAGCGACGGAACGCGGCGCATGGTGTGGATGCTGACCTACGTCCCCGGAAAAGTGCTCGCGGAAGCCAAGCCGCACACCGCGGAGCTGCTGGAAAGTCTGGGTGGGTTGTTGGGAGAGATGTCCGCGGGCCTTGCGGATTTTACGCATCCGGCGGCGAAGCGCGAATGGAAATGGGATTTGGAGCGCGCCGGATGGATTCGCGAAAAGCTGGGGCACATTGGCGATCCCGCGCGGCGCGAACTCGTGGAACTTTTTCTGGGGCGATACGAATCGGAAATTGTTCCGGTGCTGGCGAAGTTGCGCCATAGCGTGGTCTATGGCGACGCCAACGATTACAACGTGATTGTGGGGCCGGCATGGCCGCTGCCGCGCCGCGCCGTGAGCGTGATCGATTACGGGGATATGCATCACAGCGTGACCGTGGCGGAGTTGGCCGTGGCGGTGGCGTACGCCATTCTGGGAAAGAAGGATCTTCTTGGCGCGGCCGCGGCCGTGGTGCGCGGGTTCCATCGCGCGTTCGCGCTGCGCGAGGAGGAGTTGGCGGTGCTGTTCGGCCTGGTGGGCACGCGCCTGGCGGTCAGCGTGGTGAATTCGGCGCACCGCAAGACGCTCAAGCCGGACGACGCCTACGTGACCATCAGCGAGGCGCCCGCGTGGAAAGCCCTCGAACGGCTGGGGCGCATTGCTCCGCGCTTCGCCGAAACGGTGTTCCGCGAGGCCTGCGGATTTTCTCCCGATGCCCGGGCGGAAAAGCTGAAGCGGTGGCTGGAAGCCAACGGAGCGAACGCCGCTTCGGTGCTGGATGCGGATTTACGCGCGGTTCCCTGCAAGGTCTTCGATTTGAGCGCGGGCAGCCTGTTTCTGGGCGCCGATCCGCGGGCCAGCGAGACGGCGGCGTTGACGGAAAAGCTGGTTGCCGAACTGAGGCGCTGCGGAGCGGTGGTGGGCGTGGGGCGCTACGACGAGGCCCGGTTGCTCTACAGTTCGCCGCTGTTTGGCTCGAGCGCGAATCCGACCGACGAACGGCGCACGATTCATCTGGGTGTGGACCTCTTCGTGCCGCCGGGGACGGCGCTGAATGCGCCGCTCGATGGTGTGGTGCACGCGCTGGCCAGGAATTCCGCTCCGCAGGATTACGGCGGAGTCGTGTTGCTGCGCCACGAGGATGGAGACGGCGAGGAATTTTTCACGCTCTACGGGCATCTGGCGGCGGAGAGCGTGGAGGCGCTGCGCACGGGGCAGGAGATTGCCAGGGGCGAACGGTTCGCGCGGGTGGGATGCGAGGAAGAAAACGGCGGCTGGGCCCCGCACCTGCATTTCCAGGTGATTGCCGACCTGCTGGAGCTGGGCGTGGGATTCCCCGGCGTGGTCCGGGCTTCGCAGCGCGCGGTGTGGAAGGCGTTTTCGCCGGACCCCAATCTGCTGCTGGGAATTCCGGCGAAACATTTTCCGAAGAAAGAAGGCGATGCCGGGGAAACGCTGGAAGCGCGGCGCGCACTGCTGGGGAAAAACCTGAGCATTTCCTACGGGCATCCGCTGAAAATCGTGCGCGGCTGGAAGCAGTATCTGTACGACGACACGGGCCGCGCGTTTTTGGATGTGTACAACAACGTGCCGCTGGTGGGCCACAGTCATCCGCGCGTGGTGCGCGCGGCGCAGGAGCAACTCGCGCTACTGAACACCAACACGCGCTACCTTCACGACAACGTGCTGCGCTATGCGCAACGCCTGATCGCGCGCATGCCCGCGCCGCTGCGCGTCTGCTACTTCGTCAATTCAGGCAGCGAAGCCAACGAACTGGCCCTGCGCATGGCGAGGACGCATACGCGGCGCGAGGACGTGATCGTGATCGAGCACGCCTATCACGGGCACACCAATACGCTGATTGACGTCAGCCCCTACAAATTCGACGGCCCCGGCGGCGGCGGGAAAAAGCCGTGGGTGCACGTGGCGCCGCTGGCCGACGATTACCGCGGCGCGTACCGCCGCGGCGATGCCCAGGCCGGCGCGAAATACGCGCGGCACGTCGCGGAAATTCTTGAACGATTGCGTGCGGAGGGCCGCAGCGCCGCGGTGTTTCTGGCGGAAACACTGCCCAGCGTGGGCGGGCAAATCGTTTTTCCGCCGGGCTACCTCGCCGAGGCCTACAAGCACGTGCGCGCGGCGGGCGCGGTGTGCATCGCGGACGAAGTGCAGGTGGGCTTCGGGCGCCTGGGAACGCATTTCTGGGGATTCGAAACGCAGGGAGTCGTGCCGGACATCGTGGTGCTGGGCAAGCCCATTGGCAATGCCTTTCCGCTGGCCGCGGTGGTGACCACGGCGGAGATTGCCGCCTCCTTCGCCAACGGCATGGAGTTTTTCAGCACCTTCGGCGGAAACCCAGTGGCCTGCGCGGCGGGGCTGGCGGTGCTGGACGTGCTGGAAGAGGAAAAGTTGCAGGAGAATGCCCTGCGCGTGGGGAAACATTTCATCGCCGCGCTGGAGAAGCTGAAAGCAAAGCACGAACTCATCGGCGACGTGCGCGGCTCGGGGCTGTTCCTGGGCGTGGACCTGGTGCGCAACCGGGAAACGCGGGAGGCCGCGACGGAGCAGGCCGGCTACGTCGTCAACCGCCTGCGCGATTGCGGGATTCTCGCCGGGACGGACGGGCCGCTGCACAATGTCCTGAAGCTGCGCCCGCCGCTGGTCTTCACCGCCGCGGACGCGGATCTGTTCGCCGCCACGCTGGACGAAATCCTGGGCGAAGATGCCGCCCAGCCGCTAGCCTGATTCAAAAAGCACCACTTGACAGAAGCGATAGCCGACGGCTACGCTCAGCCCGCGATGGAGCCGGCCTCTTCCCTCTCCTGGCTCGCCCTCACGCTGACGCCGGGCATTGCCGCGCGGCTTTCGGCGCGATTGCTGCATCAATTCGCTTCCCCCGAGGCGATT
>Ga0315281_10008040_pt1 | contig 14758 bp, 15 predicted proteins | sample YL17G07_0_MG_FD_204540 | JGI IMG/M metagenome (GOLD analysis project Ga0315281, IMG submission 204540) | Sediment microbial communities from Yellowstone Lake, YNP, Wyoming, USA - YL17G07_0 | ecosystem: Environmental > Aquatic > Freshwater > Lake > Sediment | place: USA: Wyoming | collected...
TTTACGATGAAAAAACTTCCGCAGTGAATAGGTTCAAGAGCGAAGTCGCTGACGCAAAAAGAGAGCAGGAAAAGTTAAAGTCCGAATCCGCGAGAATTATAGTTGAAACTGAAAAGAAAGTTATTGCCGCTGAAAAGGAAGAAAAAACGTTGAAAGCGCTGAGAACAGCTGTTGCAACGCACAGCGGGCACATTGACAATAAAGAGGCTGAGCTTCGCGAGAAAGAGAATCTGCTCAACAAGGAAGCCGCGCGTTTGCAGAAGCTTAAGCAAGAAGAAGCGGGTTTGCGCGAAGAGACTGCAAGGCTGGGAAAAATTTACGATGAAAAAACTTCCGCAGTGAATAGGTTCAAGAGCGAAGTCGCTGACGCAAAAAGAGAGCAGGAAAAGTTAAAGTCCGAATCCGCGAGAATTATAGTTGAAACTGAAAAGAAAGTTATTGCGGGAGAAAAGGAAGAAAAAACGTTGAAAGCGCTGAGAACAGCTGTTGCAACGCACAGCGGGCATGTTGATAAAAAGGAATCTGAATTGCGCGATGTTGAAAAATCGCTTTCTAAGCGCGAAGGCGCATTGGCAAATGAGACCACGCGCATACAAAAGATGCGGGCAGAGGAAATAGCCCTGCATGAAGAAATAAGCAGCATGGGAAAAATTTACGATGAAAAGAATTCCGCATTGAACGGCCTGAAAAAAGAAATTGCGAATTTTGTGAAAGAGCTTGCTGGTCTTCAGCAGCGCCGCGCTGAAAACGCGCGAATGGAGGAGAATATAAGGAATCTCGTCCTGAAAGAGCGCCAGGTTCGACAGGAAATGTCCAAAATGGAAAAACGGGTTGCGGACGGCGCAAATATGCTTTCCAAGATACAGGAAGACAGGGCTCGCAATGAAACGCGCTTGAAAGAATTGAGCGCGTTTATCGGTCAGGCCGCTGTTATGAAAAAACAGCTCGAGTCAGAAACTGAAGCGCACCAAAAAACCATTCTTAACGCGAAGCGCGAGCTTGCTGACATGGAAGCCGATATTAAAGATGTAATGAAGATCAAGGAGCAATTGCAGCAGAAGGGCGCGTTCCTTGGCAAGCGAGAGCGTCAGGCAGAGGAGCAGGAGCAGAGGATTGACAGGAAAAAATCCGAGCTTGAGCGCTTGCATGCTAATGCTTCAGCCGCTGAAAAAGCGCGCCAGGAAGTTATTGTTCTTGTTGAGGAGAAAAAGCACATTCTGGACGATTTGAAGTCTGCGATCGCGCAGAACAGCCAGATTATTCAGGAATTGCACGAGCGCGAGACTTCCGCGAAAAAAGCCGAGCGTGATTTGCAGATTGCCCAGCGGGAAGCTGAAAAAAAGCTCAAGCTGGTTGAATCAAAGGACCAGGAGCTTATGGGACGGGAAGCCGCGTTTGTGGAGCACGAAAAAGCTTTGAAAGAGGCTTCCAGAATGCTCGGGCAGGACAAGAAAGTGTTTATGGAAGAAGTGAACGTGAGAAAGGCCGAGTTTTTGCTTATTCAGCAGGAGTGGGACAAAAAGTTTGCCGCTTTGTCTGATGAAAAGAAAGAATTGAGGATTGAAAAGACTGATGTTCGCAGGCTGGTTGACTCTGATGTTCTTGCCTTAAAGGAAAAAGAGGACGAGCTTGTCCAGACGATTGAGATGCTTGAGCGCGATAAGAAAAAACTGCAGGATGAGGAAACTGCGATAATTAGGCGCGTCAGGGAGCTTGAGAAAGAGCAGGCTGTTGTTGAGCGCGAAAAATCGGCTTTGGACGCTAAAGACAAGAAAGTTGTTGGCGGCGAGCGTATTATCCAGAAAGGAATGAAATATCTTGAGATTGAAAAAAGGAAAGTTGAGCAGGCAAAGGATGTTGTTTTCCGTTCGCGTGAGTTCAAGCGCATTCTTCCTCAAATGGAGCAGCGTTACAATGAACTGCAAAAAGCTGTTCGCAAGCTTGAAGCGCGCGCGATTGGGCTTGGCACAAAGCCTTCTGAATCGCGCTTGTTTAAGGCGCGTGAGAAAGATCTTGACCTGAAAGAGAAAGGCGTTGAGATGGGAGTGAGGAAGCTTATTGAACGTGAGAGTGAGGTTGAAGCTCTTGAGCAAAGGAAGGAAAGGGCGTTTTCTGAATACTTGCGGGAAGAGGTTGAGCGCGCGCAGGTCGGCAAGCCGGGCAGGGAATTGGTTAATCCTGAAATTCACGCTATGCTTGATGACGCCCGTGAGAAAGTGATGCAGGGTGATTTGGACGCCGCTATTCGTCTTGTTTCTCAAGTAGAATATCTTATTGACAGGCTTCAGAATCCTGAGCAAAAGCGCTTGCTGATGTATGATATTCGTGATCTGAAAGCGAGCATTAAGCTCGCGTCACTTACGTAGAAATAATATTGTCTTTCTCGATAAATACTTTGCCTAAAAATGCTTCAACAACTTGCATATTTGTTCTTGTATGGTCAGTTATACTGCTCGTTTTGAGCGTGCTCGGCCTGCAGAGTGCTAGCAACGGAATTAAATTGTCTGCCAGATGGCTGTCAACCGGCGCTTTGCTTTTTATTTCGTTAAGCAATTTCTCAGCCGCTTCCTGTCCGACTTTTTCTGCGGGTTTTCCTCGTTCGCCAAGGGCGTCCGCCCCAAGCCGCACAGGATTATCAACGTCTATTTCATCATTTGAAGAGAAGATTGCCCATAACGTGATGCCTGAGCCGGTTGACAAAGTGTCCGCGTATTCTGTCGTGATTTCAATAGGTGCTTTCAAGTGCGCCAACGCCTTTCTTGCTGCGTCTGCCTGTCTTTCAGCCACTGCCGCGTTTTCCAGGCCCTTGCTCGCGTGCGATGTTCCTTTTATGATTGCAAGTTCTCCCTGTTTTTCAAGTATGAATGCTTTGTGGTTCAAAACTGCCTGAAACGCTTCAAATGTTTCAAATTCATTTCTTTTGATTTCTGGCTTGATTATCAGCTCTGCTTTTCCTCCGCCTTTAGGGTAATAGCCGCGTTTTAGCAGTTTGGCTTGCAATCCGCAAATTCTTCTATACTGTGGAGCTAGAACATTTGCGAAATAATCAATTGGCATGCTCCATGAAGTATCTGTTCCTCCAATAAGTGTTAGCGTGTGTGTTTTCTGTGCAAACACGCACGGCAAAAGCACTGCCTGTAGAAGCAAGGTAACACTTCCTGCGGTTCCAATATCAATAGTTAGGTTTTTCGCCGAAATTTTTCCTGGAATGAACAATAATTCTTTGCTTCCTATTTCCGCGCCGTCTGCTTTCGCGCCGCATAATTGCTGTAGCGCTTTGACGCATTGCACGTGCTGTGCTTTTAACCCCGGGTCTTCTCTGGCTGAGCGTATGTTTGTTATTCTGAATGGTTTTCCTGTGAGGCAGCTTAGCGCGAGCGCTGTTCTGACTATTTGTCCTCCTCCCGAACTGCCGTCAAGAACTATCATATTTGGATAAAAAAGAAGTCAGTATAAAAAACCTAAGAAAAAAAATAAAAAATAATCAGCCCAGGTCCAAATTGTCTATGGACTGGATGTCTGTGTCCAGCTTGTCTAATGAGCTGGTGTCAAAGTCCTTGTCCACTTGGTCAACTTGCGCTGAGCCTGTGTCTATGCTGCTTACTGCCGCGTCTGTTGTTGCCGGCGCTGCCGCAGCCGGTGCCGTTGCCGGTATCACGGGCTGGCTGGCTGGTGGCGCGATTGTTGGTTTCGGCGCGCACGCCGCTAGCAATAACAGTACGCTTAACACTACAAACGCTATGCTTCCTTTCATGTCAATCACCTTTCTCCACTGTTATTTAAGTTTATGCAGTGGCGTTGGCGCTTGCCGTGCCGGTAGCATTGTCTCCATCACCCTCTACTGCTTTCTCAGAAGAGTCTTCAGTTTTTTCATCTGATTTCTCCGATGCTGAGCCCGCAGTTGAGCTTGCTGGCGCGCTTTCTTCAGTGCTGAATGAATCGCTTCCTCCCCTCAATCCTTTAATCTTGGAGATTATGCTCTTCAGCTCCTGCTGCGCTGCTTTCAATGCCTGTTGTGCCGCGCGTAGCTTGTCAGTCGCCTGTTTCATAAGCTCGTCCTTAGCGCCTGGCTCTGCAGCGCGTGCTTTCGTGAACAAGTCAACCGCGTCTTTATGCAGTGACTTCGCTTCTTCCAACTTTGCCTTTAACGCGCTCAAGTCTACCGAACTTATATCCACGCCTTTCTTGGCGAGCTTGTCTAGCGCCTTGTTTATCCGCGCTTCAAGGTTGTCGGCTATCTTGAACACAGCGTTCATACGGTTCTCAATTAGAGATCCCGCTCCGTGTCGGAGTGCGCGCTTTGCGCCGCTGACCGCTTCACGCAGTGCTTTCGCGGCTGCTTTTATGTCTTCTTTGGAGCTCGTGTCCGTTAGGGCGTCAACTTTTGCCTTTGCGTCAGCGATCGCGGTGATTTGAGCTGCAATTTCACTAACTGTCGCGTCCTTGTCTGTCAAGTCGCTGCTTGCGACGCGGTCCTTTGCTGCTTGCAATAATGCGGTTACTTTATCTGCCGCGTCTGAAAGCACGTTCTTAACATCCGTTTTTGCGTCCTTTCTTTTCTGGTCGCAGTCCGCGTCTTTCTTTCCTTTGCAGCCTTCAAGGCCTTTAGCTATTTCAGATACTTCCTTGCCGTGTTCACGTACGGTCGCGCCTATTTCCTGTTTAGCGCCCTTTATGTCACGCGCTGTCTGTCCTGCTTCTTTTGCTTTTTCGCGTAATTGTTCTACGCGGTCTTTAATTTTTTCTTTCGAACCCGCTTCTGTGGAATTCGTGCTTGTATCATTTGCAGAATCTTCTGCGTAAACTACAGGCACCATTGCCACTAGTAAGATAGCGAGTATTGCTATCCATTTATTCATTTTCTTCCTCCGTGGTTTGCACCACTGAACACCAAACAGTTGAACCGCTGGTTTCAACGAAATAATTTGTTTTCATGAGATTAACGTAAACAATAATGCTTAAAAAGATACTTTCAAGGAGTGCATTATTGTGTGTATTCTACGCCCATTAAAACTTTACAAAAGTTCATTTGGGCTCCTGTATCTTAATAAAGGCTGATTTGACCTCCTTTTGTCTTAAAAGGGCATTTTCCTCGACTAATCACCTCGCAATCTTTATATATTAGAAAAACCGTCAATATGTTATGAAGTGGTTTTGGGTGGTATTGTTATTGATGGTGCCCTCTGCATTAGGTGTCACAATACACGGGACTGTGTACGATTTTGGCCTTAACAAACTATCAAACGCCATTGTTGAAATCAACAGCACGCCGCGCCAGCAGATAGTGGCGGGTAACGGCACATATTCATTTATGGTTGCTCCTGGAACGTATGCGCTTAAAGCGATCCATAAAAAATCCGATTCTGATATTGTGGAAAACATTACTGCCGTATCCGAAGGCGACTATGTTCTCGACCTCATCCTGCTTCCCTCATTTGATAAGGACGCGGCGCTGCTTGAATCCGCTCCTGACCTGCCTCCGATAGAGGACGTAATACAAGACACCCCTGTCACTAATTGGCTTCTCTGGATTATTGTTTTTGTAGTGCTGGCTTATCTTGTTTACAAAGTTTCACGCAAGCCTATTGTTGAAAAAATCAAAGAAGTGAAAGAAGTTCCTGTTGCTGATGAATTACACAAGGTCTTGGAGTTCATAGAAAAAGAAGGCGGCAGGACTACGCAAAAAGATATTAGAAAGATGTTCCCGTACTCAGAAGCGAAGATTTCTTTGATGATTGACGAATTGGAAGCGAAAGGGCTTGTTAAGAAAGTCAAAAAAGGAAGGGGAAATCTTATCTTAAAGGCATGAATAAAGAGCGCTTACATTCTTAGCGATTCCAAATCCACGTCTCTTTTCGCCCCGCTTTTGAGATCTTTTATCTGCGCCCTGTTTGCTATCCTGAGAATTTCCACTTGTTCGCCGTGCAGTGTGACAATATCCCCTCTTTTGAAAGGCAATACTTTGAATAAAACCGTTACTCTATACAAGAGTTTGCTTGTCATCTTGTCTGTTGTATGCTGTCTCTTGCTGATTTTGAGTATTCCTGTGAACTTTTCTTTTATCTTTCTGCCCAGATTCTGAAGATAATGCTGTTCGCTGAGGTATAAGTCAACTCCGTTTGTCACTTTTTTCTCTTTGGCGATGCGCGCTTTCCCGTCGCTTTTTATTCTATCACGTATCCAGTTGAGAAGTTCAGCGTTTCCCTCACGTATTTGCAATATTCCCTCAAAATAGTCTTTGATTTGCTCTTTCATTTCATATACAATAAAACAAAACCTTTTTAAGGCTTTGCAGGAAAGTTAGATTAATGAGTTTTAAGGACACTTTAAAGAAAATCTGGTATTTCCTGTGGGAAGAGGACAGTATTTGGAGCTGGATTGCCAATGTTGTTCTTGCGTTCGTTATAATAAAATTCATTCTTTACCCCGGCCTTGGTTTTGTTCTTGGCACTCCCGCTCCTATTGTCGCGGTTGTTTCGGGAAGTATGGAGCACGAGGGTAATTTTGAGCAGTTCTGGTCAGGCCCGTTGTGCTGCAATAGTGTTTGCACAAGCCAGGCCGCGCAGGGTTCTTATTATGAAAGGATTAACATTACAAAAGCGGACTTCCGCGATTTTGATTTTGTGAACGGGTTTAACAAGGGAGACATAATGATTTTGTACAGCCCGAAAAAGGCGGCTGTTGGTGACGTGATAGTTTATCTTGTGCCTAATCGTCCCGACCCTATCATTCATCGCGTGATTAAAACGTCTGATGGCCAATTCTGGACTAAGGGCGACCATAATTGCGATGTGGGTCCTTTTGAGCAGCAGATTCCAGAGAACTTGGTTATTGGAAAAGCGGTCTGGCGTGTTCCTTTGCTTGGCTGGGTAAAGATTATTGCTGTTGACTTGTTTAATATTGTAGTGGGGGGATTTAGATGATGTTTTGTCCGAAATGCAAGAGTATTATGATGCCTAAGAATGTGGGCGGCAAGAAGCTGTTTGTTTGCGGCTGTGGCTACAAGTGCGCTGCTGAAAGCGTGATTATTACTGAAACCACTAAATCAACGCCGAAAGATTTTGTTGTTATTGAAAATGAAGCGTCCACGAATATCATCATTGATGCCAGCTGCCCAAAGTGCGGTCCTGTTAAGGCGGAGTATTGGGAGATTCAGACGCGTTCTGCTGACGAGCCTGCTACTCGTTTCCATAAGTGCACTAAGTGCGGGCATACTTGGCGTGAATATAAATAATTTTCAAGGCAGAATCAAAATTCTCGTCAAGCCTAATTCCAAGAAAGACGAGCTTCTCGGCTTTGATGAAGTTAGAAAGGCGTGGAAGATTTCAATTTCCGCTCCTGCTGAGGACAATAAGGCGAATATCGCCGTTATCAAGTTCTTTTCAAGGCTGACAAAAAAGAAAGTGCGTATTGTGTCAGGATTGATTTCGAAAGAGAAAATTTTGCTTTTTCCGTAAATCTTCCGGATTTTTGCCTTTTTTCCGTAAGTTTTCCAACTTTCTCGTCGACGGTTATATTAAACAGTAAAGTATAGTAATTTTCATGTCTTACGTCCATCTATTAATCGCGAAGGATGATTGCGTTTACTTGGTTAACGTTCATTATAGGACTGCTATGAGATTGTTGGAAAAAGGTGTTGACAGCATTTTGCCTTTGTTAAAGCCTAAATTTCTCGATGCGGGCTATATTGTCATCGACTGCAATAGAAAAACAGTAGTCAATTGCCAGACTGCTTTTCCTGTTGGCAAAGTTTTAGGAAAGAAGAATTTGTGTGTGATAGAGGCCTAGAAAATTGCCAATAAATAATATGATTGTGGCAATTTTATAGACACAAGAACCGCCCTATGGTTTAGTAAAATGCGGTTCTTGATGCATAGCTTTTTAAACCCTAAAAAGAATCCCAGTACAGAAAAAAGATGGTGAAGAAAACTATTATTGCGATTGCGGCGATTGTGCTGTTAGCTGCAGTTTTTACGCAAGCCGCCAATCGTTGGGGCTATACGAGATATGGCGCCGTGTACTACACTGATTCTCCGTATTACACGTATTATCCTGTGTACCATAATTATCCTGTTGAGAGCACGTCTCCTCCATACGGTTTCGATCAGAATTATCGATATTTGTATGACGGCTGGTATCCTGGCAATCCCGCTGTTTCGTATCCTTATAATCCGTCGCCCGGTAATTATTTCACGTACACTGGAGCGGCTTATCCTGTTGTTACCGTTCCGCGCAGTCCAGAGAATGGCTTGTGTGGTGTTTTGCAGGGCAAGCAATATGGCTGTACTTTCGGCTTAGTGTGCGATTATACAAAGACCGGGCAGGTTGGCGTTGGAGTCTGCTCGAAATCCACAAGCACCACGACTTATCCTTTCCAGGTGGGCTATAAATCGACTAATTATCCGTATTACTAGAATCCGTCTAATTTTGATTGCTTTTTGTCGTATTCTTCCAAATACTTTGGCGGTTTGATGCTGATAAAGTTAAATCCCCAGTCTTTGAGCATTTTCCCGGCGTTTTCTGTTATTTTTGGCGCGGCGAGTATGCCTCTTACTTTTGTTATGCCTTTGCTTATCATTATTTTCTCGACATAGCGCCGTAATTGTGTTACCGCGGATAATTCCGCGCAGTATCTTTTGCACTCTACAACTGTCAGCGTTCCTTCTTTGTCCACGCCTAAAACGTCAATAAACCCGTATTTTGTTTGCTCTTCCTGTGATACCGGCTTGAATCCTTCTTCTATCATTTCCGGGTTGTTGTATATCATGTCGCTCATGTCTTCTTCTGTCCCTGACACGCGTATAACCTGCCCGTCTTCAAGTTTGTAGCTGTTGAAGAAGTGTATTTTGTCAATCGCTATTTCGATGCGTTCTTTGTTAAGCAAATGCTGGCTTTTTAGCGTTAGCTTGTCATTTTCAGCTCTCATCGTGTGGCTGCTTCCCGGCTTCATGTAGTTTATTGGCGCGTTGCCTGTCGGCTGGTGTACAAGCAGAGCGTTATCCGATTTAATGATTACAATCCTGTCGCCTTTTGGCAGGTAGCTTTCCGCTCTGCCGGAATATCTTATGGCGCAAGTGCACGAGAAAACTATTGTTTCATTGCGCGCGAGGGCGTCATTCAGAAGTTTGGAGTAATCTTCGGGTTTCATAAACTACATCTTAGAATATTTTTCGAGCTCTAGTTGGCTGACTTCAAGCCCAACTCCTGCTTGTTTGAATATTTCTCTTGTTAGTGCGGCGCCGTGATATTTCTTTTGGCAAACTACTTTTTTAATTCCTGCGTTTACAATCATTTGCGCGCACACTCTGCACGGCTCCATTTTGCAGTACAATGTTGAGCCAAGCACCGCTACCCCGTGCCGCGCGGCTTGGACTATTGCGTTCGCTTCTGCGTGACTTGTCCTTATGCAGTGCTGTGATGTTGTGCCATCAGGATTTTGAACTGTGTGCATCAGATGTCCTACTTCGTCGCAGTGCGGCAGTCCGACTGGAGCTCCTACATATCCCGTTGAGATGATTCTTTTGTCCTTTACTATCACACACCCGCTTTTTCCTCGATCGCAGGTTGCGCGCTTGCCGACTTCCAGTGCTAAATTAAGGAAATAATCATCCCATTTTGGGCGCTCATCTCCAAATTTTCTTTTCCATTCCTTAAGAATTTTGAGAATTTTCTTTTTCAGCTCTTCGCACGTGCCATCGTTGGTAATGAGAATATCCGCCATTGACATGACTATAGCAACCTGCTGCTTTGATGGATCAGTGCTTGTCGCCTCCTGTTCTTCCAGCCTCTTAAAGTCCTCAAGCGTATTGATTTCATCATTTCGGTTTTCCTTGGTTTTGCGCGCCTGCATCCTGGCCCATCTGGTTTTTTGGGCTGCCGTTACATTAATGAGAGCAAAATTTTGTTTTGTCCTGAGAACCTCAACTTCAACAGGATTCCTGATGCTGGTAATGATATAGTTCTTGTCCCACTCTATTTTTTGCAGTGCTAATCGTGCAAGAATGCCGTTGCCACTCTTTTTTCTCATTTCATTGCCAAGGTTAATGAGATTTTCCCTTGTGTCCTTTATCTTGCGTTTTTTTGCTTCTTCGCGGATAAAATCTGAGAGTGAAATCTGGTTGAACCGTTCTTCTTTAAGAATATCTCCTACGGTGTCTTTCCCCGCGGCATAATGCCCTGTAACCCCAAGTATCATAGTATTTTGAATTGTCGTGCCATATTTAAAATTTCATCTACTGCAGTAGCACAATTGCAGTGTAGAAGTTGTAAAGGATACAAACCGCTGCATAAATGAATATAAAGCGGCGCGCTTGACAAAAATGAATCCGGGATAAAAGAGGTGATCCCCGAAAGGGGAATTATTAGCTCATTGCTTCTTCAGCGTTTTGGTCGTCTGAATTTCGAAAGAAAACGTCAAGGTCTTTGTTTTTTAATTTCTCTTTATAATTTACCGCTACTGCCATTAAATCACCCTTTTTTTCGTGATTTTTAGAACGCTGCGCTTGTATATAAAGTTGGTGTTGTTACGCTTTTGTGAAAATAATTAGCCAAATTCAGCCAGTGATTGCCTTGAGTGTTTTATTATTTCTCCTGTCTTCGCGTCTATTTTGATATTTATCGTCTTTAAGCTCTGCGTGAAGTAAGTGATGTTGAACATCGCGTGCCCTTCCGCGTGCTGTATGATGAAGAATTCTTTCAGTACCATTTCTCCCCGGTAATTTTCATCCCTGCATTTTTTCGCCGTAGCCAGCGCTTCTTCAACTGAAAAAGTTACATCTTCAGGCTTTAACGGGTCTATCGCCGCTTCTGTCCGTAAAACTTCCTGCTCTTCTGTGTGTTGTACATCTTTGTCTGACGTGATGAACGTCGTCATTCTTTCTTTTTCCGGATTGTAGAATCCTATCTGCCAGATTCCCTTGTTTGGCTCGTCAAGCATTACGAACGCGTGCGCTAGAAAATAGTCTTTGTTCTTGGCGTGCCAGTCTTTGAACACGTGATGCTTTGTTAATTTCGCGAGTGTTTCGTGAAGGTCCATTCGTGAATAGAAAAAGAAGCCCTATAAAATGCTTTTTACTTTACCAATCCCAATCCTGCCGCTATTCTTTTGACAACATGTATGCCATATACTATTCCTTTGCCGGGGTGGAAGTGCATTGCTTCTCGGAACACGAATACCATTGAATATTCGTGTTTTTGCCTTGGCTCTGATATTCTGAACAGCAATAGTGCGCTGAGGAATCTTAGTATGCCGCTCACGGCGAATATTAACGGTATTCCCGCCAGTATGAAGACAAAGTGTTCTGTCATCCAGCCGCCGAGTATTGGAGCGATTACCAATGCTATGCTCGTATAGAGATTGTACTCTGCCACTTGCATTGCTCTTTTTTTAGGGTCTGCGAGCCCCAGCAGCAGATTAAATCTTGAAATATCGGCTGCAGACCACACTATTCCGCTTACTATTTGTACTGGAATGATGAGCCATAGTGATTGTTTTGTTACCGCCAGCCAAACTAACGGAACGATAGCTGTCCCAAGGTGGCCTAGCAAGGCTATTGGCTTGTCTCCGTATTTGTCCGTTAGTCTTCCAATGTAATGGGAAGCGATAATTTGCGCGAGCGTTGAAATCGCGGTCGCTATTCCGAAATAAACGTAGCTTATGCCGAGCGTTTTTAGCATATAAACGGCGAAGAATGGTGATGCGAGCATAAACGCGAAGCTGAATGCTACGCTGAAATATACAAATTGTTTAATCGGCCCGTCAAGCGTGAAGAATTCCTTGATTGCGTGATGGTGGTGGTCTCTGTATGCGGGCTCTTTCACGCGCGCCATTATTAGGGTCGCCAATATGGCGATGGCCGTTCCAAACGCGAACATTAGCGCGAATCCGAGCGGGCTTTCTTTTGGGAATTGCTTCAGCCATAGTCCTCCAATTACAAGTGAAACCGTTCCAAAGGTCGCTATTATTCTGTATCGTCTGCTGATGAAATCGCCAAAATGCTCGCGCGGAATTATGTCCGCCATCAACGAAGTATAAGCGGGGTCTGTTATCATTTCGCCGATTTTTATCACAAGATAGAATATTACGACAAACAACAATGGTTTTTTGAGGAAAAATGGCGCTGCCAGCAGTGGAAGCCAGAATAGTCTTCCTACAAAGTTAAAGAACATATAAACGTGTTTTCTGTGAAAGTGTTGTGATAATTCTGAGCCTGGGATTTGCGTTATTATTGCCGCAAGCCACGGCAGCGCTCCAAGGATTCCAATTACTTGGTTTGACGCTCCGAGCGCCAGCGCGAATGCCGCTAGATAGGCTGATGTTAATCCGTCGTAAGCCGCCCAGAGCGCGCTATTTGTAAGAAAAACTCGCTGATTGTTCATAGCTTGAACACCATTCCTTCAGGTCCCGGATTGCACAATAGTGTTTTTCCCAATTTTTGTTTCACTCGGAAATTTTCGTGCAAATGCCCTGAGAGCGCGAGCACTGGCTTGTATTTTTTGACGAATTCGCCGTAGCTTGCGCATCCTGCGTGATCGTCAAGCCACAGTATGTAGTCAAGTTTTGTGTATCCTGGCGGCGCGTGCGTTAGAAGTATTATTTTGCCTTTTATTTTGTTCTTGTGTTCCCTGACAAAGCTTTCAAAGTCTTTGTCTTTTGCGAGTTTGCCTTGCCCGTAAAATCCTCCGCCTCCGTGCGCTACAACTGTATAGCCGTTAATTGAGAATACGCTTCTGTGCACAAACTTCAGCCTAGAATACTTCTTGCACAATTTTCGTACTACAAACTCCTCCTCGTGGTTGCCGTGTATGATGAACACTTGCTTTCCGAGCTCGTTTAATTTTCTGAGCACGCCGTCAATATGCTGTTCAAACACCGTAAAATCGCCAAGGCATAAGATGTAGTCCGGTTTTTCCTTCTTGACTTTTTGCTGTATTTTCTTGTAAGCGGTTACTCCTGCGTGTAGGTCTGTGAAAGCGAATATTTTCATGTGTGTAAGACAGTGATGTTTATTTTTAAAGTCTTGCTATCTCGGGAACGCTATGTTAATGATCGTTCTATAAAGATGGAAGTTTCCTAAAACATACGTCTCTATGAGCATTCCCAGCGCAAGCACGCCTATGGCTATTAGCAGCAATACGAAATTGTATTTGAGTATGAGTTTCATGTTTTTAGAAAATAGTGGTTCTTTGACAATTCCGTCTGAGAGTGTTGTGCCTGCTATGGTTGAGAGCATATAGCTTAGTCCTTCCATGAATGTGTGCGGGAATACGCTTACGATGATAAGCGCGAAGAGTATGAATGGGTTGGCTGTTGAGGCTAGCGCCGCTGTTTTTGCGAGGTTGGCGAATATTGTTCCCCAGACGCTTGCGTTCCACGCGATGAAGAGTATTGCCCCGTTTCCTGCAATAAGAGAAAGCAGGAAACACATTCCCAATACTTGCATATTCCAGGTGAACAAGTCCCACCATAATGGCCAACTGAATGTTGCCGCGTGCCCTGTTACGATGTCAAGCTGTATTTTGAACAGGTATCCAACTGCCAGTTTTGGGAGCACTAAAGCAAAGAATGCGAACGTGAAGAATATGCCGAAGAATACCGCGATGTAGACTTTTGCGTGCGGGAGTGTTTCTTTAAAAAACGATTTGAAGGTCGGCGTTCTTTTTTGGTTGATTTCAGCGCTGTCTGTCAGCTCTGATAGTGATGGTATCAGAAATAGCGCGGTTATTCCAATGGCGATTACTGCCGGGTCGTTCGGGAATATCATTAAAGCTATGAACAGCCCAAGAATAGTGTAAGCTATGCCTAATAAAAATCCATACCACGGGTGGTCGTGTAAAAACTCGGCTGAATAGAGCCTTTCGAATACCATGTGTCTTCTAAATTCTCGCTGTTTTTTAAATATGAGTGGTAATTAGGGAGTGATTACCTAACCGCGTAATAGTCCTCAAGCACAATGTTTCCAACATTATTGAGGTCTTTGGCTAAGCTCAGTCTTCCTTCACCTATCTTGGTAATCTGTTTTGCCAGCTCTATTCCTGCTTTGTCTAATTGTATGCCTACCATTGAAATCGTTATGCCTGCCCCTCTTGCTGTGCTTACTGCCCTTAAAGTCTCCTTCTCTGGCTCTTTGCCTACAGTAGGAAGCGCGTCTGTCAAAATAATCAAGTGTTTTGTCTCCTTGCTGGCGGGGAACAGTTCCACGCTTTTTGCTATCATAGCAGCGAAATCTGTTTGCCTGCTGGCTTTGATGCCGGAAATTGCCTGCAAAAGTGCTGAAAAGTCTCGTGTTGGCGGTATTGCGGCTTTTATTTCGCTTCCGAATACAACAACGCCTACATCGTCTTTGTCTTGTATTGCTTTGTACGCCAAAGCGATTCCTGCTTTCTTAGAAGTTTCAAGTTTCTTTCCTTTCATGCTGGAAGAAGCGTCTAAAGCGAATATCACGGAAACTTTGCCTCTGCCTTCCCGTTCAGAGGTTATCAGGTCGTACGAAAGTAGCTTCTTGTGCCCTCGGCGTATCGCCATATGCACTGACCGTTTGACGTTGATGTCTTTGTACCTGTCTCCTTTGCGGTAATTGCGTATTCCTGCCTTCTCGCCGTAATGCCTGACTTGCTTGTTGACTTTCTCTCCCATTTTGTCTTTCGCGATGAACTTGTCCAGTTCTTTCACAAGTACAAGCGCTCCAAGCTCAGCTCCTTTGTCAGTAATAATTCCTTCAGAATCGAGTAAATTCTCGTCTTTTAGCGCGCCAATATT
>Ga0315281_10008041_pt1 | contig 14757 bp, 10 predicted proteins | sample YL17G07_0_MG_FD_204540 | JGI IMG/M metagenome (GOLD analysis project Ga0315281, IMG submission 204540) | Sediment microbial communities from Yellowstone Lake, YNP, Wyoming, USA - YL17G07_0 | ecosystem: Environmental > Aquatic > Freshwater > Lake > Sediment | place: USA: Wyoming | collected...
CCACTCCTGCCGGTGAGCGTCGGGGGCGTAATGTGAATGTCGGACAAGCCGCCGGGGAGACCTGCCTGAGCGCAAACCGGCCCAAGCGCGAACACTCCGAACAGCGCCGGAAGAAGTACGCCGCGCCTTCTCATGGGCATCCTCCGTAAAAATCCGATCTCTCACGGCTCCCATGACCGCGAAAACGCGAAAACGCTAAAAAGAAGAAAGAGCATGACCGCGAAAGCGCGAAAAAGAACTTGTTGAACTTCCTTACTCCGAACTCCGCCTGTCGTTTTTATCGCGCCTGCGCGAAGAGCTCCATCGGATCGTCGGTCGTGAGGCAGATGGGACGCAGCCGTAACTGAAAGCGCATGCGCGTCGGCACGATCAGGTATGCGGGCAGCGGCCCGGGGCCGCAACTGGCGCTGCCGAGCCCGCAATGCCGGTAATCCAGGTACAGGTACGTCCGGTTCTCCCGGGTCAGGTCGAACGTGTGTCGCGCGGCGGTGAGGTTCTCCGGGCTGTAATGGTGCGCGGTGACGATCAGGAGGGGCTGCCCGATGGCCAGCAGTCCAACCCCGGATCGGTCGGTCAGCGCGGCCCAGCGGCAGTCGCACTTCGCGCCGAAATCCTGCGGTCGAACGTACGGGACGTACTGCTCCTGCACCGTGCCGCGATACCGCCCGACGCGCGCGCTTTCCTTCCGGTCCGCGTAGTTCTCGTGCGGCCCGCGGCCATACCATTCCAAACGGTTCAGCCGGCCGTCGAGAACGAGCTGCACCCCCACGCGCGGGAGCGGCGGCAGCCCCTCCGTCGGGGTCAACGACTGTTCCAGAAGGATGTCGCCGTCGCTTCGGACGGTGTAGCTCGTGACGGCGGTAAAGGCCGGCCGCAGCGACTTGGCCGCCAAAGTGAATTCGCTGGTGAAGCGCAGCGTGTGTGCATCCAATCGCTCGGCCTCAGTCCGCGAGACGCGCGAAAGGAGACGGTCGAGGCCGGCCTTGCGCCAGTCTGCGGCTATCCGGAGGGGGTTCCAGGAAGACGGAGGCATGTCGTTGTCGGTGGGGGCGCGCCAGAGATTCAGCCGCGGCCCCTGCTCCAGCAGCGACCGCCCCCGGAATTCCAGCGCGGCCAGCGTGCCGGTGAAACGATCGAAGCTCAGCCGGAAGGACTTCCCCGCAACGGAAACGGTCCGCTCCTTCTCCCGGACCGTCAGCTTCGGTGTGGCACAGCCGCCCCCGGCTGTGGCTCGCACAGGCGAGGCGCCTGTGCCACACGCCGGCAAGGCCGGGGCGGGAATGGGCAGATCGAATTGGGCCCAGGCGACCTCATGACCGCGCGGGGCCCAGAGCGTATCGGCGACGGTGAGGAAGCACAGTTGCAGTTGGTGCGTGGCGCCGGGTTCGGGGGCCGGCGGGGTGAAAGGAATGGAGACCTCAGCCTCGCCGCGCGCCGGGACCGCCGGCAGCGGAAGCGGACCCTGCTGAAGGACCCGGTCGTCGCGCAGGAGGCGCCAGCGCGCCTCCAGGTGATCGAGGGCGAGGAAGTCGCACCGGTTGCGCAGTTTCAGGCGCCCCTTCGCCAAATCCACTGCGTCAACGGCGACCGGCTCCAGGACTTTCTTGTACTCCAGGAGCGCGGGGTGCGGGCGGCGGTCGGGGAAGACGAGTCCGTCAATGCAGAAGCAACCGTCGTTCGGCTCATCGCCGAAGTCGCCGCCGTAGGCGAACCAATCCGCCCCCTTCTTCGTGCGCCGGCGGATGCCATGGTCGCACCATTGCCAGACGCAGCCGCCCATGAGGCGCGGGTGCGCCCAGATGACGTCCCAGTACTCTTTGAGGTTGCCGGGCCCGTTGCCCATGGCGTGGGCATACTCGCACATGAAGAAGGGGCGCGGGTCCTTCTTGAGACCTTCTTCAAGGAGAGAATCCACCGTCGGGTACATGATGCTCTCGATGTTCCCCACCTTGGGGCCGTCGTAGCCCTCGGAATAGCGCTCCGATTCGTAATGGATCGGGCGTGTCGGGTCGGTGCGGCGAATCCGTTCCGCCATGGCGTGGTGGTTGGGACCGAATCCGCACTCGTTGCCGAGCGACCAGATCACCACGCAGGGGTGGTTCTTGTCGCGCTCGACCATGCGCTCGGCGCGGTCCACGAACGCAGCCTTCCACTCCGGCGCGCGCGGAGGAATATCGTCGCCGGTGAAACCGAAGCCGTGCGTCTCCAGGTCCGCCTCATCCACGACATACAGCCCGTAGCGGTTGCAGAGGCCGTACCAGCGCGGATCGTTGATGTAGTGCGAGGTGCGCACGGCGTTGATGTTGTGCCGCTTCATCAGCTCGATGTCGCGCACCATGGACTCGAAGGTCACCGCGTGGCCGGTGTCCGGATCGCTCTCGTGGCGGTTCACCCCTCGCAGGAGGACCGGCTTGCCGTTGACGAGGAATCGCCCGTCGCGGATATCCACCTGGCGGAAGCCTGCGGGGAAGGATTCGACCTCGACCGTATTCCCCTTTGCGTCCAGCAGGGTGAGCAGGAGGGTGTAGAGGTTCGGCGTCTCGGCCGACCAGAGGGCGGGCCCGGCGACGGGGAAGCGAGCCTCGATGAGTTTCTCCCGCCCGGCATCCAGGGAGGCGACCCGGCCGACTTCGGCATCGAGGATGGCGCGGCCGTTCCGGTCCAGAAGCTGCGCGCGCACCCGGTGCGCACGCGCAGCCGCGCCGTAGTTGCGCAACCACGCCTGCACGTGCAGGGTGGCATGGCGGTAGTCCGGGTCCAGCGGTGTGCGGATGAACACGTCGCGCAGGTGGAACGAAGGCGTGGAGAAGAGGTACACGTCGCGGAAGATGCCGCTCAGCCGCCACATATCCTGATCTTCGAGGTAGCTTGCGTCGGACCACTGGAAGACCTGAACGTCGAGCGTGTTCCGGCCCGGCTTGAGAAAGGAGGTGATGTTGAATTCCGAAGGCATGTGGCTGCCCTGGCTGTAGCCGACCTGCTTGCCGTTGATCCAGCAATAGAAGGCGCTGTCCACGCCGTCGAAGGCCAGGAAGACCTGTCGCCCTTTCCAGTGCGCGGGGGCGGTGAACGTGCGGCGGTAGAGCCCCGTCGGGTTGTCCTGCGGCACGCGCGGCGGATTGATCGGGTAGGGGTAACTGGAGTTGGTGTACTGCGGAATGCCGTAGCCGCGCATCTGCCAGTTGCTCGGGACCGGGATGCGGTCCCAGCCGGCGGCGTTGATTCGCGGATACTTAGACGGCGCCTCCGCCGGGGAAGCTATGTAGCGGAAGGCCCACTCGCCGCTCAGAAGGCGGAAGAAGGGCGAGGCCGCGCTCTCGCCACGCCGGGCGGACTCGGCGTCCGCGTACGGCAGCAGAGTCGCGTGAGCGGCCTCGCGGTTGCGGTGCAGAAGATTCAGATTTTCCCAGTCCCTGGGGGCCGGATCGTTCATGGAACCTCGATTCTTTCAACCGGCGTTTTCGCGGTCAACTCCAATCTCTCACGGCTCCTGCCGCAGGATCACCGTCGCGTCGCATTGCGCGCCCTGCGTCTTGATCACCTCGCGGACCCGCCGCTCGATGCCGTTCACCGTGCCGGTGGAGATGATACTATAATAGCGGTTCCCCGGCGAGGTCGTCGCGTAATTATTGATCGCGTTGAAGGCCGATTGCGGAAAGTTGGGGATCGTCCACAGTTCCGCGACCGCCTTGAAGGGCGACTGGGCGCGCCGGTCAATAATCGCCTGGGCCAGGTTCTCGTCAATCTCCGGCGAGAGCGCCTGGAGCACCAGCGACGGCGCATAGTTGATGTCCACCTTCCCGTCGCCATGGACGGTCAGTTGGCCGCGCATCCCGGCGATGGCCTGTATGCCGGCATCGTCGTTGGCGGGCCGGCCGTTGAAAATAAAAGGGGTCATGTCCCTGACGCGCAGGAGTTCGTCGAGCGAATCGAACGGCGCGTTCTTGCAGAGGTAGGGCGGCGTGAGGCCAAGATAGTAGTCGTTCTTCGCGCCCTCGTTCTCGCCCTGCACCCATGAGAGCGTGGTCGTGTCGTCGTTGTCGGTCACCCAGTCAACCATGGAAGCGACGACGTCGTAGCTGATCGGCGGGTTCATCCCTTCCTGGGCATTGAGCAGGTCCACGAGCCGCAGCATCTGCTCGACGCGGGGGCGGTCCATGTGGCCGTCGGTGGAGGTCAGCGCGTTGATGTTGAGCCGGCCGTTTTCGACCTCCACGACCACCTTGCACTCGCCGTCGCCGATCGGGATCGCCGTCTTTGCGCTGAGCAGCGGCCCGAGCGTGTCGTCGCGCAGTGCATCGGGATTCCGGCGGAGGACCGCCAACGCGAAGTTGATGCCCGCGTCGGCGCAGTTGAGCGCCTGTTCGCTGCGCCAGGAGTTCCCGGCGATCTCCACCTCCAGGTTCGACTCGTAGCTGAACTCCAGCAGGATCACCGCCAGGACCATGATGATCAGCAGCACGAACACGAGCACCATCCCGTGCTCGCCGCGCCGGTCGAATCTGCTCATTGAACGCATAACCGAATCCTGTTCGTCCCCGTCCTCGTTCGCGCCCTCGAAGAGGCGTTCAACTCGTCACGATTCAACTAGCGCACTTTGGGCGTCGTCACGGTTGACTGCGCGAGCGGGCCGGCGGCCGGCGGGACGTTGATGCTGGCCGAATAATCGCGCACGCGGCCTTCGGTGTCCGTCAACTCGATCTCGATCTTCACCGCATACGGCAACCCGGTGCTCAGATCGGTCTTCCAACTGTCCGTCCACGCCTTGCCGTCGAAGAAACTGCACTTGATCGCCTCGACGCCGCGCGCCACGCACAGCCAGCTCGATTCCTGCGCCTTGGAATCCGTCGGCTCCAGCAAATCCAACTGGCGTCGCCAGATCATTTTCCGGCCGGCGTCCAGGCGATAGGCGACATTGTACAGCCCCGAGGACGGCTGGTCGGGATCGGCAATGCCGCCGGTGGTCAGCGTCTGCAGAAAACTGCCGTCGCGGCCGTCGGGTCCGGCGAGGTAGTCGTACACGGGCCGATCTTTCCGGGTCGCCATCGTCACGCCGGGCGTGTTCGCGAGCGCTGGCGCCGGACTGTGCAAGCTCGGCGAGCCGGATGTGCCTGCCGAAGACGCCCTGACCGTCGGAGTCTCGTTCGGCGTGGAGAAGCAGCTGCAGCGGATTTCGCGGCCCATCATCCTCAGGAGCGCCCGCGCGTCGCGCTCGACCTCGGCCCTGGCGCGGTACCGCGCGGCGGACTTCGTGGCGCCGATGTAGAGGCCGTACGTGCACCCGACCACGATCACCATGATGGCCAGCGCCACCAGGATTTCGACCAGCGTGAATGCGGATTGCCGAATGGGAATATTGGAATTGACCGCGAAAGCGCGAAAACGCGAAAGGGGACAGGAGAGCGCAGAGTGCGGACCCGTCCTTCGTAGCCCTTCGGGCCACTTCGGAGGGCGAAGAAGGATGCGGAGTGCGGAGTAAGGAAGTTCAACAAGTTCTTTTTTGCGCTTTCGCGCTTTCGCGTTTTCGCGGTCAAGGGCGCCGTTATTTGACGATCTGCGCATGGCTGGTTTTCTCGGCGAAGTAGTTGATCAACTCGACTTTCCGCTCGACGTCGCCCTCCGGCCAGGTCACGTCCACTGTCACGCTGTGCAGCCCGGTCGTGGAAGCGCCCTGGATTTCGGCGCTGCTGAGATCGGCCGCGGTGACCGTCCAATTCAACGGTCCGCCCGGGGTATCCTCGTCGGTGACGCCCTGGTTCGAGTTCAGGCCGACGGATGCGGCGGCCAGCGCTTCGGCCATCTTCTGACCGGCGAAAAGGACGGCCTGCGACTGGCGTGCGGCGCGGTCGGCGGCGCGCATGCTGAACAACTGGAGTTCGAGGAGCGTGACGCCGCAGATCGCGAGGACGACGAGGGCCAGCAGCACCTCGACCAGCGTGAAGGCTGCATACTTTCCAACACGAAGGCACGGAGGACACGGAGAACGAAAGACGAAGTTCAGACAGAAAGAACGAGATACGTTGTCATGTTCAATCTCTTTCATCCTAATTATCCCGTCCAAGCCTTGCCGTTCTCCGCGCAGGGCAAACGCATCTTAATCGCTGCATTCCGCCGCGCAATTCCGTCATTCCCGCGAAAGCGGGAATCCAGAACGGCGGTGCACCCTTGGCCCTGGATTCCCGCTTTCGCGGGCATGACAAGGACTTAAGATGCGTTTGCCCTGTTCTCCGCACCCTCCGTGTCTCCGTGGTGAAAATGCGGATTATTCGTCGCCGGAGACGGCGGACGGGTAGGTCTCGACCCGGCCGGCCGGGGCGGTGATGACAATGCTGTTGACGTCGCCGTCGGACCCGGCCAACTGGATAATGGCCGGATCGGCCCAACCTTCGGGCGTGAATCGCAACTGGACGATTTTTCCCGGCTGCTCCGGCCTGCCGGTCAGGCGGACGCTGCGGAAAGTCACGCCTTCCGCCAGCGCCCCGTGAAGTCCGGCGCCGCCGCCGGCGTCCGTGTCGTCCTGCGAGGCGCCCGCGAGACGGTAGGCGCTGAGGTCCATGTCCAGCGTCAGGATGAGCGGTTGTTGCGTCGCCGCCGACTGGTCGCGTCCGTGCGCGGCGACGGCGGCGAGTTGATTCACGCTCGCGCGCAGGCGCTCGCGCTCGATCAGCCCGCCGCTGAGCCGGGGATACACCACGCTGGCCGCGAACGCGAGGATCAAGATGACGACCATCAGCTCGATCAGCGTGAACGCACGAGTGCAGAGTGCAGAATGCAGAGTGCAGAGCGCAGAGTGGGTCGAGTGCAGATTGCAGAGCGCAGAGCGCAGATTGCAGAATGAACGGCCACGGCCGTTCCGTTTCAACTCTGCATTCTGCACTCTGCGCTCTGCACTCTGCATTCTACTTGCTCTCATTGCTCCAGCTCTCGATTTCGGCGTCCGTGCCCGTTCCGCCCGGCTGGCCGGTCGGACCGTAGCTGACGATGTCGAAGTCGCGCCCGTTCTGGCCGGGACACGTATAGACGTAAACGTTCCCCCACGGATCTTTGGGCGCCGAATCCGCGTCGAGGTACCCGCCCGTTTTCCAACCGGTCACGCCCGGGTTCGTGATGAGGGCGTTAAGCCCGCCTTCGCCCGCCGTCGGATAATGCCCCACGTCCAGCTTGTAGAGCTGCAGGGCGGTCTTGAAATGGGCGATCTGCAGGCGCGCCGCCGTGCGCTTGGCCTGCTCCGGCCGGTCGAGGATCTTGGGCATGATCAGCATGGCCAGGATGCCGAGGATCACGATCACCACCATGATCTCAATTAACGTGAATGCCGAGTGCCGAATGCCGACTTGTCCGCCGCAGCCTTGGCGAAGGCTGATTGCCGAATGCTGAATTGGACGCATGTTACGGCGCTCCTTATTGAATGGCCTGGTTGATCTCGAAAATCGGAAGCAGGATCGCCAGGACGATGAATCCGACCACCGCGCCGAGCGCGAGGATCATAATGGGCTCCAGCAGCGAGGTCAACGTGGTGACGCTGCTCTCCACTTCATTATCATAGACCTCCGCCACCTTGAGCAAGCCCTCCTCGATGTTGCCGCCGCGCTCGCCCGATCCGACCATGTGGCAGACGATCGGCGGGAAGACTCCGCTGCGCCGAAGGGGATTCGTGATGCTGTCGCCGTGGCGGACGCTCTCCTTGATCTGATCGAGCGCATGGCTGAGGGCGGCATTGCCGACCACGCGTTTGACGATCTCGAGCGCGTCCAGGATCGAGACGCCCGAGGCCATGAGCGTCCCGAGCGTCCGCGCAAAGCGCGAGATGGCCACCTTGCGGAACAGGTCGCCGAAGAGCGGCAGCCGCAGCGTGATCCGGTCCCACATCAGCCGGCCGGGCGGCGTGGCCAGCCAGATCCGAAAGAGGATGATCGCTCCCGCCACGGCGCCGGCGATGGCCCAGAACCAGGCCTTCACGAAGTCGCTGACGGCGATGAGCGTCACGGTCGGCCAGGGCAGCGCGCGGTGCATGTCGTGGAACAGCTTCGAGATGCTCGGGATGACGTAGGTGAGCAGGAAGAGGATGACGCCGGTCCCGACGAGCGACATGAACGCCGGATACGCCAGCGAGGCGCGCACCTTGTTCGCCAGCCGCACGCGCTTCTCGGACACGTCGGCCAGGCGCACCAGGACGTTCTCCAGCTCGCCCGAAGCCTCGCCGGCGCTGACCATGCTGACGAAGACCTCGGAGAACACCTTCGGGTGCTCCTCGAGCGCTTTCGTCAGGCTCATGCCTTCGTTCACGCGGTCGCGCACGCGCGCGATGACCTGGCCGAGCGGATGGCGGCCGAGTTGCTCTTGCAGCGCGCCGAGCGCCGGGACGAGGGCGATTCCGGCGTTCATGAGCATCGCCAACTGCCGCGTGGCGGCGGAGACGTCGCTCGAACGGATCCGGCGAAACGAAATCCGCCGGCCGGCCAGCGGCGTCGGCCCTTGGGCCTCTTCCGGGCCGGCGTCAACGCTCAGGACGTGGACGCGCGTCGCGCGGAGTTTCCGCCGCGCCTCCGCCAGCGACTCGGCGTCAATCACGCCGCGTTGCTGCCGTCCGGAACGGTCCAGGGCCGTGTATTCGAAAGCAGGCAACCTCAACTCCTGATTGCGGAATGCGGAGTGCGGAATCAACTCGGGAAAAACAGGCAAGCTATTCCGCAATCCGCATTCCGCAATCTACAATACATCATCCTGCGTCACGCGCAGGACTTCATCGAGCGTCGTACTCCCGGCGAGCACCTTGACGATGCCGTCGTCGCGCAGCGTGACCATGCCTTTCCGCACGGCGGCCTGCTTGATGAGGTTCGCTCCGAGGCGGTTCATGATCTGTTCGCGCGTCTCGTCGTCCACGTTAAGCAGTTCAGCGATGCCTGTCCGGCCGTAATAACCGGTGCTCACGCAATGACTGCAGCCTTTTCCCCGGTAGAGCACCGTCTCGGGGCGGGCCGACGGTCCCAGCGTGGCGCGCTGGTCGGGCGCGGGCAAGTGCGGCTCTTTGCAGCGCGGGCAGACCACGCGCACGAGCCGCTGCGCCATGACCGCGATGACCGACGACGAAACGAGATACGCCTCGATGCCCATGTCCAGCAGCCGCGTGAAGGCGCTGGCGGAGTCGTTCGTGTGCAGCGTGCTGAAGACCAGGTGGCCGGTCAGCGAGGCCTGGACGGCGATCTCGGCCGTCTCGCGGTCGCGGATTTCGCCGACCATGATCACGTTCGGATCCTGCCGCAGGATGTGCCGCAGGCAACTGGCGAAGGTGAGTCCGATCTTCGGGTGGACCTGCATCTGCCCGACGCCGGGCAGCACGTATTCGATCGGGTCTTCGGCGGTCAGGATGTTGCGCTCCGCAGTGTTGATCTCGGTGAGCGCGCCGTAGAGCGTGGTAGTCTTGCCGCTGCCGGTCGGCCCGGTCAAGAGCACGATGCCGTGCGAGATGCGCGTGAGCTTGCGGAAGCGGGTCTCCGTCTCGGGGGCGAAACCCAGGTCGCTCAACTGGAAGACCGCGCTGCTCTTGTCGAGGAGCCGCAGCACCACGCGCTCGCCGCTGCTGGTAGGGATCGTCGAGACGCGGATGTCAATCTCCTTGTCGCCGATCTTGATCCGGCTGCGCCCGTCCTGCGGCAGGCGCTGCTCGGCGATGTTCAGGTGCGCCATGATCTTCAGCCGCGAGATGAGCGCGCCGACGTAGGCCTTCGGCGGGGTGAAACGCTCGCGCAGAACGCCGTCAATGCGGAACCGCACGCGGACTTCGCGCTCGTACGGCTCGATGTGGATATCGCTCGCCCGGCTGGCGGCCGCCTGGTAGAAGATCGTGTTGACGAGCTTGACGATCGGCGCGCGGTTGGCCACGTCCATCAGGTCTTCGGTCTGCGCCTCGCCGGCGGCGCGGGCCAGGTCCTCGGTCTCGGCGAGCGGCTCGAGAATCGCCGAGGAGGAATCGCCGTCCTGGTAATAGCAGCGCGTCAGCGCCTCCTCCAGCGCCGCCGCGGTGCAGAGGACGCGCGTGCAGGGACGCTGGATCGCATTGGCCACCGCGTCGAACGCCGTCACGTTCAGCGGATCGGCAAGCGCCACGACCAGGTCGCCGTTGCCGCCGGTGAGTGGCAGGATGGAGTGTTTCTGCAGGAACTCGAAGGGGAAAGCCATGACCAGTTGCCGGTCCAGCAGCGCCGGCGGGATCGTCTCCATCACCGGCAGGCCCCATTGGAGGCCGAGCGCGTGGAGGAGGTCGTGCGGCGAGGCCGTTCCGCGCGAGACGAGGATCGCCCCGATGCGGTCGCGCTCCGGCTGCCGCTCCTGGAACTCGAGCGCTTCAGCCAGTTGCGCCGGCGTCAAGGCGGTGCTCTTCAGCAGAATCTGTCCGATCAACTCGCGCAACGGCATGCCTCGTTAAAGCCGGCCTTCATTTTCATGGTTCGACAGCACGTGCGGGGTGATGAACAGCAGCAGGTTCGTCTTATTGATCGTTGTGCTCGTATTCGTGAAGAGAAAGCCGATCAGCGGAATGTCTCCCAGCAGCGGCACCTTTTGGACCACGTCGCTCTTTTGGTCGCTGATCAGCCCGCCGATCACGACAGTGGCGCCGTTCTGCATGGTGACCACGGTCTTCTCTGCGCGCTTGGAGGTGGTCGGCGTGTTGACGCTCGTTCCGGTAGCGCCCGGGACGACCTGGGTGTACGTGCTGTCAATCTCCATCCGCACGAGCCCGCCGCGGCTGATGTGCGGCGTCAGCTTCAGGGTCACGCCGACGTCCTTGTAGTCGAAGGTGTTGGTCGTCAAGGGAGTAGAGGGCACCGCGTTGCTGATCTGCGACTCCTTGATGTACGGGATGTTCTCGCCCACGGTGATCGTCGCCTCGTGGTGATTGGCGGTCACGATTGTGGGCGTGGAGAGAATGTTGACGCCGGTCCGCTGATCCAGCAGCGCCAGCAGCGCGCCGACCTTGGTGCTGCCTCCGACCTGTTTGAAGGCGCCGAGCGCAGCACCGCTCAGGGTGCCGGCGGTCAACTCATTGTTCAGGCCGAAGTTGGTGCCGGCGAACCCGCGCACGCCGCCGGCCGAGGCGGCGTCAAACGTGGACCATTCGACGCCGATGTTGCGCAGCAGGTTCTCAGAGACCTCGACGATGCGCAACTCGACGAGCACCTGCTCGCGCTCGATGTCGAGCTTCTTGATGACGTCCTCGACCACCGGGTAATCCTCCGGCGAGGCGACGATGATCAGCGCGTTCGTGCTCTCGTCCGCCTGGATGTGCACGCCGTGTTCGGCCTTCGCGCCCGTACCTGTCTGGCTCGCCGAGGTCTGCAGCGCGGTCTCGAGCGATTTGGCCATCTCCTTGGCCTCGGCGTTTTCGAGGTACACGACGTGAATGTTGCCGGTGTCCAGCGAGCGCGCCGTGTCGAGCTGCTCGATGAGCTCCTGGATGCTGTCCATGAGCTCGCGGCTCGCGACGACGATCAGCGAATTGGTGCGCGTCTCCGGGATGATCGTCGCGCCGCCCCTCGAGCCGCCGGCGGAAGCGGGATTGGGCTTCTCCTGGCCCTTCTGGCCGCCTGTAGCGGACGATGCCGCAGCGGCCTGTTTCTCCAGCACCTGCAGAATCTCCTGGCTCAGGTCCGCGGCCTGGGCGTGTTTCAATTGAATGACGACGATTTCCTGCCGGTCGCCGGGCACATCGAAGTTCCTGACGATCTCCAGCACGCGGCGGATGTTCGAGCAGGTGTCGGTCACCATGAGCGAATTGGTCTGAGCGTAGGCCGTGACGGCCCCGCCGAGGAGCGGCGAGATGATGCCGCTCAGATCGGCGGCGCTGGCGTAGGTGAGCGGAATGATCCACGTGACCAGGGTGTCGTTCTGCGGCACAGCCGCCGGATCGTTGCCGATGCCGTACGGCAGGTTGCGTTTGTTGACCGCCTCGCGCGGCATGATTTTGATGAGGTTGCCGGACGGCGATGTCGCGAATCCCTTGGTCTCAAGGATGGATTGCAGGACCTTGTACACGTCGCCGAGGCGGACCTTCGTCGGCGAGATCAAGGTCACGACGCCCCTCACGTTCTCGTCCACGTAGAAGTTCAATCCGGTCAGTTCGCTGATGGTCTTGATGACGATGCGGATGTCCGCCCCGTTGAAGTCCATCGAGGTCAACTGGTCGGCCATGGCCGGGTCGGTCAGTGCGGGCAGGCGGACTTCCGTGATGTCCGGGGCCGGTTTTGGAGACCCCGTCGCCGGCGGCGGCGTTTTCTCAGGCGGCGCGACCCTGGCCGGCGACGCGGGGACGGCCCTGGCGATCGGCTTCGGCGGAGTCGGCGGTTGAGGCGCCGGCGCAGCGGGCGCCTGCGCCAGCGTCGCGCGCAACTGTGCGTCCATCGCCGGCGGCAGGGCGATTCCCTCTTCCGCGCACCGCTTCAATACGCCGCTCAGGACGGCGAGTCCCTCCTCACGGCGGCCGGCATCGTAAAGGTCCATCCCTTCGCGGAATTTCGCCTGCAGCTTCAACCGCTCCGCGGCGTGCGTGTCCACGTTTGCCTGATCGTCCACGGTGACGTTGCGCTTCACGGGCGGCAACGGCGGCGGGGCGACCGTCCGGCAGCCCGCTGCGGCGAAACAGGCCAGGCTGACGAGAAAGCCGAACCATCCCGGAGTTTTCCGACGTCGCCTGGTCCGCCTCATGGATTGCATTTCCGTTTCTCCTCTAGTCGGAGCCGGACATTGAGAAGTGCAGCGGTATGACCGTGTCTTCCCGCAATATCTGCAAGTCCAGCGCCGGCTGGGTGCGAGCCTTTTGCAGCACCTGGAACGTCTTCTGCGGGCTGGTGAGATCCTGCCCGTTGATGTTCTGAATGACGTCGCCGTTCTGCAGGTTGGCGAGAGAGGCCATCGCGGCCACGTCGTCGCTCAGGCCGGTGATCTGCATCCCTTGGGTCTTTCCGTCCACGACGTAGGGCGCGAGCTTGACCGTCTTGAGGACCGCCTCCATTCCCCCGATTCTCGTGAGGAACTTCTGTTTGTTGATCCGGAGTTGGCCCGGGGAAAGCACCTTGACGGCCTCATGAATTGAAGGCGCAGAGCCCGTCGTCGCCGGCCTGGGCGCCTCGGCCGTCGCCGGTTCGGCGGGCGAGCTCACCGCCATTTCCAGCACTTCGTGTCGGCCGTCCACGAGCAGGCCCACGCGGCCGCGCGCGATCTCCTCGATCGTTGCGCCCTGGATCGTGTCGCCGATGTGGTATAGGTTCTCCATCTTGCTTTGGATGTCCTGGATGTCCGCCAGCGCGATGGACTTATCGCCCGGGATTGTGCCGAGGAGTTTCAGTTGCAGTTGCGTCGCGGCAGCTTCGGCGGACGTGCCTGAAGCCGCAGACAAAGACGCGGGGTTAAACAGGGACCTCAAACTGGCCGCGCCGCGCTCCGTCGCGTCCGGCGCCGCGCGTTGGGGCGGAGATCCCTTGCCGGGATTCGGCGCCTCGGCAACCGCCCGTGTCTTGACCTCGTCGCGGTGCGTGATGAGCCCCCAGACGAAATATCCCAGCAGCGCCACCAGCGCGAGGTTGGCGATCCAGATGATGTTTCGCGCCGCGAGCCAGCGCGATGTGATCAGCCGTTGCACGCCGGAGAGAGAGCCGTTTGAGCTTGCGGCGGGAGTTTGCTTCGAATTCATCATCAATCCCATGCTTCCGCGCCTTGGGACAGGGCAGGTGTAAATCTGCTCACAGCACCCGGCTATAGTATAACAACCCCGTCGGAATCTGCAAGCAGAGTGCCCGTCCTGGTAATGCCTCAGTTACAGGAGGTGTGGCACAGCCGCCCCCGGCTGTGCGGAACGGCTTGCCGGCGTTATCACAGGCGAGGGCGCCTGTGCCACACACGACATCTTGAAAATGAGCCTCCTGTAACTGAGGCATTACCCGTCCTGCGCTGCAATTTCATAGGCATTCCTCCTTGACTGTCCGCCGCCCGGCGAATAGCATGGAGCCGTGGACGTTCGGACGCACGGACCTCCGAGGGCTGCTTTGTGCCTCCTGAAGCGACTCTGCCTGCCTTTCTGCCCATGACGCCGGACGAAGCGAAGGAACGCGGATGGGACGAGCTCGACGTGATTTTCGTCACCGGCGACGCCTATGTGGACCATTCGTCCTTCGCGCCGGCGTGGCTGGGGCGGATGCTCGAGGCGAAACGGTTCCGCGTCGGCATCATCGCGCGGCCGCGGTCCGACCATCCCGAAGACGTCGCGCGGCTCGGCAAGCCGCGGCTGTTCTTCGCCGTCGCGCCCGGCTCGGTGGACTCGATGGTCAACAATTACACCGCGCTGAAGCGGCCCAGACGGGAGGACGACTACGCGCCCGGCGGCGTCGGCGGCGGGCTTGCCCGCCGTAGCCTTGGCGAAGGCGGGCGGCCGAACCGCGCGCTGATCGCGTACTGCAACATGATCCGGCGCGTCTTCGGCGGGGCGGCGGGAATCCTTGCCGGCGGCATCGAGGCGTCGCTGCGCCGGTTCGCGCATTACGATTTCTGGGACGACGCCGTCCGGCGCCCGATCATCCTCGACGCGCCCGCCGATGCGATCGTGTACGGCATGGGCGAGTTGCCGCTCCAGGAAATCGCCCAGGCGATGCGCTCCCGAATGTCGCGCGACAGCGAGGGCGCGACGCCGTCCGAGGCGCTCACCGCCGTCGCCCGAGGCGTGCGCGGCGTCGTCTATCGGACCGCCGCATCCGTGCCCGCGCCGCC
>Ga0315281_10008042_pt1 | contig 14755 bp, 9 predicted proteins | sample YL17G07_0_MG_FD_204540 | JGI IMG/M metagenome (GOLD analysis project Ga0315281, IMG submission 204540) | Sediment microbial communities from Yellowstone Lake, YNP, Wyoming, USA - YL17G07_0 | ecosystem: Environmental > Aquatic > Freshwater > Lake > Sediment | place: USA: Wyoming | collected...
GCGCATCTCGCCGAGTACTATGCGCCGAAGAACTTCAATTTCTGGTACTACTTCGGCTCCCTTGCGATGCTGGTTCTGGTCATCCAGATCGTCACCGGAATTGTCCTCACGATGAACTACAAGCCGGACGCGGCGCAGGCGTTCGCCTCGGTCGAATACATCATGCGTGATGTTCCCTGGGGCTGGCTGATACGCTACATGCATTCGACCGGTGCCTCGGCGTTCTTCGTGTGCATCTATCTGCACATGTTCCGGGCGATGCTCTACGGCTCGTACCGAAAGCCGAGGGAGCTATTGTGGATCTTCGGCATGCTCATCTTCCTGTGCCTGATGGCCGAGGGGTTCTTCGGTTACCTGCTGCCGTGGGGCCAGATGTCGTACTGGGGCGCCCAGGTGATCGTGAACCTGTTTGCGGCGATCCCGGTCATTGGGCCGGACCTCGCGATCTGGATCCGCGGCGACTACGTGGTGTCGGACGCGACGCTCAACCGCTTTTTCGCGTTCCACGTGATCGCGGTCCCGCTGGTGCTGGTCGGACTGGTGGCCGCGCATCTGCTGGCGCTGCACGAGGTCGGTTCCAACAACCCCGACGGCATCGAGATCAAGAAAATCAAGGATCCGAAGACCGGCATTCCGCTGGACGGCATTCCGTTCCATCCGTACTACACGGTGAAGGACATTTTCGGTGTGGCAGTGTTCATGTTTGTGTTCGCGGTGATCGTGTTCTTCGCGCCTGAGCTCGGGGGCTACTTCCTCGAGTACAACAACTTCATCGCAGCCGATCCCCTCAGGACGCCGCAGCACATTGCGCCGGTGTGGTACTTCACGCCTTACTACTCGATCCTGCGCGCCGTCACGGTCAACTTCTTCTGGATCGACGCGAAAGTGTGGGGGGTCGTCGCCATGGGCGTGTCGACGATGATCTTCTTCCTGCTTCCCTGGCTGGACAGGAGCCCGGCGAAATCGATCCGCAACAGGGGTCCGATCTACAAGGCAGCTCTTGCGATTTTCGTGGTGTGCTTTCTCATCCTCGGCTATCTCGGCACGCAGTCCGTGACTGAAGGCAGGACGCTGGTGGCGCAAGTCTGCACCATCATCTATTTCCTGTTCTTCCTGCTCATGCCCTGGTACACGACAATCGACAAATGCACGCCTGAACCTGAACGGGTGACGAAATGATGAAGAGGCTCCTCGGCGTGCTCGCCTGCGTCGTCGCGGGCTTTGCCGCGCCCGTGATCCTGCCGGTGGTCCTTGCGGTGCCGCTTTCGGTGGGCCTGCCGCTCGCGGCGTGGGCATCCGAGGCCGAGATCAGGCTCGACGCGGCCCCGATCGATGTGCGCGACGTGGCGAGCCTGCAGGCCGGCGCGCGCACATTCGTGAACTACTGTCTGAACTGCCATAGCGCCTCGCTGATGCGCTACAACCGGCTGAGGGACATCGGGCTCACCGAGCAGCAGATCAAGGACAACCTGTTGTTTACCGCCGAGAAGGTCGGCGAGATGATGAACATTGCCATGACCAGGAAGGACGCCGCTGACTGGTTCGGACCCGCGCCCGACCTGTCGCTGATTGCGCGCTCGCGCGGCGCTGATTGGCTGTGGAGCTATTTTCGCGGCTACTACCGCGATCCCGGCAGCCCGACCGGCTGGAACAACACGGTGTTCGCGGGCGTCGGCATGCCGCACGTGCTCTGGGAGCTCCAGGGCGATCGCGTGCTGATCGAAGACATAAGCAAGGACGTCTCGGGCCGGGCGGCCAAGGACAGCCACGGCAACGTGATCAAGAGCGTCAGGTTCGAGACTGTCAGGCGGGGCACGCTCTCGCCGGCGGAGTACGACACCGTGGTGCGCGACTTGGTCAATTTCATGACCTGGATGGCCGAGCCAAACCAGGCGCTGCGCAAGCAGGTCGGGATATGGGTGCTCTTTTTCCTGGCCATCTTGATTGCGCTCAGTTATGCGCTCTACAAGGAATTCTGGAAGGACGTCCACTAGTCTTGCTGCCGCCGCGAGGGCGTGGCGGTGGTATCCGCTGTGCCTTTTTTCTTCTACTGCGCCCCGAGATATTTTGAAGGCTAACCCAGATGGCAAGAGGTAACACGCCATGATGAACCTGTATTCCGGAACCACTTGTCCGTTCTCGCAGCGCTGCCGCATCGTGCTGTATGAGAAGGGCATGGACTTTCAGATCATTGACGTGGACATGTACAACAAGCCGGAGGACATCGCGGTGATGAACCCGTACAACCGGCTGCCCGTGCTGGTCGAGCGGGACCTCATCCTGTACGAGTCGAACATCATCAACGAGTACATCGACGAGCGCTTTCCGCATCCGCAGCTGATGCCGGCCGATCCGGTGATGCGCGCGCGCGCGCGGCTGTTCCTGTTCCAGTTCGAGGTGGAACTTTTCAGCCAGATCGAGGTACTCGAGCACGGCAACCAGAAGCAGCAGGACCGCTCGCGCCAGCATGTGTCCGACCGCCTCACGCAAATGGTGCCCGTATTCGCCAAACAAAAGCATATGCTCGGCGACGAATTCTCGATGCTCGACGTGGCCATCTCGCCGCTGCTTTGGCGCCTGGACTACTACGGGATCTCGCTGCCGAAATCGGCTTCGCCGCTCATGAAGTACGCCGAGAGGCTGTTTTCCCGACCGGCATTCATCGAGGCGCTGACGCCTTCGGAAAAGGTGATGCGGAAGTAGTCGCCGCATCGTGGTGGCGGAATCCACAAGCACCATGGCCGAGCCGACCTCCACCAAGCCCTATCTTCTTCGGGCGATCTACGAGTGGTGCGTGGACAGCGGATTCACGCCCTATGTTTCGGTCATAGTCGACCCGCAGACCCGGGTGCCCATGGAGTACGCGCGCGACGGGGAGATCGTGCTGAATATCGGACCGCTCGCCACCTCGCACCTGCTGATGGGAAACGATTTTATCGAGTGCACTGCCAGGTTTTCAGGCGTGGCGCGCGAACTGCTGATTCCGGTAGCGGCGGTTGCGGCGATCTATGCGCGCGAGAACGGTCATGGCATGTCCTTCGACATCGACAAGAACGCGGTCTCTGCAGAGGTGAAAGAACTGACGGAAGTGGCCCGGCCGACCGATATGCCCGAACCACCCAAGCCTTCCGGCGGCAAGCCGACGCTGCGGCGGATCAAATAGTCCTCCATTTCCTGGGGTCTTTCGGCGCCTCCGTCCAACGTTGGTGCGATCCGCATGCAGTGCTTTTCACTGTCGGGACCAGACTGTAGAATCCGCCATCATTCGGCAGTGGCCTGTGTATGTCCTGGGTTCCGCCGGTGCCGGACGGGCAAGCATGAAATGCTGGAACCGATGCGCTGAAGGGGAGTGGTATTGAAGCCTACAGACATTCTTTCACCTGACTACTTTCACAAGGTTGTTGATTGCCAGTGGGCCTGTCCGGCCCATACTCCTGTTCCCGAATACATCCGCATGATCGCCGCGGGCCGCTACGGCGATGCCTACATGGTCAACTGGAAGTCGAATGTCTTTCCAGGCATTCTGGGCCGAACCTGCGATCGTCCGTGCGAGCCCGCGTGCCGGCGCGCCCGCGTGGAAAAGGAGCCAGTCGCGATTTGCCGCCTGAAGCGCGTCGCAGCCGACTACAAGGAAGACATCCGCGACCGGTTGCCGGCAATCCCGGAGCACAAGAACGGCAAGCGCATTGCGCTCATCGGCGCGGGGCCCGCCTCGCTCACGGTCGCGCGCGATCTTGCGCCGCTAGGCTATCACGTGGTGATCTACGACGGCGACCCTCGCGCGGGTGGCATGATGCGCACGCAGATCCCGAAATTCCGTCTGCCCGAGACGGTGCTCGAAGAGGAGCTGGGCTACATCCTGGGACTGGGCATCGAAACGCGGTTCGGCCATCGCGTCGATAGCATGAAGGCATTGCTGGAGGGAAAGGGAAAGGAGGCGTACGACGCGGTCTTCGTCGGCTGCGGCGCGCCGCGCGCGCGCGATCTGGACGTCCCGGGACGCAGGGAAACTGCGGCCCACATACGCCTGGGCATCGACTGGTTGGCCAGCGTCTCCTTCGGGCACACTACGAGCATCGGCGGGCGCGTTCTCGTGCTGGGCGGTGGCAATACCGCGATGGACTGCTGCCGTTCCGCGCGCCGCCTGGGCGGCAAGGAAGTAAAGGTCGTGGTGCGCTCGGGATTCGAGGAGATGAAGGCCTCGCCGTGGGAGAAGGAGGACGCCGCGCACGAGGGCATCCCCATATTCAACTACCTGGTACCGAAGTCGGTTGCCCACGACAAGGGGCGCCTTACGGGCATGGTGTTTGAAAAAGTGAAGGCGGTCTACGACGATCGCGGCCGGCGCAGCCTCATACCCACCAGCGAGCCCGACGTGCACATGGAGTGCGACGACGTGCTGGTCGCCGTCGGTCAGGAGAACGCGTTCCCCTGGATCGAGCGCGACACCGGCATCGAATTCGACCAGCGGGGCCTGCCCAAGCTCGATCCGGCCACACTGCAGTCGACGGTTCCGAACGTGTTCTTCGGCGGCGATGCTGCCTTTGGGCCCAAGAACATCATCTGGGCAGTGGCGCACGGCCACGAAGCCGCGATATCCATCGACAAGCTGTGCCACGGCGAGGACGTGCGCGCGCGTCCGGACCCCATGGCCACCCTGCTGTCGCAGAAGATGGGCATACACGAGTGGAGCTACGACAACCAGGTTTCGCTCGACAAGCGCTACCGGGTTCCGACCAAGGACAACAAGGTCGCCCTCAGGGACATAAAGATCGAAGTCGAGATCGGCTACGATCCGAAGCTCGCCTTTGCGGAAGCCGAGCGCTGCCTCAACTGCGACGTGCAGACGGTCTTCACGTCAACGCTGTGCATCGAGTGCGATGCCTGCGTCGACATCTGCCCGATGGACTGCATTAGTTTTACACGCAACGGCGACGAGCAGGAACTGCGCGCCCGCCTGAATGCGCCGGCGAAAAACACGAGCCAGGATCTCTACGTCTCCGGTCCGCTCAAGACGAGCCGCATCATGGTAAAGGACGAGGACGTGTGCCTGCACTGCAGCCTTTGTGCCGAGCGCTGTCCGACCGGCGCATGGGACATGCAGAAATTCCTGTTGGAAATGACTGACGCGGGGCCAGGATGTCGCAGCCGATCGAAAGAACTAACGACTTCGTAATAAAGTTCGCCAACGTCAACGGCTCGGGGTCGGCCTCGGCGAACATGCTGTTCGCCAAGTCTATCCTGCGCATGGGCGTGCCGGTGAGTCCCCGCAACATCTTCCCATCCAATATCCAGGGATTGCCGACCTGGTACGAGGTGCGGGTGTCCGAGAACGGGTATCTCGGGCGGCGCGGCGGCGTGGACATGATGGTGGCCATGAACCCCCAGACCTGGGATCAGGATCTGAAGGAGATCGAACCCGGCGGCTATCTTTTCTACGATTCCACCAAGCCCCTGCCGAAGTCCAAGTTTCGCGACGACATCACGGTGATCGGCATGCCGCTCACCGAGATCTGCAACGAAAGCTACACGGACGCGCGCCAGCGGCAACTGTTCAAGAACATCGTCTATCTGGGGGCGCTTTCCGCCCTTCTCGACGTGGACCCGAACGAGATCGCGCAGTTGATCGGCGAGCAGTACAAGGGCAAGGAAGCGCTGCTCAAGCCCAATGTGCACGCGCTGCAGATGGGACGTGATTACGCGCTGGTGCATCTGAGGTGTCCGATCGGGCTGCGCGTGCAACGCGCCGACCGGATCGGAAACAGGATCTTTATCGAAGGCAACAGCGCCGCTGCGCTGGGCGCGGTCTACGGGGGCGCAACCGTCTGTGCCTGGTATCCGATCACGCCGTCCTCGTCGGTGGCCGAGGCCTTCATCAGGCACTGCAAGCGCTTCCGCTGCGAACCGGAGACCGGCAAGAGCCGCTATGCCATCGTGCAGGCCGAGGACGAGCTTGCCTCGATCGGGATCGTGATAGGCGCCGCCTGGAACGGCGCGCGCGCCTTCACGGCCACCTCGGGGCCGGGGATCTCGCTCATGACGGAGTTCATCGGCCTGGCATACTTCGCGGAGATTCCGGCCGTCATCATCAACGTGCAGCGCGGCGGGCCCTCCACCGGCATGCCCACACGCACGCAGCAGGCCGACATCCTGTCGGCCGCCTATGCCTCGCACGGCGACACCAGGCACCCGATGCTGTTCCCGGAAGATCCTCACGAGTGTTTCCAAATGAGTGCCGCGGCGTTCGATATCGCTGACCGTCTCCAGACTCCGGTCTTCGTAATGACCGACCTCGACATCGGCATGAATGACCGACTTTGCGAGCCCTTCGAATGGGACGTTTCGCGCCGCCTGGATCGCGGCAAAGTGATGACCCGCGAGATGCTCGACGCAGGCAAGGAATTCGGCCGCTACCTCGACGTCGATGGCGACGGCATTCCGTTCCGCACCTATCCAGGGACACACCCGGCGCGCGGCGCGTACTTCACGCGCGGCACGACCAAGGACCGGTACGCGCGCTACAGCGAGGAAGGCCCGGTCTATGTGGACAACGTGCAGCGTCTGCTGCGCAAGTTCGAGACCGCAAAAGAACTGGTTCCCAAGCCCGTATTGCGACCGGCCAGGCATACCACCCGGTTCGGCGTGATCTATTTCGGATCCACCAGTCCATCCATGTCCGAGGCGCTGGACCTTCTCGACGATCAGGGGCTACACGTCGACGCCTTGCGCGTGCGCGGCTTCCCGTTCAGCGGCGAGGTGAGCGAGTTCATTGCCGGGCATGAGCAGGCGTTCGTCGTCGAGCAGAACCGCGACGCGCAGCTCAGGATGCTGCTCGTGAACGAATGCGCGGTCGACCCGGCCAAGCTGTTGCCGGTGCTGCACTACGACGGCACGCCGATCACGGCGCGCTTCATCGTGCGCGAGATTTCCGCGAAGCTCGCCATGTTCAACGTCACTCCGCTGCGCAAGGTGGTGTCATGACCTACCTGACCAAGCCCAGACTTCATCATCCTTCGCTGCCGAAGAACAAGCGCGGCTACACCCGGCGCGACTACGAGGGCGCGGTTTCCACGCTGTGCGCGGGATGCGGCCACGACTCGATCAGCGCCGCCATCGTGCAGGCCTGTTTCGAGCTCGACATCGAACCGCATCGGGTCGCCAAGCTCTCCGGAATCGGCTGCTCGTCCAAGACTCCAACCTATTTCCTCGGCAACTCGCATGGCTTCAACACCGTGCACGGGCGCATGCCGTCGGTGCTCACCGGGGCCAACCTGGCGAACCGCGACCTCATCTACCTGGGTGTGTCGGGAGACGGCGACTCGGCCTCCATCGGGTTCGGCCAGTTTGCGCACAGCGTTCGCCGCGGCGTCAATATGGTCTACATCGTCGAGAATAACGGCGTCTATGGACTTACCAAGGGACAGTTCTCGGCGACGGCCGACAGGGGATCGAAGAGCAAGCGCGGCGTGACGAACACGGATGCGGCGATCGATATGGTGAGCATCGCGCTGCAGATGGGCGCCAGTTACGTCGCACGCAGCTTCTCCGGCGACAAGACCCAGCTCGTGCCGCTGATCAAGGGCGCGATCCTGCACAAGGGGGCAGCCTTCATCGACGTCATAAGCCCGTGCGTGGCGTTCAACAACCACCCCGGCTCGACCAAGAGCTACGACTACATCCGCGAGCACAACGAGGCGGTGAATTTCCTGGACGTGATGGTCGGACGCGAGCCGATCACCGCGGAGTACGGGGCAGGCGAACTGCGCGAAGTCGTGCAGCACGACGGCTCGCTGCTGCGGCTGAGGAAGCTGCACGAGGAGTACGACCCGGGCAACCGCATCGTGGCGATGAACTACCTTCAGGAGCACGCCGCAAGAGGCGAGATCGTCACGGGGCTGCTGTACGTCGACCCCGATCCCCAGGACATGCATGCGCTCCTGAATACGGTGGACACGCCGCTCAATGCCTTGAGCGACCGCGAAGTGGTTCCGGGAACGGAGGCGCTCGAGCGCTTCAACGCGTCGCTGCGCTAGCGCGGCGGGCGGCCAGCCCCCCGGTAATTACAGGAACGGCTCGGCGCGCTTCAGCAGTTCTTCCAGGCCCGGCTCGTTCGGGTCTCGCGGTTTTCCAGGGTGGATGATCGACACCTGGCAGTTCTCCGCGGCTTCGACGAGCTGAGCATAGGTTCCAGCCTTGGCGTCGGCGATATAGGCCTGCTGGTTGGCGTCATAGGCGAACATCTTGTTGTTGATGGTCGTGCACTCGTTGCAGGTCGAGCACCTCGGCGTCTCGATGTACGCATCGTCCGGCGACTTTTCGGGTTCCTGTGCCGCAGGCGCGGCCGGTGCAGCTGCGACGGGGGGGGCGGAAGCGGCGGGCGCAGTAGCGACCGGTGCGGACGGCGGCGGCGCCGCCGCCGGCGCAGCGACCGCGACCGGTGCCGCCGCGGCGATTGCCTCCGCTTCCTGTGCCATGCGTTCTTCCCAGGCCTTGCGCTCGCGGGCGAGCAGCGTCTCGGCATGCGAATTGTGAATGCCGCCCAGCTCCTGCAGGCTGTGCCACATTTCGCGGCAACGGCGCGCTTCCCTGATCAGCTTCTGGTCGACGATGACCTTCTGCAGGGCGTTGTTGGCGTCGACCATCATCAGGCAGGGAACCTTGTCGGGCAGGCCCCTACGTTCGCGCGTCAGCGACTCATCGACCGGGATCAGGCTGCCGTTCCATTGCTGCCGCGGAACCCGCGCGAAGTGCCTCGCGTAGCGCTGGTCGCTTGCCACGAAGTCGACGAGCGTGAAGGCGAGATCCTCGGAAACCCTCTGGTGTTCCTCGTTTTCATAGGCAAAACCCATCACCGGCCAATCGAGGTCCACCTGTGAATTCGCCTCGAGGTGAAAGCGCGAGGCCCAATTGGGTCCGGCGGAGGGATCGTAGGTGAAGGCCGGGAAAGCTCGGGACTCCATGGCCGCGGCTGCCGTCAGATAGGGCGGAAGGCCGGAAGCCAGCCCGCTCACGCCCGAATACACACTGAACAGGGCAGGGCCGGCATAGGTCAGCCCCTTGAGGATCGGGTCGCGGAACTGATACAGATTGGAACTGCTCGACTGCAGCACATAGACCTCGTTCAGGCCGATCGCCATGTTGGCGATCTGCTTGCTGCGCGTGCCGGCATTCAGGTTTCCTTCCCCGAGCGGCGACTCTTCCAGGATGTCGTCGGTCTGGAGCAAGGCCTTGATCGGCAGGCCCGAGGAAAGAATTTCCATCAGTTTGGCATGCTCCGCCGCCTGCAATTGTCCGGCGTTGACACAAAGCAGATAGTCCGGAAACGCGGCCAGGTCCTGCGGATCGAGGCCGTTCGCGCCGAAATCCTCGAACAGTACGTCATGCTTGGATGCATTGTATTGCCCGTCGATCTCCAGTTCAGCGATTGCGATGGCTTTGGCGAGTTCGATGGCTTTGGGCATGCGCTTGCTGAATGCATCGAGTGCGGCGCTGCCAGACTCGAAAATGAAGGAGTAGGGTTTCGCAACAGCGGGCTGCCTGCCGGTGCCCTCAGGCGCCGGGAAGAACTGCTGTGAGTTCAGTACCTCGAGCAGGTTGCTGATCCGCTGGCGCCGTGCTTCTGGAAACGAATCTCTGGGCAGGGACTTGGAAAGCATCTTCGACATGGCGTCGAAGTCGAACATGTCGCCGTGCGCAGAGCCGATCGTTTCCTTGAGGTGCTTCGCGCTGCGGCCCGCTTCGGAGCGCTCAAAATCGGACCTCTGGATGTCCGAGAGCTTCAGGATCATCCGTTTGAGGTCCTTGCCGAACGCTTCGGCCTTTTTCCTCTGGACAGCCTTCCAGGCATGGCGCAGCAGACGCGCCGGCATCGAAGCATCGCAGTCCGCGAGTTCGCCATCGATATTGATGGCCGCACGGGCCCGCTTCAAGCTGTCCTCGAACGACTTGTCGTCGTCCGTCCTGTCGGCGCCCGTGGCAAGCCGCCCGGCCGCCTTGCCCCACAGGGCCGATAGTGTTCCGGCGGCGCCTTGCGCCACCAAAGTACGGATCTCCTGCTCGAGCCGCAGGACGTGCTTGCGGATTCGCTCGCCGTCGCTGCCCTGCGCCACCGCGCCGAGGGCGCTGTCGATGATGCCGGACAGCGGCTGCACGAACATGTCGTCGGATTCGGCGAGCACGAGCGGGAAATCGTATCGCAGCTCTGAGAGGTCCCAATAGCGGGCAAAAAGGGCGGGGCGCAGATTCAATCCATCCACCGCGTCCAGATGATCGGCCGGCCGTTTGCCGGTCAGGAAAAAAGCAACATGCGCTTGAGTGTCCGCTTCCATGAGGGTATCAACCTGCCTTGCCGGTGAAGTCCGTGCCTTCGGGTCTGGCGGCGCGTCGGCGCCTTACGCTACCTTTGCTTCCGCTTTCCGCGGCCAGACGGTGTACTTGTCGAGTTCCGCGTTGAGGCCTGCCCTGGTCAAATCGGCCGTTTGCAGCAGCCCGGTGTGCCGCAGGTCCTCGTAGCACGGAACGTCGGGGTTGTGATACAGAATGCCGACCGGGATCGCATCGGAACTGGATGCAAGCTCGCGCGCCCGGTGGATGTTCGACGGATCGTGCTCGAACTGGTTCTTGTAGACCTTGGACAATCCCGTGCTGAACTGCAGGCCTTTTTCGTGGTTGAGCAGCTGCACCTTCTGCGGATCGTGCAGCCATGGGTCCAGTGATTGCGGCAGCCACTCCGGACAGCGCTGCACGATGCGCACGAAGGAAAGCCCCTTGTGGCGATACGCCGCCTTGACGATGTCGAACAGCACCTCCGGAATCCAGTCGACTGCCTGCGCGACGAAAGAGACGTTCTGAACCCCGAGCGTGACCGTCAGGGGATTCAGCGCCTCGAGGGTGCTGCCGCGCGGCGTGGTATTGCTTTTCGTCCCTATTGGCGAAGTCGGCGAAGCCTGCTTCTTGGTCAGGCCGTAGATCTGGTTGTCGTGCAGGAACACCGTGATGTTCATGTTGTAGCGCAGGGCGTGGATCCAGTGCGCGGCGCCGATGCTGCAGCAGTCCCCGTCGCCGGTATTGACGAATACGTTCAGGTCGGGCCGCGCCATTTTCACGCCTTCGGCGACCGGAAGCGCGCGCCCGTGGATGCCGTGGAAACCGTAGGTCTTCATGTAATGGGGAAAGCGGCTGGAGCAGCCGATGCCGGATACGAAAACGGTCTTCTCCGGACGCAGTCCCTCGTCCCGGCACAGCCGCTGCACGGCGGCGAGAATGGCATTGTCGCCGCAGCCCGTGCACCAGCGCGGCACGCCGCTCTGATAGTCTTCCATTTCGAAGTGCTCGTCGCACATCTGCAGCAGGCACTCAGTGGCGGACATCATGTTCATGGTCTGTTCACCTTATCTCAGAGCTCGTTACACGGTAAGCCGGAAAGTCCCCTGGCACTTCCCTTACTGTTTCAATTTTTCGCTGATCACACGGCGGATTGTGGCCGGTTTGATCGCCTGGCCCTTGACCTCGCTCCAGCAGTCGACGTCGACCAGGTACCGCGCCCGCAGCAGCGTCGCCACGGCCGAGTAGCGGCGGTTTGTTTCGTCGATGACCTTATCCTCAGGACGGTCGCTCCAGTTGCCCTCTATGGTCATCACCTTCTTGAAGCGCTGCATGATTTCCTTTATTCCCGGCGGCAGGGGTTGCAGGAACTGCAGGTGCATGGAGGACACCTTGCGGCCCTCGGCGCGCAGCGACTCGACCGCTTCCTCGATTGCACCCTTGGTGCTGCCCCAGCCGACGACCAGCAGATCGCCCTTGGGGTCGCCGAACACCGCCGGCGCCTTCAGCGTCTTCTGCAACGCCGCGAGCTTCAGGCTGCGAAAATGGATAGCCTCCTGATTGGACTCGGCGTCGTAGGCCACGTGGCTGTCGCGATCGTGCGCAAGCCCGGTCAGGGTGTGCATGCCGCCGGGCTGACCCGGGATGAAACGGCGTGCGAGCCCGGTATCCGCGTCCCAGTCGTAGGGTTTTGCCCCCTCCGGAACCGGACTCTGGTCGACCGGAGGCGCGATCCATGATTCATTGAACATCGGGCGCGGGAAGGGCTGCTGCGACGTGGCCAGACCCGCGTCGGTCAGGACCACCACGACCATGTTGAAGGTTTCCGCGATCTTTCGCGCCGTGATGACCGAATAGAAGCAATCCTCGATTGTGGCAGGCGCCATGACCACCTTGGGCGCATCGCCGTGGCTGCCGAAAATGGCGGTCATCAGATCGCCCTGTTCGTACTTGGTCGGCTGGCCGGTGCTGGGACCGCCGCGCTGGACGTTGACGACGACCAGCGGGATCTCGCCCATCACCGCAAGTCCGATGGCCTCCTGCTTAAGGGAATAGCCCGGGCCCGAAGTGATGGTGACGGTGCATTTGCTGGCGTAGGAGGCGCCGACGGCGAACGCGCATGCGGCGATCTCGTCTTCGGCCTGGTGGACGATGCCGCCGACATTTTCGAACACTTCGGAGAGATAGTGCGAGGCCGAGGTGGCGGGGGTGATCGGATACATGGCGCAGATCTCCATCCCCGAGGCCATGATCCCGAGCGCCAGCGCCGTATTGCCGTTGACCACAATCTGCGGTTCTGTCGCGCGGACCGCCGGGATGCGGTAGCGGAAGTCGAGGTTGGCCTGCGCCCATTTGTGTCCGGCTTCCAGGAGCCTGACGTTCGCGTCGACGACGCTGCGGTCCTTCTTGCCGAATGCCAGTTCGATCTGATCCACTCCCAGCCGCAGATCCAGGCTGTACAGGTAGCACAGCATTCCCAGTGCGAACATGTTCTTGCCGCGCTTCGCATCGGAAACCAGGGTCCGGCACTCCTGCTCCATCGGTATTTCGTAGACCTTGTATCCCGCCTCGACGAGCCGGTCATGGGTCTCGATATAGGACGCAGCGATCTTCGGGTCCGCATGCGTGCGCCACATGCTCTCCATCATGATGATGCAGCCGGGTTTGAGCTCCTTTGCGCGAACCCGCCCGAGCAGCACCTGCTCGTTGAATGCCACCACCAGGTCGGTCTCGTTTCCGCCATTGGTGATGTAGCCGGATCCGATGCGGATGCGGTTGCCACTGGCCCCCGCGACGCTGCGGGCGGGCGGGCGAATTTCGGCGGGGATGATCTCGACGGTCCAGATGCCGTTGCCCATCTGCGCGGCGATCGAGCCGAGCGACTGGCCGCATTTCTGCGCGCCCTCGCCCGAATCGCTGATGATCTCGACGATGTGCTCTTTCAGTATCGTGACCGAATCCGGGCTCGCCGGCGCGCTGGCTTGCGTGCCGGCTTGCTTGGGGGATTTCTGCGTGGTCATTTGATTCATGGTTTTTCCGTGGCTACAGTTGAGTGCTTGCGTTGCAGGTACGAGGTGGGCCCCGGGGCCTAGGCAACGCGGACGCGCGCGAAATTCCGTTCCCTGATGTCGATCCCGAACAGCATTCCTGGGCCACCCGGGTCCGCACTCCGGTAAGGCAGCGCCGGATCGCGAATGCCAAGATAGGTCTTCATGCTGCGCGCCGCCTTGCGGCCCGCGCCCATGGCCTCGATCACGGTCGCCGCGCCGGTGACGATGTCGCCACCGGCAAACACGCCCGCCACCGAAGTGGCGAGGTTCTCGTCGGCGCCGATATAGCCCCACTTGTTGAGCTTGAGTTTCGAGGTCTGGCCCATGATCGGATTGGCGTTGGTGCCGATGGCGTAGACGATCAAATCGGCCTCGAAATCAAATTCGCTGCCCGCCACCGGAACCGGGCGGCGCCTGCCCGAATCGTCCGGCTCGCCGAGTTCCATGCGGATGCAGCGCATGCCGCGAACGCTGCCCCTGCCGTCGTCGAGGATCGCTACCGGGTTGGTGAGCCAGTGAAACTCGATCCCTTCCTGCTCGGCGTGATGGACTTCCTCCGCCCGCGCCGGGGCCTCGGTGCGTGAGCGGCGGTAAATGCAGTACACTTTCTCCGCGCCCAGCCGCAGCGATACCCGCATCGCGTCCATCGCCGTGTTTCCCGCCCCGACGACGGCGACGCGGCGGCCCAGAGGCAGCGGCGTATCGAAATTCGGGAATTCCTTGGCGCGCATCAGGTTGCAGCGCGTCAGCAGTTCGTTTGCCGAGAGCACGCCATTGAGCGAATCGCCCGGGACCCCGAGCATGGTGGGATAGCCGGCGCCGACGCCAACAAATACCGCGTGGTATCCCATTTCGTCGATCATCTGCTCGATCGTGAACAGTCGGCCGACCAGCGTGTTGCATTCGAATTCGACCCCGAACTTTTTCAGATTGTTGATCTCCGCGTCGATCACCGCGTTCGGGAGACGAAAATCCGGGATGCCATAGCGCAGGACGCCGCCCGGCTGGTGGAAGGCTTCATACACCGTTACATCACATCCCGCCTTGGCCATGTCGGCCGCGCAGGCCATGCCGGCCGGCCCCGAGCCGACGATCCCCACCTTGAAGCGCGTCGGCTCGATATACGGAATGTTGACCCAGCCCTCCTTGATGGCAGTATCGCCGACAAAGCGCTCCAGTCGTCCGATGGCCACCGCTTCCAGCGAATCGCCGACCGTGCAGACGCCCTCGCACTGATTCTCCTGCGGGCAGACGCGGCCGCAGATGGACGGCAGAAGATTGGTGTCGGTCAGGATGTCGTAGGCACCGCGGAAATTCTTCTCGCTGATTTTCTGGATGAAACCGGGAATATCGATCCCCACCGGGCAGCCGGCGATGCAGGG
>Ga0315281_10008043_pt1 | contig 14753 bp, 7 predicted proteins | sample YL17G07_0_MG_FD_204540 | JGI IMG/M metagenome (GOLD analysis project Ga0315281, IMG submission 204540) | Sediment microbial communities from Yellowstone Lake, YNP, Wyoming, USA - YL17G07_0 | ecosystem: Environmental > Aquatic > Freshwater > Lake > Sediment | place: USA: Wyoming | collected...
GGGCATTATACGCCTTTCAATCTACCCGCGAGCCTCTGCCTTGGGTAATCATTTAGGGCGTGCTGCCAGGTCGGTCCGTCCGATCGTGCTCCTGGGAATTCTCTCCTTGAGCTTAGCCCCGACGCTGCCCTTGCAGGCGGCACAAGGGCTTCAGCCCTTCGTGAACTCACTCCTGCGCGGACGCCGGGGTGCCATCATCGTTTCCAATCCCATGACAGGCGAGGTTTTGGCAGTGGGGAATCCCGAGGCTGCGTTCGGGCGAGTCTTTCCACCGGGCTCCACAGCCAAGATCGTGGAAGGCGCCGTGGCCCTCCAGGAAGGTTTGATTTCGCCAAGCGACCGAATCCTCTGCCGACGCGTGCCGGAGCTCTTGGGAGAGGCCTACCGTTGCTCGCACCCGCCGGCCGTCGAACCGTTTACGCTTGCTCCCGCACTTGCCAATTCCTGCAACTACTTTTTCGCCGCGCTCAGTACGCGACTGACTGCCACGTCCCTGGCGCACGGGTACGCGATGTTCGGCTTCGGAAGTCCGGCGGAGGGGCTAGGGATTGAATCAAGCCCTGGTCAGGTGCGCATCGGCGACGGCGCGGCGGCGAAGGCGCGGGCCGCACTAGGAGAAGGCACCGTCTGGGTGACTCCGGCGCAGTTGCTCCTGGCCTATTCGGCCATTGGTACGCGCGGCGCGGTCTTTCGCCTTCGGAAGCCGTCCTCGGGCAAGAACAATGCTCGGCTTCTCATTCGCCGAGTCAAGTTGCGCTCCGAGGTCTTTGCGGTTCTCGCCGAGGGTTTAGAAGAATGCGTGCGTTCCGGGACTGGCCAGGGTGCCGCGGTCGAGGGAGTCCGGGTTGCGGGCAAGACCGGAACGGCAGCGGCCCTCAACCGGCCAGGCGTGACCCATGCCTGGTTCGTTGGCTATGCGCCCGCCGAGGAGCCGGAAATCGCGCTGGTGGTGTTTCTGGAGCGGGGCACGGGGGCCCGCGACGCTGCGCCACTGGCGGGCAAAATCCTGCGGCACTACTTCACGTCCAAGGGGCGAAAGCCGTGAGCAGGGGAATTCTGCTGGGCACGCTGCTTGTGGCCGGAACTCTGGCTCCGCTTCGGGGAGAGGAGCTTCGCGTCGAGTTGTTTTCGGGGAAGGTCCGAGAGAGCTTGACCTTCCAGGCCGGAGCGAGCGTGGTCCGTATCTGCGCCGTCCCTGGCAACCGGCGCTGCCTGGTGCTAGAGCCAAGGGCGACGGCGCGGTGTCAGGCCACGCGCGCGGGCTTCCGCTGCGCCTCCGGGGAGAGGGCTGAAGAATTCCCCCGTGCTACCGTCGCCTCTTCGGTTCCTTTCCGCCTTGAACTCACGTTGAGAAAATCCGGCAGGACGCCAACCCCCAAGGTCGAGGTGACGCTGCCCAGGGTGAACGTCGTCCGCGCGGGAAGCAGTCTCCGGGTCATCGCACCAGTCGATCTGGAAACCTACGTGCAGGGTGTCCTGGCAGGCGAAGCGGCGACCCTCAGGAGCCCGTCGGCGCTTCGCGCGATGGCTGTCCTGGCGCGCACCTGGGCCTGGCGCTTCCGGGGACGGCATCGTGCTCAGGGATTCGATTTCTGCTCCTTGACCCACTGCCAGTTCTTTCGCCTTCCTTCCGAACCGGAGAGCAAGAACCCCTCTCCCGTCGCTCGAGCGGTCGGAAGCACGGCAGGACTGGTCTTGAAGTACGGCGGCCAGCTTGTTGATCCGTACTACACGGCCCACTGTGGTGGAGTGACAGAGGCCGCGGGCGATGTCTGGCCGGACCGCAGCGCGCCCTACCTCGAAAGCGTGAGCGATCCCTACTGCGCGAGGAGCGAGCAGGCTGCCTGGCAACAGACGTTGCCGCGCGAAACCGTGAGGGCGGTCTTGCGCGAGCGGCTAGGCGTCGCGCTCGCTGGCCCGCTCCGCGATCTCGTGGTCGAGCGGACGAATGGCTCGGGGCGCGCGCGCTGGCTGCGGCTGGTGGGAGCCTCAACGCGCCGGATTGACGCGAACGAGTTTCGCTACGCCGTCAACCGGCAATTGGGTTGGAACACCTTGAAGAGCAGTCTCTACACGGTGGAGCGGCGCGGCGACTTGCTGGTATTCACGGGTCGGGGTCTGGGCCACGGCGTCGGCCTCTGCCAGGCTGGCGCGGAGCAGATGGGCCAGATGGGCATCGCCTACGAGAAGATTCTCGCTCACTACTTCCCGGGCGCGATGGTTGAAAGACTCGGAACGAGCAGTGCCGAGCGGATTCTCTCCAGCGAGCACTTTGAACTCTTCTTCCCGCCTGGTCAGGAGCCGTGGTCTGCGGAGACGTTACAGGCACTGGAAGAGTCCCGTCGGGGATTCGGAAGCCGGGCCGAGGTTCTGCCGGCGAAAGTCCAGGCGCGCACCTGGGAGACGAGCGAGGAATTCATTCGGGCCTCGGGCCAGCCGGGCTGGGTGGCGGCGAGCAACGACGGGCGGGTGATTCAGCTTCAGCCCCTGAGCACTCTCAAGCATAAGGGCATCCTGGCTTCAACCTTGCGCCATGAATTGACACACCTGGTGGTGCGCCGCCTGCGCGCTCCGCAAGTGCCTCGCTGGTTTGAAGAAGGTTTGGTGCTTTATCTGACCGGAGAGCAGCCGGGGGCGGGCGCCGGCACGTCCCTCTCGGGCCGCAGCTTGGAGGAGGCGGTGACGCGCGCGCGTTCAGAGGAGGAAATGAAGGCTGCCTACGCTGCCGCTCTCGCCAGGGTCCGTGCTCTCGCCCGCGAGCGCGGCGAACCCGCCCTGTGGCAAATCCTCGAACACCCTACCCCCACCGACCTCCGCGCCCTGAAATCTCTGTGAAGGCGCAGGGCGATGCGCCCCTACGCTATTCCCTAACCCTTAGTCCCGGACCCCACAGGATGGCGCGCACCCTTTTGGGGTCTGCGGGCGCAAGGCCGCCTCTACTTGAATCCCTAATCCCGAACCGCGAGTTCCGGCGGGTTCACTGCGCTGTTTTTATCTTCACGCGAGACAACCACCATGCGTGCCAGGGCGAGTGTCCAGAAGAGCCAGCCGGCTACCAGCAGAATCAAACTGATTCCCAGGCGAAAGATCATTTGCGTGAAATCCCAGAAGCCGGCACTGGCTTTCGGGTGCCAGCCGATGAGCAGGTCCGCCAAGCCGCCGAAAACCAGCACCGTCACCAGGCTGGTCAGGAGACACGCTCCCAGGCAGCAACTGGCCACGGCGTGGGCAAGCTGGTGGAAGGCTGCGCGCCAGCCGGCGGACAACACGTCAAGCAGGAAATACCAGAGGAGCCCCGCCAGCCCGCTCCAGAGGACCAGCGCGACCCACCACCAGATGCCTTCGATCGTATGCTGGCTGATGGCGTACTCGGAGCGGAAGGTCAGGAAGGAAGCCACTTCGAGCGCGTGGGCGTTGACCCAGGCAAAGAGCTGCGCCACCAACGCCACCAGCAACGAGCAGGCCACCAGCATGACGAAGCACCGCACGAACTGCCGCCGGTCGAATCTCAAAAACGCGCACAGGCAGAGGTGGGACGCAGCCGCGTTCGCGGCCTGGCTGCCGCCGAGGGCAGCGCCGGTCAGCACTCCTACCAGCACCTGAATCTGAATGATGACCCACACCAGCGCCAGGAGGAGAACCCAGAGTGACGATTCCGACAACCAGAGCCACTGGTAGGCGCCAAACATCCACAGTGCGGCAACGGCCGCCAGCGCCAGGATGGCCAGCGGGCTGCGCGCGGTGACAGCTAGACTCCACTTCCAAATCAGCAATAGCTTTCTCATGGCAACAGAGCCTCGGTTCTCTTCAGCTCAGCGCGGTGCCACGGTGACGGTGACGCTCCGGGTGGACGCCTGGCGCGCCGGCTCGTACATGGGAAGTACCCGCGCCGGGTTAGCCTGGAACGTGCCGGGCGTCACCGCCTTGAGCAGGTAGTGGAATCGTTCTTGTCCTCGCTTAAACGTGGTGGAGAACAGCGCGGCGCGGTCGTCGTGAAATTCCCGGCGCGTGCAGTAGAACTCCCACCAGTTCGGCTTGGCCTTCAGCTCGTACAGATTCTCCTGCTCGATGAACTCAAACCCGGCGGGGATAGGGTCTTCGATTTCCAGGTAGGATTGCTCTTCGGTGGCGTTCACCGTCAGCCGCACCACCACCACGTCCCCGCTCTCAACCGCGCCTTCCAGCGGTACTTCCGCATAGACGATGCGATTTTGCAACCTCTCCGGCGCCAGCTTGAAGTACTCGCGCACTAGGTTCAGCTTGATACTGCCTGCCGGCGCGGGTTTCGGCTCGCGCGTCGAGTACGAAGCGAACGCCGACCAGTAGAGCACGCCGGGTCCTTTCTTCACCACGCGAATCTCATTCGGGCCCGCATGGACCTCAGCGGCGCTGGCGGTGACGACGAAAGGAAGCGGACTGGCCACGTCCTTTTCGGTCACCTGCCGCTCCGCCAGCTTCTTGCCGTTGAGGAAAACGCTCAAGGTGTAGTTGGGCTTCAGCTCGCCGGAAATCTTGAGGTAGTCGATCAGGCCATAGACCGCCGTGGCAGTCTGTTCGGTGGATGTCCAGTAGTAGCCGCCGGAGCGATGGTCGATGAGCCAGCGCGCGGCCTGGGGGAGCAGTTCGCTCTGGGGGTGGAGGTTCGACAGGGCCTTCACGACGTAGGCCGTCGTCTCGAAAGAGTTGTCGGAGGAGAAATCGAGCATCTCCTGGCGCTCGGATTTCCACCAGGCGTACGGCCCCTCGACCCGCGCCGACTGTTCGAGCGACCTCGCAAACTCCTGCGCGCGCGCGTCTTTCAGGCGCTCGAGCGTCAGCGCCATGAGCGCCTGTCCGTTCGGCGAGAGCTTTTCCCGCGCCGCGTAGAGGCCTTCCATGAGGCTTCGGTCGAAGTCGCCGCTCAAGGCAAGCGCGTAAATCAGATAGGCGCGGAGGTCAGCTAGCGCTCGCGGATTCCCCTTAATCTGCTGGAGCAGGGACTGGCGTCCGCGCCGCAGTCGGCTTTCGTCCACCGGATAGCCCGCTTCCTTAGCCTGCGCCAGCCCGGCCACCACGTAAGCTGTCATGAAGGGATGCGTTTCGTCGGTTTCCCACCAGCCCCACCCGCCGTCCTCGTGCTGGTATTGGTAGAGTCGTTGCAGTCCGGCGGCGATTTTCTTCTCCAGCTCGAGGGAAGCCGGAGGCGGCGTCAGTCCCAGCTCCTTCACGGCCCGCGTCACCAGAATGTTCGGCAAGAAACTCGACATCGTCTGCTCGACGCAGCCGTAAGGATAGCTGGCCAGGAAATCGAGGGCTGACACGAGCGTCCCGGCGACGGAGGCAGAAAGGTCGATGCGAAGCGACGACGCTTCGGGATTGATGTCCGCCGGCAGAACAACCCTCTGGGTGGTTTGCGCCTCGGGCGCCGCGGTTGAACCTGACAAGGCCGCGCTGAGCTGGAGACCCCAGGGCCGCACGGGAGCCGTCAGTTCGAGTGCGTCCGATTCCTCATCAGTCAAAGCTTTGCTGAGGAACTTCGCCTCGCCGATCTGGGGCGCGCGGACTGCCCAGGCGACCACGGCCTCTCCGTTCCTGGGAACGTTCACCGTGGTCTCCGCGTCGCTGGCGAGTTCCACCCCCTGGGCTGCGAGCCAGACGCGCGCCGTCTTGTCGTTCTCCAGGTAGTTGTGGACGATGCCCGTCACCGTCGCCGTGTCGCCCTGGGTGAAGAAGCGGGGAATCTCCAGCCGCAAAATCAGATTCTTGCGTGTGATGACCTTGTGGATGACCTGGCCGACGAGCGTGTCGCGGCTGACGGCGCGGACCGTGGCGCGCCAAGTGGTGAGTGAGTCGGGGAAGGTGAAGCTGGCGCGCGCTTTGCCGGTGGAATCTGTGACCACCGTCGGCGCCCAGTAGGTGGTGTCGGGGAAGTACTTGCGCACTCTGGGCTGAACCGGCTGGCCGCCCTTGAAGTCGGCGAGCTTGGTGGGCGCTCGCAGGGAAGTCAGCTCCATCTTGTGCCGGCCGGAGTAGCCGGTGAACCAGTAAGTCGTGGAAAACTGCGTGTAAACGTGGTTCCAGATTCTGGCGTAAAAGACCTTTTCGGGCGGCCGGATGGTGTCCGGCCGGACGGCGTATATCGCTTCGTCCACCACTCCCAGGCTCACCTCTGCGCTCACCGGGCGACCTTGCTCGTCCTGGGTGGTGAGGGTGTAGGTCACCTTTTCCTTAGGCCGATACTGCGGCTTGTCGGTTTCGACGGTCACCTTCAGAATCTTCTCGGTAGCGGGCACCGAGATGTTCTTGGTGGCTTCAAACAGTTGTTCATCCTTGACGAAGGCGACCCCTAAAAAGAAGTTGGGTTCGTAGCGTTCTTCAATGGGAATGTCCACCGTCAGCGAAGACCCGGTCGCGGGGTGCAGCGACCATGTATAGACCTGGTGGCCCTCGGTGGTGACCAGGACCTGTGCGCCGGGCTTATGGGTCACAATCAAGACATGAGCGGTCTCGCCCGGCCGGTAGAACCGCTTGTCCGGGTAGATTTCCGGCTGCTGGTACTCCACGCCACGTTGGAAGGACTCCACCCCGGAGATCCAGAGCGTTGTTTCGTGAGTTGTCTCGCGCCCCCTGGGATCGTGCGCGGTGGCGCGCACCACCAAGCGGGACACTTGGGGCACGGTGTAGGAATAGTGCGCGACCCCTTGCGGATCGGTCGTCACGCTGGCCTGGCCCAGGGGCCGGGGGATTTCCCACGAGCCCCCGCCCTGGCGCTGTTCGAAAGCAAGCTGCACGCTGGTTGAGACAGGCTGCAGGTCGTAATCAACCGTGCGGATGGTGATGTCCGCCGGCTCGCCCGGATGGTAAACGTAGCGGTCGGTATCGACCAGGACGACGATGGTGGAATACGTCACCAGGACCGCGCGTCCTCCCTGGATCTCCCGGTTGCTCGCGTCGGTGACGCGCGCCTCAACCCGGTACTGGTAGGCACGCTTTTCTTCATCCACCTCCGTGGGCACGGCGATCCTCAAGACGCCCTCGGAGTCCAGTTGTCCGGTACCCTGGCTGATCTCCTGCCCGTAGTAATACCATCCGCCTTCTGCCTCTTCGTCGCCTTCATAGTCTTCGCTTCCCCAGAGCACGCGCCAGTAGGGGAAGTAGTAGCGCGACTTGAAGACGGAGTACTTCACGCTGCCCTTGGCCACGGGCGCGCCGAAGTAGTAACGCGCGCTGATGGTGGCTTGGATGGTTTCGCCCTGGAGGCAGCGGGCGCGGTCGGTGGAGACAGTCACTTCGAATTCCGGCTTCTTGTACTCTTCCACCTCAAAGCTGCCGTAAACCTCTTTCTCCCCGAGGTGGGCAATAATCGAATAGCCTCCCAGCGCTGCCAGTGGGCCGAGAGTGAGCTGGCCGTGAAACGACCCGAAAGGCGAAAGCGGGAGTTTCTGCTGGTAGATCGTCTTGGAGTTGGCGTCGGTGATTTCCACCGTCACGGGCTGGGGAACGTCCCGGCTGTAACGGCCCGCCCGGCGGGCCCGCAAGACACCCTTGAAATTCACTTCATGCGTGGGGCGATAGACGGGGCGGTCGGTGTAGAGGTAGCCGACGTAATCCGTAGCGGAGGAATCGTAGAAGAAAAAGGACTCGACGCTGGTGGCCGCCACGTCCTGGTCTTTCGCCGCCACCATGATGGCGTCCTCGACTTTGACCTTCTCAAAGGGGGTCTGGTAAACACCCGAGGCGTCGGTTGTGCCCCGCGCCACCTCCTGGTGGTTGTTGTAGATGATAGCGGTGGCGCCTTCCACGGGGCTGCCGGCGGCGCGCTGCGCGACGAACAGGAGAATCTGGCCGGGGGCGGTCTTTGACACCAGGGCCAAGTCGGTAATCATCAGCAGGGTGTAGGCCCGCAGCTCGCCCTGCGCGACCTCCACCAGGAACAGCCCTTTCTGGTGCAGGTCCACGGGGATCTCGCGGAATTCCGAGTCGCGTGTGCGCGGCAGCAACTCCCGCCAGGAGAGCACCAACTGTTCCCGGTTCAGCAACGGCACCTGGGCGTAAGAGGTCACGTCCAGGGGAATACGCTTCAGCTTCTGCTCGCGGACCCGGGACGCGGTATAGCGGGCGCGCGTCTCCGAGAGCAGTTGCTGGCGAAAGAAATCGCGAATCCCCAGGCGCAGATCGCGCTTCCAGGCATGGAAGCGCTCCAGCCAGGTCTTCTCGCGGGCGAGTTCCGTCTTCTCGCTGCCGAAGTGATGCGCGTCGCGGAGCCTGGAGAAGAACTGCACGGGGTCTTTGACGCGGTAAATGCGGAAGTCCAGCCGGTCCACTTGCCGGAACGTCAACCAGATCCTCGGCTCCTGCGCGGGCGCGTAGGTTTGCTGCGAAGAGATGGCGAAGAAAGGTTCGGTAGATTCGGGTTCCTCGGGGAGCGCCGCCGAGACCGCGCAGAGCAAGCCCAGCACTAAGCGGGTGGAGGTGCGCAGCGCGCTGTAGCGGCGGCTGAGGACTGCCGCAGAATTACGGCGCTCCCCGAGTGCTGCGGGGCAGGCTCCGGGCGCTGCTACCGCTCGCCCTCGCGACGCAGGGGAAAAGCCGTCGAGTTGCATACTCTCCTAACGTAGAAGGTTGAAACGATAGACGCCGAGGAACCGCGGGTTGGCCTCGAGCGGCCTCCAGCGCGGGTCCGGGTGCGCGCCCAAGAGTCTGGCCCGCAGGTGGCGGATTTCGCCCCGCCGCCCGTCCAGGTCGCCGGTGTGATAGACGATCCAGTCCGTGCCTTGCGGCTGGAAGTGGGAATGTCCCACAAAAAGAATCGCGTGAAACGGCTCGCGTTGGGCGGGCTGGTAGAAAAAGAGAAGGTCGCCCGGCCGCGCAGCGCGCAAATCGCGCGACACGGAAAAGGTGTTGTACCTAAGGAGCGTGGCCGCATCGGCAAATTCCGCGAACGCCCCGCCCTGTAAATCCGTGGGCGAGAGCGGCCCCGCGCGCGTGCGAAAAAGCCCCCGTCCCAGAGGCCACTCGGGGTAGGCGAACTTGCTGACGTCGCCAAAGCCCGGCTCGTCGGGAAGGCCGGCCGCGCGCCGCCAGGCAGGTGTGTGCGCCACCAGCGCCTGGCGATACGCGTAGCGAATCAAGGCCGCGCAGTCCTGGACTTCCTCGAGCGCCCGCGGCGTGGGCTGATAGTACAAAGCCTCGGCGAGAAACGTGAGCCAGCGCGTGAAGTTCTCGCGATCGGCGGCGAGGTCCAGGCGCGCCGCGTCGGGAAGGCCGTCACCAAGGCTGTCAGCCCATGTTGCCTGGTCCGGCAGGACGCCGCTCCGAGGATTCAGCGGCCAAGTACGTTCGGCCGAGGCCGGATTCTTCAGACGGTCAGCCGAGAGACCCTCCCGCCTCTGGCTCAGGGCAGCGTAGCCGGCGAGCACGAGAAGGAGCGAAATCACAAGGAAGCGGGGCCACGGGCGGGATGGCAGAGCGCGACACACAAGCAGACTCGATGCAGAAGGCGGCGCGAAATCGCGCCCATTCTAAGAGTCCAGTTCGGTGCGTGCAAGGCTTTTCCTCGGTCATCACGAATTCAAGTTGAACTCCTGGCCTCAGCCTTGAATAATAAGCAGGACATCACGGAATTGCCGGAGACGAAATGACGACGCGAAAGTGGTTATGGATGTTGGCTCTCTGCTGCTTCTTCGGTGCTCACCGTCTCAAGGCGCAGTCCATTTCCATTGAAGGCGCGCCTGCGGAGACTGGTTACAACAGTGGCTCGGTGGCGACGCTCCGCGCCACGCTGAGAGGCGTTTCCGGCGACGTCGCGGGTTATATCGTTTTTGCCGAAATCCAGTACCTTGGCACTACTGGCGTGAGCAGCGTTCAGCTTGACCCGCAACCCGACAGCAAGCCCGGCGAAGTGCGCCTAGCAGGCGAATGGCTGATTCCCTCCCAGGCCCCGACTGGAATCTATGGCGTTACCCTGCGGGTCGTGGATCGTAGCAGCGAGGAGGTCTTGGCGGAGAGGAAAATTCGTGGGTTCGCCGTGTATCGAAAACTTGCGCGGATCGCGCGTCTGAGTCTGGATAAGACCTTCTACTCCGTCGGCGAACCGATCCAGTGCGAGGTGGTGCTCGAGAACCTCACGGAGCGCGACTTGAAGGATTTGCGCGTCGAGTTTTCCAACGCCAACTATCCTTGGATCTCGCTCTTCGCAACCGAAGGTGGTTCATCTGCGCAGCCGGCCGAGAACCCTGAGCTCGCCATCAGAGTTATGCGCGATCACCTTGACCTGGATGCCGGAAGCAGGGTGATGATCCCGATGATGCCCGCGGGCACCGCTACCTTCCTCCAGGGCCAGCAGGTGGCCGTGCTCGGAGCGGGAGGGCCGGCACGGCACGAAAAGCTGCCGCCGCCGGAGGTGGACACCTACACCGTCGCCGTCTGGAACGCGGACCGCTCGGTGCTCTACGACATGCAATTCACCACGCCGACGGTTGTGCGACCCGTGGACCGTGATCTTCCCAAACCCTACAGCCGGAACTTCGCCCACCCGTACAATTCCGAGATCGATTTCGTGAAGTACCGCCAGTTTTACCCGCCGGGGCATGTCTCTCCAGCAATCACCGTGGACCACACCCGCACGCTTTACCAGCCCGGAGATAAGGTCGTCCTCAGAGTGACGGTCGAGAACCGGGGGAAGGAAGCGGAAACGTCGTTGACGCTGCGGGCGAAGATCAAGGGTCCCTCCGGGCGGCAGTTTGAGGCTCAAACCCACAAGGTCATCGACGACCTGCCGAGCGGCGGCACACACGCCTTCGAATACGACGTTTGGGAGATTCCAGCCTCCCAGCCGCCCGGCATCTACTCCGTCACATTGACGACGGAATCGGGCGGCAAGCAGCAGGCCGAGACGGTGACGGAAATTGCGGTTAACAGTTTGCCGGCTTCTCTGCTCGTCGTCAGTCCGCACGAAGATGATGAGTACTCCTATGCCGGCCTCATCCGCGCCGCCGTGGAAGCGGGCATGCCGGTGCGGGCGGTGATTCTCACCAGCGGTGACGTCGGCGCCTGCGAGATCTACTACTCCAAGCCCTGCGGTCCCAACGAGGCCCGGGAATTCGGGCTCGTGCGCATGGAGGAGACCGCGGAGGCGCTCGAGCACATCGGGCTCGCGCGCGACAAGCTGACGTTTCTGGGCCTGCCCGACGGCGGCTCGGGAGCCATCTGGTCGCCGCACATCGACGCTGCGTATCCCTTCCTGTCGATCTACCTCGCCACCGACCACGCGCCTTACGAGAATGTGCTGAAGCCCAACCTGCCCTTCGCGCGTAAACCCGTGGTTGACCTCATCAAGCAGATCATCACGGAGTTTCGGCCCGCGATGATTGCCACGACGCATCCGGATGAGCGGCACGTGGACCATCGTGTCACAAACTGGTTCGTGCTCAAGGCCTGCCAGGAGCTGTGGCGCGAAAAACACATTGATCCCGCCACGGTTGTGCTGGCTGATGACGCTTACGGGGCGGGCGGTTTCAAGCCTGCTCCCTATCGCTACGGGAAGATGACGGTATTCGCGAGCGGCGAGGCCTCGGCGCTCAAAGAAGAGATGCGGTGGCTCTACCAGTCGCAGGGCGGGAATATGGCTGAGGGCATGCGGCAGACGTTTCGAGAGCTCCCCCGCGAGGAGCACCATCTCCGCATCTTGGATTGGCAGGAACACGCGGGGTGGAATGAGTAGCCTTGAGTTGCATCCGTACGGACTGGCCCTGACTCCAACTCCGGTCTGCGACTTCTTGCCACGTTGACAAGGTCTGGAGGCGCTGCGATTATCGAGTCTCGCCGGGCGCAGACCGCTTGACAGCCGGCCTCACAACTCGCTTGTCCTGGCGGCTTGGCCGCACCGCCGAGGGTGCTCTGACAGGGGAAAGGGTTCTTGCCCCTGCTCGCGGAAAGCCGCAGGCTTCTCCCACAGCAGGGCGGCGCAGTTTTCGGACCGCCGCTGTTCAGCGGCGCCGGCCAATGGGTAAGAATGTGAGCCGTTCGAGCCTCCCGCGCCCACGCGCAAGTCTCCTGGAGGGTGAGTCAGATGAAGGAACTAGCTGAACTGGCAAAACCGTTGATTGTGCCGCCGCTTCATGAACGCTTTGCTCCGGCCGTCCTGGCCAATCACGCCTATCTCGAGCGCGTGCGGAAGTCGGGGCAAGCGCTGCCCCTGGTCATCGGGCTTGAACGTGGAGACGGCTCCGTCTCAGTGTACAGGACTGCCTGCTTCGACGAGCGCTCGAGTTCCTCGTCGCTGAATCTGCCTTACGCGGAGCGGCTGGTGAAATCGCTCCTCTGGCAGCGGGGCGGCTGGCGTGTCTATGTCGGCGGGCCGCGAAGCATCGGTGAACATATCAAGCAGACGTATTCGGCGCATGGCGCGCGGGCGTTCGACGCCGACTTCATGGGAGGTGTTTACGAGCATCCCTTCACCGTGGAAATCACCGATCCTGAAAAGAGCCCGGCGCCCTCCGAGGGCACGGTGCGCTTGGGCGGGCACCTGGAAGGATGCCGCATCGGTTTCGACCTCGGTGCGAGTGACCGCAAGGTAGCTGCGGTCATCGATGGCGAGGCGGTTTACACAGAAGAGGTGGTTTGGGACCCAAGAAATGCCACTGACCCGAGCTACCACTTCAACGAAATCATGGCTGCGCTGAAATCTGCGGCTCAACACCTCCCCCGTGTGGACGCCATCGGCGGCAGCGCGGCAGGAGTCTATATCAACAATCGCCCCAGGGTTGCGTCTCTCTTTCGGGGAATTCCTAAGGAGCTCTTTGACAAGAAAATCACCCGACTCTTTGTGGATTTGAAGGACGCCTGGGGCGGAATTCCCTTCGCGGTGGTGAATGACGGAGAAGTGACCGCGCTGGCCGGGGCCATATCGTTGAACGATGTCGCCGTGCTCGGTATCGCGTTGGGCTCCAGTCAGGCTGGCGGATACGTGACGGAAAGCGGCGAGATCACGACCTGGCTGAACGAACTTGCCTTTGTGCCGGTGGAGTACGACCCCGAGGCTCCGGCGGATGAATGGTCAGGAGATCGTGGCTGCGGCGCGCAGTATTTCTCGCAGCAGGCCGTGTTCCGCCTGGCGCCGGTGGCAGGAATCAAGCTTGACGAGTCGCTGGGCCTGGCAGAGAAACTCAAGTCCGTGCAGGAACTGCTGCGCGCCGGCGACGAGCGCGCCCGGCTGATCTTCGAGACCATCGGCTGCTATGTGGGTTACGGCATCGCCCACTACGCTGACTTCTACAAGCTGCGCCACGTGCTGGTGCTGGGCCGCGTGATGTCGGGCGAAGGAGGTGACATCATCCTGCGCCGGGCGCAGGAGGTGCTGAAAAAAGAGTTGCCAGAACTCGCGGCAAAGCTCATCGTGCATCTGCCGGACGAGTCCACGCGGCGCGTTGGGCAGGCGGTGGCGGCAGCCAGCTTGCCGGTTATCAGCTAAGAATCAGGAGATATGGAATGGACCTGCATAATCCCAACGCGGAGATTTATGTTCCGGACGGCTCCCCCGTAAATCTGGCTTTGTGGCGCACCACGCACCTGGGCGTCGGTGCCCACCAGGACGACCTCGAGATCATGGCCTTTCACGGCATCCTGGAGTGCTTCGGCAAGAGCGACCGCTACTTCACGGGCGTCACGGTGACCAATGGTGCTGGCAGCCCGCGCTCCGACCTCTACGCGCACTACACGGACGAACAGATGCAGGCGGTGCGACGGCTCGAGCAGAAGAAAGCGGCGTTCGTGGGCGAATACTCCGCGCACGTTTTCCTCGACTACCCCAGCAGCGCTGTGAAGGACACCGCCAACACCGATGTCATCGAAGACCTGAAGAAAGTCGTTGGGGCCACGCGGCCGCAGGTGATCTACACCCACAACCTCGCCGACAAACACGACACGCATGTGGCTGTCGTCCTGCGGGTCATCCGCGCCCTCCGGGAGTTGCCCGCCGAGTTGCATCCGCAGCGGCTTTATGGCTGCGAAGTCTGGCGGAACCTCGACTGGCTGAATGACCAGGACAAGGTCGTCTTCGACGTCTCCGCGCACGAGAACCTGGCGGCGTCGCTCGTGGGGATCTTTGACTCGCAGATCTGCGGCGGGAAGCGATACGACCTGGCCACCATGGGCCGGCGCCGCGCCAACGCGAGCTACCTGGAGTCACATGCCACGGATGTGGCCACCTCCGTAATCTTCGGCCTCGACCTGACGCCGCTGATCAAGGACGCCAGCCTGGATGTGAAGGAATACATCGCCTGCTTCATCAACCACTTCGCCCAGGAAGTCTCCCGCCGCATCGCGACGCTATCGTGAAAGGCGCTGTCGCGGCGGCCCTTAGGCCAGCGTTTTGTTTTCAGCAGATTGCCCGCCTGAAGGTGACCTCTGCGTCCCGCCCGACTGGCACACGCATCCCACCCAGGGAGAGGAACGGCTCGCGGGTGCGTGGGTCACCGAGGCCGCAAGCCAAGCCGGCTGTGGTGTTGAAGCTGATGCCCAACTCTCGTCGCTTCCAGTTGGCGCGACAAAAGTCTTCCTCTGACAGTTGAGAGTCGAAAGTCAAACGGCAGTGACTGTCAAGTGTTGACTCAAAGCTGGATACCACGATGAAGCTTTCGGCTTTCAGCTAGCAGCGGACAGTCGCGTCACAGCTCGACTCCGGCGACCGCTAAAGCTCGCTGGAAGGGCTGATCTACCGGCTGCTGGCGCCGACGGCGTTGAGGTAAGTTTCCACCATCCGGGAGAACGTCCGG
>Ga0315281_10008045_pt1 | contig 14752 bp, 16 predicted proteins | sample YL17G07_0_MG_FD_204540 | JGI IMG/M metagenome (GOLD analysis project Ga0315281, IMG submission 204540) | Sediment microbial communities from Yellowstone Lake, YNP, Wyoming, USA - YL17G07_0 | ecosystem: Environmental > Aquatic > Freshwater > Lake > Sediment | place: USA: Wyoming | collected...
GCGGAGTCGGACGTGCGCGACATGCTGAAGCAGTACGACCAGATAAAGAAGCTGACGAAGATGCTCGGCCGCGGGAACAAGGATATGATGAAGCTACTCAAGCAGTTCGGCGGCAAGCTGCCCTTCTAGGCGGACCCGGGCAACGATTTAAAACCTCCTCCACAAATTCTAACTATGCTCAAGTGCGTCATGTTCGACTGGGGCGGGACGCTGACGGATGAACATGATTTATTCCGCAAAATAGCGGAGGAGTTCACGTATCCCTTTTGGAAACGGCTTGGGTTTAAAGGCACACTTGAAGATTACATGATCGCGGAGAAGAAGACGGGCGAAGATTTGGCATCGTCGAAAAGGTGGAAATCGCAGAAGAGAGAGGATTGGAGCCTCTTGTTTTCAAAAAACACCGGCGTAAAGATATCGAGAGAAGGAGCACTAAAAGAGTTTGAACTCTTCTGGGACGGTTACATGAAGTACTCCAAACTCGTGCCGGACGCAGAAAGAATACTGAAATTCGCGAAATCGAAGGGCCTCTTTCTGGCGCTAGTCAGCAACAACTGGAAGGACTCGTACAAGATTTTCGATAAATATGGGGTAACCGAATACTTCGATATTAGAGTTTTGTCCGACGAGGTAGGCGCTTTCAAGTCCGAACTGAAGCCATTCGAGCATGTGCTTGAGAAGTTGGACGTACTCCCGGAAGAATGCCTGATGGTCGGGGATAAAATTTATGAAGATGGCGCATGCAGCAAAATTGGAATAAAGTTCTGTCTTATGGACGTTAACAACGAACATCCTGAGCACTCGGATGATTTCGATTATAAAATATCAAGGCTTTCCGAATTGGAAAACATAATTAACATTATGCTTGAACAAGTATAGAATGGTTGTATGCCGGTTTCGCAGAAGATTTTGGACGCGGCGCTGGAAGCGATGAAGGACGGCTACGTCTGCGACAGTTGCCTCGGGCGCAGCGTGGCGGAGCTGCTTAGCGGATTCTCGAACGCGGAGCGCGGCCGGGTGCTGCGCACGTACATAGCGATGCTCCTAGACGCTGGCGAGGAGATAGACGTGGACAAGTCGAACCTCTGCGGCATGAAATTCAGGAACGCGAAAGTCGAAGCTGGCAAGCTTGGCAAGTGCAAGATATGCAAAAATTTTTTTAGCGAGCGAGTAGAAGAACTGGCGAAAGCGATAGCGAAGCGGACGGCGGATTACGAGTTCAAGACCTTCCTGATGGGCACAATCGTCTCTGCGGAAATGGCGAAGGCCGAGGAGGAGGCGTGGCATAGCGCCGGCGTCGAGTTCGTCGAGCCGATAAAGAACGAGATAAACCGCGAAGTGGGCAAGCGCGTCGAGAAGCTCACGGGCAAAAAATTCGATTTGAAGGAGCCGGACATAGTTGCAATAATCGATTTCGAACAGAACAAAGTCTCGCTGCAGGTGAAGAGCCTGTACGTGTACGGCCGCTATCAGAAGCTCGTGCGAGGAATGCCGCAGACCAGGTGGTTGTGCCGCGAATGCAGTGGCAAGGGCTGCCCGAGGTGCAAAGGCAGGGGAAAGATGTACGAGACGTCCGTGCAGGAGAACATCGAGCCGCCTTTGCTGAAGGCCGCGAAAGCAAAAGCATCGAAGATGCACGGGTCCGGACGCGAGGACATAGACGTGCGCTGTCTAGGCTGGCGGCCGTTCATACTCGAACTCGTGCGGCCGATGGTCCGCAAGCTGAACCTGCGCAAGCTGCAGACGCAGGTGAACAAGTCGAAGAAGGTGAAAGTGCAGGGCCTGAAGTTCGCAAGCAAGAAGGACGTTGAAGACGTGAAGTCGTCGCGCCACGACAAGACCTATCGTGCCGAGGTAATTTTCGAAAAGAAGATAGACGCATCGAAGCTGAAGCTCGTGAAGGCGCTTGCCGGACGCGAAATCGGCCAGCGCACGCCGAGGCGCGTGGCGCACAGGCGCGCGGATCTGGTGCGCGGCAGGCGCGTGAAGAGCATAAGCGTGCGCAAGCTCGGGCCGAGGAAGCTCGAGGTCAAGCTCACGGGCGAGGCCGGCATATACGTGAAGGAGCTGATATCGGGCGATGATGGACGCACTTCGCCGAACGTGGCCGAACTGCTGGGCAATAAGGTTAAAAACATAAAGCTTGATGTAATTAAGATACACTGCCCGAGGGGCAAAATATAAGAACAGCCGAACATAAAATCAACAGAAGCCAGAGTGGTTGTCATGGTCAAAAAATCACGAGGATTCCGCTCGGGAACGCGCAAGAAGCTGAGGCAGAAGCCGGACGTGCGGCCGACGATAACAAAGTTCCTGCAGGAGTTCAAGGACGGCGAGCGGGTGCTGCTCATGCCGGAGCCCTCGAGCCACAGGGGCATGCCGCTGTCGCGTTACAAGGGCGTGGCCGGCACGATAACGGGCAGGCGCGGCAGAGCGTACTTCGTGGAGATAAACGACGGCAAGATGAAGAAGACCTTCATCGTCAGACCCGAACACCTCAAGCGGGACTGACACTCGAAGCAAGGCCGTCTGCAAAATCTTTTTAAAAGGACAGCTTCAATAGATAATTAGGGCAATAACTGGTAAGGAAAACGCGACAAAACGCGCAGCGGGTGCAAACACATGAACCTGATCAAAGAGGAACTGGTGACGAACGCCGAAGCGAAAGCGCTGCTCGAGAAAGCCGTGAAACTGGACGACATGAAGTTCGAGCAGAAGAACGCCTATGAAAATCTGAAGAGGTTCGCCAAGCTGCCCGCGGAGAAGGCAAAAGCGCTGATGGAAGAGCTGAACACGAGCAAGAAGCTGCGCGAGCGACAAATCGTATCCATAATCAACATAATGCCGGAGGACGAGGACGACTTGCGCGCGGTGATGGGCAAGGACTATACGAACTTCACTCCGGACGAGATTAACCTAATTCTTGAGTCCGTCCGAACGGCGCGGACAGACAAGAGCTGAACTCCCAGGTGACTCCCATGGTTGCAAAGGACGACTACGCGATAGTCTTGGATTTTTTATCGGGCGGAAGACCCGGTGACCGCAAGGCGGAGCCGATAGCTCAGGCAATAGGCGAGAAGTTCCTCAACCTGCTCGAGCTCGCGATAAAGGAAGGCGTGTCGATCAAATCGGGCGACCGCGTATACATCGGCGCTGACAAGCGCGACCAGGTGCAGTACATACGCTCGCGCATAGAGTACCGCGAGCTGACTAACTTCGCGAAAGCGGAGATAGAGGACGTGCTGACGAACCTGATAAGCGCGGACGAGAAGCGCTTCGTGGACTTCTTCAGCAAGGCCGGGCCCGTGACAACACGCCTGCACAGCCTCGAGCTGCTGCCGGGCATAGGCAAGAAGCACATGTGGGAGATAATCAAGGTCAGGCGCGAGAAGCCGTTCGAAAGCTTTGAGGATTTGCGCAAGCGCGTCACGATGCTTCCGGACCCGAAGAAGATTGTGGTGAAGCGCATAATCGAGGAGCTCGAAAGCAAGGACGGGCACAGGCTTTTCGTCGCAGGCGGAAGCATGCAGTGATTGCATGGAAGACATGCTCGGCTACATACGCAAGTACCCAGAGATGATACTCGACGCGATCGAGGCGACAAAGAAAGCGAACCTCCCGCGCCTCAAGTTCGACAGGCTGCTGGTCTGCGGCATGGGCGGCTCGGCCGTGGGCGGCGACATCGCAACGGACGTGCTGCGCAATTACGGCATCCCGCTGCAGGTGGAAATCTCGCGGCGCTATGCGCTGCCTCCGCACGTTGGTATGAACACGCTGATAATTTTCTCCAGCTACTCCGGCGAGACCGAGGAGACGCTCAGCCAGTTCGCCGAGGCGCGCAGGCGCGGGCTGCAGATGATTTGCATGTCGTCGGGCGGAAGGATGAAGAAGTGGGCAGAGAGCTTCGGCCTGCCATTCATCGAGCTACCTGCGGGGTTCAAGCCGCGCGCGGCGCTGCCCTACTCGCTGTTCACGATAATCGAATACCTGCGCGAAGCTGGGAAGTTGGACGTGTCCTCGGACATCGATGAGACGGTGAATGTTTTAACAGAGCTGCGAAACAACGCGGAGAAAGACAACGAGGTTATGTCGCTGGCGGGATTGATGGCGAACAATAGGATAAGCGTTTATGTCGCAGACGCGTACGAAGCGGCGGCGCGCAGGATGAAGAACCAGATAAACGAGAACGGCAAGCTGCCAGCGAGCTGGGACGTTTTCCCGGAGATGAACCACAACGAGATAGTCGGCTACGAGGACAACGATTTGAACAAAGACAGTTATGTTCTGCTTCTGCGCGACGCCGACGAGCATCCGGCCGTGCGCACGCGCATCGAGGCGACGAAGGAGCTGATACGCGGCAAGGTCAAAGGCGTAGCTGAAATCTGGGCAGAAGGCAAGTCGAAACTTGCGAAAGAGATGTCGCTGGTTTTCCTGGGCGATGTGCTGAGCTACTATCTGGCAATGCACGGGAAGAAAAATCCGGACAAAACCGCAAACATAGACACGCTCAAGGCCGTGCTGAAGGAGAAACTGAACACGCAGGAAAAAATCGAGAAGGAACTTATGTAGCTACAGCGCCTTCGTGACTTCGAGCGTCTCCACTTCGCCGACGCCCTCTACGCCGCGCAGCAGGGCTTCCATCTTGTCGATGAATCCCGCTTCGTCCGGTATGAGCTTGGCAACAATCAGCGCAACCAGCCCGAACGCTATCGGCTCGCGCTTTACCTGGTCGGCGCCCACCGCTTCCTTGATTTTTGATTCGAGAAAATCCATGTTCACGTCCACGCTGGCGGGCATGACTTTGAACGTTGCTATGACTCCGGACATTTTCAACACCAGAAGCAGCCTACGGCCCCTCGAACCCGCACTTGGCGCAGTTGTACATCACGCTGTTGTCGCGGCACGTCTTGCAGCGCACGATCTCCTGTTCGCCGCACTTCGGGCATTTGAACTTGGTGAAGTTTTCCGATGCAGTAACGTGCGTGTTGCAGCTCGAACAGTTCATGCGTTTGCGCCTCTTGTGCTTACACCTACTTCAGATAGATTATTTAAATAAGGTTAAGAAGTTTAAGTATCTGTAGGAACTTAAAAACAAGCGGATAGCGCCCTCGTAGTTCAACTTGGATAGAATGCCAGCTTGCGGAGCTGTTGATCTGGGTTCAAATCCCGGCGGGGGCACTCATCGACCAGCCTGCGCCTCCATAGTTTAGCTTGGATAGAATGATGGCTTCCGGAGCCGTGGACCTGGGTTCAAATCCCAGTGGAGGCACTCAATTCTTCAGCTTCACTTTCATGAAATCGTACGCGACTTTGGTCTCGGGGAATATCTTGCGCGCCGCCGCCTCTATCTCCTGCACGTCCTCCTTCGTGGAATAACGCCGGCTGAGGTGGGTGAGCACGAGCTGCTTCACGCCCGCATCGACCGCGACCTTCGCAGCCTGCTTCACGTCCGCGTGCGCCTTGCCCTCGTCCTCCTCGAGGAACGTGCCGTCGTGTATCAGCAGGTCCGCACCTTTTGCAAGTTTGACCATGTTCGCGCACGGTTTTGTATCGCCCGAGTACGCCACGCGCAGCCCGGGCTTCACGTCAGCGACATCCGCCAGCTTCACTGTCTTGCCTTTCACGGTCGCGACGCCGTCCGCCTTCAGCTTCTTCATCCACGCGCCGCGCTTCAACCCGGCTTCCTTGATTTTATCCAAATCTATCGTGAACCTGTCCTTCTCTTTGAACAGATATGCAACACTAGGCACAGTGTGAAAAACGGGAATGGACCAGACTTCGTATTCGGCCGTCTCATCCACTTTCGTCGGCTCGTCCCCGCTGAACGGAACGTTCATCGCTTCCACGGGGAAGCGCAGCCCGAAATAACCGAGGTCGAGTATGTTCGATACGAAGCGTTCGGCCTCGGGCCCGAAGATCTGCAGCGGCTCCTTGCGCTTCTCAAGGTTCATGGTCTGTATCAGCGGAATCAGCCCGGAGAAGTGGTCGGCGTGCCAGTGCGAGATGAATATCTTCTGCAGCTTCATGAAGCTGATGCCGGAACGCATCAGGTGCTTCTGCGTGCCCTCCCCGCAGTCGAACAGCAGGAAATGGCGCTCGTCCGACGAGTACTCCAGCACGATGGCCGGATGGTTGCGCTCGAGGCTGGGTATGCCCGACACCGTCCCCAAAAACGTCACATCTATCACTCGTTTCACTTCCTTAACTTATGTTCTCCTTCTCGAAATAATCTCGCAGGAAGACTCCAAATCCTTTGTCCTTCTTAGCCAGCTTGGCTGTTTTCCCGACGTCCGCGGTTACCTGGAAGCCGCGCGAAATCTGCTTCGCAACGTGGCTCGGTATGCCCTTCGCTTCAAGCACTTTCAGCGGGTCGCCGAGGCTGTCCTCGAGCTTCTCCTGCACGGTCCTGAACCTGCGCTTCGTTTCCACTACCCAGAAACCCCCTTCCACGAACGGGCCGTTGATTGCGGAATGCTTGTACGTCTTCGCGAAGTTGTGCGCGCCGTTATCGTCGAACACGCTCGGTCCTACGCGCTTGCGCACGGCTGGCAGAGTGCAGCTCTCCATCTCGATTATCACGACAGCCAGCTTGCAGCCGTCGGTGTAAACGTCGCGGCGCAGAACATCGAAATCGTTCTCCTTCAGTATCGCTTCCAGCCGCTGCCCGAGCCTCCGCATCTGCGGCCATAGTATGTCCGGCACGACATGCGGCGGTTTGAAACTCACTATCACCAAACCAGTCTCCCTTTTCCGTACGGCCGCCTTCAGCTCCTTCGGTGAAAACGGCTTCTTCGGTTTGGGGAAGAACGCTTCCAACAACGGCTTCTCAAGGAAATGCCTCGCAGCGGAGCGCAGCGCGCAGAAGCTTGCGGGCGAAACGGCGGCAGCGGTGTTCCTGTTCTTGTCCGTCGGGTCGATTAGTATCAGGGGCTGGCTTTTGTACGCCTTCGCAAGCTCGCGGTACTCCTCTTTTCTGTAAAAGTTCTCGATGTCGATTATCTCGCCCGTGCGCCATCCCGCGACTGCCTTGAGCGTGTCCGCGAATTTCCCGTAACGGATGGCCAGCAACTCGCACACGTAACCGGAGAACCCTTCCGTCTTCGCGTCCGCGCCGTACACGTCCGCGGCTGTGCAGAACTGCTTCAGCAGCCGCACGTCGTTAGACAGCTCCGGCGGAAACCGCTTCTCGATGTAACGCACGTGGAACGGCGTGCGATCAACCGAAGACTTCAGCTGCTCCGTGGACTCAAGCTCGTAGCACGGCACAACATCGATGTTCAGGCCTTTCACGCAGCCGCTGGTGTAAGGATGCTCCGCATATTCCACGGTCGCGCGCCCGCCGAGCCTGCGTATCACGTCCTTGCCTATCTGCAGCCCGAACTTCTCCAGCTTCTCGCGCGCAACGGACGGCTTGAAAAGGATGAACAGGTCGAACTCCATCTTGCCTGGAAGCCAGGTGTTGCGCGTCAGGCTGCCCGCGATTATCGCATAGGCTTCGTGCTTCAGCGCCTCCTTGTTCGCGAGTTCGAGCGCGCGGGCTGCGAGCTTTTCCAAACGCTTCCGCTCTGCGGGTTTCGGCACTATTTTTTTCAACGCCTTCTTCAGGATAATCTCCATCGAAGCTTTCGGCATAATTAGTTTTTCTCGGCGGTTGTATAAAGGTTTGCCGTGCGTTGCTCGCATCGCTGGCTCAAGCGGCCGCATCCTTCAGCGCGTGGCCGCATGCGCAGTTGCGCTCGGCAGGAATCTTCGATACCGCATCCATTATCAGACTCTTCACCTTTCCGACGCTCTTCTTCATGTTTGCCGCCACCTCGTCCGCGGACACGGGCTTCTCCGCCCAGACGTCATAGTCCGTGATCGCGTTTATGGTCGCGTAGCACAGCTCCGCCTCGCGTGCAAGCTGGCACTCTGGCACGAGCGTCATGCCTATGATGTCGCCGAAGTTGCGGTACATCCTGCTTTCGGCGCGCGTGGAAAAGCGCGGACCCTCGATGCAGACGTACGTGCCGCTGTCCTTCACGTCCATGCCGAGCGAGCGGCCTGAAAGCGCGAGCGCCATGCGCAACTCCTTGCAGAACGGGTCTGCCAGCGAGACATGGTAGACGCTGTCGCGGTTGAAGAACGAATACTGCCTCGTCTTCGTGAAGTCTACGAACTGGTCTGCTATGACAATATCGCCCGGCATGTAGATTTCCTTCAACGAGCCAACGGCGCCCGTGGCAAGCACGCGCTTCACGCCCAGCTTCTTCAGCGCCCAGATGTTCGCGCGGTTGTTTATCATGTGCGGCGGTATCGAGTGCCCATAGCCGTGGCGGTTTATGAAGGCTATGCGCCTGCCGCCGAGCTCGCCGAGCACGATTTTGTCGGACGGGTTGCCGAAGGGCGTGGACAGCGCAAGCTCGCGCCTGTTCTGCAGCATATCAGGATCGTAGACGCCCGTGCCGCCGATTATCCCTATCTCGGCGTCGTTGGTAGGCGTTACTTCGATTATCGGGCTGACGAATTTCATAATATTCCATTCGCAGTTAGGCTTTTCACCTTAACGCATCCTTGATTGCTACGCGCGCGATTGCGCCGTCGCGAAGGATTTCGCACTTGCCTTCTTCAGAGACGTCCACAACTGTAGACTCAACGCCGATTTGGCTCGGTCCGCCGTCCAGCACAAAATCGACGCGACCGGCTAGCTGCTTGCGCGCCTCGTCCGCGGTTGTTATAGGCTGCTGTCCGGATATGTTCGCGGACGTTGCGGTTATCGGGCCAGCAAGCTCGATGAGCTTGAGCGCGATTTCGTTCCTCGGTATGCGTATGCCGACCTTGCCCGAACCAGACGTCAGCTCTTTCGGAAGGTTTGCCTTCTTCTTCAGCACGATCGTCAGCGGTCCGGGCAGGAAGACTTTCGCGAGTTTGCGCGCGGCCGTGTTAACGTACGCAATCTCGTCTGCCTGCTTGATGTCTTTCACAGCAACAGACAGCGGATTGTCCAGCGGCCGCTTCTTGGCAGCGAAGACTTTCAGCACGGCGATGCGGCTGAACGCGCTTGCACCGAGGCCGTACACGGTTTCCGTAGGATAAACCACGAGCCCGCCGGCCTTGATTATCGCGGCCGCTTCCTTTATTGCCTTGTCCAAGCCTGCGGCTTCGCCGTATGCCATAAATCTCCTTTGAAAAGCGGAATATAAATAAAGATTTCGCTACTGGAGAATAGTAAACCTTATATAGTGACTACTACTCAATAGTGAATAGCCAAAGAGGCAGACGAGGCTTCAAACATGAACGGGAAGAACGAGAGCGCGCAGATGTTCGAGGAGCAGCTGTTCGAAGCGAGGAACATGCTTTTCTCCGCGAACAACGTGAAGCAGATACGCTTTTTGCAGAGCAAGATCAAATACCTCGAGCAGAAGGTCAAATCCATAAGGAAGCACTGAGCGCTTCGTGCTTCATGTTGTATAAAATCCGGTGGGGAAAATGACCTATATTTATGACCGCGTGCAAGCCACAGTCTATAAGGACAAAGCTACCATCGACATCTATCCTCCTGTAATGGACCTGCCGGTCGAGGAAGCCCAAGGCAGAACCAATCGGCAGTGGTACAATAACCAAATAGCCATTTTATACGACGCACTGCGGAAAAAGTCCTCCGTCCATGTCGATCTGGCCACCCCAGATTCGACAATAAGGGGATATGCGGGCGGTCTTCTTCAAGTGATGAAAGACGGAGAGGACTTCTGTATAATTTGCCCGAGGAGAAGCTCGGATGCACCAAGATCGCCAAGCGTCCTTGATATTAGCGCCGGCATGTCACAGTACCCGGCAGAAGAAGGTGACTGGCTCGATTTGGTTTTCGGAGAAGGGTTCGAGGAGATAGTCAAAACCAAGGAAGGATTATACATACCCCAATTGAGGGACCCATATGCCATTTATAACGAGCCCATCGAAAAAAACGTTAAAGAAAAAGCCAGGTTGGCCGGAATCCAAGAAAAGAAAGTGAACAATACGATCAAAACCCCGGTAGAAATAATACTGCCAACAGACCCGGTTGTCATGAGGCTGCATTCGGACAGGACGCCTTATGTGCTTGAATTCAGGAGCGGGGCGGCCTTGGAACATGAAACAGGGGCGTTGGACACCATGATGTTTTCCCTTTATAAGGACCTTCCTGCGGACGTGGCGCACTTTGACACAGAATGCCTTGTCGATGGCACACACCTCCGCAGGGAAACATATGTGATAAACGCCAAAGACGGGCATACGAAAGTCTGGAAGGGCGGAAAAATAACTAGGGAGCGCGACTTGGCAGAAGAAGTGAAAAATATCCCTCTGCGGAAGACCAGCGGCAAGTACGTAACCAACAAACTGGCCGAACTGATCAGGCATTGGCCTTATGGTGAATTGGGAAAGTGCGATGGCCTGCTTCCGCTTCTAAACGATTGAAATAAGAATTTATAGCCCCGGGCGGATTCGAACCGCCGTCTCAGGCTCCAGAGGCCCGCATCCTTGGCCACTAGACTACGGGGCTGCGCAATGCGCGGATGAAATCAAATGCTTTGCGAAAATATATAAGCGTTCTTCTGCTTATTAAATTGTAGAATCGAACGAAGGTGCTGGAAGTGCACGGTGGACGACAAACAGCTGCGTGATTTGCTAACACCCAGCCTCGCGTCTATGCTTCTCGAACGCCAGCATGCAAAGCTAAATCAATTCGATTCACGAATTAGAATTACCGAGAGGAGGAACCTGTAATGAAGATACTGCAGCTACATTCGGACTACATCGAATACGAGCCGACGAAGAAGGAGGCGCCGAACGCCGAGGACGTGCCGAAGGTGAAGACGCGCCTAGAAGACATTCTAGTTTTGCTGACATGCGTTGAGAAGGGCGACGACGAGTCCGTCGGGCGGAAGGCCGTCGACGAAGCGGCCAAGTTCATGAAGACCATGAAGGTCGAGCGCGTCATACTGTACCCGTATGCGCATCTCAGCAGCGACCTCGCGGACCCGGATACGGCGCTGGCGGTTATGAAGGACATGGAGACGTATGCAAAGTCGTCGAAGCTCGAAGTCACGCGCGCGCCGTTCGGATGGACGAAGAAGTTCACCATCGCGGCAAAGGGCCATCCGATGGCGGAGCAGCTGCGCAGCATCACGAAAGACGGCAAGCAGGCGAGGTCCGCGGCGCCGAAGGCTGTGGAACGCGAGATTGCCAAGCTGGACGAGAAGACGCTTGACGAGAAGAAGGCGGTGATGTTCCGGCAGGCTCGTGTGGATGCGGACGAGCTGCCGCCGAACGACCACCGCGTCATTGGGCAGCAGATGGACCTTTACAGCTTCCACGACGCCGCGCCGGGAATGCCGTTCTTCCACAACGCTGGCATGGTGGTGATGAACGAGCTGCTGAAGTACTGGAAGGAGTTGCACAACAAGGCAGGCTACCTCGAAGTGAAGACGCCGATAATACTGAACAGGAAGCTGTGGGAGATAAGCGGTCACTGGGACAAGTACCGCGAGAACATGTACTTCACGAAGATTGATGACGAGGACTTTGCAGTCAAGCCGATGAACTGCCCGGGCGGCATTCTCATCTTCCGCTCGAAAATGCATTCGTACCGCGATCTTCCGATACGCATGGCCGAGCTTGGGCTTGTGCACAGGCACGAGCTGTCGGGCGTGCTTTCCGGCCTGTTCCGCGTAAGATGCTTCACGCAGGACGATGCGCATATCTTCATGCGCGAGGATCAGATAAAGGACGAGATTGTAGGAGTGATAACGCTCGTTACGGACTTTTACAAGACCTTCGGGTTCGACTACCACATAGAGCTGTCCACGCGGCCGAAGAACTCCATAGGCACGGACGAGCAGTGGGCCGCGGCGGAGAAAGGGCTGAAGGAAGCGCTCGATTCCGAAGAAATAAAGTACAAGCTGAACCCGGGCGACGGAGCTTTCTACGGGCCGAAGATAGACTTCCACGTCAAGGACGCGATGGGCCGCACCTGGCAGTGCGGAACCATACAGCTGGACATGACCATGCCGGATAAGTTCGACCTGAACTACATCGGCGCGGACAACAAGCAGCATCGCGTTGTGATGATACACCGCACAATCATGGGCTCGATAGAGCGCTTCATGGGCATACTCGTCGAACACTTCAGCGGGAAGTTCCCGGTGTGGTTCGCGCCAGTGCAGGTAAGCGTGATACCCATCAGCGAGAAGAACAACAAATACGCGCAAAAAATCGCGGACGAGCTCGATGAGGCAGGGCTGCGCGTCGAGGCGGACCTGTCTGCAAACACCATGGACTACAAGGTTCGCGAGACGCAGATGCGCAAGGTTCCGTACATGCTCGTGGTCGGCGAAAAGGAGGAGAAGGCGAAAAGCGTGGCGGTGCGCGGACGCGAAGGCAAGGTCGAGTATGGCGTGAAGCTGCCGGACTTTGTGAAAAAGATTACTGAGAAGATTGAAAAGAGATCAATCGAGTAGAACAACGTTCATCTTCTACTTCAAAGATTTTCCGTGCGTCCAAAGGTGGTCGAATATAGGATTCAACAGGTTGCTGGCCGCGTAGTTGCTCTTGCTCCATATGGCTATGTCCTGCGTGTCGTGAACGGTCTTCGGGTCGGTGAGCGGCATCAGCAATTCCTTGCCGTCGACGATGAAGAACTTGCCGTCAATCGAAAGGTCCTTCCTGCTTATCGCGCGTATCTCGCCGATAATGTTCAGCGACTTTGCGCTGTCCGGCAGCTTGGACACGTTCGCGGCGATTTTTATGTTCACGCCTCGCTCCTTCGCATCCCTCAGCGTGTCGAACTGCGTCGATAACAACTCGTCAAGCCCCGCTTCGTTCGTCATGATGTTTATGCTCTTGCTCGCGTACTTCATCATCGAACCGATTTGTTGCGACACGGAGTACCTGCCCTTCAACGCACCCGTCATCTCCTCTGGCGTCGTTATCTTCATGCCCTTCTGGAACAGGTCGTCCATCTCGCGCATCACAGGCGAGCCCTTCAAGTCATCGATGCGCTCCTGTATCGAGCGCACGTCCTCTTCGAGCTTCGCCTTCGCGCGCTCGAGCGCCTCCGACGGCCTTACTGTCACGTATCGTATGGGCTTGCCGTTCTGCACAATCACGAAACCCTTCTCCGCAAGGCTCTGCAGTATGTCGTACGACCTCGAGCGCGGGACGTTGGCTATCTCAGAAAGCTCGCCGGCCGTGGAAGTGCCGCGCGCGAGGAGCGCGACCCACAACCTGCGCTCGTACAGGTTGAGTCCGATGCCCTTAAGCGCGTCCATGACCCTCGAAGAGACAATCATTGTTATCATCCGGCCCCCGGAAACGGAAATCCGTGCAACCCATCGCGAACTTCCTTGTTTTAACTAATAAGTGATTTAATATATAAGTTTTTATATCTTACAAGTAGTCCATCGCGTATTTGAACGCGCGGAACTTACGATTTTTTCTTCTGCGACTCGTGCAATTTGCGCACGCGCTCGATCGTGTCGGCCTCCTCGGGACCTTTGTCGGCGCTCCTGTCCCTCAACAGAACTGGGAAGCGCAGTGCGAACCCCGAGTCGTATGTAGGCGAGCGCTGTATTTCCTGATAGCCTACCTCGAAAACGACGCTAGGCTTGAACTTCACGCTACGTCCGTGCTCTTCGAGTACCAACGGCCGTAGTTTCTTCGTCATTTCCTTGAACTGCTCGTCCGTGAGGCCTGTGCCCATCATGCCGCACTGCAGGAACTTGCCCGTGTTCGGGTCTCGGCATCCGAGTACGAAGCTGCTCAGCCAGTTCGCGCGCTTGCCCGTGCCCCATTCCGCGCCCATGACGACAAGGTCGAGCGGCTCCATGGTAGGCTTGACCTTCAGCCAATAGCCGACACGCCGGCCCGGGTTGTACTTCGAGTCAAGGTTCTTCACCATAACGCCTTCCTCGCCGATGTCGAGCGCGTGCTTGTAGAATCTTTCCGCCTCTTTCAGGTCTTTCGTTATCACATGCTCCGTGAACTGGAATTTGCCAGGCAGGACTTTGATTACCTTCTCCATCACGGTCCGTCGTTCTGACAGCCGCTCGTCCAATAGCGATTTGCCGTTCACATACAGTGCGTCGAACACGTTCACCTGCACAGGCAGCTCCTCTGCCATGCGTTCTATTTCGTGCTTGCGCTGTATGCGCTGCGAGAGCTGTTGGAACGGCAGCGGCCTGCCCGTGCGCTTGTCTATGCCAACTGCCTCGCAATCGAGTATGCACGTTTCTGCCTTTACGTGATCCTTGACCATCTTGACGATGTCCGGGAACTGCCTAGTAACATCGTCCAGCCGCCTTGTGAAAAGTTTTATGGTGTTGCCGTCCTTGTGTATCTGCACGCGCGCGCCGTCGTATTTTACTTCAACTATCGGATGCTCGAACGCGTCCATCGCAGCCTTCAGGTCCGGCGCCTTCTCGGCCAGCAGCACCTGCAACGATACGCCAATCTTTATGCTCACTTTCATCAGTCCGTCGTCGCCTTTCGTTTTTGCTATGGCTGCCATATGGCCGTAATCGGGCATCATGTTCCACGCATGCTCCACGTGCGCCGCGTTCACATCAAAAGCCTTCGCGATCGCGTCGCGCACTATGCCTTCGGCCACGCCGATTCTCAGAGTGCCGAGCACTGTGCGCACGATGTACTTCGCCTCCTTCGGCGACGCGGACGACACGAGCTCCGCTATAAGGTTGAGCTTGCGGTCCTGCGAGCCCGCGCCAACGGCCTCGGGCAG
>Ga0315281_10008046_pt1 | contig 14750 bp, 13 predicted proteins | sample YL17G07_0_MG_FD_204540 | JGI IMG/M metagenome (GOLD analysis project Ga0315281, IMG submission 204540) | Sediment microbial communities from Yellowstone Lake, YNP, Wyoming, USA - YL17G07_0 | ecosystem: Environmental > Aquatic > Freshwater > Lake > Sediment | place: USA: Wyoming | collected...
GTACCGCACGCAGTTGTTCGTGTACCTCAAGGCCTGCGGCCGCGAGGAGCTGGGCACGACGAATCTCTGGTCCGGCGTCGATGCGCCGGCGCCGGCGTGACCGGAGCGCCCGTGCCCGACAGGCCTGACGTCGACTGCGAGCAGGAACACGCGGCACTCTCGGTCGGCGACGTGCGCGCCGCCGCCGACTTCTACACGCAGAAGCTCGGTTTCACCCTCGCCTTCATGGAGGGCAATCGACCCTCCATCGCCGGCGTGAACGTGGGCCGCGTGCAGATGTTTCTCCGCCGCGCGAGGACCGCCCGTCTCTGTCATCTTTCCGTCATGTTCAAAAGGCTAGAATGACTGCCGTATGACCAGACATGTGCTCACCGTTCTTGGCGTGCTCTCCGTAGCGAGTCTTGCCGCGCCCAGCGTCGGGCACGCGCAAACGTTCAAGGTTGAGAAGTTCGACATCAAAGGCGAAGGCGGCACGGACTACGTCGCCGTCGAAGCCGCCACGGGCCGCGTGTTCGTGTCGCGTGCCAGCCACATGATGGTGATCGAAGGCAAGACAGGCAAGGTTCTCGGCGACATTCTGAACACGCCGGGCGTGCACGGCGCCGCCTTCGCCACCAAGGCCGGTCACGGCTTTACGACGAACGGCGGCGACGAGACCGTCACGATGTTCGATCTGAAGACGCTGGCCGTGCTCAGGCAGATCAAGGTCGGCCCCGGTCTCGACGGCATCATGTACGACGAGCCCGACGACAAGATCATTCTGACGAATCACAGCCGGCCGATCGGCACCCTCACGGCGATCGATCCCACGACCGGTGACATTGTCGCCACCGTGGAGCTCGAAGATACGGCACCCGAAGGCGCCGCGGCCGACGGCAAGGGACATATCTTCGTCAACAACGAAAGCAAGAACACGATCCAGGTGATCGACGTCAAGACGTGGAAGGCCACCGCGTCGTGGCCGCTCGCGCCATGCGAAGCGCCGACCGGCATCGCGTATGACAAGGCGTCGAACCGCATTTTCTCCGGATGCAACAAGACATCCGTCGTCGTCGACGCGAGCACGGGCAGAGTCGTGGCGTCCATCACGAACGGCACGCGCGTTGATGCCTTGGGCTGGGATCCGTCGAAAAAGCTGGTGTACATTCCCAATGGGGGCGAGGGCAACGTCACGGTCGTCCACCAGGATTCACCCGACAAGTACACGGTGGTTGCGACCGTCGTCACGTTCGCTGGCGCGAAGACGATCGCCGTGGATCCGGCGACCCACAACGCGTACCTCTTCCAGCCCGAGCGCGGTCCGGCTCCGGCGCCAGCTGCTGGCGCGCCCCCACCGGCGACGGGACCGGGCGGACGTGGCCGCGGTCCGCAGGGTCCGATCGTCGCTGCGTGGTTTATCGTCATCACGCAGTAACGACTCGGGCTAAGAACACACCGGTCCCATCCTCGCCGTCACCGGACGCCTCAGGATCATGTTCGATCGAGCTCCGGCCGCCGGTGCGAAACGTCCCGGCCATCGAGAGCATCTTTACGCTCAGCGTGGTCTCGACTCCCACGGGATGTACTCGTGGAAATGGCGCCGGTAACGCGAGCGACGCCAACTGGATTACGCATGGTCCGAACGAAAACGCGCTGCAGGAAGTCCATGTCGTCGCGAATCCCAACGCAGCACCGAGGACTGGGACAGCGACGATCGCCGGCGAAACCCTCACCGTGATTCAGGATGGTTCAGCCGGATCGCCGTGCACGTTCCGGATCACTCCGGCATCGGCGAGCTTCAGTGCTGCGGGCGGAACGGGCAGCGTGACGGTCGAGACGCTTGCCGGCTGCCCATGGTCTCTCAACGTCAGCTCACTGACGGAAGACTGGGTGAAGGGCGATCGGCCAACACGCGTGGGATCGGCGACTGAGACGTACACCGTCATGGAGAACCGGACGGGATCCGCAGGCGCGGGACGCGTTCGTGAGCGAGGCCTTGACGGCTGACGGCACCTCCATGGCGACGAACCGATCGGCGAAAAAGGGCCCGCGGCACAGAACTCGCCGTTATCATGTACGCGAGCCCTTGAGACTGCGTTTCGGTAACAACGAACTCGACTGCGCGAGCCGGCGGCTGTGGCACGACGGAGGCGAAGTGCACGTCTCCACCAAGGCGTTCGATCTGCTGGCCCTGCTTGTCGAGCGGCGACCGGCCGTAGTCCGGAAATCAGAAATCAAGGATCGATTGTGGCCGGACACCTTCGTCTCCGAAACCAATCTGCCGACGCTCGTCTCTGAAATCCGTGACGCGCTCGGCGACGATGCGCGCCAGGGCCGGTGTGTCAGGACCGTGCACGGCTTCGGCTACGCGTTCAGCGCCGAGGCGTTCGTGCTGGCTGCGGGCGACGCCGACGGCCATGACGCGCCGGCGTGGCTCGTCGGCCCAACCGCCCGAATCGCGCTTGCGCGCGGAGAGAACGTGCTCGGCCGCGACGGAGAAGATGTTGTCGCGCTCCACTCGCCAACGGTGTCCCGGCGTCATGCGCGAGTGACCGTGTCACCCGATGGAGCGATCCTCGAGGATCTCGACAGCAAGAACGGCACGTACGTGAACGAGTCCCGCGTCGCGTCGCCGGTTCCCATTACCGATGGTGATGTCGTGCGTGTAGGATCCCTGGTGTTCACGATCCGCTTCGCGAGGCCGGGCACGTCGACGCAGACGATGTGACCTAGCGACTCCCGCGCTGACAGACACACTTGACGAGGGCGCGCGCTTCGGCGTCCCGGTCAGTTTTCGCAGCGGCACGAGCAAGGTCGCGGGCGGACGGCGCCCCGACGCGCTTGAAGGTCCAGCTGACTCCGACGTCGATTCCGCGGTTGGTGGCGTGGCCATTGCGGTTTGCCACGTTGGTCATCATCGACCCGAACACGTCGACCGATTCTCGGATAGCGAAGGATGCGCCGGCACCGACGTTGAGGAAATCGGTCCGGTCAATCCGATCGTGCTGCGGCTGCAACGACATCTGAAGGCTGTTCGGACCGAGGAGCGGAATGTCGATGCCGCCGAATGTGACCTGGCCGGTGCCGAGGGCGAAGACCCGAAACCGTTCGGTCACGAAATCGCCAATCTCGAGATCCAGCATCGCGCGGCTGTGGTTGATGTCGGCGATCTGCTGCATGAGACCGTAGCCGACGCGGGCTTGCACGAACGCGCCGGGGATGGCGGCGTCGAACAATCTCGCGACGTACGCGCCCACCTGCACCTCGGCGACCCGACGGCCTGGCGCGGCGTGCGCGTAGTACTCATAGTTGTGACTCGGAAGGATCGATCCGATGTACGGAGCGACGGCGAAGCGTCCCGCACGAAGGTTGTACCGGAGTGCAAGTCGGAAATCCTGCGGGGAACCGTGGTACGCGCCATCGTCGAGCGCCGTCGGGTGGGGCTGCGGTCCGACGTATTTCGAAGCGATATAGGGCAGCGACAGATCGACCGCGATCTTTTCGGTCACTCCATACGTCACGTCGAGCACCACCGCATGCGATTCGATGTGTCCGATGTCCACCGCCGTCGTCGGGACGAAGTGATCCTTGCTCAATACGTTTTGCCACTGGATGGAGATCGTCCCTTCGCCAGGCGACGGCAGCCACGCCTGCGCCGCCGCGTCGTGAGGCGCAGCCGACAGGATCATGCAACTGGCTAGGGCGACGAAGACGCAGCCGCGTTGTCGACAACCGTCCATGTGGATCCTCCGAGTGTTACTTGACGATCACGGTCAAGCAGCCGCTTCGCAAATCCGTCGTCGGCGCCGTTTCGCTGTCGACGAGCCGGAACATGACGTCGAAGACCGTGCCTGCGGGAGTCGTGGGAGACCGGAACTCGAAGTCGAGTGAACCGGTGCCAATCGCGGCCGTCGTGATGGTCGCGAGCCCGGTGCCGAGCGGGAACGTCAAGAACGCCGCTGCGGCAGGATCGTTCGGCGACCACGGGCTCAGGCCAAGGGCGCGTTGACAGACACCGTCCGCGGCGGAGGCGCGGCCGACTTCGGGTGCGCGCTGCACAAAGTACGTCGTGTTCGGCCGCGCGTTGGTGAGCGTAATACTGATATTGACGGCCATCGTGCCTTCAGGAATCGCCTTCGGCGTCACGCTGACGCCGCCACGGCCCGTACCGGTCACCGCTGTAATTTCCGACTGGTGGGTACCGCCAGGGATCAGTGCGGTCGGTGCAGTGGACGACGAACTGCACGCCAGCGTCCAGCCCGAGACGACGACCAAGCCGAGTAGGGGCAGCTTGCGCATGTAGCTCTCTTTTCAACGGCAATCACGCTTGCGCCGCTCGCTCCTGAGCGGCGTTATCGCGTCGGGGCGGTTTGAGGTCGGCGCGCCTTCATCTCCTCCTCGATCCGGTCGAGGAATCGCGTGACCCTGTCACCGGCCTTCAGCTCGCATAGGAATTGCGCGGCCAGCGCCTTCGAGCTACCGGTCGGGTACTCGACGTAGAGTGCCTTCGGCCGAGACGGTGAGGTCGCGACGAGCGGGTCAATGGTCGGTGCTTCGGTGAGATCGGCCAGCACAATGTCGAAACTCGACAGGCGAAGTGCGTGCTGGAACAACGTGGCGTCTTCGATGACGGAGAGCTGGTGGCCCGCCTGGCGCAGCGTCTTGTGGAACTGCGGATCGCGAATCGCCCGATTGGCGTCGGTGGTGGACCGGGCGTAGATCAGGATATTCGCGGGGTGCACCGCTGCGTACGCCCGCTGGAACCGGACGCCCCGGCCGACGAGCAGGAACTTGTCGCCGCACGCCTCGGCCGGGCTCCACGTCATCGATGTCATCGCGATGCCGGCGATCACTCCAACGAGCTTGCGCATCATCGGATCCCCTTTCGACGCCAAGCATACAGCCGTTCCGTGGCCGGCAATCCTCGGAAAAGTCTTGGATTCTTCTGGCTAGACACGCGCCGGCGACAAGGCATGCCACAGCCGCCGGAACCACGGCATCGGCCGGGGCGGAAGCTCGATCGCGTCAAGGAGCCAGATGTCGGAGCGGACGCGCGCGACCGACGTCAGGAAACCCTCGCCGCGCATCCGGCTGAAACCGCGAATCGGCTGATTCGCCTGGGGAACGGTACCGAGGTTCGCGTTGATGACCGTTTCGTGGCCCGTCGCCGTGTCGATCGCGGCAAACAGAAAATGATGAAGATCATCGGCGGTCTTCAGTCCGTACACCTTCGTCGCGTCCGCGCCCCATGCGTACGCCATCCAGTCCGCGCTGCTGAGCGTTCGCGTGGCGCCGCCGTCAGACGCGATCAGCTTCAGACCATCCGGAGTCTGGCAGAGAATCCATCGGCCGTCCGGCGACCACTGCGGCCGCGCGAAGGGCGAGATGCCCGTCATCATCACGGTCGGCGACGGCGCGCCCACGCGAATCTTGTTCAACGACCACGCCGCATTCTTGGATCCGTTGATATAGGCGACCCACTCGCCATCCGGAGACCACGTGGGTCCATCCTGATACGAGTCCCCAGTGGTGAGCGGCACGGGTGTTCCACCGGCGAGCGTCGACAGCCAGATCCGATACCCGCCGTCTGCGAAGCGCTGATACGCCAGGTGTCTGCCGTCGCGGCTGAACGCGAGCGACCCGAGCACCATCGTTCGCGAACCCGAAAAGTCGGCGTCCGTGACGAGGGGGCGCTCGAATCCACCGAGCTCCGACGCGCCTTCCTCGCTGCGCACCCAGATCTCCTGGCTCCCACTTCGATCGCTGACAAATGCGTACTGCGCACCCGTCGGCGACGACGCCGGGTCCAGCTCGTTTCGGGTGCTGCTGAGGAACGTCCGCATCGGTGATCCGTTCAGAGGCATGAGGACCAAATCGAAGTCAGTCGCCTCGGACGTGAAGGCGAGGCGCCGGCCGTCTGGCGCGACGGCGGGCGAGCTTTCGTTGCCGTTCGTCACGGTGAGTGGCTGCGTGCGACCCGTCTCGACGTCGCCAATCCACAGGTGCGAGCCAACCGTCGGTCCATCATTCCGGACGAGAACAATGTGGCGGTTGTCGGGCAGCCAGGCGAACAGAGGCGACGTCCGCGGGCCGGTCAAGGAAAGCAGCACCGGCGTCGGAGCCGAATCTGGATTCGCGATCATGACGAACTGCGTGCCCTGCGGGGTGCCTCCCCACCCATAGCCGTTGGCCCACACGAGGAGCTTCGATCCGTCCGGCGAGTATCGAAGCAACCCGTCGGACACGACGCGATCGAGCGGTGGACGGCCGAACTTCTTCGCGTCGCGGCCCGACCCGGACGCAAACCACAAGCTCATGCCAACCGACGTGTCGGCATCCTCGCGGAAGGCGGCGAGCGTTCGATCGTCGGGAGAAAGTGCGGCGCGCGTTGCCCCTTCCATGACGACATCGGAGGGTCCTCCCGCGGGACTGACCCTCCACAATGAATCCTTGCCGCCCGCCAGCGAATGAAAGAAGAGCCGCGAGCTGTCGTGAGACCAGAACGGATCGTGGCAGTCGAATCGCGACCGTGTGATCTGTGTTCTGAGCGCCGAACCCACGCCGCGAGTGAACACCTGCAGGACGCCGTCGACATCGGCGACGTAGGCAATGGTCTTTCCATCAGGCGACCAGGCGGGCTGACCCTGATATCCCGCGTCGGTCGAGAGCGGGACGTATTTGTACGACGCCGTGACATCCGGCGCGGGCGAGAAGGCCACGCCCGCTGCGAAGGCCATGACGACCGCGGCTCCTGCCGCCGCCCGAAACAGCGCCGTACGGGATGTCGACTGAGGGGGAACGGCGGAGAATTCGCGAGCAAGGTCCGTCAGCCGTTCACGGACATGACGAAGATCGGCCGCCAGATCCGCCGTGTGTGCGTAGCGGCCGCGCGGATCCTTGGCCAGGCATCGATCGATGACCCAAAGCAGCGGCGCGGGTAGAAGCGGATTCAATTGGTCGGCGCGCCGCGGCTCGTCCGTAATCACGGCAGAGAGCGTCTGCACCGGAGTGGCTCGAAGAAAGGGATGAGCGGCGGTCGCCATCTCGTACACCATCAGGCCGAACGAGAACTGATCGGATCGGAAATCCACCGTACCGCCAGCCGCCTGCTCGGGACTCATATACGGCACGGTGCCCATGACGAGACCGTTGGCCGTCAGCGTCGGGCCCGTCGCGCGAAGAGTCTCTTCCGATTCTTCCGCTCTCGCCTTCGCGAGGCCGAAATCGACGATCTTGATCTGGCCGTCGCGGCCAACCATGACATTTTCCGGCTTCAGGTCGCGATGGACGATTCCAGCACCGTGCGCCGCGGCAAGACCGTCGGCGATTCGCGCCGCGACCTCGACGAGTCGCTTGATCGGACTGCGGCCGCGCTGCATCTCCACTCGCAACGACGCGCCGTCGATGAACTCCGACACGATGTACGGGACGCCGCCCTCGATGCCGACGTCGTACACGACCAGGATGTTGGGATGGTTCAGCGCGCTGGCGGCGATCGCTTCCTGAGCAAAACGGCGCTGACGCTCAGGATTGGCGGCGGCCGAGTCTGAAAGGATCTTGATCGCGACTTCTCTGTGAAGCCGCGGATCGCGTGCGAGATAGACCTCGCCCATGCCGCCCGCGCCAAGCAGGCTGAGGATTTCGTAGGCGCCGAGACGGGAACCGTGGGCGAGCGGCACGAGTGTTCCAGGAGGTCGGAAGTATACGGTATTCCGCTCGGCACAGTTGCCTCGTCTGCCGCGCTCACCGGTTCTGCACGAACTGCCAGCCGAAGCGCCCCTTGATGCACAGGTGGCCGCTCGTGACGTCGTGATCGAGCGGCGACATGACGCGGACGATGTGGTTCTCCTGGACGTGGAGCTGGAGCGTGCGAGCAAACACCAAGAACCTCACGAGGCGGTCGAGAGAGAGCCTGAAAGCCTGCCGCGTCTCAGAGCTGAAACTTTCGGTTGGTCAACTTCAAGAACGGCTGCGGCCTCCGCCTTGAGCGAGCGTCAGTGGTGGCGGAACGGTGAAGTGAACTTGCTGCGCTGTGGCTCGCTTGCCGGCGGGTTCGCGCGATTTCGCTGTCGTGATTGCGGCCTCGACCGGCTGGTCCCGTTTTCGTGCGTGGAATCACGATCTGTGTCGCGGGGTCGTCGCCGTGTTCTTCCGCGCTGTGCTCGGCTTCCTGCGCGCCCGCGCGCGCGACGGCGGCGTCGCGGACGGTCGTGGTGGCGCGGGGGCCGTATTCAACGGTTCGGGGGCGCCCGCAATCTCAACGTGCATGTCCACGCGCTGGTGCTCGACGGCGTGTTCACGAAGGACGGCTCCGGTGTGGTGGGCTTTCATCCGGGGCCTCGCCTCACGGCGCTGGACGTGGCGGAGGTGCTGGCCACCGTGGAGCCGCGGATCAAACGGATGCTGGATCGGCGGGGCCTTTACGCCTTGCGGCCGCCGGTGGCGGGAGACCGTGTGCGCGTCACCGAGGACGGGCAGGTGGTGCTGCAGCTGCGGCATCAGTGGCTCGATGGGACGACGCGCGTTGCGCGATGCGGGCCGGCTGAAGCCCGAGAGCGAGCGAAAGAACGAGCCAGGGCGAGCGGCGTTGAAGGTCACGGGCTGGCCCGACGTCTCCGGTCGAGCCAGCCCGGGGCTGCGCCTACCCCACTGTAGCCGTCGTCACGCCCGTCTTCTGGTTCCAGCGGATCGTCACCTTCTCGATCTCGCAAAGGTTGAGCTTGGTCCACACCGCTTCTTCCTTGTCGGTGTAGATCACCTTGAGATCCCAGGTGCAGGTGGTCTCGGAGCGGCGGAACGTGATGTGCCAGCTATCACCGTCTTCGAGTTGGTCCTCGCCCAGGACGTCTTCCTGCCAGTCGGTGGTTTTGGTCGGCGACACGTAGACCTGGTCGATCGTGTAGCCGGTCTTGTTGACCAGGATGAAGTCCTGTTTGCCCGCGGCCGTGACGGTAAAGCTGGTAGCAAGCACCAACGCACCCAACACCCCGATCATCATCATCTTCTGGAATCGCATCTCCCCTCCTCAACTCGTTAGAACTACACAAAAAGCGCCGAACCACGGATCAGCAGGCCCCGGCCACGTTGAGCCGCGGGCGGCGGCCTGCCCCGAGTGCTACTTGAACCCCTGACACGACCACGCCGCTCGAGCTCGCCAACCCCACAGCCACTGCGAGGCCTGCCAAAAGGGCCTTCCTCATCGAGTCCTTAGTGATTCCCCCGTATGGAGAGGCGATACTAGCACAACCCGTCATTTCGTTAAATTCGCAAAATCGTCGCCGCTTCAAGCGAACGAGGGGACGCCGCTAAGTACCTCATAGGCAACACGGAAAAGGGCCAGGATCGACGCCCTTAATATTTGTGATGTGAACCAGCGGGCCGTAGGCATCGGGCCTGCGGTCACGGAAGAACTGCCAAGTGGCGCGCACCTCGTCGATCATGTTCAGGTTCAGGTCGGCGACCACCACCGCGTCCTTGTCGCGCGGCGCTTCGGCGATGATCTTGCCGCGCGGGTCGCAGAAGTAGCTCTGGCCGTAGAACTCACCGATGTTCCAGGGCGCCTCGTTACCGACGCGGTTGATCGCGCCGACGAAGTAGCTGTGTTGTGGGGCGAGAGGCGAAGCGCGCGGGAATCGTCCGCGAGCGCAGGCGGGAAGCCCCGCGCTACCTTCGTCCTGCCGCGCTCACCGGTTCTGCACGAACTGCCAGCCGAAGCGCCCCTTGATGCACAGGTGGCCGCTCGTGACATCGTGATCGAGCGGCGACATGACGCGGACGATGTGGTTCTCCTGGACGTGGAGCTCCAGCGTGCAGCCGACGCCGCAGTACGGGCAGATCGTGTCGGTGACGGTCTGCGCCGGCTCGTCCCACGTGCCGGCCTGCCGCATGTCGTACTCCGACTTGAACATCAGCGCGCCGGTCGGGCACACGCCGATGCAGTTGCCGCAATAGACGCAAGCGGAATCTGTGAGCGGCCGGTCCGATTCGGTCGAGATCCGGGCCTCGAACCCGCGGCCCGCGACGGCGATCGCGAATGTGTTCTGCGCGTCGGTGCCGCACGCCTCGACGCATTTGTAGCAGAGCACGCACCGCGAATAGTCCCGCACGTACAGGTCGTTGTCGATCTTCGCCGGCTGCGCGACCGTCGCCCTGCGAGCGTTGAACGCAAAGCCCGCGAAGTCCGCAATGTCGGTCTGGCTCTGCGTGCTTTGCGCGCTCTGCGTTCCCAACTCCATCACAGCCTCAGAGGTGACGTCGACACCGAACCGCTCCGGCCGCGCGCCGTACTCACGCAGGTGGCGCTGCAGATCGGGCGATGCCAGCGACAGATCCACAGACGAGGCGAGCAGTTCCAGGACGAGGCGCCGGCTGTGTCGCACACGGTCGCTGCCGGTCCGGACGACCATGTCCGGTTCGACCGCGCGGGAGCAGGCGGGCACCAGCGCGCGCGATCCCTCGACCTCGACGACGCAGAGCCGGCAGGCGTTGACCGGCGTAAGCGTTTCGAGATAGCAGAGCGTCGGCGTGTCGATCCCGATAGAGCGACAGGCTTGCAGAATCGTCGTGCCCTCCGGCACGCGCATGTCGTGGCCGTCGATGGTGAGCGCGACAGCGCGCACGGGCGCGGCCATTGGAGTCATCGAGTTGTCCCCTTGTCGAAGACGCGCAGCTTCCTGATGGCCGACTGCACAGCGGTGGAGGCCGTATGTCCGAGGCCGCAGATCGACGCGTCGCGCATCGCCTGCGCGAGATCGTCGATGAGGGCGTATTCGGTCTCCACCGATCCCAGCGCGGCACCAGCCGTCAGGCGGCGCAGCGCCTCCTCCTGGCGTACCGTGCCAACGCGACAGGGCACGCACTGACCGCACGATTCGTGGCGGAAGAATGCGGCGATGCGCGTCGTGATGTCCCCGAGGTCCGTACGATCGTCAAACAGCATCACCACCCCGGAGCCGAGCGTGGCGCCCGCGGCGCGGGCGCCTTCGAGCGTGAGAGGAAAATCGATGTCATCCGGCGTGACGAACACGCCGGCGGCGCCGCCAAGGAGCACCGCCTGCAGCGGCCGGCCGTCGCGGACGCCTCCCGCCCGATCGATCAGGGCCCTCAACGTGACACCGAACGGCACTTCGTACAATCCGGGCCGCGCTGCGCACCCCGACACGCAGAAGAGCTTCGTGCCGGTGGACACCTCCGTGCCCAGGCCGGCGAACGCCTGGCCTCCCTCGAGCACGATGTCGAGCACGTTGACGAGGGTTTCGACATTGTTGATGAGCGTCGGCTTGCCGAAGAGGCCCGACTGCGCCGGGAACGGCGGCTTGTTCCGCGGCTCGCCGCGCAGCCCTTCGATGGAGTTGAAGAGCGCGGTCTCTTCTCCGCAGATATATGCGCCGGCGCCGCGGCGCAACTCGACATCGAACCGCACGCCTTCGCCCATCACATTGTCGCCGAGCAGGCCTCGCGTGCGCGCCTGGGTGATGGCGCCGCCGAGCCGCGCCGTGGCCAGCGGATATTCGCCGCGAATGTAGAGGTACCCCTGCTCGCAGCCGGTTGCGTACGCCGCGATGGTCATGGCTTCGAGGACCGCGAACGGATCCTCTTCCATCAGCACGCGATCCTTGAACGTGCCGGGCTCCGACTCGTCGGCATTGCACACCAGGTAGTGCGGGCGCACGGATGCGTGGGCGACGGCATCCCACTTGCGGCCGGTCGGGAACAGCGCGCCGCCGCGGCCGACCAGACGCGAGTCGGTGACTTCGCCAATGACGCGGTCGGGGCCGAGCGCGAACGCGCGACGCAGCGCGGCGTATCCGCCGTGCGTGCGGTAATCGTCGAGGCGTTCGGGATCCGCCACGCCGACGCGGCGGAGCAGGCGAGGAGGATCCGCGTAGACGCGAGTGCGGGCGCTGAGATCACGGATCCGGCTAAAGCCGGACACCACTTCTGCTGTGTCGGTGGAGTCCGGCCCTTCGAGGGCCTCAGGGACGCCCTGAGCCGCGTCGAAGGGCGGCTTCAGCCGGACCTCTGGTGTACGAGTGGCGTCCGGCTTCAGCCGGACCTCTCCGCTCAGGCTCGCGACGATGGCGTCGGCCGTGGCACCGGTCAGCGTCCAGTCCCCGTGCTCGCTGCCGGCGAGTTGGAAGAGGACAGCCGGCGCGCGATCGCACTGGCCGAGACACGGGCTGCGCACCCACATCGCGCGGCCGTCGAGCCCGGGCTCGCCGGCTTTGCCGAGCCTCCCTTCGAGATCGCGGCAGACCGCTTCCGCCCCGTTCACACGGCACGCGATGTCGTCGCACACGTGCGCGACCGACGTGGGTCGCGGCTTCATCGAGAACATGCTGTAGAACGACGCGACGCCGTACGCCTCGGCCGGCGGCACCGACAGCCGTTCGCAGATGTGATTCAGCGCCCCTTCGCTGATCCAGCCGGCTCGGGCGTGAACCGCATGCAGCGCGGGCAACAGCACGTGACGGGCGCCGCGCGCGTGAGGCCGCGAGCCTATCGCCGGGTCGACAACCGCGTCGATCGCGTCGCGTTCATCGAGCGTCGCCACCGCGCCGGGAATCAGGTGCAGGTCCATGGGTATCCGGCCGGGTCAGCGACCCACCTCGACGGCGAGTCTCTCAATGCGAACGGCGGACGCCTTGAACTCGGCGGTACCCGACTTGGGGTCGGTCGCGTCGATGGTCAGCACGTTCGTGTCGACCTCGTCCGGGAAGTGCATGGTCATGAACGCGAGCCCCGGGCGCAGTCCTCGATCGAATCGAACCGGCGCGAGCACGGCGCCGCGCCGCGAGACGATGCGCACGCGCTCGCCCTCCGCGACGCCCAGACGGGTGCCGTCCTCGGGCGCGAGATCGATCGTCTCCCCGAACCGCAACGGCGACGCGTATCCGCCTGTTTGCACGCCCGTATTGAACGAGTCCAGCCGCCGCCCCGTCGTCAGGCGCATGGGAAAGTCCGCGGTGAGCGAGTCGACGGGCGCCTCGAACTCGACCGGCATGAACGGTGCGAGGGCGCCTTCGACAGGATCGCTCCACAGCCGGTCGTGCAGCAGCGGGCTGCCCGGGTGATCGTCGGTCGGACACGGCCACTGAAGTCCGCCGAGCGCTTCGAGCCGCCGGTAGCTCATCCCGCCGTGCCACGGGGAGAGCCGCCGGATTTCATTCCACGTCTCTTCCGACGAAGGCGCGCCCCAGTCATGGCCAAGCCGCCGGGCGAGATCGCAGAGGATCGCGGCATCGTCGCGCGCGTCCCCCGGCGGATCGAGCGCCTTGCGTACGCGCTGCACGCGCCGCTCGCTGCTGGTGACCGTGCCCTCCGACTCGCACCACGCCGCGGCGGCCGGCAGCACGACGTCGGCGAGCTCGGCGGTTTTCGTCAGGAAGATGTCCTGCACGACGATGTGGTCGAGCTTGGCGAGCAGCCGCAGGGTCCGCGTACCGTCGGCCTCGGACTGCGCGGGATTCTCGCCGATGACGTAGAGCGCGCGCAGATCGCCGCGCTCCATCGCGTCGAACATCTGGCTCAGGTGCCAGCCGCGGGTCGGCGGCAGGCTTGTGCCGTACTCGCGCTCGAACCTGGCGCGGTGCTCGACGTTCTCGACGTCCTGTCCGCCCACGAACCTGTTGGGAATCGCGCCCATGTCGCCGCCGCCCTGCACGTTGTTCTGGCCGCGCAGTGGCACGAGGCCCGATCCGTACCGGCCGACGTGTCCCGTCAGGAGCGCGAGGTTGATGATCGCGAACACGTTGTCGACGGCGTTGTGATGTTCGGTGATGCCGAGCGTCCAGCAGACCTGCGCGCGATCGGCGCGCGCGTAGGCGTGGGCCACCTCGCGAATCGTGTCGGCCGAGACGCCGGTGATGCGGGCAGCGTGGTCCAGCGTGTACGGCTCCACGCTGCGGCGGTATCCGTCGAAGCCCGTCGTGGCGCGGTCGATGAACGCGCGATTGCAGAGATCGGCGGCGATGATCTCCCGGCCCATCGCGTTGGCGAGCGCGATGTCCGAGCCGACGTCGAGACCCAGCCACACGTCGGCCCAGGCCGCGGAGCTCGTGCGCCGCGGGTCGATGGCGTACAGCCGCGCGCCTTTCCGCACCCCTTTCAACAGGTGATGAAAGAAGATCGGGTGCGTCTCGCGCGCATTGGATCCCCAGAGGAGAATGAGGTCGGTGTCCTCGATCTCCCGATAGGAGCTCGTTCCGCCTCCCGCTCCGAACACCGTCGTCAGACCGACGACGCTTGGCGCGTGTCAGGTGCGGTTGCAGCTGTCGACGTTGTGGCTGCCGATGACGCCGCGCGCGAACTTCTGCGCGAGGTAATTCACCTCGTTGGTCGCCTTCGAACAGCTGAACAGGCCGAAGCTGCGGGGGCCGTGACGCTCGGTCGCCGCGCGAAAACCCTCGGCCGCGCGAGCCAGCGCTTCGTCCCATGACGCGGGACGCAGGGCTCCGGCGTCGCGCACGAGCGGCTGCGTGAGCCTCTTGTACTGTCGCTTCATGGATGGAGCTTACCCCGCAGCCGGCGAGCCGTCCATCGGCGCGTCGGTCAATCGAACGGGTTCAGCGGCCGCAGGCCGGCCTTCTGGAAGTCGCGAACGTTCCGAGTGGCAATCGTGAGGTCGTGTTGGAGTGCGGTGGCGGCAATCATGCCATCCAGCAGGGGCATCGTCTCGCCTTTCTGCTTCACGTCCACGACGAGCTTGGCCCACCGCCGGCTGATCGCGGCGTCCCACGGAAGGCACTCGATGGTCTGCGTGAGCGACTCGA
>Ga0315281_10008047_pt1 | contig 14749 bp, 8 predicted proteins | sample YL17G07_0_MG_FD_204540 | JGI IMG/M metagenome (GOLD analysis project Ga0315281, IMG submission 204540) | Sediment microbial communities from Yellowstone Lake, YNP, Wyoming, USA - YL17G07_0 | ecosystem: Environmental > Aquatic > Freshwater > Lake > Sediment | place: USA: Wyoming | collected...
GACGCGGTGAAGATGGGCACCACCGTCGCCACCAACGCGCTGCTCGAGCGCAAGGGCGAGCCGACGGTGCTGTTCATCACGCGCGGCTTCGGCGACGCGCTCAGAATCGCCTACCAGAACCGGCCGCGCATTTTCGACCGCCATATCGTGCTGCCGGAGTTGTTGTATTCGCGCGTGGTCGAAGTCAACGAGCGCGTCGGCGCCCGCGGCGAGGTGCTGCGCGAACCGAATTTCGAGCAGGTGAGCCGCGAGCTCGCCGCCGCCCACGCCGCCGGACTGCGTTCGATCGCCATCGTGTTCATGCACGGCTACCGGTTCACGCGCCACGAGCAGCTGGTCGCGGAGATGGCGCGCGCCGCCGGTTTCACCCAGGTCTCGGCATCGCACCAGGCAAGCCCGCTGATGAAACTGGTGTCGCGCGGCGACACCACCGTGGTCGATGCCTACCTGTCGCCGATCCTGCGGCGCTACGTCGACCGCGTCGCCAACGAGCTCGCCGGTGTGCGCCTGATGTTCATGCAGTCGAACGGCGGGCTGACCGACGCGCGGCGCTTCCAGGGCAAGGACTCGATCCTGTCCGGCCCGGCGGGCGGCATCGTCGGCGCGGTGCGGACTTCGATGCGCGCGGGCTTTTCGAAGATCATCGGCTTCGACATGGGCGGCACCTCGACCGATGTCTCTCACTTTGCCGGCAGCGATCTTGCCGACATGGAGCGGGTGTTCGAGACCCAGGTCGCCGGCGTGCGCATGCGCGCGCCGATGATGAGCATCCACACGGTTGCCGCGGGCGGCGGCTCGATCCTGCATTTCGACGGCGCGCGCTACCGCGTCGGCCCGGATTCGGCGGGCGCCAATCCGGGGCCCGCGAGCTACCGCCGCGGCGGGCCGCTGGCGGTGACCGACTGCAATGTGATGCTCGGGCGTATCCAGCCGCGCTTTTTCCCGGCGGTGTTCGGCGCCGACGGCAAGCAGGCGCTCGACGCCGCGGCGGTGCGCGAGAAATTCACTGCGTTGACGGCGGAGATCCGCGCCGCGACCGGCGACGCGCGCACGCCCGAGCAGGTGGCGGAAGGTTTCATCGACATTGCGGTGGGCAACATGGCCGAGGCGATCAAGCGCATCTCGGTGCAGCGCGGCCACGACGTCACCGAATATACGCTGTGCTGCTTCGGCGGCGCGGCGGGACAGCATGCCTGCCTGGTCGCCGACGCGCTGGGCATGACCCGCGTGCTCATCCACCCGTTCGCCGGCGTGCTTTCCGCGTACGGCATGGGGCTCGCCGACATCACCGCGATGCGCGAGCAGGCGGTCGAGATGCCGCTCGGCGAGGAGACCTTCTGCGATCTCGACGACGAACTCGAAAAACTCGCCATCGCGGCGAGAGACGAGTTGCTGAGGCAGGGCGTCCCGCACCACCGCATCCGCATCGTCGAGCGCGTCCACCTCAGATACGAAGGCACCGACTCGGCGCTGGTGGTGCCGTTCGGCCCGGTCCCCGGCATGCTCGCCGCGTTCGAGGCGGCCTACCGCCAGCGCTACTCGTTCCTGATGCCGGGGCGCGCGCTGATCGCGGAGGCGGTATCGGTCGAAGCCATCGGCGCCGCCGACGCGCCGGCGGCCGATGCGGTTGCCGCGGAGCGCCGCGCCGGCGAGCCGCAGCCCGGCGGCCTTGTCACCATGTGGAGCGGCGGCCGCTCGCATGAGACCCCGGTGTTCGAGCGCGATGCGCTGTGCGCCGGCGACAAAGTTCGCGGCCCGGCGATCATCGCCGAGCAGAACGCGACCACGGTGGTCGAGCCCGGCTGGCAGGCCGAAGTGACGGCGCTCGACAACCTGGTCCTGCAGCGCGTCGAGGCGCGTCCCGAGCGCCAGGCCATCGGCACCCGCGTCGATCCGGTGATGCTTGAAATATTCAACAACCTCTACATGTCGATCGCCGAGCAGATGGGCCTGCGGCTCGCCAACACCGCCTACTCGGTCAACATCAAGGAGCGGCTGGATTTTTCCTGCGCCCTGTTCGACGCCGGCGGAAACCTCATCGCCAACGCGCCGCACATGCCGGTGCACCTGGGCTCGATGGGCGAATCGATCCGCACCGTGATCCGCGAGAATGCGGGAAAGATCCGTGCGGGCGATGTCTACGTGCTCAATGCGCCGTACAACGGCGGCACGCATCTTCCGGACGTCACGGTGATCACCCCGGTATTCGACGATGCGGGGAAGGACGCAAATGAGCGCATCCTGTTCTACGTCGGCTCGCGGGGGCACCACGCCGACATCGGCGGCATCACGCCCGGCTCGATGCCGCCGGCGAGCCGGGTGGTCGAGGAAGAGGGCGTGCTCATCGACAATTTTCTGCTGGTCGAGCGCGGGCGGCTCCGCGAGCAGGAGACGATTGCGCTCCTGTCTTCGGGCAAATATCCGTCGCGCAACGTCGCGCAGAACATGGCCGATCTCAGGGCGATGATCGCGGCCAACGAGAAGGGCGTGCAGGAGTTGCGGCGCATGGTCGCGCACTTCGGGCTCGAGGTGGTTCACGCCTACATGCGCCACGTGCAGGACAACGCCGAGGAAGCGGTGCGGCGCGTCATCGACGTGCTGAAGGACGGCGAGTTCGCCTGCGAGATGGACGGCGGCGCGAAGATTTGCGTGAAGATTTCGATCGACCGCGCGGCGCGCGGCGCGACCATCGATTTCACCGGCACCTCGCCGCAATTGCCGACCAATTTCAATGCGCCGTCCGCGGTGGCGATGGCCGCGGTGCTGTATGTGTTCCGCACCCTGGTCGACGATGATATTCCGCTCAATGCCGGCTGCCTGAAGCCGATCGGGGTTATCATTCCCGAAGCGTCGATGCTGAACCCCCGCTATCCCGCTGCGGTGGTCGCGGGGAACGTGGAAACCTCGCAATGCGTGACCGATGCCTTGTACGGCGCGCTCGGCGTGATGGCCGCGTCGCAGGGCACCATGAACAACTTCACCTTCGGCAACGCGCACTACCAGTATTACGAGACGATTTCCGGCGGTTCCGGCGCCGGCGACGGGTTCCCCGGGACCGACGTGGTGCAGACGCACATGACGAATTCGCGGTTGACCGACCCCGAAGTGCTCGAATGGCGCTTCCCGGTGCTGCTCGAGAGTTTCGCCATCCGCCGCGGCAGCGGCGGGCGCGGCAGGTGGCGGGGCGGCGACGGCGCGGTCCGGCGCGTGCGCTTCCTCGAGCCGATGACGGCGGCGATCCTTTCCGGCCACCGCCTGGTGCCGCCCTATGGCATGGCGGGCGGCGAGCCGGGCGCGGTCGGGCGCAATTCGGTCGAGCGCCGGGACGGCAGCGTCATCGAACTCGCCGGATGCGCCGAAATCGCGATGCATGCAGGTGACGTGTTCGTCATCGAGACCCCGGGCGGCGGCGGGTACGGGAAAGCGGATCATGACTGAAGCGGAATTCGACATGAGTGGGGCGGCGCCGAACGAAGGCGAAGGCGACCTCGTGCCGGAGAGCGGCATGCTTGGACCGAAGTCGTGGCGGGCCCGCGCCAATGACTGGTTGCGCGGCCGGCCCGACACGCTGCCCGACGAGATGATGAATCAGATCGAAGAGCAGCGCCAGAAGAGCGAGCATTTGATCGGCTGGGTGCAGATCGCCATCATCGTGGTGATTGCCGTGGTGTACAACCTGGCGCCCCGGGCGGCAGCACACGCGGGAGTGCCGTCGTTCGTCCCGTTCATGCTCATCACCTATGCCATGCTGGCCGTGTTGCGAATGGCGCTTGCCGGCCGGCACAAGATCGGCACCATGTTCGAGGTGTTTTCGATCATCGCCGACGTCGCGCTCGTCACTGGATATATCTGGACCACCCACCTGCAGTATGCTCAGCCGGCGGCAGCCTATCTCAAGTCGCCCGCCATCCTGTTTCTCTACGCGATCATCGCCCTGCGCACGCTCACCTACGCGCCGTGGCAGGTGCTGTTCACGGGAATGGCGGCGGTCAGCGGATGGACCGGCCTGCTGCTGTACGCCGCCTCGCGCGCGGGCGCGGAACGCCTGCTGACCTGGGATTACGCCGTTTACAGCAATTCGCTGGCGATCCATTTCGGCGCCGAGCTGCAGAAGATGCTCGCCATCATGATCGTTGCGATCGTGCTGGCGATCGGCGTCGCGCGAGGGCGCGCCATCCTGTTCCGTTCCCTTACCGAGCAGTACGTCAACGCGCGCATGTCGCAATTTCTGGAGCCGGGGTTCGCCGAGAACATCATGGGGTCCGGCGTGCTGATGGAGCCCGGCAAGGGGCGCAACGCCCACTGTGCGGCCATGTTCATCGACCTCAAGGGATTTACCACCATCGCGGCGACGCTCACGCCGCAGGAAGTGCTCGATCTGCTCGCCCGCTACCACCGCCTGGTGGTGCCGATCATCCGCAACAACAGGGGCAGCATCTCGTCCTACGCCGGGGACGGCATTCTCGCCACCTTCGGCGCGGTGACCGACAACCACACCTACGCCGCCGACTCGATTCGCGCCGCCGAGGAGGTCATCGAGGTGTTCAGGCGCTGGTATGAGGAACGCGTCGCGCGCAAGCAGACGCCGCTGCAACTGGGCATCGGCATCGACTCCGGCCCGGTGAGCATCGGCATCGTGGGCGAGGGCTCGCACCTGCAGTACACGGTGATCGGCACCGCGGTGAACTATGCCTCGAAACTGCAGGCGCACACGCGCAAGGACAACGTCAACGGCCTGACCTCGCTCAGCACCTACAATCTCGCGCGCATGCAGGGCTACCAGCGCGCCAGCCCGCGTGAAATCCAGCACAAGCAGCGGGTGCGTGGCATCGACGGAGCGATCGACCTGGTGGTGTTCCAGTGACGCGTGTGGCGACCGGTGACCGGCGGGATGCCGGGGACGCAGCGGCCGGATGCACCTGGCTGAATGACGGTTTGATCATCCGAAAATTCGTAACCATCCCCCGAAGGAGCTGTCAATGAAGAAAATGTTCTGGGCCGTCGCCCTGCTGTTTTGCGTCGGCGCCGCGGGCGCTGCGGATGTGCCGGCGCCCCCCGCGTCGGCGACTCTCAAGGGCAAGGTCCTCGAAACGAAGGACGCCGGGAATTACACGTATCTGCGCCTGAAGACGAAAGACGGCGAGACCTGGGCTGCGGTCAACAAGTGGCCGGTCAGGAAGGGCGCCGACGTTACCATCGAGAACACCATGGTGATGAAGAAATTCGAGAGCAAGGCGCTGAAGAAGACCTTTGACAGCATCGTGTTCGGCACGCTGGGTGGCGCGGCGGCAGGTGCGGCCGCGGCAAGCGAAATGGCCGCGGCGCATGCGGGCATTGCGAAGGCGGTGGATATCGGCGAGGTCAAGGTGCCCAAGGCCGAAGGGCCGAACGCGCGGACAGTGGCGGAAGTCGCCGCCGACAAGGGCGAACTCAAGGACAAGACCGTGGTCGTTCGCGGCAAGGTGGTGAAGTTCACCGGGGAAGTGATGGGCAAGAACTGGATCCATCTCCGCGACGGTTCCGGATCGGCTTCCGAGAATACCAATGACGTGCTGGTGACGACCAAGGACAGAGCCAGGATCGGCGAAGTGGTGGTGGTGAAAGGCGTGGTCCACAACGACCGCGACTTCGGCTCCGGCTACGCGTACAGGGTGCTGATCGAGGACGCGACGTTGCAGAAGTAGCGGGGCGGCGCGCAAGCCTTTGGCAAAAAGCATCACGGACGATAAAGCCGTCCGTGTGGATCATCGCTTGCGCAAGGATGATGAAGCCATCCTCGCGCAATCGACGATCTTGGGGTAAACCGTTTTGGGTATTGCGACTTTGGTTGCCACCTCGAGCCTGCATCCGGTTTACCCCAAAACCGCGTTCAAATTGAGTGGATGCACAGCATCCGCTTAATTTGGACGTGGTTGGCGCGCGGAGCGCGCAAGCCTTCGCCAATCTAGCGCGGACGGAAGCCGTCCGCGCGGATCGTAGCTTGCGCAAGGATGATGAAGCCATCCTCGCGCATTCGACGATCTGTGGGTAAACCCGTAATGGCATTTCGAGTTCGCTTGCTGCTTCGCCCCTGTGTTCGGTTTACCTCAGAAACCGCGTTCAACTTGTATGGATGCCTCGCATCCGTACAAGTTGGACGTGGTTGGCGCGCGGAGCGCGCAATGGTCGCACAGCGCGCAAGCCTTCGCCAATCTAGCGCGGACGGAAGCCGTCCGCGCGGATCATCGCTTGCGCAAGGACGATGAAGCCATCCTTGCGCAATCGACGATCCGGGGCTAAACCGGTCTCGTCATTCAAAACGGCTCGTCGGTTGGAAACCCGGTTGCTCTGCGAGCGGCGCGCGTCGATCGGGTATAATGCATCTTTGACCGCCTACCCCGGCCATGTCTCGAGTCTTGAAGCTGCGCGGGCGCGCCGCGCTCTCGGATTTCCGTCTCGGCAAGCTCAAGGCCTCTTTCAGTCAAAGCGTCAAAGGCGTCACCGGCATCGACGCCGGATTCTGGCATTTCGCCGAAGTCGGGCGCGACCTGTCCAGCGACGAAGCCGCGCTCCTCGCAAAACTTCTCGAGTACGGCCCGCAGTCGCGCCCCGTCGACGACGGGGGCGAATTGCTGCTGGTGGTGCCGCGCCTCGGAACGATCTCCCCCTGGTCGTCGAAGGCGACCGACATCGTCCGCCAATGCAAGCTTCCCGCGGTGGTCCGCATCGAGCGCGGCATCGCGTATTACGTCAAAGGCCGGCCGGACGCCGCCGCGCGCGCCGCGTTGAGGCCGTTGATCCATGACCGCATGACGGAGAACGTCCTCGCCAGCCTCGATGAGGCCGACGCGCTGTTCCGCCACGTCGCGCCACGCCTGCTCGACACCGTGCCCGTGCTCGCAGAGGGCCGCGCCGCGCTCGAGTGCGCCAACCGCGCGCTCGGCCTGGCGCTCTCCGACGACGAGATCGACTATCTCGCGGACAGCTTCCGCCGCCTGCAACGCGACCCCACCGACGTCGAACTCACCATGTTCGCGCAGGCGAACTCCGAGCATTGCCGCCACAAGATCTTCAACGCGAGCTGGGTGATCGACGGCGAGCCGCAGCCGCATTCGCTGTTCGGCATGATCCGCGAGACCGAGCGCGCCAATCCACAGCACACGGTGCTCGCGTATTCGGACAACTCGGCGATCATGGAAGGCGCGCCGGCAGCCCGGTTTTATGCCGGCGCCGGTGGCGCGTATGCCGCGAGGAGCGAGCTTACGCACACCCTGATGAAAGTCGAGACGCACAACCACCCGACCGCAATCTCGCCGTTCCCCGGCGCGGCGACCGGCTCCGGCGGCGAGATTCGCGACGAAGGGGCAACCGGCCGCGGAGCCAAGCCCAAAGCGGGCCTCACGGGTTTTTCCGTCTCCAATCTGCGCATTCCGGGCTTCGAGCAGCCGTGGGAAACAGGATCGCAGCAGCACGCCGGCAGGCCCTCGCGCATCGCGTCCGCGCTCGCCATCATGCTCGAAGGGCCGATCGGCGGCGCGTCGTTCAACAACGAGTTCGGCCGCCCCAATCTCGCGGGCTACTTCCGCAGCTTCGAGCAACAGGTCGCGGGCGCATGGCGCGGCTACCACAAGCCGATCATGATCGCCGGCGGCGTCGGCAACATCGCCGCGCGCGACTGGGAGAAACATTCATTTGGCGCAGGCACGCTGCTGATCCAGCTCGGCGGACCGGGCATGCTGATCGGCATGGGCGGCGGCGCCGCCTCGTCGATGGACACCGGCGCCAACACCGAGGACCTCGACTTCGATTCGGTGCAGCGCGGCAACGCCGAAATCCAGCGCCGCGCGCAGGAAGTCATCGACCGCTGCTGGGCGCTGTGTGCGGAGAATCCGATCATCTCGATACACGACGTCGGCGCGGGCGGGCTGTCCAACGCGCTGCCCGAGCTTGCCTATGGCGCGGGCTGCGGCGCGAAGCTCGATCTGCGCAAGGTGCCTTCCGAAGAATCCGGCATGGCGCCGCGCGAGATCTGGTGCAACGAATCGCAGGAGCGCTACGTGCTGGCGATCGCGCCGGCCGAACTCGACCGGTTCCGGGCGATCTGCGAGCGCGAGCGCTGCCCGTTTGCGGTGCTGGGCGTCGCGACCACCGACGGCCAACTCGAAGTCGCGGACCCGGAGTTCAACAACAAGCCCGTCGACATTCCGCTCGAAGTGATCCTCGGCAAGCCGCCGAAAATGCTTCGCGACGTGACACGCGTCAAGCGCGATGCCGGTGCGTTTTCGGTCGCGGACGTCGATTTCAGGGAAGCCGCCTACCGCGTGCTCCGGCATCCGGCGGTGGCCGACAAGACCTTCCTCATCTCGATCGGCGATCGCACCGTTGGCGGCTTGTGTTCGCGCGACCAGATGGCCGGCCCGTGGCAGGTGCCGGTCGCCGACTGCGCGGTGACGCTGTTGGATTTCATTGGCTATCGCGGCGAAGCCTTCGCCATGGGCGAGCGCACGCCGCTCGCGGTGATCGATGCGCCGGCGTCGGGGCGGATGGCGGTGGGCGAAGCGCTCACCAATCTCGCGGCTGCGCCCATCGACGATCTGCGCGCGGTGAAGCTCTCGGCAAACTGGATGGCCGCCGCGGGCCACGCCGGCGAGGACGCCGCGCTTTACGACACGGTGAAGGCGGTCGCGCTGGAACTCTGCCCCGCGCTCGGCATTTCGATCCCCGTCGGCAAGGATTCGCTGTCGATGAAAACGAGCTGGGAGGAGGCCGGCCGGACCCGCGAAGTGGTCGCGCCGCTGTCGCTCATCGTCTCGGCGTTCGCGCCGGTCACCGACGTGCGCCGCGCGCTGACGCCGCAGCTCAGGACCGATTGCGGCGACACCGACCTCATCCTCGTCGATCTCGGGTGCGGCAAAAACCGGCTCGGCGGCTCGATCCTCGCGCAGGTGCATGGCGCGATGGGCAACGACTGCCCGGACCTCGATGCGCCCGTGCCGTTCAAATCGTTCTTCGCCCTTGTACAGTCGCTCAACCGCGACGGCAAACTCCTCGCGTATCACGACCGCTCGGACGGCGGGCTGTTCGCGGCGCTTTGCGAAATGGCGTTCGCGGGGCATACCGGCGTCAGCGTCAACCTCGACATGCTTTGCTGCGACGAGCGCACTGCCGATGCCGGCGGCAACGGGATCAAACCCGGCCTGGTGGCGGGGCGCAACCGCGACCGCATGGTTTCCGCGCTGTTCAACGAGGAACTCGGCGCCGTGGTGCAGGTGCGCGCGGCCGACCGACAGGCCGTGCTCGCGGCGTTCCACGAGGCGGGCTTCGGCGGCCACGTGCATGTTCTCGGCTCGCCCAACGGCGACGGCGAGATCCGATTTCTGCGCAACGCGCGCGCGGTGTTCAAGGAGTCCCGCGTGTCGCTGCACCGCGCCTGGTCCGAGACCACCTACCGGATGCAGATGCTGCGCGACAACCCGGAATCCGCGCAGCAGGAATACGACCGCATCCTCGACCAGGACGATCCGGGCATCGCGCCGGTCCTCAGCTTCGATCCGCAAGACAACATCTGCGCGCCGTTGATCGCCACCGGCGCGCGGCCGCGGATCGCGATCCTCCGCGAGCAGGGCGTCAACGGCCAGGTCGAAATGGCGGCCGCGTTCGACCGTGCGGGCTTTGCCGCGTTCGACGTGCACATGAGCGACATCATTGCCGGCCGCATTTCGCTCGCCGACTTCGCGGGCTTCGCCGCTTGCGGCGGCTTTTCCTACGGCGACGTGCTGGGCGGCGGCGAAGGCTGGGCGAAATCGATCCTGTTCAACCCGCGCGCCCGGGACGAGTTCGCGGCGCTGTTCGCGCGCCGAGACAGTTTCGCGCTGGGTGTGTGCAACGGCTGCCAGATGATGAGCAACCTCCGGGACATGATCCCGGGCGCATCGGCGTGGCCGCACTTCGTCGCCAACCGCTCGGCGCAGTTCGAGGCGCGCTTCGCCATGGCCGAGGTGACGGCGAGCCCGTCGCTGTTTTTCGATGGCATGGCGGGCAGCCGCATGCCGATCGCCGTTGCCCACGGCGAGGGCTACGCAGAATTCAAAAACGATTCAGCGCTTGCCGAAGCCATCGTCGCGCTGCGGTTCGTCGACAACCGCGGCGCGCCGACCGAAATCTATCCGCTCAACCCCAACGGCTCGCCGCGCGGCATCACCGGCCTCACCACCGCCGACGGCCGCTTCACCATCCTGATGCCTCACCCCGAGCGCGTGTTCCGCTCGGTGCAGCAGTCCTGGCATCCCGCCGGCGCCGGCGAGGACAGCCCCTGGATGAGGATGTTCCGCAACGTGCGGAAGTGGCTGGGGTGAGCGTCCGGACCGCGCGCTGAAGGGACCGAGACGAGGGGTGGTTCATGAGAAAAGAGGAAGCGGACTGGATCGCCGGGTGCCTGCGCACCCATGTGCTGAATTCGCCGCCCGATCCCGGTCACGCGAGACCGGTGGTTCTGCATCTGGGCTCCGGCGATGTGGAGGCGCAGAAGATACAAAAACCATGGATTCATGCCCGGACCATCGCCCCGTTGGAACAGGCCGGATTCGAAGTCGTCCATTCGGATTTGCGGCCATCCCGCGGAGTCGATCTCGTCGGCGACCTGACGGATCCTGCATTCCATGCGGTATTGCGGCGATTGCAGCCTCGCCTTGTCTACTGTTGCAATGTCCTGGAGCATTTGCCGAGGAATATCCTTCGACAAATTCCGGGGATACTGGCTTCCATCCTCGGTCAAGGAGCCTATCTGCTGATTACGGTCCCGCTGTCCTATCCCTATCATGCGGATCCCATCGATACGATGTACCGGCCCAACCCCGAGCAACTGGCCTCGTTCTTCCCTGGGTTCCGGGTTGTGGACAAGGCCGTGGTCGACAGCGAAACCTATGGCGAGGAATTCCGCAAGGGATCGTTCACGAGAAGGGCCAGAAAGGTCCTGAGGCCCCTGTTCCCGTTCGTCCGCCCGAGACGCTGGCTTTCCCATGTGCACCGTTTCTTCTGGTTGAGGAAGCCTTACCGCCACTCGTGCATCCTGCTGCAACGGTGCGGGCCCGACGGATCCTGATCCGTCCTACAATCTCCCGATGGACATAAGCGAACCCGTCGGAAGATTCCGGAATGCCCGATAAGTCCCACCCACGCTGGAAGGTTCTGCTCACCGATTCGATCGCTGCGGTGCCACACGCGCGGCTCGCCGGGTTTGCCGAGGTTGTGATCGCGCCGGACGCGCAGCCCGACACGCTGCGCGCGCTGGCCCGCGACGTGCACGCGATCATCGTGCGCCTCCCGCTGCCCGACGATATTTTCGAGCACGCGCCGCAACTCCTCGGCGTGATCCGCCACGGCGTCGGCCTCGACCTGATCCCGGTGGTGGCGGCGACCGCGAAAGGCATCGTCGTCGCCAATGTCCCCGGCGGCAATGCGAATGCGGTGGCGGAATATTGCGTGATGGCGATGCTGAATCTGCTGCGCCGGCCCGAGCGCGGGGACCGCGAATTGCGAAACGACGGCTGGGACAAATCGCGCGCCCGCGCGACAAACGGCCGCGAACTCGGCGCGCGCACCGTCGGCATCGTCGGCTATGGCGCGATCGGCTCGCGGCTCGCGCAGATCCTGCATGCCGGTTTCGGCGCGCGGGTGACGGTCGCGAGCCGCCATCCCGAGCGCCTGCCGGCGTGGATCGTCGCCACCAAGCTCGAAGCCCTCGTGGCGACCGCGGATTTTGTCGTTCCCTGCGTGCCGTATACGGAAGCGACGAGGCATCTCCTCTCCCGCGGGCTCATCGCGAAAATGCCAAGCGGCAGCTTTGTCGTCAACGCCTCCCGCGGTGAAGTCATCGATGAAGCCGCGCTGGTCGATGCGCTCTCGTCAGGCCGCATCGCCGGCGCCGCGCTCGATGTGTTCGAGGGCAAGTTGCTGGCGGCGGGCCACGCGCTCACGCGGCTCGACAACGTCCTTCTCACCCCGCACATCGCAGGCCACACCGGTGAGGCGCACCAAAAAAATGGCGCGCAGGCGGTCGAGGAGACGCTGCGCATCCTCAACGGCGAGCGGCCGGTGAATTTTGTGAATGCCGAGGTTTGGGAAAAGGCGTTGTCGCGGCGCAGGGCATTGACAATAAAGTAGACTCGTCGATGCGATTAGTTGGATGATGGAGAATCCAATGGAACGACAGACTTGCATCAATTGCGGTCAAAGCAAGCCATTAACGGAGGAGTTTTTCAATTTCCGGTCGGAAGGATTTTGGCGAAAGAAATGCAAATCATGTATGGCGGAGCACACACGCAATCACCATCGGAAACACCCTGAACAAGCAAAGGCGAGGGTTGCAAGATACCAAGCGCAAAAGGCCGCGGCCGACGGTAACCACGATGACCTAGATATGGAAGAAATCCGCAGACAATTAAAGGATCGCTGTCGCTATTGCAATGCACCATTGAACGGAGGGGGAGAAAAGGATCACAAGACACCAATGTCGCGTGGAGGGACCAAATACCCTGCAAATATGACTTGGGCCTGCAGGCGGTGCAATCGTGACAAGGGAAACAAAACTCTACGGGAATTTCTAAAATGGCGTCGTGACCGTGCGCTGCCAACAGGAAGTTGAACGTGACTCGCCAATAGCAAGCGATGCGCGTTCCAGTTTGTGACGGACATGTGATTCGGTGCGGCCGATAACTCAATCGATGGATTCGGTCAATTGCGCGGTAGCTGAAAAAGGCGAATCAACCTAGTTGTGGAGGAGGTATGAAAATATACCGTGGACCGAGAATTGGAGGATCCTGGACGCTTACCGACTCGAAGACTCCAAGTGATTACATTAAGGAGTGGTCCAAGAGAAGGCAGATTGTCTTCGATGGGACAATAGACAAGGATGGTTTGCGACATACAGAGTTAGCAATGGAAATTGAGGAGGAAGATGTATTCGCACTATTCAATTCAATCTTGAACGGATACCGAGAGCAGATCGAGTCGTTGAACAAAAAACTGCATGACGGTGAGGAGAAGTACATCGAATTGCAGCGGGGGTTTAGCAAGATAGACGACCTTATCGAGTACCACGCTGAAGATGCGCCAACTGAAAAGTCTGTAGCACGTGCGGTCCAGTCGATCGCGCGTTATTACGGGTCTTCACTCGAAAGAAAGCGTGTGCCAAGAATTGGCTGGCTGCGCATTGCATGGGATAGGCTCTAAAATCACGAACGATAAAAATAACGGAGTGCGATTGGCTAGGCACAAGGTCGTCTGATGGATGAAAAGCCTACATTTTTTGAAAAGACTAGCGCTTTGCTGGATCTCGTTATCGTCACTCTCATTGCCGTGACATCGCTTGTGCTCATGGTGACAATAGGCACAGCCGTGTATGTTGTGGAAAAGACAATCAAATACATTGTTGATGTACTTTCAAAGAAGGACGGTGAACAATAACGGAGACTCTGCAAAAGCGATTGGATAGTCAGTACCAGCGTATCAAGACAAAGAGGGGCAGAGTGACTTGTCAAAATTCCGCACCTGCATCGCCGCTTGCAACAACGCGCTCAATCGGTTCTGGAGCAAGCCGGCCCACGCATGCAAGGCACTCATTCGTTTGATCTCGCAGTCATCGGCGCGAGCTTCGCAGGCGTCGCCTGTGCGCGCGCGGCGGCGGCGCGGGGGGCGTCGGTGGTCGTGCTCGACCGCAAGGGCGACGCCGGCAAGAAGCTGCACACCACCGGCATCATCGTGCGCGATGCGGTCGAGGAGTACGCGGGATTCCGCGACTTGCCGTCGCATCTGGTCCGTCGCATCGACGCGGTGCGGCTCTACGCACCGAACCTCCGCTCGCTGCGACTGACTTCACCTGGCTACTACTTTCTCGCCACGGACACGCCGCAGCTGATGCGCCATCTTGCCGGCCAAGCGCAACGCGAAGGCGTGACGCTGCGCATGAACACCTGGTTCAGCGGTGCGCGCCGCGCCAGTGGACGCATCGAACTCGATTGCGGCATCGACGTGCGGTACGTCGTCGGCGCCGACGGCCCGAGGTCGCGCGTCGCCGAAGCGTTCGGGCTCGATCGCAACTTGCATTTCCTATTCGGCATCGAGCACGAACTCGCGGGCGCGACGCTGCCGGAGGAGGACGCACTGCACTGCTTCATTGACAAGAGCCTCGCGCCCGGCTACATCGGCTGGGCGTTGCAGGGCGTTGGCTGCGTGCAAGTCGGGCTTGCGCGCCGGCATCCCGGCGGCACGGACATCGCGGCATTCGCTGGCAAGCTGCGCAACGTGCTGCCAATCGGTGACGGGCCGCCGTCCGCAGTGCGCGCCGGGCTCATTCCTTGCGGTGGTACCTTGTCGCGCGTCGCCGTCCCCGGCGTGTTACTGGTCGGCGATGCCGCGGGACTGGTATCGCCGGTCACTGCGGGCGGCATCCACACCGCCGTGCGCCATGGCGATGCGGCGGGCACAGCGATCGCCGACTACCTGCGCGGCCGCGGCGAAGAGCCTGCGCAATGGTTTCCCGCGACATACCCCCGGTTCCGCGTAAAGCGTTTTCTGCGCTGGGGTTACGATCGCTTTCAGGCGGACTGGATCTTCAATATGATGCTGACGTCGTGGCCGATGCGCCGGGCCGCGGAAACCATCTACTTCCATCGCCGCAAGACGTGAAGGATTCTAATAACCAAACAGGTGAGCACGCTTTTGTTTTCCGCGGGGAATCAACAACAGCCTGGAATTCCTGTTCTGATGTGCG
>Ga0315281_10008048_pt1 | contig 14749 bp, 12 predicted proteins | sample YL17G07_0_MG_FD_204540 | JGI IMG/M metagenome (GOLD analysis project Ga0315281, IMG submission 204540) | Sediment microbial communities from Yellowstone Lake, YNP, Wyoming, USA - YL17G07_0 | ecosystem: Environmental > Aquatic > Freshwater > Lake > Sediment | place: USA: Wyoming | collected...
GGTTTCGAGTCCGTTTTGTCGCGCGATTATCCGACGGTCATGGCGATCGCAACGATCGAGGCCTTTTTAACGCTCGTGAGTTTGTTGATCAGCGATGTCTTGTACGTGTTCGTGGATCCCAGAATTAGTTTTGAAAAAATATGACCTTACGTTTCATTTTCCAGCAGTTCGCTAAGAATAAACTCGCGGTGGCGGGCCTTATTACCGTTCTGATTCTTTTTGCGGTCGCCATTTTCGCCCCCTTTCTGACGCATCATTCGCCGACGGCCTATGATTTGGACGCCATCCTCGTGCCGCCGTCCGCATCGCATCTCTTGGGGACCGACGAAGAAGGCCGCGACGTGATGGCGCGCATGATCTTCGGCACGCGCATCTCTCTCTCGGTCGGATTCGTCTCGGTTTTTCTATACGTCGCGATCGGCGTGATTCTGGGCGCCTTGGCCGGGTACTTCGGCGGTTGGGTCGACATGGTGATTTCGCGCGCGATCGAGATCATGATCTGCTTTCCGACCTTCTTTCTTATTCTCGCCGTCTTGGCGTTCATCGGGCCGTCTCTTTACAACATCATGGCGGTGATCGGTCTCACGAGCTGGCCCGGGATCGCCCGCCTGGTGCGGGGTGAATTCTTGAAATTGCGTAAACAGGACTTCGTGACGGCGGGGAGGACGGTTGGAGCGGGTTCGATGCGCCTGATCTTCAAACACATCCTCCCGAACAGCATGGCGCCGGTCTTGGTTTCGGCGACGTTCGGAATCGCATCGTCGATCTTGGTGGAGTCCAGCCTCTCTTTCCTGGGTTTCGGGGTGCAGCCGCCGACGGCTTCGTGGGGGGAAATCCTTTCGCAGTCGCGGGACTTCATGGATATCGCCTGGTGGCTGGCGATCTTTCCGGGGTTGGCCATTTTTATCAACATCACGGCCTACAATTTGGTAGGCGAGGGGTTACGGGACGCGATCGATCCGAGGATGAAAGTGTAGACCTCTCCCCAGCCCTCTCCTTAGTAAGGAGAGGGTGGCCAAAGGCCGGGTGAGGTCTGAGTATATGGACCCATTATTACAAATCGAAAATCTTCGAACGCATTTCTTCACCTCCGCGGGTGTCGTGAAGGCGGTCGATGGCGTCAGTCTCGCCGTGCCTCGGGGTGGGCGGTTGGGGATCGTGGGCGAGTCGGGAAGCGGAAAGTCGGTCACCGCCTTTTCGATCCTGCGCTTGGTGTCCCTGCCGGGACGGATCGTCGGTGGAAAAGTCTGGCTGCACCGGGACGGCGAACGCGTGGATCTCTTGACCCTGCCTCAAGACAAGTTGAGGGAAGTGCGGGGCGGGAAGATTGCGATGATCTTTCAGGAGCCCATGACGAGTTTGAATCCCGTTTTTACGATCGGCGATCAGATCGAGGAGGCGGTGGAACTTCACCAGCGCGTCGCGAAGGCGGACCGCAGGGACAAGGTGATCGAATCCTTAAGGCTGGTGCACGTCGCGGACGCCGAACGGGTTGCCCGTTCCTACCCGCACGAGCTCTCGGGCGGTATGCGTCAGCGTGTGATGATCGCGATGGCCTTGTCGTGCCGGCCCGACCTCCTGATCGCCGACGAGCCCACGACGGCTCTTGACGTGACGATCCAGGCCCAGGTCTTGGAGCTATTGAAGGAATTGCAGGAAAAACTCCGGATGGCGTTTATTTTGATCACGCACGATCTGGGCATTATCGCCGAGACCGTGGAAGAAGTGGCCGTCATGTACGCCGGTCGCGTGGTCGAGCAGGCGTCAACCCAAGAACTCTTTCAGAATCCCCGCCATCCTTATACGAAGGCCTTGCTCGAATCCTTGCCCGGCTTGGAAGGGGAGGGGCGTCTCAAGACGATTGCGGGATCCGTGCCCGATTTGAGCCGGTTGCCGCGGGGGTGCGCCTATCAAGACCGCTGTGAAAAGGCGCAGCCGAGTTGTCGCGAGCGCGAGATCGAGTTGACGGTCATCGAGAACGAACGGAAGGTGAGATGTCTCTACCCTTACTGAAGGTCGATGAGCTCGTGAAGCGCTTCCCGGTTCGGGGTGGCTTGCTGGGCCGTGTTGTGGGTTGGGTCCACGCCGTGACCGGCGTATCCCTTGCAATCGGCGAAGGGGAGACCCTGGGCCTCGTGGGCGAATCCGGCTGCGGCAAGACGACGGTGGCGCGGCTGATTGCCCGGCTTCTGGCGCCCGACACCGGCCGGATTTATTTTCAGGACAGTGACATCGGTTCTTTGCGCGGTGGCGCGTTGAAGCCGTTCCGGCGAAAGATCCAGATGATCTTTCAGGATCCCTATTCGTCTCTCAATCCGCGCATGAAGGTGGGGGAAATCATCGCCGAACCCCTGATCATCCACAAGGAGACGTCGCGATCCCGGAAGAGAGACCAGGTTGGCTCGCTGTTGGATCAGGTCGGTCTTTCCCCAAAGGTCTACGACCGCTATCCTCACGAGTTCTCCGGAGGCCAGAGGCAGCGCATCGGGATCGCGAGAGCGATCGCTCTTTTGCCCCAACTCATCGTCGCCGACGAGCCGGTGTCGGCTCTCGACGTTTCCGTGGCGGCGCAGATCGTCAATCTCCTCCAAGACCTTCAGGATAAATATAAGATGAGCTACCTCTTCATCTCGCACGACTTGAAGATGGTGAATCATCTGAGCCACAAGATCGCCGTCATGTATTTGGGCAAGGTGGTCGAGGCCGGTCCGCGCGAGGCCCTGAAGAGCCCTTTGCATCCCTACACGCAGGCGTTGATCGCCGCGATTCCCGTGCCGGATCCGAAAAGGAAACGAAAGAAGATTATTCTGTCCGGCGAAATCCCCTCGCCGATGAACCCTCCCCCGGGATGCGCGTTTCATACGCGTTGTCCTTTTGCGGAGAAGAGGTGTAGGGAAGAAGTTCCGGAAATGAAGGAGTGGAAGACGGGTCACTTTGCGGCTTGTCACTTTGCGGATAAGATTAACGGCTAGGCATTTTTGTGAGGGCAACCATGGTTACAGAGCTACGCAGAAATAAACGAAGATTTAGCTCAGTACTGACGAACTTTATTACTTACGCGTACGTCAGTAGGAAAACACTGCCGATCGTGATAGTTTTGACCGTCTTGTCGATGGGGTGTTTCCCCGGCCGCAATGTCCCGACGGCCAAGAAGAGGCAGACAAAAATCGAGGGGCAGGCGGGACGAATGATTACGGGCATGTCGGTGACGGTCGACGCCGACTATGACCCGCGCCTCGACAACCTCATCGCGGGCTTCAAGCTCTTGCCGGTCGTCTTAAAAAATATGTCGCTGCGGAATATCCCCATGGACGACAAGCTCGATCGCTGGGTCATCGTGGGCGAAAAGGGGCAAAAGTATAAGGCGGTCAACAGCCTGAGACATCACGACGCGCGGCTCTGGCGGGAAGTCCCAGAGAAGATGCAAAATTTGATCGATTATCCGGAAGTCGTCCCCATCAACTACAGCGTGACGTTCGATCTCCTGATACCCGCAAAGGCGAATCTCGAATATTTCAAAGAGATCCATTATTTCAATGCCGCATGGGGGCAGGAGCTGATTCTGGAGAAGGACTACTAGCGTCATTTACGAGCATCAGCGAGAGCTGTGCCGCGGGAAGCGGCCTGATTCAGGAAGTTTTCAGGGTCCTTTGCATGGTCGTCACCAGATGGCTTATGTCGACGGGCTTGGTCAAAACCAGAACGTTCTTCTTTTCGTCCTCCGTCAATCGTTCCTTCACTTCGGTCGGGCTTCCGGTCACAAAAATAACAGGCAGGGCCGGGCGTTTTTCGTGAAACCGCCGCATGAGATCCACGCCATCCATACCGCCCGGGAGCCGGTAGTCGGAGACAACCAGGCCGATATCTCCGATCTCTTCAAAGACCTCCAGGGCCGCATTGGCACTCTCGACGCCGTGGATATTGGCGAAACCACGGTCCTTCAGCATAAAGATCATAGGATCGAGGATATCGGCATCATCTTCGATATAGAGAACGGCGCCTGTAAAAATGGTCTCGTGCTGCGCCGGCGAAGGAACTGCCGACGGTTGGGCGATGCCTGGAGTCCAATGAAAGAGGGCTTCGATTCGAGCCATGAGTTCGCCGTGAGAGGCGGCCGCTTCTTCTGAAATCGTGAAATTCGTGATCGTTGAAAGATCCTGGACGAAGCGGCCCGCCCGAGTGACCCCTTCGCGTGCCATGCGGATCTGTTCCATGGTCTGTCCGTCGATCGATTGGGCAAGAGACTCCTCCAACATCTGCAAATTCATGGCCGCGATCTGAATGGGATTGAGCGTCTGATGGGAGACCGCGGCGTTCAACCGCTTAAGGAGATCCAGTGCGGACGGCCGAAAGACTCCGGGCGTCGGTCCAAGGCCATTGGGCCGCCCTTGGAGTTGACGCAAATCCTCTCCCATCTGTCTGACAACAAAGGTTGCTTCGGGTCTTTCCGGCAACGCGGCCCTCTCCAAATCCGGAAGGACGGATTCCAAGGCGCTCGCGACCGTTGCCGTGGACAAGGCATCCTGCCCCGATCCGCAGGCGGCATGGGTCAATTGCTCGGAGACCGCCATGAAAGAATGATCACCATCGGCTGCATACTCCGCGATGGAGAGATACGCGGATTCGGCGGCCATCCCGCCTCTCAGGGCCGTAACGAGGCCGCTGATTTGATTGAGGGTATTAAGGGCGCCGAGAGAATTCATAAGAACCCTAAGACTCGGATAAGATAACGATTTGTTGCGTACAAACAATGATTAATCAATGATTGGGCAACCTTTTGCCCCTGCGAAGGATGATCGAGGGCTTCGGAAGATACTCATGAGACTACAACCGGACGGTCAGACGTTAAACCTGAAAAACAAAATATCCCCGTCCTTCACGACGTAGTCTTTTCCTTCGAGGCGCATCTTGCCGGCTTCTTTCACCTTCGCCTCGGAGCCGAGGGCGATCAGGTCGTTATAGTGGTAACACTCGGCGCGGATGAAGCCCTTTTCAAAGTCCGAATGAATGACGCCCGCCGCTTGAGGCGCCTTCGTGCCTTGGGGAATCGTCCAGGCGCGCACTTCCTTCGGGCCGGCCGTGAAGTAGGTTCCGAGGCCCAGAAGTTTGTAGCCGGTCCGCGCCAGTTGATCCAAGCCCGACTCCTTCAACCCCAGGTCTTGAAGGAAGGTTTTTCGTTCTTCCAAGGAGAGTTCCGAAATCTCCGACTCGATTTTACCGCTCAAGACCACAACCGCAGCGACTTCCTTTTGGGCGTGAACTTTTAAGGAATCGAGGGCGGGGGAGGACTTGTGGATTTCGGATTCCGCTACGTTGGCAACATACAGGACGGGCTTGTCGGTCAGGAGAAACAGGTCTTTGATCGACGCCTTCTCCTCAGGAGAGAGAGCGAGAGAGCGGACGGACTTGCCCTCGTTTAACGATTTTTCGAGTTTCCGGTATATATCAAGAAGTTTGATCGAATCGGCGTCGCCGGCCTTGGCCTTCTTCTCCACCTTCAGGATCGCTTTGGTGACGCTCTCTAGGTCCGCAAGGGCGAGTTCCGTATCAATGACTTCGATGTCGCGCAGCGGATCCACGCCGCCGTGGACGTGTACGACGTCCGGATCGTCAAAACACCTCACGACATGCGCGATGGCGTCGACGCTCCGGATGTGCCCCAAAAACTGATTGCCCAGGCCTTCTCCCTTGGACGCGCCTTTCACGAGACCCGCAATGTCCACGAATTCGACCGAAGTCGGCAAGATCTTCTCAGGTTTGAAGATCGCCGCAATCTTATCCAGACGCTCGTCGGGCAATGCGACGACGCCGATGTTCGGCTCGATCGTGCAAAAGGGATAGTTCGCCGCGGCCGCGCCCGCCGCCGTGAGAGCATTGAAAATGGTGGATTTGCCGACGTTCGGTAATCCAACGATGCCGCATTGAAAGCCCATAGAATGGACGTGAGTAACCGAAGCACCGCTAAGAAACAAGGAGGATCATCCGTTGACTTCGCGAAAGGCCTCCCTTACCATCAGAAAGTTCCCGGGGGACTCATGAAAAGAAAAATCATCTTTTTTGTGCTCGTCGGTCTTTTAGCGACGCCCTTAGCGTCGGCACTCACCGTCCTTCAACTCAATCTCCAGCAACTGATAGGCCTTGCGGACCGTGTCTTCGTCGGCAAATGCCTCTCGGTCAAGTTCGACACCGATGGCGGCGGACGTCCCGTCCAATACGTGACCTATCAGGTCGAGGACCTGATCAAGGGGCCGGCATCCGACCGGGTGACGTTCAAGCAGCTCGGGGCGTCTGACGACCAGATGCAGCGTCAGGAAGGCGACCTGACCGTCGTGAGCGTGTTTCGTGAGTTGCCGCGCTATCAGGCCGGGGAAGAATCGATCATTTTCCTGAGCGAAGAGGGAAGCCTGGGGCTCACCGCCCCGATCGGTCTTCAGCAAGGGAAGTTCGCGGTTGCAACCGACGCTTCGGGACAGAAGACCGTCGCCAACGGCATGGGCAATCACGGACTCTTCATGGGTCTCTCTCAAAGCCCGAAGGTCAAGGCGATGGCGCTCTCCAATAGCGACAAAAAACTGATGAAGCAGAACGGAGGAGACCTCGTCTACGACGATTTCGTCTCTCTCGTGAAACGGCTGGCGGCACAATAGACGGATAGGACTATGACAAAAAAAACCATTTTCGCGCTGTTTCTGATCTTTGCAATCTCGGCAATCTCGGCAATCTCGGGACTCGTGCCGGAGGCTTGGGCCACCGGTCCGCGTAATGTGACGTCATCGGGCGTTCCCGTGAAATGGAATCCGCTGCCCATTACCGTCAATCTGGAAACAGACATGGACGTGCGGGGCAAGGACGTTCTTCCCTTGGTTCAGGACGCCCTCAATACGTGGGAGAATCTTACCGAGTCGAGCGTGACCTTCACGCAGGGGACTCTCGGAACTGCGGTCGACAATTCCAATGTCTGTTGCTTCTTTTATGATCCGTCCGCTTGTCCCAGCGGTCCGACGGATGACGGCACGAATCCTCTCGTGATCGACGAAGACGGATCCATAACCGCCAGTTTCTTCGGGGCCGGAAACAAGCTGACGACGCTCGGATTTGCGTCGATCATCACGTTCAATTCATCAACGGGTGCGGCGGCGAAGGGCGAGGCGGTTTTCAACGCCGCCTGTCTTGCGGGCAAGGAGCTCGCAGGTTGTTCGACGGCGACCACAGGCGGTTTGAGTTTTTCCGACGACGATTTTGAGTCCTTCATCGTTCATGAGATGGGTCACTTTCAAGGACTGGATCATTCCCAGGTCAATTTGCTGGAAGCCACCGATGCGAGCCCTTTAAACGACGATCTCATCAACACCATGTTTCCGACCTTCATCTTGGGCAATGGGGCCAACTTTAGGGTCCCGCATCGCGACGACCGCATATCCCTCGCCCAACTTTATCCGGCTTCCGACTTTGCTTCGACCACCTGGAAAATCGACGGAACGGTGTTCCGCCCGGGCGGGGCGACTCAGTTGCAGTGCGCAAATCTCGTGGCGCGCAACACGGTGAATCCGAGGGTGGACGCGATTTCGGCCCTGTCCGGCGATTTTGCTCCGGCGGGGTCGGCGGTGGGGACCTATGAGATCTTGGGGCTGACTCCGGGGCAGAGTTATACGGTCGAAGTCGAGCCCATCGGACACGGTTTCACCGGGGCTTCGGGTTACACTCCGTGCCGTGGATCTTCCGGAGAACCCGTGCCGCCTCAGTTTGATCCTCAGGCGCCGGCGACGACCTATACGCATGCCGGCGGTGGAACGGAGAGCGGCGTGAACTTCACGCTCACCGGAATCTCCGCCCTCACGCTCGAAGGGGACCCGGCCGGGCTGATTTCCGGCGACGCCGAAGATCCGTCGGTGGACGAAGGGGCGATTCAGGAAGACATCGCGGCCCTGGAGCTGAAATACGCGTCGGCTGCGCCGGCATGTTCCAGCGGCACCGGGACTTCCGGAAGCGGATCCAGCGGCAGCAGCGGCGGGTGCAGCCTCATTCGCGATCGGTAGACGCCCTTGACGGATTCCCGCCTTTGACGGTAGTTTTCGCGCCACTTATGTTACCCCAACGCAAGACCAGGGAAGTTCGTGTGGGCAAGGTCCGGATCGGCGGAAGCCATCCCATCGCCGTCCAAAGCATGGCCGCCACGCGCACCCAAGACCTCGAAGGCACGCTCCGGCAGATTCGCATTTTAGAAAAAGCCGGCGCCGATCTCATCCGCATTGCCATCGACAGCGACAAAGACGTCGAGGCCTTGAAGACGCTTCGCGATCAGACGGAGGCCGCATTAGTGGTCGACCTTCAGGAAAGTTACCGGCTTGCCGAAAAACTGGCTCCGATGGTTCAGAAGATCCGTTACAACCCCGGCCACCTTCATCATCACGAGAAGGGCAAGAGCAAGCGGGACAAGGTGGCCTGGATTGCGGAACAGGCGGCCAAATATGACTGTGCGCTGCGCGTCGGCGTCAACTGCGGCTCGATCGATCCCGAATGGATCGAAAAATTCGGCGACAACGACGAAGAGGCGAGCCTTCATTCCGCCGCGGAGCATTGCGAAATTTTGGACGGCCTGGGTTTCAAAAATTATCTCGTGTCCCTCAAGGATTCGGACCCAAAAAAGGTCATCGATATCAACCGGCGCTTTCATGACATGCGGCCGGACGTCCCTCTCCATCTCGGCGTGACCGAGGCCGGCCTGCCGCCGGAGGGCATCATCAAAACGCGCATCGCCTTTGAGCAGCTCATTTCGCGCGGCATCGGCGACACGCTCCGCGTCTCTCTGACCGTGCCTTTCGACGACAAGGGCGATGAGATCCGAATCGGGCGGGACATCATCAAAGATATCGAAGCGGGCCGTTTCCGCTCCGTTCCCGACTTCGGCGAAAAGAAGCTTAATATCATTTCGTGTCCGTCTTGCTCGCGCGTCGAGAACGAGAAGTTCGTCGAGCTGGCCCAGGCCGTCAAAGAGATGGCGCAATATGCGAAGGATTATCAGGTTACCATCGCCGTCATGGGCTGCCGGGTGAACGGCCCCGGCGAGACGGACGATGCCGACCTAGGCCTCTGGTGCGCGCCGACCTTCGTGAATCTGAAGAAGAAGGAAGAGGAGATTGGCAAATACTCCTATGAAGACATCTTGCCCCGCCTCAAGTCGGAACTTGACCTGGTGATCAGGGAAAAGTCGAAGAAAAATTAAGGGGTCGAAATTCTGAAATCGTCGTAGTCGCAGACGGAGGGGCGGTGCGTTCCGTCGCCGTCCGTCAACAAAGCGATTCCAGTCGGATTTTCCTGCGGCTCGGCGTGGAAGGCCCGTTGGTAGTCTTTTAAGACATTGAGAGCGACCGTCTGCCATTGTCCGGCATCCTTCCCGCCGCCGTTCTTAACCAAGACGTAAAACCTGTCCGGCATTTCCTCGGTCATCGTCCCGGCCGGTTGGTCCGTACTCCAGACATATTTGAGGGCCTTTCCTCCGTAATGACCGAAGACGACATAGACGCCGCAGGCATGATCGTTGAAATGACGGTCGCTTCCCGGAGGCGTCGCAGGAAGCGATTTGGCCCGCCAACGCCAGGAAACGACTGGAAACCGATTGAGATCCCAATCAAATTTTCTAAGAACCTGGACAGCAATGTCTTGGGTTTCGCCAGAGACGTTCGCGTTGAGGTATCGATTTCCCCCTTCTTCCTGAACGGTATAGACCTTCAAGGCCTTATGCCGTTGAAAAGGATAGGTATGAAAAGAAACGGGGAACTCGCCGGGGACACCGTCGGAAAAATCCTCCACCACCTTGGATTGTTTCGATGATTCCCCGGCACTGCATTGGACGGCACAAAGGAAGAAGGCCAAGAGAAAGGCGACGAAGAAGGATGGGGCACTCATGCCCTGCCTTTGGAAGAAAGGTCCCCTGATGTCAAAGATTCATTTGATCTTGAGGAGCTACTGGGCCCCGCAATCGGAACGCTCTCCCAGCCGATAATTAATGAATGAGAGGCATCCAGGCATTCTCAATTTGATAAAATTATCAATTTGAAAAAGACAAACAAGTCTAACTACCTGTAATTGCTTACTTCTCTCCATGATTGGTCTGGCATGTGGATTGCTGATTAAGGAGTGATGGTGAAAGGGACCTTGAGGATATTTTGGATTCTTTCAATGGCGGCCCTTCTGGCCTGTGCGGCCCCACCAGTGGGCGGGCCTTCCGGAGGCATCTCCCCGATGGCCATGCAGGCGGGTGGTGCGGCGACGGGTGGTGATGCGGCATCGGAGAGTGCGGATTCGTCGGATCCGGCCACCAGTGAGGTTCGTTCGGGTCAGGTGACGAATGGTTTTGTTGCGGCTGATACCCCTCCGATGCCGGCGGGAACCGTGGCGCCGATTCATGATCAGCCCGGCTATTTCGGTTTCGTTGCCGCCGGGGAACAAACCGCGACATGCTCGACGCTGATGGGTCTCAAGGTGGTCCACTTGCGAGGGCGAATCGGGCGGTACAAGTGCGAAAACAATGATTGCGATGCCCCCGTCACCGAGCAAGATGTTAGCGGCGATATGCTCGGTTCCGGCGATCGTCTGCGAGTCATTCATGCCAGAGGTCCGAACGGGTTCTACTACAAGGACATTCCTCTTTTGAATGCCCTGCCCGGCGCGGACGAAGGACGGGCGAGTACGTTATTAAAGTCGCCTCTCGTTTACTTTGATTTGGACGTGGTCACCTCAGACCCAAGTTCCTTGCGTTTCTACGTGTACAAGCGATTCCAGGATCAGCCCAGCGCGGCTACCCTTCAACCGTGCGCGAGTGATGAATGTATCGATGACATTAGCCCGCGGTTTCCGTATTTATTCGCCACATACCATTGGCAGCTTGTCAACAAACTCGAGGATGTCACCGGCGAAGATCCTCTTCCGCAGTGCATCGTGCCAAAGATGGAAAAGATGGAGATGATACGCTGATGAAACGGTGGCTTTGCCTATGAAGAAAGGTCTCTTCTCACTGACCTTGTGCGTCTTATTGGCGGCCTGTCTTCCGCAGGCGACCCAAACGGGTACGCCTCCGGGAATGGGGACGATGGGGGCGGCGGGGGACGCCAAGACGGTCTCTTCGGGAGACGCGTCCAAGGGGGATTCTTCAACCGGCGGGGGCGAGGAGAATTCAATAGATTCCTTGCCGGATGCCGGCGGTCCCTCTCAACCGGCCGCTATCCCGCCTGCAACGAACGATGTGTATCGCGTCGCGTCCGTCGCCGGACAGATCCCCATGCCCTCCGGCACCGTGGCGCCGAGCCATGACGTCCATGTGAGGACGTTCGCTCTCCTGGTTGGAACTCGATCCAACGCGTGTACCATGGACTCCGGTAAGACAAGCGTTCACATCAACGCACGTCTCTTTTGGGCTCATGCCGGCTCTGCGGAGGAGCTCACCACCGACGATGGGGTTCCATCAAATGGCGACGGTTTAAAGCTTCGCGTCTCTTATAAAGAGTCAGAATCACTCGACGAGTGGCGCGATTTTCCCTTTCAGAATCGCTCGCCACATGTGCGTGGGGCGACTGCGCGGGTCGATGTCTCCATCCTGACGTCGGACCCAAGTTCCGTCCACTATACTGTTATGGAAGCGGTGACAGCCCCTGAGCCGAGCGGAAACGTCCCCAGCACGGTGGATCATCTGACCGACGCTAGTCCTTCACCCATCCCGTCCTGTAGCGAACCCAAGATGGAGATCGAAATGAACGTGAACGGGATGAACTTGGATCAGGGCGTCCTACGCCGATCCGACATACCGCGCCAATAGGGTTTTCTTCTTCGGAATCCCAAGCTTTTCCAGCCGGGTATAGAGTGTTCTGAGGCTCGTGCCGAGTTCCTTCGCAGCCTCTTCCTTGTTCAAATGATGACGCCGGAGCGTATCGACGATGAGTTGCCGCTCCGCCGCGTCTTCTTCGCCGGCCGCACGATCGGTCTGCAAGGTTTGTGAGGTTGCCGCGCCCGTCGGCCCTCCCGTCCCGATCGTTAAGAAGTCCTGGGTGATCGGGCGTCCCTTCGCAAAGAGGAGGGCGTTTCTCACGACGGCCTCGAGCTCCCGAATATTGCCGGGCCAGTTGTATTTGAGAAGCGCCTGCATGGCCTTGTCCGTGATGTCGCTCGATGTGAGCCCGAACTCTTTTGAGATCTTCTTGATGAGAGAGCGAACGAGAAGCGGGATATCGTCTCTTCGATCCCTTAAGGCAGGCAGATGGATCGTGAGACCGTTGATCCGGAAAAAAAGATCTTGCCGGAATTTTCCTTCCCGAACCATTTGTGCGAGATCGCGATTCGAGGCGGTGACCAATCGAACGTCGATCTTGATTTTCTTCGATGCTCCGACGGGCCGGACCTCCCCTTCTTGGAGGACGCGAAGAAGTTTGGACTGCATCGCGAGCGACATATCGGCGACCTCGTCCAATAAGAGTGTGCCTCCGTTCGCCTGCTCGAAAAGGCCCACGCGATCGCGATCCGCGTGGGTGAAGGCTCCTTTCTTGTGGCCGAAGAGCTCGCTTTCCAAGAGAGTCTCGGGGATCGCGCTGACGTTTTCCGCCACGAACGGCCCGTTCTTTCGCGGGCTGTTGTAATGAAGTGAGCGGGCGATGAGCTCCTTGCCGGTGCCGGACTCGCCATGGATCCACACGGGGATCGTCGTCTCCGTCACATGGTCCAGGAGCTGAAACACCCTCATCATGGGTGCCGACTTTCCGATGATCTCTTCGTAGCCGTAACGCAGACTCTCACGCTTCTGAGTCAAGGCCTCCGAAAGCGATTCGATCTTTTCCTCCTGCTCCTTGACCCGCCCCGCGAGTTGATCGCGGGAAGTCGTCAACTCCTCGATCATCCTCGCCTTCTGAATGGCGATGGAGGCCTGTGAGGCAAAGGCGCGCAGGAGCGTGAGTTCTTCTTCCGAGAAGCAGCCGGGTTGATAGCGATGATCCAGATAGACGACACCCAGGGTCGAGCCTTCTTGTTCCAGGGGGAGCACCAACACCGATCGAAGGTGATACTCCATCACGCTTTTCTTCTCGTGAAAACGAGGGTCCGTGACGGCATCGTCCGTCAAGATGTAAGTGCCTTTATCGATGGCTTCTTTGATGAGCGTCAGCGACAGTTCGAAGTCGGAGCCTTCGACGACCTTCTGGTTGAGATTTCTTGCGGCCTTCACCTCGAAGCCGGGGACCGGCGCCGCCTTGGTCTTGGGGTTTTTCAAGAGGACGAAACCGCGCTCGGCTCCGCTGATCTGAATGGCGGCATCGATGACCTCGCCCAAGATCCCCTTCAAATCGTTCTGAAGCGCGATCTTTCGATTGATCTCGCAAAATTGCCGGAACCTTGCCTCGGGGATTGAGCGTCCCGGCTCAGACTTCGTATTATTGAAGAGGCCGCTGATGGCGGCGTCCAGGGTCTTTACGTCGCGTTTATTTTCAAAGTCCATTTGAAGTTCCTCCGGTAGATGGTCGTGAATCTGTTTCAGTTCTAATGCCGCGGTGGCTCGGAAGATTTGCGCCAATCCCATGAGCCCCCTTCGTGTGAGATCGGCGCCGACGTTCTCCAGGAGATCGATACGTTCCTCGGGTGATTCCAGACCCTGAATCGACTCCAAGAGCTCGGCCAGTTCGGCTTCTGAAATATCCCGATTTCGCATCTCGTTGACGGATTGTTTGATCTTCTGTCCCATTTCGGATGAATGCTTTTCATCGTGACGGGTTCGTTCGCTCTCCCCCAGGAGCTGTTGCAATTCACTGCGATGGCGCAGGCTGTTCCTCTTATCTTCTTCTTCACCCAGGGTTTCGAAGATGTCCCGAACGTCCTCCATCTCCTCGAGGGCCCGTCCGTAAAGCGCGAGGCCCATTCGGATGAGAGCCCGATTCTGGCGGTAGCGGGCTCTTTGCAGGAGTTCGCCACCCTTCTCAGAGAGGGTGATGGCCTCGTCGATTCTTTGCAGGGCGTTCTTCAGGTGCCCTCGCTCCTTCTCGATCATGGCGAGGGCGTTTACGGCGATTGCTTCGGCTTGGGCGCTCTGTGCCCTGCGAAACTCACGACGACTCGTCTCGTAGTGCTTGCAGGCCTCGTTGAGCCTTTTCTCGGCCTGGGCGATTTGGCCGAACTTCTGTTCGATTTCTCCCAAGAGCAGGGGTTGGCCCTGAGCGAGCGGTAAGGCGATTTTCAAGTGGTTGACCGCATCTTTCCGATGCTCCGATTTCTCGTCGAGGGCCGACAAGAGGATGTGGGCTCGCGCATGATACGGCCGATGATGTGCGTGATGTGCGCTGTCTCCGCTTTTTAGGCAGTCCTCGAGGCGGGTGCGTGCCTCCTGATCGCGGCCCCAGGTGGAAAAGACGAGACCCGTGTAGAGATGGTGCTTGATCGTTTCCACCTGCGTTCCGTCGTCCAGCTTCAGTCTGTACCACTGATCATAGGCCTTCAGGGCCTCCTCAAACCGTCCCAAGCGGTAGAATAGCGGCGCTCGAAAGGCCTCGAGCGTGTAGCGTTGAACGGAATCCTTGGCGCGTCGAAGGAGTTCGTCGGAAAGCCGTAAGGCCTCGGCAATCTCTCCTCGTCCCGTCTCAAAATCCATGGCCTTCAGCCCCCAGGCATAGGCCAGGTCGTTGTTAACGGCGAGGGCATGGTGAACGATGGGAATTGCATGGGCGGCGATCACGGGTTCAGCACCGTGCCGTTTCACGAGGGTCGTTAGCCAGTCCCG
>Ga0315281_10008049_pt1 | contig 14746 bp, 8 predicted proteins | sample YL17G07_0_MG_FD_204540 | JGI IMG/M metagenome (GOLD analysis project Ga0315281, IMG submission 204540) | Sediment microbial communities from Yellowstone Lake, YNP, Wyoming, USA - YL17G07_0 | ecosystem: Environmental > Aquatic > Freshwater > Lake > Sediment | place: USA: Wyoming | collected...
TGGCCAGACTCCTTTCCAAAACCGACAGTCCATCATAGACTCCAGGGACAAAAAGAAAAGAACCTCCCTACCGGAATTGTGACACAGCCTGTGCGCTTGCCGCTGCCACCCGGACATTGGCTTGGGGTACGAAGAACTCAATCGCGCTCGGTATAAAGGGTCCCCAAACGCGTCTTTTCGCGCTTGGAGTCCCAACCATGGCACCTATTCTGCATGGTGGCTGACTCTGGCTTTGGGCGGGGCCGGGGACAGGAATGTGGGTGGTCGAGAAATGAGGTTGCTACGAAGAGCGAGGGCGGGCTTGTGGCCCGCCGTCGCCCGTTCAGCAGCTATTTAGAACGATGCCGGTCGAGGCTCCGATTACTTGTCCTTGGCCTCGAACTCGGCGTCGATGACGTCTTCGCCGCCCTTGCGCTTGACTTCGGCTTCCGGACCCGGACGCGGGCCCTGCTGCGCCTGCCCGGCGGAGGCCGCCTGCTTCTTGGCCGCTTCCTCGTACAGGGCCTTGCCCAGCTCCTGAGTGGCCTCGTTGAGCGTGTCGATCGCGCGCCGAATCGCGGCGGGATCTTCGCCCTTGACGGCTTCCTTCAGGTTGTTGACCGCGCTCTCGATCCGTCCGCGTGTCTCGCCGGAGACCTTGCCGCCGTGCTCCCGCAACGTCTTTTCGGTGGAGTAAACCAGTTGGTCCGCCTGATTCTTCAGATCGACGACCTGCCGGCGCTTGCGGTCCTCTTCGGCGTGGGTTTCTGCATCCCGGGTCATTCGCTTGACCTCTTCATCGCTGAGTCCGGAGCTCGACTTGATCTCGATGGACTGCTGTTTGCTCGTGCCGAGGTCCTTGGCCGAGACGTGCAGAATGCCGTTGGCATCGATATCGAACGCGACCTCGATCTGCGGAATGCCGCGGGGCGCCGGCGGAATGTCGGTCAACTGGAATCGGCCGAGCGTGCGGTTGTCCCGCGCGAACTCGCGCTCGCCCTGGAGGACGTGGATGTCCACCGTCATCTGGCCGTCGGCCGCCGTGGAGAAGATCTCCTTCTTGCTGGTCGGGATGGTCGTATTGCGGTCGATGAGCTTGGTCATCACGCCGCCGAGGGTCTCGACGCCGAGTGACAGCGGCGTCACGTCCAGCAGCAGGATGTCCTTCACGCCCACGTCGCCCATCAGCACGGCCCCCTGAATGGCCGCACCCAGCGCGACCACCTCATCGGGGTTGAGGCTCTTGTTCGGCTCTTTGCCGAAGATGTCCTTGGCAATCTGCTGGACCTTCGGGATGCGCGTCGAGCCGCCGACGAGCAGGACCTCGGCAATATCCTTGGGACTGAGCTTGGCATCTTCAATCGCTCTGTAGCAGGGCGCCTTGAGGCGCTCGAAGACGTGGTCGCACAGCGACTCGAACTTGCTGCGCGTCAGCGAGATCTGCAGGTGCTTCGGGCCGGACTGGTCCGCCGTAATGAACGGCAGATTCACCGTGGTCTCCATCTGCGAGCTCAGCTCGATCTTGGCCTTCTCGGCGGCCTCGAGCAGCCGCTGGTGGGCCATCGGGTCCTGGAGCAGGTCGATGCCTTCCTTCTTGCGGAACTCCTCGGCGAGGTAATTGACAAGCACGGCGTCCAGGTCGTCGCCGCCCAGGTGCGTGTCGCCGTTGGTGCTGAGCACCTCGAAGACGTTGTCGCCGATGTCGAGAATCGAGATATCGAAGGTCCCGCCGCCGAAATCGAAGACGGCCACCTTCTCATTGCGTTTCTTTTCCAGGCCGTACGCCAGGGCCGCCGCCGTCGGCTCGTTGATGATGCGCTCGACCTTGAGCCCGGCGATCGTGCCGGCGTCCTTCGTCGCCTGGCGCTGGGCATCGTTGAAATACGCCGGCACCGTAATGACGGCCCGCTCGACCTTGTCGCCCAGATAGGTCTCCGCCGTCTTCTTGAGGTCCTGGAGAATCATGGCTGAGATTTCCGGCGGCGTGTACAGCTTGCCCCGGGCCTCGACCTTGACCAATTCGTCCGGACCGCCGACAACCTTGTACGGCACGAGCTTCTCTTCTTCCGCCACCTCGCTGCTGCGCCGGCCCATAAACCGCTTGATGGAGTATATCGTATTCTCCGGGTTGGTGATCTGCTGGTGCTTGGCCAGCTCGCCCACCAGGATTTCGCCCTTATCCGTGAACCCCACGACAGAGGGGGTAAGCCGCGAGCCGCGCGAATTGATCAGCACTTTCGGAGCCGAACCCTCCATCACGGCCACAACGGACAGCGTCGTACCCAGGTCTATGCCAATAATCTTATTCGTTGCCATGACTAACGTCCTTTCCTTGCCCTTTCGTTGACAGCCAACGATTCCCAGAAAGCACTTCCGTCCGCCCATCGCGCATAGATACATACTCGATAGCGGTCAATAATGTGCAAAACCCGTGCCAGTAGCGGCCCGGATGTGTGAGGGAAACCTAAGTCTCTGTCTGGCAAGCCGTTATGCACGCTTCCACGACGTAACGGAAAACGACAAATCCCCCAATGCCGCTGGTATTTGTCAAATTATCGTGCCATTTTGGCAGGGGGGCCGGTTGGCAATTGCGGACCGGATCAAGACCGCAGGCTGCGTCGGTCGATGGACGATTTTGATGACGGTACTGGCACTCACGGGAAAACGCACCTGTTGCGCGCCCATTTCTTCTGCGGTCTCACGTCTATATAGCGAGAAGCTAAGTGATGGGCAAGGAGATTGCTTATGAGAAGAGTGCTACCTGCTAGGTCAACACCCTGCTTGCCGTCACGGGCAGTCGGGCAGTCGACGATGCAGATTAACATTTGACAAGATGCGGCGTCTTGGTTAAGCAGAGCAAGAGGATCCGGATGATTCATCTCTTCGGCGGCCGGATCGCCGAGGAGCAAGAAACCGCCCACAAGGAGCGGGAAGACACGGAACTTCGGCCAAGCGGCTTTGAGGTGTCCCGATGGGAACGCTGTGGCAGGATATACGCTATGCAACTCGGGTCCTGGCGAGGAACCCGGGCTTCACGGTCATTGCCGTGCTCTCGCTGGCCGTAGGCATCGGCGTCAATACCGCCCTCTTCAGCACGCTCAACGCGGTTCTCTTGCGCGAGTTGCCCGTGCGCTCGCCCCACGAGCTGCGGGTGCTCAACTGGGTCGGTCCATGGCCTCGGGAGTATACCATGAGCGGCGAAAGCATGTTTATTGCTCGTGGATACTCGCGCCACGGGGTATTCTCCTTTCCCATGTACTGCACCTTTCGCGGCCAGGGCACAGGATTCTCGGAGATCTTTGCCTTTGGGCGGACAGACCCTTTGACGGTCGTGGCTCGCGGCCACGGCTTCAAGGCGGAAGGACTGCTGGTGACGGGCAGCTTCTTCAAAGGCTACGGAGTCAGCGCGTTGATGGGCCGGACGATCACGCCCACCGACGATCAGCCCGAGGCGCAGCCTGTGGCCGTCATTACCTACCGGGCATGGGAACGATACTTCGCTAACGATCCCAATGTCATCGGCGGAACCATGACGTTGAACACAGATAGCTTCACCGTCATTGGCGTGCTGCCTCGCGACTATGTCGGGCCGTTCGCGGGCGATGAGGCCGATGTCTATGTCCCGTTGTCTTTCCAGCCGCGGCTCCGTCCGGATGATCCCCTGACATCCCCTGACCATTACTGGCTTCCCATCATGTTCCGGCTGGCGCCCGGGGCTACCACCGCGCAGGCCATGGCATCGCTGGAAGTGCTCTGGCATCAACAGATGCGAGATCGCTGGGACGAAGCATCGAAATCCAAGGCTGGCCCGCCGGCCCTGCTGGTTTTCGATGGCCGCCACGGCCCGGTGATCGACCGGGAACATATGGGCCGGCAGTTCCGGGAATGGATGGCGGTCGGCGGTCTGCTGCTTCTGATCGCCTGCGTGAACCTGGCGGGCTTGCTCCTGGCTCGCAATACCGTCCGAGAGCATGAGATGGCGATCCGGGTGGTCCTGGGTGCTGGGCGCTGGCGCCTGATGTGTCAGTCGCTCGTGGAGAGCCTGTGTCTATCCGCGGCCGGCGGCATCCTCGGAATCCTCCTCGCCTGGTGGGGCAGAGGCGTGCTGCGGAATCTGCTCCCCAACTTGTTCTCCGAGATTCTTGACGCTCCGCAATACGCCCACTTCGATGTGCGAATCGATCCTGTCGTGCTGATGTTCACCGTCGGGTGCGTGTGCGCCACGGCGGTATTGATTGGTTTGCTTCCGGGGTTGTTCGACGCGAGGGTCAATCCCGGCACGCGGCTCCGAAGCACACGAGTTCGCGGTGCGCCTCGGATGCGCCTGGGCAAAGCACTGGTGGTCCTGCAGATCGCGCTATCGGTGATCCTGGTGATAGGTACAGGTCTGCTGGTGCACGTCCTGGTCAATCTGTACCGCGTTGAGCTCGGCTTCAACCCGAAGAACCTGCTGGTCTGCCATGTGAACGCCGCTCAGGCGGGATATGAGGACCCCAAGCGCACGCAGTTCTACGAGCAGGTCGATCAGGCCTTGGCGAGCCTGCCAGGGGTGCGTTCGGCGGGATTTGCGGATCAATGCCACATCGGCGCCGGCTGGGACTTCTGTTACGTGTCCATTCCTGAGCGGTCCGTCAAGGATCTGCTGGTCCCCTGCATGCTCGTCAGTGATTCATTCCTGGAGACATTGGGGATTTCGCTTCTGCTCGGGCGTGGATTCAACGATCTGGACAGACCGGGCCCAGTACGTACTGTCATCGTCAACCAGGCCTTTTGTCAGAAGACCTTTGGGGGCGAGAATGCCGTTGGCAGAATGTTCAGGGGTGGCGACCGGGACTGTCAGATTGTCGGTGTGTGTGCCGATGCGCACTACCTCACCATCTCCTCACGCGATCGCATGCGGCCACTGATCTACTTCTCCTACCGCCAGAAGCCTGCGTCGGAGATGTGGTTCGCGTTGCGTACGGCTGTGCCGCCAGAGACCCTGATGCCGGCGGTGCGTAAGACTGTGGCGGCGCTCGACCCCGTGGTCCCGCTGACCATCACCACCCAGTCGCAGTTGTGCAGCGCCACGATCGCGTGGCAGCAGACGCAGGCGGCGATGGGGGTAGGGGTTGCGATCTTGGCATTGGCGTTGTCGTGCATTGGAGTTTACGGCTTGATGGCCTACAGCGTCACCCAGCGCACCGGGGAGATCGGCATCCGCATGGCCATCGGCGCACGGCCGCAGGATGTCTCCCGGGCCCTCCTGCGCGAGGCCCTGTTCCTGGCGGGACTGGGAGCCGGAATCGGTGTGCCTCTGGCCTTCGTGGCCGTGCGGATCATCAAGTGGGTTCGCTACTTTGGCGTCGCACCCTACGACCCGGCGGTATTGGGCATGACGCTGATCGTTCTGGTCGGCGTAGTATTGCTGGCCGCCTGGATTCCCGCCCGTCGGGCCGCCAAACTCGACCCGATGACAGCACTGAGACTTGAATAGGGGCAACGATGGCATCTTTGGGGCAAGACATGCGATACGCATTGCGGCAGTTGCTGAAGCACCCAGGCTTCACGGCTGTCGCTGTCCTCTCGCTAGCGGCGGCCATCGGCGCGAATACTTCACTCTTCAGCGCCTTCAATGCCGTATTCCTGCGGGAGTTGCCCGTGCGTGCCCCTCGTGAATTGCATGTGCTCAACTGGGTTGGCCTGGTTCGTGAAGACAAGCCTTACAGGATTGCGACCGACGAAGCAGTCGGAATTCCTGCCGATGTCGTTCGAATGCGTTATGGGATATTCTCCTACCCCATGTACCGTGCTTTCCGTGACGATGGAAAGGGATGCTCAGAGGTCTTCGCCTTCTCGCGGACCGATCCTCTGACGTTGGTGGCTTGCGGTCGCGGATCCAAGGCCCAAGGCCTCCTGGTCACCGGCAACTTCTTCGCCGGCTACGGGGCCAATACACTGATCGGCCGGACAATCACGCCCCAGGACGATCAGCCCGCCGCGCAGCCGGTGACCGTCATCACATATCGGGCCTGGGAGCGGTATTTCGACAAGGACCCCAACGTGATCGGCCGGACGGTGATGCTGAGCGGCAATGATTGCACCATTGTGGGCGTGTTGCCTCGCAGCCACGTCGGCCCGTTGATCGGCGATGAAGCGGATTTCTATGGGCCCCTGTGCCTGCAGCCCCGCCTGAAACTCGACCTCTCGATGACATCAATCGACCATTACTGGCTCCACGTCATGGTGCGCACATGCCCCGGATATCCCGAGGCCCAGGCCAAGGCCTCGCTGGAAGTGCTCTGGCGCCAGTACATGCGTGACCACCTGGATGAACGCACTCCGTCGGCCCTGCTGTTCCTGGACGGCCGCCACGGCCCCCTGATCTATCGTTTCCTCATGAGCCAGACACCCCTGCGCCTGCTGTATGCCGGAGGTCTCGTGCTCCTGATTGCCTGCGTCAATCTGGCGGGCCTGTTGCTGGCGCGCAACGCCGCCCGCGAACACGAGATCGCGATCCGTGCGGCTCTCGGCGCCGGCCGCTGGCGACTCATCCGCCAATCCCTGGCTGAGAGTCTCGCCGTCTCCCTGCCGGGCGCAATCCTGGGCTTTATCTTCGCCTGGTGGGCTAATTCCGTCTTGCGGAGTCTGCTCCCAAGCTTCCTGCCGGGCGCGGATCACATTCACGAAGAGGCTCGCTTCGATGTGCGGATCGACGCGAACGTGCTGGCATTCGCACTCGGGGCTGTACTCCTCACGGCATTGCTGGTCGGCCTGCTTCCGGGACTGCTGGCCGCCGGAGTCAATCCTGGCGCCAGGCTACAGAGTACCCGCGTGCGGGGTGGACCACACCTGGGCTTGGGAAAAGTCCTGGTGGTCGGGCAGATCGCGATGTCGCTGGTGCTCGTGACTGGCACGGGCCTGTTACTCCGCAGCCTGGCGAATCTGCAAAACGAAGAACTGGGCTTCGATCCGAAGAACCTGCTCGTCTTTCACCTGAATGCCGCCGACGCCGGATACGAGGAAAGCCGGCGCACACGATTCTACGAAGATGTTAACGAGGCCATTGCCGCCATCCCCGGAGTGCGCATGGCTGCATTCGCCGACTCGTGCCACATTGGCACCCCGTGCAATGCTCGCCTTGTCGATGTCCCCGAACGCTCGATACGGGAGATGGTGAGCCGCTGCCTGGTCGTCAGCGATTCGTTTCTCGCAACGCTCGGAATTCCTCTTCTGCGCGGGCGCAGCTTCGGCGTTCTGGACGGCCCGGGTCCCGTGCGTGCGGCCATCGTCAACCAGGCTTTCTGCCAGTCCGTCTTCCCCGGCGAGGACCCGATTGGCCGGTTCTTCAAAGTCGGCGCTCGTGACCACCAGATTGTGGGCGTCTGCGGCAATGCGAAACACGGCATGCGTGAGGACCAGGGGGAAACCATATACGTGTCGTACCGGCAGGCACCGGCGCCGGAGGTGTGGTTCGCCGTCCGCACAGCGGTTGCTCCGCTGACCTTAGCTCCGCAGGTTCGCAGGGCGGTGGCAGCCCTCAATCCTCTGATCCCTTTGACGATAACAACGCAGACAGCCTTGTGCAATCTCCTCATGCTGAGACCTCGGGTCTACGCTTCACTGGGCGTGTTCTTCACATTACTCGTGCTGGCGCTGGCGTGCATCGGGATCTACAGCCTGATGGCGCACAATGTGGCGCTGCGCACGGGAGAAATCGGGATTCGCATGGCCATCGGTGCCCGGCCGCAGGACGTGTCGCGGGCCATCCTGCGCGAGGCCTTGCTATTGGCAGGACTGGGAGTGGGGATCGGCGTGCCCCTGGCCCTGGTGGCGGTGCGGATCATCCGATGGCTTCTCTACGGAGTGAAGCCCTATGACCCGGCGACGCTGGGTGCGGCGGCAATGGTGCTCATCGGCGTGACGGTGCTGGCCGCGTGGATTCCCGCCCGCCGGGCCGCCAGACTCGATCCGATGGCAGCCCTGAGATTCGAATAAGCGAGACAAACCGGACTCGATAGCAGGGAACGGTGTCCGGCAGGAAACGACGCCCATCCGCTCACGATTGCTGGTGCAGGGCGTCGCGGATGATTTGGGCGCGCAGGGCGTCGCGGTGGGTGACGTCGAGGGATTTGCCGTAGTTCAATTGCAGATGGGCCGGCAGCGTCAGCATGAACAGGCGATTAATTGTCCGGATGGAGAGCCGGTCGTTTTCATCGCGGCCGGAGTCATCGTGCAGGGCGCACAGGCGCTCGATGGCCGGCGTGCTGGCGCCCATGTGCTCGTGCATGTTCAGGCCCAGGCGCAGGTGACTCAGAAGAAAGAGCGCCTCCTGCGAGCTGATCAGGTGGGCGTTCTGGAGCAGGGCCATCGCGCGCGCGATTTTGTCGTCGAGCGTGTCCGACTGCTTGGCCAGCAGTTGCTTCCTGGCGGTCTTCTCATACTCGACAATCTCCGGAATAATCACGTTCTCAAACTCGGAGACGACTCCCTTCTCATTGACGCCCAGCGAAACCTGGTTGGAGAGCTGGTACAGGTCACTGGCGGCCTCGGTGCCCTCGCCGAAGAGGCCGCGAACCGCCAGGTTCATATCCTTGGCCGCACCCAGGAATTTCTCAATCTGTCCCGTCAGCTTCAGGGCGGGCATGTGGAGCATCACGGACACGCGGATTGCCGTGCCCAGATTCGTCGGACAGGCGGTCAGGTAGCCGAAGCGCGGGCTGAACGCATACTCGACCCGCTCCTCGATCATGGTGTCGATCCGGTCGATCTGCTCGGCACAGGCGGCGAGCTGGCAGCCGGCCTTGAGCACCTGCAGCCGCAGGTGATCCTCTTCATTGATCATGGCCGTGAAGGACTCGCGCCGGGCGATCACCGCTCCCCGCGGCCCGGTGGCCATCGCATGATGGCGGCTGATCAAGTGCCGCTCGACCAGGACGTTGCGGGTCAGCTCCGATTCCTTGTCCACGCTGATGTAGAACACCTCGTCGCCGAGATTCAAAGACATCAGGACGGATTTGAGCTTTTCGAGGATTTCCGCCTTTTCCTCCACGGAGCAGTTGCTCAGAAAGCGGTGTCCGGCCAAGTTCCGGGCGAGGCGAATCCGGGAGGAGACGACGATATCCGCCAGCGGCCCGGTCCCGCTGAACCACTCGTTAATATCGTGACTGAGGTCGGTCAGTTCCATAGTTCTTGATCCGTGAGCCGGCGCAACAGGCCCTCCGACTCGCCTTATTCGAACTGCTTCATCTTATCCCGCAGCTTGGCCGCCAGCTCGTAGTCCTCATCGCGGACCGCATCCTCCAGTTGCTTGCGGAGTTGCGACAGCTCCACGAATTTCTTGGTGTCTTTGGGGACCTTGGTGGGCACCTTGCCGCAATGGTTCGACTTGCCGCCGTGGGCCCTCTCAATCAAGGGCAGCAGGGCCTGCTCGAAGACTTTGTAATCCAGCGGGCAGCCTAAGGTCCCTTCCTTGCGCAGACGCTCCAGCGTAAAGCCGCAGCTCGGGCAAACCGATTCCTCGGAAGGGCCGAAGATCTCCTCATCGGAGGGCTGCACGGCCAACAGGTGGCTGAGCAACTCGTTGACGGACATCTGGCTGTGAGCCGCCACACCCTGCTCCACGGCACACTGCTCACAGATATGCATTTCGGTGCGCACCCCCTCGCTGATCTCCGTCAGGTGGATGGTGGCCGTTCGTTTCTGGCAAATCTGGCACTGCATAAGACCCCTGCGAGTAACCTCTCGCACTACCCAAAATTCCAGCGGGGCTCTGACGCCCGCTCGACCGCCGTCCGTTCCGCACGGCGTCAAAGCCGCTATCATTGTATCGGCAAATCGACCCCTCAACAACAGCTTGTCGAATGGGCACGCCTGCCGCTCGTGAGCCCTCACCCCGAGGCCGCCGAGCCCTGAATGACAGCCGAGGCATCTATGCTATCAAAGCGGACGTTTCGGGACAACACCCATATGCCTTCCGGCGTTTATATCGGGTACGTTGTTATCTGTCCGATTGTTCCGAAACAGGCGATCCTCTACGGCAAAGTCCCTGTTTCTATGTTTTATGATGACATGCTCGGCCGGCATGCAGCACGGGCGGCCCGTTACGTCTTCTGGGCCCTCAATCGGGTAAACCGCTCCTCCAGGCGCTTGCGCACGCTGTCCGGAATCAGGTTCGACAGGTCGCCGCCCAGCGAGGCGATCTCGCGAATGAGCGTCGAGCTGGTGAACCCGTACTGCTCGCTGGTCATGATGAAGATCGTCTCGATCCCGGCTACGGCCCTATTCGTCATGGCCAACTGAAACTCGTATTGTACGTCCGTCAAGCTGCGAAGCCCGCGCAGAATCACATCCGCCTTTCGCCGAGCCGCATATTCGACCGTCAGACCCTCAAAACTCTCCACGAGCACACCCGGCATATCCCGGATCAGCTCGGTAATCATCTCGACCCGCTCCTCGGGCGTGAAGAGCTGGTTCTTGATCGGGCTGCGGCCGACCGCGATAATCAGCTCATCGAACAGCCGCATCCCGCGCTTCACCACGTCCAGATGCCCGTTGGTAATCGGGTCGAACGACCCGGGGAAAATCGCCCGCACATACTTATGATCCATGCCGACCCTTCCTAACCAAAACGCCCCGCCATTATACCCGCCCCCCGCCACGCCGGCAACAAGCACCTCCTCCCAAGCCCTTTTCGCCCCTTTTTGCACGCTTTCGCCCTTTCTTTCGCCCGAAACTGCCCGTTCTGGGCGCTTCCTGACTATTTCTTGAAACCACCAAGAACACCAAGGGCACGAAGAATGGCCCGCCGCCAAGACCGCAGAGGTCCGCTGACCTGTCATTCCCGCGCAGGCGGGACTCCAGAGTCTCTCATCCGCAGACTATGTCATTGCGAGTGCAGCGCGGCAGTTCGGCCATTATTGGCGTCGCTTGCCAATTTTGATCCGCTGCTCAGAGACGACGATGAACGAGCCCTGGAGCTTGTCCGCATACAACTCCAGTAGCCGTGAGATGACTTGAATTTTCGGGCCGGGCCGCTCATCCTTCAGACGCAGCAGGACGACGCCGGCGTGGGCCTTTCCACTCCGAAAGACCTTCTCCCCGAAGTCTTTGTCGTAAGAGCCTTTGTCCAACTCCGCCAGATGCTCGCCCCGTACAAGGAACTCGTGGCCAGGCTCGATCACTTGGAGCAGGCGGTCGGGGCCCACGACGAACAGATCGTCGCCATCGTCGAGGCGATTCGCCTCCTGATGCCGGCGGAGGAAGAGCCGCCCAGAGAACCTTTCGGTTTCCGCCGGGCCAAGAAGAACTGAAAACCGGCAACAGACTACCGCCGGCCCCCGGCCGGACTCTCACGATCCTGTCATTGCCCGCGAAACGCGGAAAGCTTACGCACGACGCAACCCGCACGACGAACTAATCATCCGCAGATTGCGCCGATTTTCGCAGATTTCCCGCCGCCGGAGGCGCCCTGTTCAATCATCAATCACAAATCATCCATCATCAATGCAAACGCCCTTCAAACTTGACACTTGCCGCCCTCGTCTTTTCCAATCATCAATCCCACGCCTCCTGCCTTCCGGCCCGCTAAAGACTAGAAGAAGGGGTGTCCCGCGGAGTCTCCTTCGCGCATAATTATATAATTAAAGACGCGGCCCCGCTCCCTCGGCCCCGCTCCCTATTTTCAGATCACAAGACAACGATAGTTTCACTGACGCACCAGATTGACACAGATTCCAACTGGGAACTGTCAACCGAGAACTGTCCACCGCCTTCCATTCGCTCCGAAAAAATACCGGACCGCTTTAATTCTCCCGGCTGCGGGCGGCGTCTGAATTTTCTATGTAGATTGTGGATTTTTGCTAGACAAGGATTTCAAGATACAGTATAGATCAAAGTGGCAATTGCGGTCCTCGGACTTAAAGGACCGCTGACACCCACGGTTGGACAGGTGGATGCGGTGGTGGGAGAAAAGACCGATTCGCATTTCTTGCGGCGGAGCAGCGTCTTTCCCGCGTAACGATGCCGGCGATTTGCCCTGGTGGCAAAAAAAGGCCGGTGAGTCCATGCGCCCAGACGCGACGCTCACCGGCCAGGCCCGACCCGGGGATCTGGTTTGCCCACCCGAGCCGAGTTTCAACCTCTTATGTTGCAAACCGGACAGAAGGCAACCACAAATGGCATTGGGACTGTCCTTCGCTGGGGTGGCGCTGGTGGCCGCTGAGGGGGCAACGAAGCGTCCCTGCGCCCACGCGGGATGTGAGAACCGGCAAAGAGCCGGATGTGCGGCCGCCGCGCACGCGCCGATGCCCTGCCGCCTGGCAGAATGTGGGGACGTGAATCTGCGCGCGCGCAGTCCGCCGGGCGCTCAAAAACACCTCTGAATCGAACTCGGTCCATCGTAAGAATATCAACATTTCTTTCAGGAGGGTCAAACCATGACCTGTACAACAAACCTTAAGATGTGGCTGACAGCCTGCTCGTTTTTACTGGCACTGGTCGGTACCGCCACGGGAGCGACGATCTATGTCCCAGGCGGCTACAGCAGCATCCAGGCAGCAATCAACGCAGCCGCTTCAAGCGGCGACGAGATCGAGGTTGCCCAGGGGACCTACCATGAGACCATAAATTTTAACGGCAAGGCCATCAAGCTGTATAGCAGCAGCGGGCCAGCCCTCACCACCATCGACGCGACGGGTCTGGATGCCTCCGTTGTGACCTGCACAAGCGGTGAAGGCTCTGGAACCATCCTTGAGGGCTTTACTATCACCGGCGGTAGCGGCACCGTCGCCGATCCCAGACGTGGTGGCGGAATGTACAATTTGAGCAGCAGCCCGACGGTCACCAACTGCATCTTCAGCAGTAATACGAGCACCGGCCGCGGCGGCGGGATGTGCAACTACGGAGGCAGCAACCCGACGGTGACAAACTGCAACTTCAGCGACAACACGGGACACTATGGCGGCGGGATGCATAACACTGGCAGCAGCCCGACGGTGACAAACTGCAACTTCATCCGAAATACAGGATACACCGGCGGCGGGATGTCCAACGAGTTTAGCAGCAATTCCATCGTGACCAACTGCACATTCATCAGTAATACGTCCGGCGGCCGCGGCGCCGGGATGATGAACTTCACAGATTCCAGCCCTACGGTGACCAACTGCAACTTCAGCAAGAATTATACAGTATACACCGGCGGCGGGATGTCCAACGAGGGTAGCAGCAATTCCATCGTGACCAACTGCACATTCAGCGGCAACTCGGCAGGCTATGGCGCCGGGATGCACAATGAGGCAAGCAATCCCACGGTGACCAACTGCATCTTGTGGGGCGATACGCCGAATGAGATTGCTGATACGGAATCCGCAGCCCCCATTGTTACCTACAGCGACGTCCAGGGCGCCTATGAAGGCACGGGCAACATCGACGCCGATCCGATGTTTGCCGACACCGAGGGGCGACTGTCGCCCGGCTCACCCTGTATCGACGCCGGTAACGATGCCGCCGTGCCTTCCGGCGTAACAACCGATCTTGATGGCGATCCGCGAATACAAGGTCTATGCGTTGATATGGGTGCATTTGAGGCACTGGCCGCGACGCCGGGGACGATGCTCGCCGGATTGAGGACTTACATTCAGCAGCAAGTGGCACTTGGCAATATCGATGCGGAGATGGAGGTAAGCCTGCTGGCTAAGGTGAATGCGGCTATCGCGGCGCTGAACAGGGGCAATCCCAACGATGCCAAGGTGGCCATGAACGACCTGAAGGCCTTGGTCAATCAGGTCGAAGCCCAGGCGGGCAATAAGATCACAGCAGACGCAGCGGAAGCGATCATCGTGCGTGCCAACGCGATCATTGCGGCCCTCGGCGGCTAAGAAGATGCAGAACATAGTGAGTGTATTATTAGAATGCAATCCGATAAGGGCTGTGAGCATCCCGCTTGCAGCCCTTCTTCGTGGCCAGATTGTGGGTCAGCACGCGCAGACGGATTTCACGGTTTTGGCTGTGATAGCTTCGGGGCCGCAGGGCCGATCCCAGGTTTCGCTTGAGGATACTAAAGACGCTTTCGATCTGCCAACGCTGACCATAGGCTTTCCTGGGGAATCTCTGGTTCATCAATCGGCGATAGGGGCCGGTCACCGCAGACGGTTGACTACGCGCAACGGGCAGAGACGAAAATTCCAGCAGGACCGTCAGCCTTGGGGTTGTCTTGCCCCGATGAACAGCCTTACTCTCCCGTTCGTTCTCGAAATTCCTCACCCGTGTGGGGTTCAGCAGCAAATTCGGCCGTTGTGTACGGCATCTGACACCCTCTCAGCGGGCGATGATCTCCTGCCGACCCTACTGTGGGACGGCCCCCGCAGAAAATGAGACTTCTGTATTACAGAACCAGCGCCAAGGAGCGATGTGAGCATGACGCGAAAGCGAGCATGGGAGCACGTCACGGCGGCGATTCTGGCACTGGTCCGAAGCACGTCTGAACAAACAGCCCCCGCACAAAACGGAGTTTGAGGGAAGCGAGACCGTGCGCGGAGGTGTGAAATGCCAATGCTGAATAATAGCGTTCTGTCCGTTGGTCCCTACTTCCCAAATTCTACATCTTCCGACGGGGAAAGACAAGAGAAAACCGGGCCGCAGCGAAACCAAAGGTGTCCGGTACTGCTCTGTCTCGATCCTCATGCGGCTGTCAGAATCATGAGATTGTGAGTGATGACCCTCAGGAGCAGTTCCCTCGATCTTCGCCGGGCGGTGCAAGCTCGCAACGCCGATCCGAGGTTGCGTTTGA